>Ga0137359_10005062_pt1 | contig 10836 bp, 4 predicted proteins | sample Mad1_40_16metaG_FD_108281 | JGI IMG/M metagenome (GOLD analysis project Ga0137359, IMG submission 108281) | Vadose zone soil microbial communities from Angelo Coast Range Reserve, California, USA - Mad1_40_16 metaG | ecosystem: Environmental > Terrestrial > Soil > Vadose zone | place: USA... | reverse complement strand
TCGGTTTGGGGTCTGCCACAAAGATCGATAAGCTTGAAATAAAATGGCCAAACGGCCCGCTGGAAAAAATCGAACTCTCCGGTATCGACCAGACTTTCGTCGTGACCGAAGGGAAGAAGTAAACGAACTCCTCGAGGCTGAATGAGACGAATTGATCTAAGAAAAGCGCATCCCGCAAGGGCGAACACGATTCGCGATATCAATCGCCAGATCGTGTTGAATTATGTGCGCGAACGTTGGCCGATCTCGCGGGCCGAAATTGCCCGCGAAACCGCGCTTCAACGATCGACCGTCTCGATTATAGTCGAACAGTTACAGTCGGATGGGCTGGTTGAAGAAGTGGGCGCCGGTGAATCTACCGGAGGCCGGCGGCCAACTATGTTACGTCTTCGTGCCGATGGCGCCAAGGCGATCGGCGTCGACGTTGGGCCGACCTTGACGCATGTCGGTACCAGCGATCTTGCCGGCAGGCTGCTTGAACAGGAAACGTTCGAAACCAGCAACAATGTCGACGAGACAATCGACAAAATCGTGGCCAGTGTTATCCGAATCGCAGCGAAAGAGAATAGTCCAGTTGAAGGGATCGGGATCAGTGTACCCGGCCTGGTCAATCAGGAAGGCGGCTCTGCGCTTTATATTCCTCATTTCAGGTGGCGAGATCCTGCTATTGCCGAAAGACTCTCTGCTGCCACAGGACTTCCTGTCGTCATTGACAACGACGCAAATGCCGCGGCACTCGCCGAGTTGTGGTTTGGACGGCCTGAGGTGCAAAGGGTTCGGGATTTCATCATGGTCCTCGTCGAAGAGGGGGTCGGTACCGGGATCGTTTTCGACGGCACAATATATCGCGGGGAACATGGGGCGGCGGGTGAGTTTGGCCATATGATCATCGGCCAGGACAGCCCTGTGCCTTGCTCATGCGGTAACTTCGATTGCTGGGAAGCTTTCTCGTCGGGGCGTGCGGCCGTTGTTCGTTACCTTCGATTGAATTCGCAGGATCCTCTGGTCACAAAGATGAGCCTTGACGACGTGGTTGACCGTGCCCTGGCACACGACCCGCACGCCGAAGCAGCGCTGATTGAGACAGCTCACTACCTTGGGATCGGTATCTCAAATCTTATTGTTGGTTTCAGCCCCGAGGCCGTAGTGGTCGGAGGTCCGATTACACGCGTTTGGCCTTTGATCAGTGAGGCCCTGAACCAAACTATCGAACGCAGCGTTCGTCGCGGCCTCCCATCCGCAGCAATTATCCCGTCTACACTCGGCGAACAACCCACCCTGATGGGAGCCCTCAGTCTGATCCTTACTCGGATGTTTTCGTCAGAGCGTTAACAAAGTCGGAACGTTTCGACTCAAACCTGTAAAACCGCCCACCATGCACGCGTAACTGTAATTTTTTTAACATTTCAAGGCGAGAACATGTTCATTTCTCGAAATGGCACTAGTAGGGCGTTGACAGGAAGTTAAAATTGGGTTAAAAAAAACTTCGTTTGGTTGAGCAACAAACTTTCCAGACAAAGTCACAACCGTCGGGTTTAACCTGTGAGCACACGTGATAGAGGCACATTTGTTTCTGTCGCCGGAGACGTACGAAATTTTTGGCACGCGGGGCAGATACCCTTCTCGATCTGACCTAAACCGATGGCTACAACCGAATTTGTTGTGATCGAATCTGGGAACGATCCCTTTCCCTGAATATCGTATTCGGACAACTGGGTAATTAACTTTAAATCTCGAGGACAGGTTTGTTTGCAGTGGGTTGCCGCGGAGTAGACCGTCTCGATCAAGCTCTGGTATGCGCTATTTCCATTTCTATGCACAGTAAGAGGCTCAATATGATCAACCGTAGTATTCCATTGCAAATAGGCTTAGCGCTTGTTTGTTTATTCATTTTTGCGGTTCCAATTGTTGCTCAGAGTAACAAAGGAACAATCGTTGGAACCGTTCTGGACCCAAACGGTGCGGTGGTACCGGGTGCGAAAATCACTGTTACCAATGCTGCCACCGGCGACGCACGCGAAGCCAAGAGCAGTGACGATGGCACCTACACCGTAACGAATCTTGAACCAGGAAAATACCGGGTGACGGTTGAAGGCCCGGGTTTCCAGCAGGTCAATTTCGAGGATGTAAGTCTTGAAACAAACGCCAGGCTTCCACTGGATGTGAAGTTCACGGCCATTGCCGGGCAAAGCGGTTCGGTCACAGTCACCGCTGAATCGGCGCCCCTCGTCGAAAGCGAAACTAGTGTTCGGGGCGACGTCATTACCGGGAAACAGGTCACTGACCTCCCGATCTCGCAGCGAAACTTTACTCTTCTTGCTGCGCTGTCACCGGGCGTTTCCAGGCCCAACCTTGGTCTGCTTGGCGGCGGTGGTAACTTCGTCAATGGTGGCGGCGGCCAGAACAACACAGAGTCGACCCGATTCCGCGAATCCGGCGGGTCGGTCCTGGTGGTTAACGGTGCGCGCGCCACAAACAACAGCTTCACGCTCGATGGTGTAGACAACAACGAATCGCAGTTTGGACAAATCGCAATCTACCCAAATCCCGACGCAATTGCCGAGTTCAAGATCGAAACCAGCGTCCCTTCCGCGGAATCAGGCAGGGCCGGTGGCGGTATTATTTCGACAACGTTCAAGTCCGGTGGAAATGCCGTACACGGTACCGCCGCCGAAGTTTACCAGGGACGATTTTGGAGTGCGGCCGCCTCGAAATTTGACAACAATCCGGCTAACCGGCTCAATAATGGGACGTTCCCTGTGGTGCCAAATTACGTTACACATAACTATTATGGCACGGTTGGTGGTCCGGTTTTTCTCCCACGCTTTGGCGAAGGCGGGAAAATGTTTTACAACGGTCACAATAAAACCTTCTTCTTCTTCTCATTGAACGGTCAACGAAACAGCACGCCGATCTTTGGCGGTACCGGCGATCCGCAAGCGGTCCCGGTTCCAACAGCAAAGATGCGCGTGGGCGATTTTAGCGAGTTGCTTCGCGGCGGTACTAAAACCTACACCTTTGCCGCCAAGAATCCTGATGGCACCAATAAGACCGGAGTTTTCCCAATCGGGACGATTTTTGATCCAAACGGCAATCCGGTTCCAGGTAACGATCTTCGCAAATGTACGACGTGCGGAGCCTTTTCGCCGTTTGCGTTGAATTATCTGAACGCATTCCCACTTCCGAATTTGCCGGGAATCGGGCGTAACTTTAGTACTAATCGCAAGGAGCATGCGATCGTCAATAGTTACGACGTAAGAATCGATCACCGTATTGCGGAAAACAACTACTTCTTCGCTCGTTACAGCAGAGGCAATTCTGCGCGCGCTCGCGATAATTTTTTCCCACTCGGTTCGTCGCCCAACGGAAACGATCTGCCCGCCGGACCTTCTGCCGGCGATGAGTTGGGAAATTCTCAGGGATTTACGATGGGCGATACCCACACTTTCTCGCCCACCGTTATCAACGATGCGCGTTTTGGCGTAACTCGTGTAAAGATTGGTATTTTGAACACTGGTGTTAACGGAACTGGAGGGTTCAACCCTAATGTTTCGGCGAATTTAGGGGCTAAGAACATAAATGTCGGCGCAACCAGCACCGGCATAATTCTGGCAGGCATCGTCGACAATCTGAACGGCGAGGATCGCGCGCTGGAGTTCACTGGTGATGGCGGGCCCTTTTATTTCCTTTCAAATAACTTCAACTTTGCTGACGCCGTGACCGTCGTCAGGGGGGCTTCAACCTTCAAGTTTGGCGGCGACTACCGCGTTCGCCAGAACAGCAACTATGATGGCGGCCGCAACGGCGGTACCAAGGGCAACTATCAATACGGTACCACCGGCAGCGGTTTCGTGTCGGGCAACTATAATGGCATTGGGCCGAACGATGCTGGTTCATCCATCGCCAATCTTCTTCTGGGGTACGCGCCCGGATTTGTTACTCGTGGCGATCCAGGCGGGCCCTATTTCCTGTCCAGCAAAGAGCTGGCTTTTTTCGTACAGGATGACTGGAAAGTTAAATCGGATTTGACCGTTAACCTTGGCCTTCGCTATGACCTATTTTCACCGCCGACTGAACGGTACGATCGTCAGAGCAATTTTGACCCGGCGACAAAGACGATCATCATGGCGGGTAAAGACGCGCCAAACGGTCGAAGTCTCCAGAAGACCGACAAGAACAACTTTGGCCCGCGGATTGGGTTTGCTTACAGCGGATTGAAAGCTGATAAGAAATTGGTCATTCGTGGGGGTTATGGCCTGCTTTACGCGACAGATGTCAGCGGAGCTCAGCCTTTGACAGCCAATCCCGGTACCGGTTCAGGAAGCTACAGTTGTAATCCGATTACGAACCCAGGCGGTTGCGCATTCTCAGTGTTAACTGGCCGTTACATGTTCGACAACGGAGTTCCTTCTGCACCGTTTACTGTTGCCGCCCCCGGATCGAGTTTTGCCGCTCCAACCAATGGTGCGCTCATCCTTTTCAACGATCCAAATCGCAGGGATGAGTTGTTTCACCAGTACAATTTAACGACACAGTACGAATTTGCTCCCAATTGGTTAGCAGAGGTTGCATATGTCGGTTCTATTGGACGAAACCTTTTAACCTTGGCGAATATTGGAACAGGTAACGACCAGGGAGGTCCTGGGTCTCGCGAGGTGCTTGGAGTAAATGCTGTAATTGCAACCAGGTATACTGGCAAGTCCAACTATAATTCCTTGCAGACGAAGTTGGAAAGACGGTTTTCAAAAGGCCTTTCCATCCTTTCAACCTATACCTGGGCACATGCTATCGATGACTCTCCCGGCGGGATTTGTTCGAACGGCGCGAGCGCTCGCGATTGCGGCCCGGACGACCCCCTTAAGCCGGAGTTGGACCGAGGCAATTCCGACACCGACGTAAGACACAGATTCACGTTCGCAAACATCTACGATCTTCCGATTGGACGAAATCGCCAGTACCTCAGCAATATGCCAAAGGCACTTGACTACATCATCGGCGGATTCCAGTTAAACAACATCGTCACGTTGCAAAGTGGCCCTGTCTACAATGTCACGTGTAACGGCGGACGAGTTGACATTATCGGTGACCCAATGCCCACGGCTGCGGACGAGGCAGCTGGCCGCCAGCTGAATCGCGCGGCTTTCAGATGTGCGACTACACCTGTGTTCGCTACAGATCCAGGTGGTCCGCACATCGGATCGCTTGGCCGAAATGTCTTCCGTGGTCAGAATCAGTTCTACTGGGATGCCTCGTTGTTTAAGAATTTTATGATTACGGAAGGGATCAATGCTCAGTTCCGCTTCTCGGCTTACAATGTCCTGAACCGTGTAAACCGGTCGACACCGAATGGTGATATCAATAACCAGAACGATTTTGGGCGGGACACCAGCGAACAACGACGACGCCAGATGGAGTTCTCGTTCAAGCTGATCTTCTAACAGTAAACGAAGATTGTTACACGACTATCGAGTGGCGGGAATGCTATATTCCAGCCACTCGATTGTTTCCCTTAAACTTCAATCAACAGCAGAAGCATGAATCGAAACTTGTTGGGACTGTGGCATAAAACAAGGGGTGACAACAGGGTGGACAGAACTTCTGAGAGAGTACCAATATTACCCCCGGCGATGACGACAAGTTTAACAAGGGTATTCAGGCTCCCTGATAACACGCCGGAACAGGTTTAATGAGATTTTTAGAGAAATTCGAACTGCGAGCACATACCATACCGGTTTTGGGAATTACCAAAGTCGGACCTCTCACAGCGGTTATCTTCCAGGCAGTTATGCTCGCGGCCTTTTACCAAAGCTCTATTTGCGCACAGGCTTCACGGCATGCTGCTGGGACCGTGACTTCTGAGGGCAGGACGAATGCTTCGCAGAATTCACAGGTCAGCGAGGCTTCCCGATTGCTCCAGGCTGGTCAACTCGACGAGGCTGAAACCCTTATTCGAAAAGCATTGGTTTCGTCTCCCCGCGATGCAAAAGCCCACATCGTTCTCGGGGTAATCCTCGACCGCCGAGGTCGTGCGGCCGACGCCGAAGACCAATACCGTGAAGCCCTGAAACTTGAACCCAGCAATGCCTCAGCGCTCGCGAACCTCGGTGTTCTATACGCGCGTACAAACCGGATCGACCAGGCCATTGAGACGCTCGAGGCAGCATTGCGGATTGAACCGAATCAGCCCCAGGCGGTCTTCAATCTTGGAGCGCTTTACGCAGCTCGGGGCGATTACCAGCGGGCGGTGCCTTTGCTTGAACGCTCCGCCGCCCCATTACTCAACGGTAACAACACGCCGCAGGCCGGTGATCTCGGCCTATTGCTAACGCTTGTCAGCGCGTATGCGCATACCGGCCGCGAAAAGGATGCAACGGCTCTTGCTGACCACCTCGAAAAGTGGGCCGGCGACGATCCTCGCACCCTGTTCACACTTGGCCTCAGCCTTGCCGAAGCGCATCAATACGCTCGCGCAATCGAACTCTTCGAACGAACAAACAAACTGCACCCTCAAACTTTCGAGGTTTTATATAACCTGGGAGTCGCACTCTACAATGCCGATCGTCTCGACGATGCCACACAGGCTTTGAAAAGTGCAGCCGAGGTTTCTCCGAACGAACCGGAGCCGTACTATCGTCTTGGCTTAATCGCATCTGCAAAAGGAGATTCGCGCTCGGCGCTGCTTTTTTGGTCAAAAGCTCTGCAATTGCGCCCTGGCTACCCTGAAGCGAACTTTATGGCAGGCGAAGAGCTTCTCAGGAAACAAATGCCAGAAAAAGCACACCAGTTTTACGAACTGGCGCTATCCCAGGATCCGTCGAAACTTCTTTATTACATACGCCTGGGCGTGGCGGAATTCCGCCTCCAGCATTACCCGGCAGCTATAGAAGTCTTCACCCGGGGGCTTTCAAGGTTTCCGGACAACGCGAACCTTGCATTCTTGATCGGTTACGCAAATCGTGCCCAGGGGCACTACGACGATGCACTTGTCGCCTTTAATAAGGCGCGGGCATTACAACCCGAGAATGCGGATGTACTCGCGAACCTCGGTTATATCGCCGGTCAGCGTGGCCAGGACGAAGAGGCAACGCAATTGCTCCGTCAAGCTATCAAACTTGATACGAACAATTTCGCTGCGCACCATGATTTGGGCCGCTTGTTAATCAAGCTGAAAAAGTACGACGAATCGGTCGCGATTCTCGAGCGTGGCGTGTCCATAAATGAGAGGGACGCCGGCATTCATTACCAGTTGTTTCTTGCCTATTCTCGACTTGGGCGAAAGACGGACGCCGATCGCGAATTCGCAACGTTCAAGAAATATGAAGCCGAGACAACGGCTCACGCTCCAACAGCTCTAGGGCAGCAGCCCGCCGGAATGTCGACCACGGATCGGGAGGTGACACCACCTTTGCCCGCTGCGGTGTCGGGCGAAACCGGAAAGCACCCGGCGCCGTGAGGAACAGCCGAATAGTTGATAGATTGACGGTTCGTTAGTTTGATTGAGTTACCAGGAATCTTGCGATTGGAGTTGATGTGAGCTTTCCCAGATCCAGCGGTGTCCTACTTCATCCAACATCTTTTCCGGGCCCTTTCGGCATCGGTGATTTGGGCCAGGCCGCATATGAGTTTGTCGATTTTCTCGTTGCCGGTGGTCAGACGCTATGGCAGGTGCTGCCACTCGGTCCGACCGGTTATGGCGATTCGCCCTACCAGTGTTTTTCCGCATTTGCGGGCAACACATTACTGATCAGCCCTCAGCAACTGGTTAAGGATGGCTTGCTTACTGAATCGGATATTCAGTTAGTCATTGCTTTCAATCCTGACCGTGTCGAGTTTGGCAAGGTGATTGAATGGAAGACCGAGGTTTTGAAACGCGCATTTGAGCGATTCGAAAATGCCTCGCCCGAAGTGATTCAGCAGTTTGAACAATTTTGCAATTCAGCGGCTTTCTGGCTTGATGACTATGCGCTTTTTCGGGCGCTAAAGAACGCGCAGGATGGCAAGCCATGGAACAAATGGGATGTGCGCGTTGCACGCCGTGAACCCGACGCCCTTCGAATGGCCGGCGAACATCTCAAACGGGAAATTCGTGCTGAGAAGTTTTATCAGTTTCTGTTTTTCAATCAGTGGAAGGCTATCAAACAATACTGCCACTCGAAACACATTCGGATTGTTGGTGACATACCAATCTTTGTGGCCTATGACTCGGCCGATGTTTGGACCAATCGTGATCAGTTCAAACTTGACGAAGATGGCAACCCCATTGTCGTCGCCGGCGTGCCACCGGACTATTTTAGTTCAACGGGCCAATTCTGGGGTAACCCGATTTATGACTGGGATCGGATGCGTTCCGACGGATTCAAATGGTGGATTCAACGGGTCAATTCCAGCCTTGAGCTCTACGACATAGTTCGCATTGACCACTTTCGGGGATTCGCTGCCGCATGGGAAATACCGGGTCGTGATAAAACCGCAGAGCATGGTCGTTGGGTCGACGTGCCCGGTATGGATTTGTTCAAAACCATCAGGAACGCTCTTGGGGTATTGCCGATAATCGCCGAGGACCTTGGAGTGATCACTCCGGATGTTCTTGTGATTCGCGATGAATTCGGTTTCCCTGGCATGCGCATTCTCCAATTCGGCTTTGGTGGTGACCCCAGGAATCAGGACCTTCCCCACAACTACGTCAAAAACTGCGTGGCATACACTGGCACCCACGACAACGATACGATTGTCGGATGGTTTAAGAGCGTTGCTGGCAAGGGATCAACTCGAGACGAGGCACAAGTCCAAAAGGAACGCAAATTCTGCCTCGACTATCTGAACACGTTAGGTGACGAGATCAACTGGGATTTCATTCGTGCGCTGTTGGCTTCAGTGGCCGATACAGCCGTGATGCCTCTACAGGATGTCCTTGGTCTTGGAACTGAAGCGCGCATGAACCTGCCTGCAACGACTTCAGGTAATTGGGAATGGCGTTACCGATCGGGCGACCTTACGCAGGCAATTGCGAAGAGATTAAAGCACCTGACTGAAATTTACGGACGAACCTTTGCTTCGTAGGCCTAACAAGACCCATCTATTTGCCCGATGAACCAAGAATGCCCGGTGAATGTGAACTGGCCTGAAATAACTGTTGCTTAATCACAACTAATCAACCTGAATGACCCAAACAAAATATATCAAACGATTCATTATCGCTGTTATCTTTACCGTATTATTTAGCTGTTTTGCATTTGCTCAGGGTACACCGTCTGTATCCAAGATCGAGCCGCCAAATTGGTGGACCGGACATTCGATAAATCCTGTTCGCGTCCTTCTCCGTGGTCAAAATCTGACCGGCGCGAAAGTCGAAGCCGTTGGCGGTGGATTGACCATCGGACTTGTTCGCACGAACGCAACCGGCACATATCTCTTTGTCGATGTTTCCATCGACCCTGCCGCCAAAGCTGGTCGGCGCACGCTCAAGTTGTCCACGCAGAGTGGCAAGGTCGATGTCCCTTTCGACATATTCGAACCCCTCGCCCGGCGCGGCAGGTTTCAGGGCTTCTCGTCAGATGACGTGATCTATTTGATAATGCCAGATCGCTTTGACGATGGTGACACATCAAATGACGATCCGGCAATCTCGAAAGGACTCTATGATCGGTCAAAGCCCCGGTTTTATCACGGTGGAGATATCGAAGGTATTATCAAACGTCTTCCTTATCTCAAGGACTTGGGCGTCACCGCCATTTGGCTTAATCCCTGGTACGACAATGTAAACCACTTGAACGAGAAGGAAACGTACCCCGAGGTTGAAGGCGGCCGAAAGAAACCAATTACCGATTATCATGGCTACGGTGCTGTCGACTATTACGGGGTCGAAGAACATTTTGGAACGCTTGCCACTTTGCGGGATCTCGTCGAAGCCGCGCATAAGATTGGACTCAAGGTGATTCAGGACCAGGTTTGCAACCACACTGGACCCTTCCATCCGTGGACTACTGATGCCCCAACTGCGACCTGGTATCACGGCACCACCGAAAAGCATCCGGCAAATCCGTTCCAACCCTGGACGGTTCAGGACCCAAACGCGCGCTATGAAGACAAACAATCCACACTTGATGGATGGTTCGTCGATATTCTTCCGGATATGAACCAGTCTGATGAAGAGGTTGCGCGGTACGAAATTCAAAACACCCTTTGGTGGGTTGGGATAACTGGTATCGATGGAATCCGTCAGGATACCTGGCCGTATGTGCCGAGATCGTTTTGGCGGGATTGGATGGCGGCAATCAAGCGCGAATATCCTTCGATGACTGTGGTCGGCGAAATGATGGACGGAGACCCCGCGCTGGTTTCGTTCTTCCAGGGTGGACGCACAGAGTTTGATGGTATCGATGATGGCGTCGACTCGATGTTCGACTATCCGCTGCTTTTTACGATCAGAAGCGCTTTTGCCGGAGGAAAACCGATTAAAGACGTGGCTCAGATGTTGGCTCGCGATCATATGTATCCCGCGCCCGCCAAGTTGATGACCTTTATCGGCAACCATGACATTCCTCGCTTTATGAACGAACCTGGCGCAGATGTTGTAGGATTGAAACTTGCCAACACATTCCTTTTGACAACACGTGGAATCCCACAATTGTATTACGGTGACGAGATCGCAATGCGCGGAGCCGGCGATCCTGATAACCGCAGGGACTTTCCCGGAGGGTTTGCTTCAGATAAGCGAAACGCATTTACAAAAATCGGAAGAACGCCCGAGGAAAATGATGTCTTCGAACATCTCAGGAAGTTGCTCCATCTCCGCGAAGAGATTGAGCCACTCCGCCGTGGCGACCTTTTGAATCT
>Ga0137359_10005054_pt1 | contig 10847 bp, 18 predicted proteins | sample Mad1_40_16metaG_FD_108281 | JGI IMG/M metagenome (GOLD analysis project Ga0137359, IMG submission 108281) | Vadose zone soil microbial communities from Angelo Coast Range Reserve, California, USA - Mad1_40_16 metaG | ecosystem: Environmental > Terrestrial > Soil > Vadose zone | place: USA... | reverse complement strand
CGGACCACCTAGACGCGAAAGTCCTCCGTGTAGGTGAAGGGTGTAGCCGTGTTTCGAATCGGATCTTTTAAAGAATTCGCCACGCCTCAACAGTCAGGCCACGCCAATCCACCAAGCGCTGTCACGGGGCAGGCATCTCATCATCAGGTGTGACACCTTCGGACCATTAGGCATTGGCCGTGTTGAGCCTGATCCCTGTCCAGTATCCATACAGCAACCACAGCTCCGGTCGCTATGCTGCGCCCTGACATAAGCAAGACGTACGTTCCATCACCATCAGATAGAAATGGGGAAATTCTCCCAACACCACTCTTCCGAGTCGAAGTGGTCCGAGTCGAAGTGGCGACCCGCCATGCTAGCCGAAGTACACTGACCAATTAGATAAAAATAAAGATTACGCTTAGAGGATGCTGGTTTGTCCAATCACCGACCATCTGTCGATGATCGCTTTTGTGTCGCCCCCCTTTTTTTTATTAAATTTATAAGAGCGCACATGTAGCAATAGTTTTGACTTTTGACTTTGACCTTCCCGTTCTATCCCATGTTTCTGTATTGAATATTTTTCATTGCATCATTTGCCTTCTTTCCAATAGATAGGTCATTTTTTACCTACAGATGTCCATAGATCTTCTTATGTATTTGCACCATCTTAAAAATTCGACATACCTTGGTCCCTCGTTCACAGTCCAGCAGAAAACGGTGAATTCACCAGCTTTAGTACATTATCACTGCAATCCATATTGTCTATGCAAACCCTGTGGTACAGCTTGTATCTCCACATTCACCGTCTGGTCTCATTGCTTCGGTGCACCGTTTGGTTGGGCTGTTTGTGAGTTCTACACCAAACATTGCCCTTGTTGCCCCAATGCCTCGTTCAGGCGGATCAACCTTGGGTTCGTCTCCTAATAGGCTAACTACTACTTCTTCGTCGCTCTCGTCGTTGCTGGCAGGCCTTTCAGGAACTGTGCTCAGCATAGACTTGACAACTGTTGCTTGCATTGTACGTCTTGCCTTTGTCCTTGTTTTGGTCCGCTTTGGAGATGGTTGAAAGACCGTGCCGTGTGTGATAGCCCACTCAATTTCCCTGATCCTGTGGTGGGAGTGGGAAGGACATAGGATTAGATGGAAGGGTATGTAAGCTTATACAAGAATACTTCAATGACGAAAAGCATCCACCTCTCTTTCAACTTTATGTTGTCTGGTACATAGCCTTCAGCCTTGCGATAGAGGTCAAGTGCGATCTGCAAGTCACCCCTGCACGCAATGTCAATATTCTTGATTGAAAGCTGTGAACAACACACTTCTCGGAATGTGACCTTGCTAGCGCGACGAATGCACGGCCAGTCTTCTTTCGAGACATGGGTGAGAGCCTGTGCACCACATCACCCTCCTGCTTGTCGCGATCACTATAGTGCGGTCGGGGAATATCAGGATTCAAGATGACCAACGGCGGCTATCCAAACACATACTATTTCTTCTCTAGCTCTTGCAAGCGCTGACGCAACTCGCTATCAAGATCTTGATGTCGTTTCAAGAGAGGCGTTAGTAGGCCGGGGGGTAATAGGCTTCGCTGTCCTATTTCGAGTGATTGATCTGTTGTTGTATCTGCGACTTCCGCTTTGCGGGCACGTTCTTCCTCCGCCGCACGTTGTCGTTCCATCTCGTCTAATTTCTCCTTTAGTCTGCGTCCAACCTCCACTTCCACTGCTTTGGAGATCTAGATAGTATTGACTCGGATGACTTTCATCATGTGCTGGAGCATTCATTACCTTGTCATTTATCTCTTGATCAGTCAACGGCCTATTAAAGTTGTAACGATCTCGGACGAAGCCTATGCCGCTCTCCCTGCGCCTTCCAGCGTTAGGATACGGTGCTGCCTCCGCCATGTGGAATGCAGCTGATTTCCGTGGGACTCGTGACGGGCCCGCGGCGCTAGTCACCTTCAAGGGGGGATTGCGAAGGATAATTGATGGGGCTTGGGAGGGTGCTGCAATAGGTGCCGTTGTCAGAGGAGCCAGTTTCGGCGGGGCCGGCCGAGGGGCGGAGAAGTGTAGTTTATGAGTTGGCTGGGCTTCTGCAAGGTGCGTACGTCAATCAAGTGTAGCCATAAATACAGAGACCCTACCTTGCTCATTTATAACAGGTTTATTCTCGACGTTCCGTGTTCGAACAGCAAAACTGCGATATATCAATAACGATAGAAATTATCTGAAGTAGCCTGATTACTTAAGTGTATTCAGGGTATCTTGTCGGAACTTGAGCCCAGGTGCCAAATTGCAAATCAGAAGCCCAACAGATGAACCCCCTAATGCATCTTGAAGAATACGTGTCAACTTAGAGTTGCGGTAGGGAATTCGGGTCTATAGAAGTCAGATCACAAGGGTGATCCATGCAGGGAATGACAGAAAACATACAGCACCGGTGTTCAGCGCGTGAACGACCTGACCCAAGACGCTCAGGGATTTGTTGATGGCTGCGGACTCTTTTAGGCGGGATGAATCATTTCCTGTGAACTACAGACGGCACGGTGGGTTAATAGCAGCGAAGCCGATGGGAAGGTGTATTATATACTTTATTATTCTCAGAGCCCGCAAGGTCAACCAAATTCATTTTCCCGGTTATAACTTTCCGTGACGTCAACGGTAATGCGCACGACAGAAAATCTGGGCCGACCTTTGTCTTGCCGTGTTATCTTGACTTCCAAAGTCAAGATAGCATGTGAACGAGATGACGCTCTATTGAGGAGGGTGGATCCGACCGAGCGTTGCTTGTTCGCTAGTCTGATCACCCAAATTAGTCAGAGTCGAGTCGGGCAGATTCTAGACCGTGCGTACGTGTACAACTTATTGAACTCACTGATGTCTTGAATCGGTACCGAAGATAGGTTAGCAATAAAGACTTGGCCAACATCATTTTCCCTGACTGGTAATTTAGGGGCCTATCAAGGACAAATTATGACAAAAGTCAGTTCCCAAACAAGGACAAAAGTCATCATGGTGTGACCCACAGTATCGCGATCAACCAAGAGGTCGTAGACCTCATCCCTGTATATCTCCGTGTAGGATACGGACAGCAACGCGTCGTCTTTGCACGTCTGTCGTCTGTATTCGAGCAACGCCTCGACGGACATTAACTTCCGAGAGATGCTTTGAACAGCCACACACCTCAACAGCTCGGGGAATGACACCGGGTTCTCCACGACTTCCTTGCATGGTGTGTGTCTTGCCGGACGATGTGACGCCATACGCGAAAATGGTGGCCGTCTGAATCCACCGCTTGATTAGCGTTTTCCATACAGAATGGAGAAGGGGTTTCTCACAGCTCCGCTATAAACTACCTCAATCAAGGGTCTCACGTCCGCTTCGAAGATATCCTCCTGGTGGGAGTCGTGGCCATAACATGAGGAGAAGCTTCGGATAGCTCTTAGGTCAGGTAACGTCCCTGTATCAGGGTGACAGAGGCTTACGGGAACTTGAAGACTTGGGACTGATCCCGAGGGTTGTTTACACATATTGCAGGACAATCGTTGTCATCGTCTGGGGTAATAATTCTAATACCTTGATCGCTGAGCTCACCCGGAATGGGAGGACGGAGACGTGCCACAATCTTGACCCTCTGTATGTTCGCCATGGCAGTGCCGGTCAACTGAGTTTGAGTTTGGTTGGTTCTAACTGACGCGCAAATCCAACGAGACTCACGTGATCGTACATATTATATAAGATACCCTACTCCTGTCCAAACCGTCTTGCTCGGGATAATACATGCCAGATTAGCCCTGGTACATCATTCGCCTGTACATACGAATCCACAATATTTGTCATATCTATCCCGTCCAGACCTTCAACGCGAACATCTGCCAGCTGTCGGGTGTCAGGTAGGAAAAGTAGAACGATCACCACAATACGGGGCTTTGTGGATTTGGCACCGATCTTGTAGGAAAGCATTAACTCGTTCTCAGAGATTGATCGAGATGATTGCATGTTGAAGACAGACCGGTGCAGCATCAAAGATGACGAATACCTGGCTCTATTCAGTCGAATGTACGTGAGAAGGATCGTGGGACGCACCAGTCACAAAGTTTGGCCGCACGCCCGTCATCTGCTTCGATGTCGTGTACCAGCACCCTCTTCTCTAACTCTGCTTTCTCAGACCGGAGGTGGTCCATTTGTACAGTGCCTTCCTTGATGTTTTCCTTCACGCGTACTATTTTCTCATTGATACTCTGCAACTCATCTTCCAGCATTTGCATATCAGTGACCTGTGAGGAAAGGGTTTCCTCTGCGACGGGAATGGTTAAGGGAGGGGACGGATGAATTCCACGCAGACGCATGATGGTAAGTCTGGCATCGAGAATGCTTTGACTCAGTGCGACAGCTTCAGCCGTCAACCCTTTGGCCTTGACGTAGTCTGCATTCACAGCTCAGATGTGTCAAACAGATTTGAGCTGAGGCTCACCACTCTCTACGAGCGGTGAGAGGTTTCTGATATCGGTATGCCTCTCGGCCAGTCGGATTTTTGCATTCTTCAGCTTGTCCTTTTTAACTGAGTTGGCAGCTTGCAGATCGGCGTTGGAATCCGCGGTAATCATAGGCGCTTCGTCGTTTACTATAGTCTTCACGTACTTGTCTTTGGCGTTATTCTCCAGATATTGAAATTTCAACCGACGCATGAAAGACTGTCGGAGCGTGATAATGCCACACAGGAAAAGACTGAAAGAAGCATACCATGTAATCTGCAACTTCAGCGGCCAGAGTATCTGGTGTCTTAGGAAAACTGCCAGATTCACGATGTTTCGATGCATCTTCACTGGATTCTAGAGTTCGAGTGTTGAATCGAGCTTGAACGTCTCGTATACGAAGATGAGTGGAATCAAATGTTGATTGTAACCGCTTTGCAGCATCTATACTTGATAGTTCGGGTCCGTCTTCCATGAGAATGGACGTGATAATGCGGGGAGGTGTTCAAGTTGCTATTTACGAATTGTTGATGCAAATGTAACAAATGCAGGGGCGATCATGTGATCGCGAAGCACATAAAATTCAGATGTTTCCTTGAACTTTCAGGCCTTCAGGCTGCAGGACGCCTCGAAAAGGTGGTGGGAGAATGTTTCTCATCTCACAAAATTGTTTAGGAAATTGTATAGGAAATTATATTGTGGAGATGACGGATGTGAGACTGTAGCTACGAACCCTTGACGGGTTGTCCGACCGATTCTCGCCGAGGTGCCTTCTCGAAGTAGTGTTCACCAGTCATACCTCCTCTTGGAAGTTTCCCAAAGATTTCTCGCCTTTGCACAGCGGTAAGCCGGACCCCAAGGTCGACGTATGGGCGAAGCTAGTCAAAAGATGACTTCTGTATGCAACCCAAGATTAACACATTTAAGACGTACTGGAGAATTTCTTATATCTTCAATGGGTGGTGCTACAAAATACCGTACTTTCTCGTCACAAAGCCTGTACTTTGCCTTTCCTCGAACGACATGTTTCCCTGGTGCACCAGTACGGTGACCTCCGGGAAGATATGCCTGTCGTGTCCCTGTGTTGGATCAGCTGGAGGGGCGGAACTTTTGGAATATCTATCAAACTCACCTTTGTAGAAATCCTTATTTCCTCGTTTAGGTGTGAGTGGGAGCCGCGAGGCTTTTGAGAGGCGGGCTATGGTTGGTAACATGGGGGTTGTTACAGGAAGGCTCGGAAAAAACTTAACTTACAAGACAGGCCAACTCACGTGAACGTTTCCAATTGTGGTGGTGCTCGTACACATCGCAAACGCAAACTAAGATTGTCTGTATAACAATATTTTACGTGCGGAAAGGCCCTCACGATGTATCTCGTATTGATTCGGGTGCTGGCATATCGGGACTTGTGACAACCGATTCAGGCAAAAGACGAATAGCAACCAAAATTTTCATTTTCATTTGACCAGGAAAACAGACCCTGGTGAGACTATTCGTGATGCACCAAGGCATTGAGGTCATCGGTACCCGTCCTGGGTATCAAATGTCTCGGCATTCGCTATTTCAAGGTTGGTATGGTATACCCAGAATCGAAAATCGTGTTAAACTCTCAGGCCTCAGTGATGCGTCTCGCATATAAACCACCTCTGCTGGATTGCGTCGACTTGCAGTCGTCAATGATTGATATCTGCTTTTTAACATTGTTGTCATTCGGTAGTTTCCCTTGACAACGGTCTCATGTGAATAAGGTGGGTAATGGGTGAACCCACAAAAGGAGAAGCCGGCGGGAGGGGAGTGTGGGAAATTACCAAAGGCTTGAATCCAAAGGGTGGGCTTAAGCCCGCTGCAAACGTCTTTCGGCGCTATCCATTACACTCACTTCTCTTCCTCAACCTCCCTCCCACAATGTCCTCCTCCGCCATTTACGCCGTCTGTCCTTCCCTTCTCATTTCATTATCCCTCCTTTCTTACACTTTTCTTCCCATTTAGCACAGGAGCCTCCAGCCCACCGTCCCACCCACCCAGGGTCCTGCCCAACAACCATCGCACGCCCGCCTATCCGAATGTTTTGATATTATCAGATCAGAGTTTGATGTCCTTACCCAGGACATAGTTCACCTTCGTGGCCAGCGAGATGAGTTTGACACTAAAGGTTCGTTCTTGGATCCACTCTTGACGCTTACCCCATTCCAACAACCTCTCGTCACCAGTGGCTAGCCAAGTCAACGAACTCAATATTATACGTCAAAGCCTGTACGATCTCGAGGCGCAGCATGGAAAAATACGCCAACAATATGAAGAGGAAATCTCTCGTTTGAGAGCAGAGCTTATGGCGGTCCGTCAGGGCGCAACTGGCGTGCCTCCTAATCTCGGCGTCAATGTTGGTCCCGGCGCTTCCGGTCTTCCTACCCCCACTGCTGGGCCTACCCTACCATACTCGGATCCTTTCATGGGAAGGCCTCCGCGTGATCCTGCATTTGACCGCGACCGCGACAGGGATCGTGAACGCGAACGTGAGCGAGACAGAGGCATCCTCGAGAGAGAGCGTGATCGTGATAGAGAACGCGAGCGCGAAGTCAAGGAGCGAGACAGAGAGAGAGAACGAGATCGCGAACAACGCGAGTCCAAAAGGATTAAAACGGACAGAATCAAGCCGGATCGACCTGGTGAGGTTTCTTAGCAAATCTAGCGATATCTCGATGGAAATTCAAGAAACTCCCTAGAACACTTCAGCCCATCCATAGGTACTTCCGGAGGGGCGTCTCACCCTCCGAATAGCATCTTGACTGGTGGTCCAGGCTTACCTCCTCCTCCATCCACCACCACACCTTTCACGGGTGCTGGTGGTGTATCCGGTCCTGGAACAGCCCCATCGTCTGTGGTTGCGAATGAGCCTCCATCAAACTCTGCCGCAGACAATGCGGGATCTCTCGCTCCGATAAGCGAGAACAGCAGCTTCTTGGATGAACTCGACCCTCTTAGCGTTCCTCCTGAGCTCAAAAAAGAAGGTAGTGACTGGTTCGCCATTTTTAACCCCAAGATCAAACGTGCGCTTGACGTAAATCTTGTGCACACACTTCATCACGAGAGGTATGAAGAGCCTATTCTCTTCATACCTCTCAGTACCACTGACGTTGGCGTCGTGTGGCAATAGCGTGGTGTGCTGTGTCAAGTTTTCTGCTGATGGAAAGTATCTCGCTACTGGCTGCAACCGCGCTGCCCAAATTTTTGATGCAAAGACAGGGGCAAAGACATGGTGTGTTCCTCCGGACTTTAGAAGGACTTTGCGATTTACTCCACCCCGCAAATGAATAGCGTCCTCGTAGATGACAAAGCAAACAAATATGGCGATTTGTACATCCGCAGCGTGTGCTTCAGCCCGGACGGAAAATACCTTGCCACGGGCGCTGAAGATCGGCAGATACGAGTCAGTCACCTCTTTTCTCCACATTATTAACTGAATCGATCTATTCTATAAATTTTAGATCTGGGATATTGCAAAACGCCGCATACGAAATGTCTTTGATGGCCACACCCAGGAAATTTACTCACTCGACTTCTCACGCGATGGACGTTTGATTATATCTGGTTCTGGCGACCGCACAACACGCATTTGGGATATGCAAGATGGAAGCAACAAACTTCTCGCAGACCGCGATACCGAGACTGCTGATTCAGGTGTGACGAGCGTCGCGATTTCTCCCGACGGGCGCCTCGTCGCCGCGGGTTCTCTTGACAACACCGTACGCATATGGGACGTGGCGACTGGCCAACTTATTGAGCGTCTCAGAGGACACAAGGACAGTGTATACAGCGTCGCATTCACCCCTGATGGCGATGGGATTGTTAGTGGGAGTCTAGATAAGACGCTCAAATATTGGGACGTTGGCAAATTATTGGCGAATGCACCAAAGCGGGATCCGCGTACTGGTCTTCTTCCAGTTGACCGACCTAGTAGCAGCTCAGTGGTCAAGAAAGAAGGCGATAAGGCGTCGGCTGCGTGTACGATGAACTTCCTCGGGCATAAGGTACGGTTACGTCGATTTTTCATATTCAGTCGATGACGTTGAGTATGATCAAGGACTATGTCCTTAGTGTGGCGGTATCGCATGATGGACAATGGGTCGTATCCGGTTCCAAGGATCGCGGTGTGCAGTTCTGGGACTCGCGCTCGGCGATCGTTCAGTTCATGCTCCAGGGTCATAAAAATTCAGGTGATGTTTTTTGTCGATTACTCTTAGACAGGTTGACCAACTTTGTGGAAAATAGTCATTTCTATCGACCTGAGCCCCTCCGCGAGTTTGCTCGCTACCGGAAGCGGCGATTGGGCCGCCCGAATATGTAAGTGTATCGATCCTACACTGAGTTGTCAACCCACCAATGCATTGAATCAGGGAGCTATAACACGGTATAAATATGTTTCGATAGCGCCTGTATTCTGCTTTGCACAACATTGTCTCTGCTCCGATTTCTGTGTACAGCCTTTACAGGATTTAACCTTTTTTTTCTTGCTTCCTCTACCTGTTATTTCTTTCTGCCACAATTGTTTGTGATAGGTGTTAGGACATATCACCAGGAGGGGTGGAGAATTGGTGCCGCGAATGTATATAATCTGTCCGCTAGTATTTGGGACGATCATATCATGTCTGCATGATGTCTTCAGCTTGCAATGACAGAGGCCAGAATGTCACATATTACACTCAATATCAGCTCGCTCCTGTTCCTTCCTACGGATAATTTCCAAAGATGCTTTTTCACCTCGGTCTACATTCATACAGCACAGTGAGTGCCTTTACTATTGATGGTTGTATGCGCAGTCGATTCTCGATTAGCATTAACAGTACAGGCGACGAAATACCCACGTTATTCGCTCAGGTGCAGCATACGATCTTCGTTGGTGGGATATACAGCAGTTCCGATACAGAGCTAACTATATGCCTAGACACTCGTCACCAAGCTAGCAGCACAACATGTCCTGTTGCCCTTCCCACAAGCCGCATTTCCCTTGGTCCTCGCAGGTGATGGTTACTATCTCCATTGCAGTGAGTCGGGTATAACATGATGTATCTGTTGGTGATTCAGTGCCAATTTGAACTGATGGGCGTGTCGCAGCACTCAAGCCATGGCCATATGGGAAAACGCTAGAACTGAAATGGGGCAAAAATTGGCTCACGCCAAGTGAGGAGAAATGGCAGGTTCTGTTCGAAACGATGGTTTAATTAAAACAAGTGTATGGTCATTGCGTCTACGCTCAGCGCCACTTCGACACGAATTTTCGAGAAGACGTACGTACAGTTCATCTCTATATCACACCAAGCAATATGATGGGCACCATTGGTCGCACATGGGTCTACATGTCTTCGACACTCCATTCATGACTATGTGCTCCAACGCGTCTGCGTTCATTCTGCTTTTGAAAGTATTTTTTCTCGAACCCGTTACCGCGATCTGTGATATGGATCCAGCGTTGAGAGGTAGGGGGCAAAAGAAATGGAATCAACGCACCCACACCGTCCCACCTATAACCAGGTTTGATTCCAAACCGGTTTGGAGGTGGCGTCGGACCTGTATATTTGGGTTTTTGAGGACCTTTTGTTCGCTTTTTCTGTTGGTGTCCAGAGGTATCATTATAAAGCCGAGCGGTGAGAGAGATTGCAAGGGGAGCGCACCGTCATAAATGCAGCAGCGGGGTCATTCCATCGCTCATGATCCTTCTGCACGCGATTTAACTCTTCATCGTCTGCATACCTCGCGAAACCGCGTTGTCGTATACGTTCCTCTTCTTCTTTTCGTCTCTCCGCTTCGTCTCGCTGCACGAGACCTTTGCCCCACTCCATCTTCTGTGCCTCGCGTTCTTCACGTTCCCGTTTCTTGCGCGCTGCTTCGGCCTCCTCCAATTTCATGTCTATCTTCCGACCCGAGGCATCGCGGTACACTGTTTGCTGTGCGGCAGCCAAGGTCGTAGCGTCCTTTTCCTCTTCTAGTTGGCGACCCTGAGCAGAAGGAAGCCGGGACCGTAGCTGCGTCTTCGTCATTAGACCACCGCGGAATGGCTCATCCCCCTCAGTAGAGACCACGACAGGTTGCTCATCTGCTGCCGGTGGGGGAGTAGGTTCTCGGATCGTCGCCCAACCTGAACCTCCCTCGCCGAGCTCCGTTCGACGTTTCTTGAAAGCGCGATCCGATGCGATGACTGCCTCGGTAGAGTCGTCTTCGTCGACCTCAACAGAAATTATTGCACCGCCCCAGCCTGCATCTTCGTCAACAATTGTTCCACTCGCTGGAGTGGATCCGAGTTCGGGTTTGCGCTTTTTCTTCTTCTTTTGGGTCGTACGGGATAGTATAGCATCAGCTTTGACGCCAGACATGTACTTTTCCGCAAGATAGGCTT
>Ga0137359_10005053_pt1 | contig 10851 bp, 7 predicted proteins | sample Mad1_40_16metaG_FD_108281 | JGI IMG/M metagenome (GOLD analysis project Ga0137359, IMG submission 108281) | Vadose zone soil microbial communities from Angelo Coast Range Reserve, California, USA - Mad1_40_16 metaG | ecosystem: Environmental > Terrestrial > Soil > Vadose zone | place: USA... | reverse complement strand
TCTCGGCATCAAGGCCGGCATCGTCGAGAAGTCGGGCTCGTGGTTCTCCTACGAGGGCCAGCGCGTGGGCCAGGGCCGCGAGAACGCCAAGCAGTTCATGCGCGACAATCCCGAGATCGCCAAGGTGATCGAGCAGAAGATCCGCGCCAATGCCGGTGTGGTGTCCAACGCGATGATGGATGCCAAGGCGGGCGAGGCGGACGACGACGAAGAAGAATAGGCGGCAAGGCTTCCCTGAGGCCGATGTGAGCCAGGGGCTGACGATTTAGCCAGGCTCGAGGGGTTGGCCGGGTTCCCTGTCTCCGGTTATCCCTGGGCGGCGCTGCTCCCCACGCAGCGCCGCCCTTTTTTATGTGCGGGCTCACACCGGCACTCCCAACCGGCCCGATTGCTTCGGCACGCGCCACGCCGATCGCGTCGCCAGTAGGGACCATAATCATCGACCCGGGCCTGCCGCGCGTATGATGGCGCCATGGATCGCATTCCCGTGTCCCATCGGACAAGCCGCCGCCCGTTCCGGAGGGAGGCGTCCGCCGTTTTTTCCCGTTTATTTAACGGGAATCGCGTGGAGTGCACCCCAAAAGTGAGACAAAAAAATAGCGGACAGTTTCTCGAAGGAGAGGAGCTGATGAAGCAACGAAGGGTATATGCGATTGACCTGAAGCGCACAGCGGTTGCGCGGTTGGGCGCCGGGGAGGATTTGCCGAAGGTCGCGAAGGACCTGGGGATCAAGCCGGCTCGTTTGTCCGATTGGAAGGCGCGCGCGCGGGTCGCTGGTGTTGACGCCTTGCGTGGTCCCGGCCGGCCGCGCGACAGCGAGGTTCGGGCGCGGCTGCTGGCGCAGGAATGGGACGAGGCCTCGGCGACGCACCGGCGGATCGCCGCGTTGGAGCGCAAGATCGGCCAGCAGGAGGCTGATCTCGATTTTTTTCGGCAAGCCTTGCGGCAGGTGCAGGCCAGACGGCCGACGAGCGCCGGGCGTGGCGCGCGGCGGTCTACGAAGTCATCCGGACGATGACCCTGTCGCAAGGCTCGAGGGCGATCGACCGGCTGTGCCGGTTGGCCGGTGTCAGCCGCGCCGGCTACTACCGCTTCTGGCAGGCCCATGCGCCGCGCCAGCATGATACGACGGTGCGCGACGCCATCCAGCGGCTGGCGCTGGCCAATGGCCGGCACCGCGGCTACCGCTACCTCACCCATCAGCTCAGGCGCGAGGGTATGATCGCCAACCACAAGTGCGTGCTGCGGCTGATGCGCGAGGACAATCTTTTGTGCCTGCGCACGCGGCCCTTTGTGCCGCGCACGACCGATGCGCGGCATGGCTGGGCAGTGGTGCCCAACCTGGCGCGCGACCTGCGGCTGACGGGGCGCGATCAGCTGTGGGTGGCCGATATCACCTACGTCCGGCTGCAGGAGGAGTTCGCCTACCTGGCGGTCGTGCTCGACGCCTACAGCCGCTTCGTCGTCGGCTGGGCGATGGCCGATCACCTGCGCGCCAGTCTCGCCGTAGCGGCGCTCGGCATGGCCCTGGAGGCGCGTCGGCCGGCCTGGGGCAGCCTGGTCCACCATTCCGACCGAGGCGTGCAGTATGCCTGCGCCGACTACAGCGGGCTGCTGGCGGCGCACGGCATCAGCGCCAGCATGAGCCGGGTCGGCAATCCCTACGACAACGCCAAGGCCGAGAGCTTCATGAAGACCCTCAAGGCCGAGGAGGTCGACGGCACGCTCTACCGCGACCGCCACGAGGCCGCGCGCTGCCTCGGGACCTTCATCGAAGAGATCTACAACAAGCAGCGCCTGCACTCGTCCCTGGGCTATCGGCCGCCGGCCGAGTTCGAGGCCCTCCACCGAGGACGGTGGCCGGGCAGGGGCGACGCTGCGCGTGACCGAGCGCTCCGCGCCGCCCCTGCCCCGATCCCGGCTTGACCCGATCCGAGGCTTAACCATCATGAAGGCGACCTGTCCGCAATTTAACTGTCTCACCCAAAGGGTGCACTCCAGCGCCTTGGGCAGATTCGAGAAAGGCTACCCCTTATTTGCGGCCCAGCCGCCCAATAAAGCGCTGCAGCCATTCCGGGCCTGTTTTTTTTACGATGTGGCGCTGGGCGGGGCGGGGGCGGGCTGCCGCCCAGGTCAACAGCAGCGCGAGCGGCAGCCAACGATCCGAGACATCGATGCCGGGCCGATTCTCCTCCAGGCCACGCGCGGCCGCGGAGACCTTGGGTACCGGCACCGGCGTCACGCCTTGCTGGGCCGGCCCCGCACACAATTCCGCCGGCGACGTGACGAGGTACTCGCGGCAGACCAACGGCCGTTCTGCATGGATCGAGCAGCTTTCCTCCTCGAGGAACGGACAAGGCACTTTCAGCGCGAAATAGGCGGCCGAGAGTTCGCGGTCGGTATTCTCCCCGCGCTGGCTGAAATCGAGCAGCGTCTGGCGCAGTCCGGCGCGGTCGAGGGCTTCGGCCGCGGCAGCAAAGCGCTCGGCCAGCGCTGCGCGGCGTGGGGCGGGCATGGCATCGATCAGCCCGACCAGCCGCTCGGCTTCGCTTTCCGAGACCGGCACGAGCTGCCGGCAACAGGCGCCGCAGCCCTTGCGGCAGGAAATGACGTGGCCGGCCGCTGCGCTCTGGCGCTCCGCTGCCTCGACCACGGCATTGACCAGCCCCTGGAGCACGGGAACGACGGCGGCGGCGGGGATCTCGCCGCTCGGCACCTCGAGCCTATGCGTGATTTGCAGATCGCCTATCGTCAGGCGCAGGGTCGCAGCGCTTTGCGCCATGGCTTAGCCTCGGGCTCCCGTTCTGGACTTGGCCGGCGGGCGCACGCTACAACGACCGCATGGCAAGCGTTAGCGACATTCGTCGTACATTCCTCGACTACTTCGGCAAGAACGGCCACGAGATCGTCGCCTCCAGTTCGCTGGTGCCGCGCAACGATCCGACGTTGATGTTCACCAATGCCGGCATGGTCCAGTTCAAGAACGTCTTCACCGGCCTGGAGACGCGACCCTATGTGCGCGCCACGACCTCGCAAAAGTGCGTGCGCGCCGGCGGCAAGCACAATGACCTGGAGAATGTCGGCTACACCGCCCGCCACCATACTTTCTTCGAGATGCTGGGCAATTTCTCCTTCGGCGACTATTTCAAGGAGCGCGCCATTGAGCTTGCCTGGAACCTGATCACCAGGGAGTACGGCCTGTCGAAGGACCGACTGCTGGTGACGGTGTACAGCGAGGACGAGGAGGCGGCGGTCTTTTGGAAGAAGGTCGCGGGCCTGCCCGACAGCAAGATCATCCGCATCCCGACCTCTGACAATTTCTGGGCGATGGGGGATACCGGCCCCTGCGGCCCCTGCTCGGAGATCTTCTTCGATCATGGCGAAGGCATCCCGGGCGGCCCGCCGGGCAGCCCGGACCAGGATGGCGACCGCTTCATCGAGATCTGGAATCTTGTCTTCATGCAGTTCGAGCAGCAGACGCGCGAACTGCGGGTGCCGCTGCCCAGGCCGTCCATCGACACCGGCATGGGGCTGGAGCGGCTGGCCGCCGTCCTGCAAGGCAAGCACAATAATTACGACATCGACCTGTTCTGCGCCCTGATCGACGCCGTGGCGCACGAGACCGGCGTGCCGCCCGACGGTCCGCAGGCGGCGTCGCACCGCGTCATCGCCGACCATCTGCGCGCCACCGCCTTTCTGATCGCCGACGGCGTGCTGCCGTCGAACGAGGGCCGCGGCTACGTGCTGCGCAGGATCATGCGCCGCGCCATGCGCCACGCTCATATGCTGGGTGCGCAGGAGCCGGTGATCTGGAAGCTGGTTCCGGTGCTGGTGCACGAAATGGGCGACGCCTTCCCCGAGCTGGTGCGCGCCCAGTCGCTGATCACCGAAACGCTGAAGCTCGAGGAGAGGCGCTTCAAGCGCACGCTCGGTACCGGCCTGAAGCTGCTCGACGATGAGACGCGCGGCCTCGAGGCGGGCGGCTCGTTGCGCGGCGACGTCGCGTTCAAGCTCTACGACACTTTCGGCTTTCCGCTCGATCTTACCCAGGATGTGCTGCGTGCGCGCCAGATCGGTGTCGATACCGAGGGTTTCGAGAAGGCAATGGACGAGCAGCGTGCCAAGGCGCGCGCCGCCTGGGCAGGCTCGGGCGATTCGGCGTCAGAGGCAATCTGGTTTGACGTGCGCCAAAAGGCGGGTGCCACGGAATTCCTGGGTTACGATACGGAACGCGCCGAAGGTCAGATCAAGGCGATCGTCGTCGATGGCAAGGAAGTCCGCGTACTGCCCGCTGGCCAGAAAGGCTGGATCATTGTGAATCAGACGCCGTTCTACGGCGAGTCCGGTGGCCAAATGGGCGATGTCGGGACCTTCAAGAGCGCCAGCGGTGAGGCCGAGATTATCGATGTGCAGAAGATGCTGGGTGATCTGCACGTTCACCAGGCGCTGCTCAAGAACGGCGAGGTCAAGGTCGGGGACGATGTCGTCATGACCGTCGACCCGATCCGTCGCGCCCAGCTGCGCGCCCATCATTCGGCCACGCATTTGCTGCACGAGGCGCTGCGCCGGCATCTCGGCGAGCATGTGACGCAGAAGGGCTCGCTGGTGGCGCCGGAGCGGCTGCGTTTCGATATCAGCCACACCAAGCCGATCGCGCCGGCTGAACTGCGCGCCGTCGAGGACGAGGTCAACGAGCGCATTCGTCTCAACAGCGCGGTCGAGACGCGCTTGATGACGCCGGAGGAGGCGATCGCCGCCGGCGCCATGGCGCTGTTCGGCGAGAAATACGGTGATGAGGTGCGGGTGCTATCGATGGGTGGCGACCCGAACAAGGATGGGGGCGAGAAATACTCGGTCGAGCTGTGCGGCGGGACGCATGCCCTGCGCACCGGTGATATCGGCCTGTTCAAGATCCTGAGCGAGACCGGCGTCTCGGCGGGCGTGCGCCGCATCGAAGCGGTGGCCGGCCACGCCGCCGAAGAGTATGTGCGCTCGCTGGGCGACGCCCTGGCGGCGGCGGCGGCCACCCTGAAGGTGCGGCCGGAAGACTTGCCGGTGCGGGTGGCGAGCCTGGTCGAGAGCCAGCGCAAGCTCGAGCGCGAGTTGAGCGAAGCCCGCAAGGCGCTCGCGCTGGCCGGCGGTGGCTCAGGCGGCGGCACCGGCGCGGCGGCCGATGAAATCCGCGACGTGGGTGGCGTGAGGCTGGTGGCGCGCGTGCTGAACGGCGTACCGGGCAAGGACCTCAAGGGCATGGCAGACGAGTTCAAGAAGAAACTGGGCTCTGGCGTGGTGGCGCTGATCGGTGTGGAGGACGGCAAGGCCTCGGCCGTGGTCGGCGTGACCGACGACCTTGCCAAGACGCTGAGCGCCGTCGAGCTGGTCAAGGCAGGCGTCGCGGCACTCGGCGGCAAGGGCGGCGGCGGGCGGCCCGACATGGCCCAGGGCGGCGGCCCCGAAGGCGCCAAGGCCGAGCAGGCGCTGATGGCAATCGAGGCGGCTCTTGGAGGCAGAAAATGAAGTCTCTTTTGGTGATCTTTGCCTTTGCGGGATTTACCTTCAATGGCTGCGCCTCGAACGACTATGTCGTCAAGGAAGGCGAGAGTGGCCCGAAATTCACCCAGGACGAGGCGCAGTGCCGTGTCCAGGTCAATGAAATGATGAAAGCCGAGCGCAACATAGAAGACGATCGGAGGGGTACGCTGAACAACGTCGCGGACGACCAGGGCCAGACTGCCCTGCCGGCGCAGATGGCGAACCTGAGCGACAAGAACCGCGCGAACCGGCTGATGTCGAACTGCATGCAGTCCCACGGCTGGACCTCCAAGAAGACCTGGTGGCAGCGCTAATCATGGCCGCGCCTTTACTCCGCCGCTTGCTTCAGCGCCGCCGGATTGCGCCATTGGGCTAAAAGCTCGGCCTCCTTGCGTTTGGCCTTCTCGAGGTTGGCGTCCTTGATGTGGCCGTAGCCGCGGATGTCGTCGGCGACGGCGGCCAGCTTCACCGCCAGGGCGTGATTGCCCGGGGAGAGGCCCGATAGCAGCTCCTCGACCAGCGTCTCATACTCGCCGATCAGCGCGCGCTCGCGCTTGCGCTCGGCGGTGTAGCCGAAGACATCGAGCCTGGTGCCGCGCAGGAATTTGAGCTTCGCCAGCATCCTGAAGGCCGGCCGGATCCAGGCGCCAAACTCCTGCTTGATCAAATGGCCGGTACGGGGATCGCGCGCCGAGAAGAGCGGCGGCGCCAAATGGAATTTGAGCTTGTAGTCGCCCTCGAAGGTCTGGGCGAGTTCGGCGGCGAAGGCCGCTTCTACCTGCAGCCGTGCCACTTCATACTCGTCCTTGTAGGACAGCAGCTTGGCGTAAGTACGGGCCACGGTCTCGGCGAGGCCCGAGGTGCCTGGCGCCCTGGCCTGCTCGGCGGCGCGCACGCGCTCGACCAGGGCGCTGTAGCGCTGGGCGAGGGCGGCATCCTGGTAGCCCGTCAGATGCTTTATGCGCGCGGCCACGATCTCGTCGAGCGTGCGCGAGAGGCGCGTGAAGGGCACGACGGTCGTTGCGGCGGGCGCCGTGAGCGTCTCCACGGCGCCAAGGTCGGCGGCGGCGCGGCGGCCCCAACGGAAGGCCGAAAGGTTCATGTCGACGGCCGTGGCGTTGAGCTCGATGGCACGTTCGAGCGAAGCGCTGCCGATTGGCACCAGGCCCTTCTGATAGGCATAGCCCAGCATGAAGAGGTTGGTGGCGATTGAATCGCCCAACAGGGCCGTTGCGATCTTGTTGGCCTCGATGAAGTCGCAGGCTTCGGCGCCGGCGGCGGCCTCGATCGAGAGCTTGAGCGTATTCGCCGGGAAGGCGAGGTCGGTGTTGCGCGTAAAATCCCCGGTGATGGTCTCGTGCGTGTTGACGACGACGCGCGAGCTGCCGGGCGAAAGGCACGCCAGCGCATTGGCGGCAGCGCTGACCACGAGATCGCAACCCAGCAGCAGGTTGGCCGCGCCCGCGCCCAGGCGCACGGCATGCAGCGCCTCGGGCGCGGCGCCGATGCGCACATGGCTGATCACGGCGCCGCCTTTTTGCGCCATGCCGAGCTGGTCGAGCACCGTGGCACCCTTGCCCTCGATATGCGCTGCCATGCCGACGATGGCGCCGATCGTGACCACGCCGGTGCCGCCGATGCCGGTAATGAGGATGCCGTAGGGATTTGCCGCGACCGAGGGCAGCGCCGGATCGGCCGGCAGGGGCCACTCGTCCGCCGTGCTGCTGTTGGCCTTGGCACTGACAGCCTTGCCCTTGCGCAGCCGACCACCTTCGACCGTGACAAAGCTCGGGCAGAAGCCGTTGAGGCAGGAATAGTCCTTGTTGCAGGACGATTGATCGATGGCGCGCTTGCGTCCGAACTCGGTCTCGACCGGCGTCACCGAGAGACAATTGGACTGCGTCGAGCAATCGCCGCAGCCCTCGCACACCGCCTTGTTGATGAACACGCGCTTGTTGGGATCGGGGTAGGTGCCGCGCTTGCGGCGACGGCGCTTCTCGGCGGCGCAGGTCTGATCGTAGATCAGGATCGACACGCCTTTGTATTCGCGCAGCTCGCGCTGGACGGTGTCAAGATCGTCGCGGTGATGGAAGGTGACGCCCGGCGCCCACTCGGTACCCATCGGGTATTTGTACGGATCGTCGCTCACCAGCGCGATGCGGCGCGCGCCCTCGGCATGGACCTGCTGGCTGATCACCCAGGGATTGAGCACGCCGTCATGCGGCTGGCCGCCGGTCATGGCGACAGCGTCGTTGAACAGGATCTTGTAGGTGATGTTGGTCTTGGCGGCGATGGCGTGGCGGATGGCGAGATAGCCGGAATGGAAATAGGTCCCATCGCCCAGATTCTGGAACATGTGCGGCGTGTCGGTGAATTGCGAGGCGCCGACCCAGGTCGCGCCCTCGGCGCCCATATGGGTGAAGGTCTTGGTGTTGCGGTCCATCGAGATCGCCATGGTGTGGCAGCCGATGCCGGCCAGCGCCATCGAGCCTTCCGGCACCTTGGTCGAGCTGTTGTGCGGACAGCCCGAGCAGAAATAGGGCACGCGCGCCATGCCGGAATCGTTGCGCATCTGGCGCGAGCGGCGCTGCTGCATGCCGTTCCAGCGCTGCTTGCTGGCTTCGCTCAGCGCATCGAGGCCAAGGCGGCCCACGATGGCGGCGGCGATCTCGGCCGGCGTCAGTTCGCCGTCGGATTTGAGCAAGGGCGCGCCGCGTTCATCGGTCTTGCCGACCACGATCGGCCGCCGGCCGACCGCGACATTGAAAAGCTGGTCCTTCAACTGCTGCTCGATCAGCGCGCGCTTCTCCTCGATCACCAGCACATCGCGTTTGCCTTCGCAGAAGGCAGCGACGCCCTGTGGCTCGAGCGGCCACACCATGGCGACCTTGTAGATGGCGAGTCCCAGCCGCGCGGCCTCGGCGTCGTCGATGCCGAGTTCTTCCAGCGCCTGGCGCACATCGATATAGGATTTACCCACGGTGACGATGCCGAAGCGCGCGTCTGGCCGCCCCATCATCAGCCGATCGAGCTTGTTGGCGCGCCAATAGGCGAGTGCCGCAGGATGCTTTTGCGTGATGACGCGGGTTTCCTGACCGAGCCAGTCGTCAGGCCAGCGGATGCTGAGTCCGTCCGGCGGCAGGATGAAATCGGTCGGCAGGACGATCTGCACGCGGTGCGGATCGACATGGACGGAGGCCGACGAATCGACGGTCTCACTCAGGATCTTGAAGGACACCCAGCAGCCGGAATAGCGCGAGAGGGCGAAGCCATGCAGGCCGAGATCGAGATATTCCTGGACGCTGGCGGCGTGGATGACCGGCATGCCGGCGGAGATGAAAGCAGGCTCGCTCTGATGAGCGACGGTCGAGGATTTCGCCATATGGTCGTCGCCGCCCAGCGCGATGACGCCACCATGCCTGGAGGTGCCGGCGTAGTTGGCGTGCTTCAGCACGTCGCCAGAGCGATCGACGCCAGGGCCCTTGCCGTACCACATGCCGAACACGCCGTCGTAGCGCGCGCCGGGAAACAGGTGGACCTGTTGCGTGCCCCACAGCGAGGTGGCGGCGAGGTCCTCGTTGGTACCGGGCTGGAACTTGATGTGATTTTTTTCGATGAAGCGGCGGGCCTGCCACAGCGCCTGGTCGAAGCCACCGAGCGGCGAGCCGCGATAGCCGGAGATATAGCCCGCAGTGTTGAGGCCGGCGGCGAGATCGCGCTGGCGCTGCATCAGCGGCAATCGGACGAGCGCCTGGGTGCCGGTCAGATAGACGCGTCCTGTTTCGAGGGCATATTTGTCGTCGAGGGTTACCGCGAGGGCCAAAGGCGAACTCCCTGACTGATGGTCTGTCTGCAATATGGGCACGGTAGCGACAGAATGTTGCGCGTTTCAATGGCTATCGCACGCCGCCTGACGAAAGACGTTTTGTAGCGTCAACGGGCAACGTTGAGCTTAACCGTTTCAAGGTTTCGCCAACTCCTGAAACGTTGTAAGCACAAATCTCGTGGTTTCGCCGCGGCGGGGCTGGTCGATCGTTATAAAGTCTTAGTCCCCTTCCTCCCTCATGTCCGTTCTCGTCATTGGCGTCGCCGGGTTCATCGGCTCCTACCTCGCGCGAGCGTTGCTGTGCCCCTGCTGCAACTGAAAGACGTCCGCCGCACGTTCTATGGCCTCGAAGTCCTGCGTGGTGTCGATCTCAGCGTCGGGCAGGGCGGCATCACCGGTCTGATCGGGCCTAACGGCGCGGGAAAAACCACGCTGTTCAACGTCGTCTCCGGCCTGGTGCCGGCAGAAAGCGGCCGCATCCTCTTCGAAGGCGCCGCGATCGAGCGGCTCGCTCCCGACGAAATCAGCCGGCGCGGGCTGGTGCGGACCTTCCAGGTGGCGCGCGGCTTTCCCCGACTGTCGGTGTTCCAGCATCTCATGCTCTATGGCCGCGATCAGCCAGGCGAGATCCTGTGGCAGGCGATCGTCGGCACGCGGGCGGCGCGGGACCGCGAGGCGGCCCTCGCCGAGCGCGCCTGGGAGATCGCGCGCTTCCTCAGGCTCGACGCCTTGATCGACAATCCGGCGACTGCGCTCTCCGGTGGCCAGAAGAAGCTGCTGGAGATCGGCCGCGCGCTGATGGCAGCGCCCAAGCTGGTGTTGCTCGACGAGCCGACGTCGGGTGTCAATCCGACTTTGCGCAACGAGATCGCCGAGCGGCTTCTGGAATTGCCGCGGCGCGGCATCGCCGTGCTGCTGATCGAGCATGACATGGGCTTTATTGCCCAGCTTTGCGATCCGGTGATCGTCATGGCCGAAGGGCGCGTGCTGGCCCAGGGCACGTTCGACGAGGTGCGCGCCGATGCCGGTGTGCGCGAAGCCTATCTCGGGCGGCGGGCGGCGTGAGTCTGCTCGTCGTCGACACGCTACGCGGTGGCTACACGGCGACGGACGAGGTCGTGAAGGACGCGTCCCTCACGGTCGGTCCGGCTGAGATCGTGGCGCTAATCGGGCCCAATGGAGCGGGAAAGTCGACGCTGCTCAAGCTCGTTGCTGGGCTCCTGCGGCCCAACGCCGGCCATATTCGCTTCAAGGATCGTGAGATCGCAGGTCTTGGCGCGCCCGACATCAGCCGCCTCGGCCTCTCGTTCGTGCCGCAGGAACGCAACGTCTTTGGCGCGATGAGCGTTGCCGAGAATTTGGAAATGGGCGGCTATATCGACGGGCGCCATCTGCGCCAGCGCATGGTCGACCTTTACCAGCGCTTCCCGATGCTAGCCGACAAGCGCCATGTCGCCGCCCGTACCTTGAGCGGCGGCCAGCGGCAGATCCTG
>Ga0137359_10005051_pt1 | contig 10858 bp, 11 predicted proteins | sample Mad1_40_16metaG_FD_108281 | JGI IMG/M metagenome (GOLD analysis project Ga0137359, IMG submission 108281) | Vadose zone soil microbial communities from Angelo Coast Range Reserve, California, USA - Mad1_40_16 metaG | ecosystem: Environmental > Terrestrial > Soil > Vadose zone | place: USA... | reverse complement strand
TTGACGAGGCGCGATCGCGCCTGTTTAATACGCGGCTCCGTAAGATAGGCCAGGTAGCTCAGTTGGTAGAGCAGCGGACTGAAAATCCGCGTGTCGGGGGTTCAATTCCCTCCCTGGCCACCAAAAAATTACTTATTTTTCTGATACTTGCGGTCCGAGCTGTTTTGTCGGGGAGGGCAGGTGTGCCGTAATTGTGCCGTGAAATGACAGCGCATCGGCATAAACGGCGAGATGTCCCGCCGCCAAATGCGCATATCGGCGCACCATCTTCTCGGTTTCCCACCCGGCCATTTCCTGCAGCGCGAAGAGCGGCGTTCCTTGCTGCACGTGCCATGACGCCCAGGTATGCCGCAGATCGTGCCAGCGGAAGTTCTCGATCCCCGCGCGCCTCAAGGCCTTGTACCAGGCCATGGAACTCACCTGAAATACCGGCTTGCCGTCGTACGTGAACACTCGCTCCGGATGCTTCCCCACTTGCGCGCGCACAAGCGCCATCGCCGTGTCGTTCAAGGGGACGCCAATGGCTTTGCGGCCCTTGGCTTGATCGGGGTGTACCCACGCGAGCCGGCGCTCCAAATCCACTTGCTCCCAGAGAAGCCCCGTTACATTCGCCCGGCGCAGACCGGTCGAGAGCGTGAACGCGGCCATGGTCCGCAAGTGCGGCGGCAGCTCGTGCAACAACGCCATCGCCTGATCGTGCGTGAGAAATCGAATCCGGCGCGACGGCTCTTTGAGCAACCGTATCGCCGGCGAACGGTCCGTCCACTCCCACTCTCGCGCGCATCGCCTTAGAATCGCACGTAAGAGTGCGAGAGTTCGATTGATGGTGCCGTTCGCGCATCCTTCTGCCCGCTTCGCTTCAGTGATGGTATCGATTAACGCTCTATTGATACTTTCCAGTTCTCTACCGGCCAGGAACCGATCGAGCCAACGCAGTTTCGATTTGTCATCCTCGTGCGTCGCCTTGTGGCTTTGCTCGTGGAGCCAACGAACTGCTGCGTCCTGCCAGATGCGTCTCGGCCGGTCACCAAGCCGCTGGAGCCGCCAGACTTCGCTCTTCAGCTTATCGTGCAGTTCTTGCGCTTGGACTTTGTCGCCGGTTTCAGCAGATCGTCGTATGCGCTCGCCGTCGGGCGCAGCGAAATCGATCCACCAGACCGACCCGCGTTTGCGTAATGACATACATCCTCCTGAGAGATGGTTGTCACTCGCAGCGCTTGCCGTTTGACAGGATACAGCGAGCGGACAAACTCGGCGAGGTCGATCTCGAGGAAAATCCAACACCGCCCGGTTTTCGCACCCGGGATTAGGCCACGCTTCGCGCGCACCCTCACCTCTTCCGGATGCATATGCAGAAACGCGGCCGCTTCGTGCAAGTCCAAGGTTTTGAAGTCGTTACCGCCCACACACAGACGGCCCTGGGGATTTGGCGCATTCACGACGGAGGCTTTCCCCGGTCACGCACGACTATTATCGATGCGCCCGGCGAGCCACGCTTGCCGTGAAGCGCGACGGACAGCGCTCGCGCAGGGGAGAGAGCATTTTCCGAAATCATAAACGACCTTGTCGAACACTGTGGTTCCGGTCGTTCAGGGACGAGTTGTCACTCGGTACTAATTCTCGCTCGACCTACGCAAGAAGAACAGGGGGAGTTTGACCTCGCTTTTGAACAAAACAGTCCCGAATAACACGCCGGAAATGATTCCGCGACGCTTGATGGCCATTCTTAGCGTAGGCCTGGGCGACCGGCGGATTCTGTCGGCGTTTGTGGCGACTTACATCAGAAATGCGCCGATGCACGTACTGAACGGGGCGATATTCTGGCGGCGGTTCAAATGAATAAACCCGTGCGAATATCCGACCACCGCTACATCAGGGACGTAGGAAAGTACAATCTCGCCATGCGCTTGATACATCATGAAGCGCGTACCGGGACGATCCGCGACTGTACTGGTTTGTCCCGACGCTGTATCCGCAATTTGTTTCGTTCCTATGCACATGACCAGCTCGGCGGATGCGCGGCGCGTCATCGGGGCCCGTCACCGCACAATGTTGAATTCCTACTTCAGTCGTCAGAAGTGCGCTCTGACATTGCAGTGCTGGCTTCTATCTGCTGCCTATGGGATCTGATTTCCTTGCACCCTCCGCGGATCGTGCGGCGCGAGCCGCCTAACGTCGTACGCGCAGAGCTGCTGTGCACTGCATTCGAAATGTTTCAGGAGCTGGTGCCGCAATCGACCATCACTTTGGAACACGCATTACTGTTGGTTGCGACGCTGATCCAAGGAAAAGAGTTGGCACTCAGAGCGTGCCCGAATTGCACGGCGCTCATTGTGATCGACTTTCATGCAGATACTCGGCTGATTTGCGATCTGTGTTTCAGCGCCGGCTACAGAAATCGAGCAAAGAAGGTGGCCCTCCGATTGCCGAACGGGACCAGATCATTGCGTCGGGCGTCGCAGGTCCGTCCTGACGAGCCGCATCAGCTAGCGATTGGACAGAATTCGAATGATTCCGTAATAGAACATCAGGATTACCGCGCAGCCGACTGACACGCCTAGCATCATCCAAAACGGGAAGCGCGGTGAGTGAAGTAGAAAACGATTGAATAAGGCAACGAAGATTCCGAGTACCGCCAACGCCGAGAGAATGACGCTCACAAAAGGCTCGAGGACCATCAGCACGGCTAAGACCGGTATTCGGATGGAATGCCAGGCGAGCCGCAGTGCGAAGAGCCCGGACGTGGCCAGCGGGCCTGTCTCTCTGGCCGGCGAGGGGGATGAGCTTACTGTACCCACTGAGTGCTCCTGATACAAATCCGCCGCAACAGATAGCGTACTGCAAATCGCGTGGATGTGCACCAACTGGAGTCGTTGGAGCCGCCAGTCGCTCACGTGAGATGTGCCGTCGGTTTTTCGGACACGATCGATGCCGGCAGTTTCTGCGCAAGTTGCTATCAAACTGGGAATTCAATGCAGTGACGGCCTGTGTTTGCATAGTCGCGAAGGGACCCGCCATTGATCATGGGGCAAATCGCATCGATGGCGGATACAGGTGTACTACACCTATGAATGGAGCTACGGAGTGGTGCCAATGAAAATCAATCCCGCTACTTTCAAAATTGAGCTGCTGCCCACAGCATGCATCTTTGTCGTGGTTTGCCTGCCCGATCTGGCACTCGCACAAGCATCACCCTTCCTTACCGGGGCTAATTCTCTTCAAACCAACATCCTGGCTTGGGCTACTCCGATTGCCATCATCTTGGTCATGGTTCTTGGGATTATGGCGATGGCCAATCGGATCTCTTGGGGCTGGCCGATTGCCGCGATCGTTGGAATCGCGGTGGTGTTTGGTGCACCGCAGATGGTGACGTGGATTCGCGGGATGTTTGGAGTCTAGGCGGGCACCATGGTCAACCGCAATGCTGGACTGACGGCGGATCCATTGTTCGTGGCGGTTACCCGGCCGCCGATGCGTTGGGGTGTCACGTTTTCCGCGCTGCTCCTGAATTTGGTTTTCACGATGGAAGTGTTCCTGTTGACCAAGAATCTGCTCGTGCTGCTCATCGCGGTGCCGATTCACGGAGTCTGTGCGCTCCTCTGCGCGCGGGATGCCCGCTTCTTCGACCTCATCTTTCTTTGGGGTCGTACGCGCCTTCCATCCTACGCGGGTACGTTTCGCTTTTGGACGGCGAGCAGCGGCACGCCCTTGGTACTGGATTTGCCAGATGCTCAAGGGCGTCGATCGGTGCCGGTAGTCGCCCGAATCCTTCACTCATCAAGGGTTACTCGGCCATGTCCGGTTTGACTCGCCAGAAGGCCCTTCGGCGCGAGCAGCCGCTGGGCCGCCATATTCCCTATCGAGCCCACGTGGCTGTCAACCTTGTAAGGACGGCCGATGGTCATTACGTGCAGGTCTTTCGCCTAAGCGGCGCGAGCTTCGAGAGCGCGGATGATGCGGATCTCAATAACTGGCACGAGCGCCTCAACGTGACTTGGCGAAACCTGGCGAGTCCCAATGTGGCGATTTGGACCCACATCATCCGCCGCCGGGAGAATGCATCGTCAGGCATCGTGTTGGCCTCCGATTTTGCCTCGAAACTCACTTGCAAGTATCAGCAGCGGCTCGCTGGCGAAACGCTCATGGTTAATGAGATCTACCTGTCGCTCGTGTATCGACCGGTCGCCGGCACCGCATCTGGTTTGTTAGCAAAGGCACTCTCGAGGAAGTCGAACGCGGCCGAGAACGACGCGCTTTCCGATGCGCTTGATGCCTGCGAGAAACTCGGGACAACCCTGCTCACGTCATTCGCCCGGTATGAACCCGAGCACTTGGGGGTTTATCAACGCGGCGATCGCCACTATTCGCGCCCATTGGAGTTCTTCGCGCTGCTCATCAATGGTGAATATCAGCCGGTTCCCCTGCCGCGCGCCTCGATCGATGAGGTGCTGGCCACGTCCCGACCTCTCTTCGGCACGGAGGTTATCGAGTACCGCCTGCCGACGGAGACGCGGTTCGGCGCGATGCTGGGAATTAAAGAATATCCCACGCCGACGACCGTTGGCATGTACGACGCGCTGCTTTCCGCGCCATTTCCATTTGTATTAACCCAGTCGTTTGCGTTCCTTGGTAAGTCGACCGGGCAGGGACTGCTACAGCGCCAGCATGCGCGCATGTCGAACGCAGGGGATTTTGCTGTTTCGCAGGCGGAGGAACTCGTTGTTGCACTCGACTCCTTGACGAGCAATGAGTTCGTGATGGGTGACCATCACTTGACCCTCCAGGTTCTCGCCGATGCTCCCTGCAAGCAATCCGGTGACAGTGCTTGGCAGCGACTGGAGTGTCTGAACGACCACGTCGCGCAGGCCAGAACTCTCTTGGCCGATGCCGGCATGACGGTTGCGCGGGAGGATTTGGCACTCGAAGCCGCGTTTTGGGCTCAGCTCCCGGGGAATTTTCGAGATCGGCCGCGTAAAGCCCCAATCACTTCGCGCAATTTTGCGGCGATGGCGGCATTTCACAACTATCCCTCGGGGCGGGCGCACGGTAATCACTGGGGAGCGGCGCTTGCGATGCTGATTACCAGCGCTCGCTCACCGTATTACTTCTCGCTCCACGCGAGCGACCCCAAGGATCCCGACGGGGGCAGCCGCAAGGATACGGGACATACCTTTATTTGCGGGCCGACAGGATCCGGCAAGACCGTGTTCATCGGATTCATGGTCGCTATGTTGGCGCGCCGAGGGGCGACGCAGGTGCTGTTTGACAAGGATAAGGGACTGGAAATCCTGGTTCGGGCCCTGGGCGGGTTGTACTTGCCCCTACGCAACGGCCATCCCACGGGCTTTAATCCCCTGCAGTTGCCCGACACGCCGGCGGCGTTAGAGTTTCAGAAGGCGTGGCTTCGAACCCTGGTGCGGGGAGCTGCTCCGCTGTCAACACGGGAGGAGGGCGATCTCGACCACGCCCTTCGCGGGACGCTCGCTCTGGAGAACGATCGGCGCCGATTATCCCGGCTAATCGAATTTACGGATGCGACACGATCCGAGGGAATCCACGCCCGCTTGGCACGTTGGTGCGAGAGCGCTGGCGGTGACTATGCATGGGTATTCGACAACCCGAGGGATTCCCTGGTCGCTCGGCTCACCGGCCAGTCGGTCCTGGGCTTTGATGTTACAGAGTTCTTGGACCACGACATCGTCCGCTCGCCCGTGACCCTCTATCTCCTTCATTGCGTGAGGAAGCTCCTCGACGGTCGCCCCTTCGTCTGCTGGGGCGACGAATTCTCACGCTTGCTCGCCGATCAGACCTTCGAGACGTTCGCCAAGGATGGCCTCAAGGTATGGCGCAAGCTCAACGCTGCGTTCTGTGCGGCTACTCAGAGTCCGAGCGACGCGCTGCAGAGCTCGATAAGCCGCACGATCATCGAGCAAACGGCAACCAAGGTGTTCTTTCCCAATTCGGATGCCAATGCCGAGGACTACATCGGTGGGTTTGGCCTGACCGAGCGGGAATTCAAGTTGATCAAGGAGCAGCTTGAGCCGGGCTCACGCATGTTTCTGATCAAGCAAGGCCATTGCAGTGTCGTGTGCGAACTCGACTTGAAGGGTTTCGATCAGGAACTTGCTGTGATCTCCGGGCGCGCAAGCGAAGTCGAGCGTCTGCATCGGATCATGACCGAGGTGGGCGAGGAGCCCGCGCAATGGTTGTCCATTTTTCAATCCAGTACTCATAGGGGCAGTCGGTCCATGTCTGATCTCAATGACCGCACAACACAAGGAGCATCTCATGTTTAGGAGAATCGTGAGTTTACGGATGGTTTGTTCTCTGATGGTCTTGGGAATTTCGGCCGCCGCCCATGCCCAGTGGGCCGTGGTCGATGTGGGGGCGATTACGCAGCTCATACAGCAAGTCTCGACGATGGAGCAGGAGCTATCGACCACACAGGCGCACTTACGGCAAGCCCAGCAAGAGTACCAGTCGATCACGGGGAATCGTGGAATGCAGCTGCTTCTCTCCGGGACCAACCGCAACTATCTGCCGACCAACTGGAACCAGTTTCAGGCAGCCGCCACCCAGCCAAGTGGTGCCTATCCGAGCCTATCGACGAATGTTCAAACGACCGTCAATGCGAATGCGGTGCTGACGCCGCAGCAACTGGCGATGCTGTCCCCCGCCGAGCGTAATCAGATTCAGTCATCCCGCAACAACATCGCGTTGCAGATCTCGACCGCGAGTCAATCGCTCCAGATGACGAGCAATCGATTTGCCTCGCTTCAGCAGCTGATCAATGCAATTCCGAGCGCGGCGGACCAAAAGGGGGTTCTCGATCTCAACGCCAGGATCGCTGTTGAGCAAACCATGCTCGCGAATGAGCAAACCAAAATGCAGGTTCTTTATCAAGCGGAGCAGGCACAGGAACTGGCGCTGCGACAGCAAGCGCGCGAACAAGCCATCAACGACATTGGATCATTACGCCGGTTGCCGGCCATGGGTCTCAAATGAAGCGGTTGGCGGCAAGCGATCGCTAACGAATTCGGGGGCGGTGCGCAGTGTCTACGGCAGGTTCAGGGATCATTGTCACGATGAGTTCCGTTGCCTGCGCACCGTCACCGGATCGAGTACGGAATTAAGCGCAAAGCACCGGACAAATAAAATCGGAGAAATGTTGTGGGGTTTTTTGCTGAGTTCAATGCCTGGCTCAATGGGCTCTTGAGCAACTATATCGGCGCCAATACCGCGGTTGTAGCAGCGGCGCTCGAGCCTGCGATCGTCACGCTGGCAACGGTTTACGTGATGATTTGGGGTTACTTGCACCTTATCGGCAAGATTGAAGAGCCGATGATGACGGGTGTGAAACGAATCGTCACGCTCGTCATCATTCTGGGTGGCGCACTTCACCTGTGGCTCTACAACGGCTTGATTGTCGATACCTTCTTCAATGCGCCGGGGCAACTCGCCGCGAACGTCATCGGGGCCTACGATTCGGTCTCCATTGTCGATCAGATCATTTTTGAGGGCGACGATGCCGCGACGCTGCTGATCCAGAAGGGTGGATTCCTCAACGGCAACCTCTCCTACTATATCGCCGGCTTTGCTGTATACATCATCGTCGACGTCACCGCGATCTACACGATATTCCTGCTGGCGCTGTCGCGCATTGCGCTCTCAGTTCTGCTGGCCTTGGGACCGCTTTTCATCATGTTTCTCCTCTTTGAAAGCACAAAGCGATTTTTCGAATCGTGGATTGCCCAGCTCGCAAATTATGCGTTTATCACGATCCTGACCGTGCTGGTCGCCGCATTGATGTTGAAGCTCATCTCGACGGCTGCGCAACAGGCGGCCGCTGCCGGCGGTGGTATTCAAATTGCGCAGGCGGTGCGGGTGTGCATGGCAGCGGGCCTTACGTTTCTAGTGATGCGCCAGGTGATGCCGATGGCGGCGGGACTTGCGAGTGGACTCGCGCTCAGCACTTTCGGCGCGGTGAGTGCGGCCCTCCTGTGGGGATTCGGCGGAGCGAGTCGCACTGGGGGTCAGTTCATGCGCGGATTGGTCATGGATCGCGAGACCACGCGGTGGGACAGCTTGAGTCGCAAGGCGGGTTATGGGCTTCGGCAAGGTGCAGCCGCGGGAATGCAGCGGCTCGCCGGCGGCCGGCGCGAGAACGTCTTGCGGGCACGACAGGGGTGGAGAAGTACGTGAAAGTCCTGATATTGCTGGGTGTCGTGGGAGTTCTTGGCGCGTGCGCATCGCACAATAAGCGCGTTTCCTGCGAGGGGCACCTCGAGCCCATCAACTCGCCGTCGGCAATATCGAAGGCGGCTCCGAAGTCCGCGGCCCCCGCAACGGCACCCCCCGATTCTTCTGCCAGAGCTCGATCCCCATGAAGGATCCGGCGCTCGAGGCCTATTTTGCCGAAGCGGCGTCCTGGGATGCGGACCGAACGACGCAGAGACGCCGTGAAACTCGAATCGCTTGGACTGTGGCGAGCGCTGGGTGGCTGGCGGCGCTTGCGACTGCGGCGGCGCTCATGCTGCTCATGCCTTTGAAACGAGTTGAACCCTTCGTATTGCGGGTTGATAACAGCACCGGGCTTGTCGATGTGGTACCGGTATACGCCGGGCACGCGGACATGCCCGAAGCGGTCACCCGGTATTTCCTCGATCACTACGTGACCGTCTGCGAGCGCTTCAATTTCGCGACCGCCGAAAGTGACTACGAGGAGTGCGGTGCCTACCACACTGCTGCGCGAAATCAGGCCTGGTACACGCTTTGGACCAAGACCAATCCGGCCTCGCCGCTCAATGTCTACAAGGACGGCTCCACCTTGCGCGCGCAGGTGAGCTCCATCAGCTTCTTTGAGCGCAGTAGTGGCGTCGCGGATCTCGCCCAGGTGCGGTACACGAAGGCGAAGCGGCCGGCTGGCGGTACCGATGAGCAAGTGACTCATTGGATTGCGACGGTTCAGTACACCTATGGCGAGCCATCGAAAGATCCTAAGGTGCGTCGCTGGAATCCGCTCGGATTCAAAGTTGTTGAACTCAAGAGCGAGCCCGAAGTGCTGACCGAGCCGGTCGGGGTAGTCGCGTCGGATCCTGGAGCCGGAGGACGGTCGCCGTGAGGGGAAACGCATGGGTGGACAGGGCCAAGCTGGTGCTCGCCGGGAGTGTGTTCGTTCTAGCTCTGTCAATCTCGGGCTTCGTGACCGCCGAAACACTACCAGCGAGAGGAATGGTCGACAGTCGCATTCGCACCGCGCCCTATAAAGCGGAAGAGGTGTATCGGTTGTATGGTTTCGTTGGATACGCCATCGAGCTGGTCTTCGAGGAGGGGGAAACATTTGCGGGCAATGGGGGCGGGGATCTCGAAGCCGTCACCTTTGGCTGGCATGAAAATCATCTGATTTTAAAGCCCAAGGCGGCGAGTGTCGGGACCAATCTCGTCATCTACACCAATCGCCGGGCCTATCGCTTTGAGTATTCGGTCTCCTCCCGTCGGCCGAATCTGGAGGCGGACGATGTGATGTACGCGGTGCGCTTTGTCTATCCGCCGGCGCCCGAGGCCTCACACGGACCGACGCCTGAACAACAAGCGGACAGCAATCTCGCGCACGCCGCTGTGAATCGGCGGCGAAACTACGATTTCTGGTTCTGCGGGGCACCGTCAATCAAGCCAGTGGCTGCCTCCGATGACGGCATCCATACCCGTCTCACGTTCGGCGCCAAAGCGGAACTGCCGGCGATTTTTGTGCGTAACGATGATGGCTCTGAATCCTTGCTCAATTTCAGTATGGCCGAGGGCGATGTGGTGATTCACCGCGTGGCGCCGCGGTTCATTCTACGGCGCGGCACGCTCACCGGTTGCATCGTTAATAAGGGTTTTGTGGGCGGCGGTGAACGGTTGGAATCGGGAACGGTGGCGCCCGATGTTGAGCGGATGCGCAAATGGAGTCAGCCATGAGTTTTTTTCGAGCATCCACAAGGCGATCCGCGGACAAATCCCCGCGGCGCGACAGTACTGGCGAGGCAGAGGGGTTAGCGAAGGAGGCGGCGGCCTCATCAGAGGAGTCGACGGTCGCTGGCGAGCGCGGTATCGCCTCGATCAATCGGGCGCGCTCGATCCAATCGCGCGTGAGTAACCTCTTCGCCATGGGACTCATGTCGACCCTGGGCCTAGGACTTCTCACTTGGTATTACGCGCAAGTGATCTCAAAACACACGCAAGTGCGCCAGGATGCGCAAAGTGCCTCGAAGGCCAAGGCGCAAGGCGAGATGACGCTCCCGAGTTTAGGTCGAATCGATCCGCCGGCGCCAATTCCTGTGAAACAGGCAGAATCACCCGTCATAGATCAAATGCTGGGACCGCCCCCGGATCCGCCTAGCCCTGACCTATCGCGAAGTGGCGCAACCCCTCCCCCGACGCCCATGTACGCGTCAGCGCCGACAAAGACGCCTTACCAATTGTCGCTAGAGCGACAACTCTCTGGCCCTGCTTTTTCGGACGCGAGGGGCTCCTCCGTTGGCAATGTGACGCCCGCCGCTGCCCAACTCCCAGAAGGGATCGGCAGGGGAAGCACGGAGGCTGACACAACCGCCCGCGGAACTCCCGGCGACGCGGGTATGGCCTCGCTATTGAAGCCCAGTATCACTCCCGCCGTTGCGGCGAGCGTGCTGCCCACCCAGCGACTGCTGTTGCCCAAGGGCGCGTTTATCGATTGCACGTTGGAGACGGCGATTGATAGCTCGTTGCCGGGCCTCACCACCTGTGTCACCGCGACCGATACATTCAGCGCGGATGGGAAAGTGGTGCTCCTCGAGCGGGGCACCAAACTGGTCGGTGAGACCCGCGGCGATGTGCG
>Ga0137359_10005047_pt1 | contig 10864 bp, 8 predicted proteins | sample Mad1_40_16metaG_FD_108281 | JGI IMG/M metagenome (GOLD analysis project Ga0137359, IMG submission 108281) | Vadose zone soil microbial communities from Angelo Coast Range Reserve, California, USA - Mad1_40_16 metaG | ecosystem: Environmental > Terrestrial > Soil > Vadose zone | place: USA... | reverse complement strand
TGAGCTACATCGCGGCGGCGCCGCAGGGCGGCGGCCGCACTTTCACCTCGGCCTCCGCGCGCCAGGGCGTCCTCGCCATGGGCACAGAATTGGGCGGCGGCGGTCTGCTGACACCGCACTCCCTGGCGGTGGCGGAAAACGGCATGCGCCGGGTGCTGGCCCATATCGGATTACTGCACGGCCTGCCGATCCCGCCGCCATCACCCACGCGCCTCACCGAGATCGGCGGCGATGATTACTATCTCTATGCCCCTGACGGCGGCTTGTTCGAGCCGTTGGTCGACCTCGGCACGGAAGTGACCGCGGGTCAGCCGGCCGCCCGCATCCATTTCCACGACACGCCGTGGCGCGAGCCCACCCTGCTCGCCTTCAAGCGTGACGGGTTGGTGCTATGCAAACGGGTTCCGGCGCGCTGCGAGCGCGGCGACTGCCTGTTCCATCTGGCGACGGATATCCCGGGATAGACCGCGAAAGGATCCTTCGCTTCGCTCAGGATGACAGCTCTTTCTTCATCGACGTTTCGAGTCTACGCATGGCGTCCATTACGCCAAATTTGTCATCCTGAGCGTTAGCGAAGGATCTTTGCCTTACTCTGCGGCTTGCGACAGCGCCTTCCGGGCGAGTTGCTGCTCGACCAGCGTCGCCCAATAGGACGCGCCGATCGGCAGGATCTCGTCGTTGAAGTCGTAGCCCGGGTTGTGGACCATGCAGCTACCTTCGCCATCGCCATTGCCGATCCAGATGTAGCAGCCCGGCTTCTTCAGCAGCATCCAGGCGAAGTCCTCGCTGCCCATGGCCGGCGTCGGGTTGCGGTTGACGTTGTCGAGGCCGACCAGCGCCGAGGCCGCATGCGCGGCAAACTCGGTTTCCTGCACGCTGTTGACGGTGGCGGGATAGCGCCGCTCGTAGCGCCACTTGGCGATCTCGGCGCCGAAGCCCGCCGCGACGTTGCGGGCGATCTTCTCGATGTTCTTCTCGATCATGTCCTGGACCGGCTTCTTGAAGGTGCGCACGGTGCCGCGCAGCGTGCACTCCTGCGGAATAACGTTCCAGGTGTCGCCGGAATGGATTTGGGTCGTCGACACGACGGCGGTGTCCATCGGATCGATGTTGCGTGCCACGATCGACTGTAGCGCGGTCACGATATGCGCACCCACCACCACCGGATCGATGCCGTGATGCGGCATGGCGCCATGCGCACCGACGCCCTTGATCACGATCTCGAAGATGTCGTAGGCGGCCATCATCGGACCGGGCCGCACGGCGAAGCGGCCGACCGGGATGCCCGGGATATTGTGCATGCCATAGACGCCATCGACCGGGAATTTCTCGAACAGCCCCTCCTCCACCATGACGCGGCCGCCGCCTTCGTTTTCCTCGGCCGGCTGGAAGATGAAATAGACCGTGCCGTCGAAATTTTTGGTCTCGGCCAGGTATTTGGCGGCGCCCAGCAGCATCACGGTATGCCCGTCATGGCCGCAGGCGTGCATCTTGCCGGGGATCGTCGAGGCATGGTCGAACTTGTTGGTCTCGTGAACGTCGAGCGCGTCCATGTCGGCACGCAAGCCGATCGCTCCCTTGCCGGTGCCCGCCCTCAGCACGCCCACAACGCCGGTTTTGGCCAAGCCCCGGTGCACTTCGATGCCGAACTGCTTCAACTTCTCCGCAACCACATCGGCCGTGCGCACTTCCTCGAAAGCGGTTTCAGGATGGCTGTGAATGTCATGCCGCCAAGCGGTCATGTCCTGCTGATATGAGGCAATGCGATTGATGACGGGCATTCGCGGTCTCCAATGCTGGGGGTGCCGGATGGTACGGCTCCCCGTCGGGGGGTCAAGTCAATCGAGCGAGCGCGCGGCGTAAACGCGGTCCTCGATCGGCAGGCGGCCTTCCTCGATGGCGTGGCAGGCCACCGAGCCGCCTTCGATCGGGATCATATTGGGCCGCTCGATCCGGCAGCGCTCGTTGGCGGCGGGGCAACGCGGATGGAAGGTGCAGCCCGAGGGTGGATCGATCGGACTCGGCACCTCGCCCGCAACCGGCATGCGCTGGCGGCCGGTCATGTCGAGGTCCGGGATCGTATCCAGCAGCATCCGCGTGTAAGGGTGCTTGGGGCGGCGGAACAACATGTCGGTCGGCGCCACCTCGACCAGGCGGCCGAGATACATCACGCCCACGCGCGTGGAGATGTGATAGACGACCGCCAGATTGTGCGAGATGAAAAGATAGGTGAGATTGAAACGGCGCTGCAGATCCATCATCAAATTGAGGATCTGGGCCTGCACCGAGACGTCGAGCGCCGAGGTCGGTTCGTCGCACACCAGGAATTCGGGTTGGCTTGCGAGCGCGCGGGCGATCGAGATGCGCTGGCGCTGACCGCCGGAGAATTCATGGGGATATTTGCGTCCGTCGGCAGGCGTCAGCCGGACCTGGCGCAAGAGGTCGCCGACTTTCTTCTCGAGGTCGGCCTTGTCCTTCGACAGGTCGAAAGCGCGAATCGGCTCGGCGATGATGTCGAACACGCGCCAGCGCGGGTTGAGGCTGGCGAACGGGTCCTGGAAGATCATCTGCATGCGCCGGCGGAGCGCTGCCATGTCGGTCCGGCTGCGCCGGCGGGCCATGTCGTTGCCGTCGAACTCGATCGAGCCCGCAGTCGGCGGATAAAGCCCGACCACCAGCCGTGCCACCGTCGACTTGCCGCAGCCCGATTCGCCCACCAGCGAGAAGGTCTCGCCCTTTGCGATCTCGATATCGATGCCGTCGACCGCCTGGACGATCTGGCGCGGTTTGCGCTCGAGCGCCCGCACCAGCCAGGGCGCGGACACGTCGAAATAGCGTTTCAGGCCGCCGAGGCGAACGAACTGCGGCGAAAAACCGTCAGGCATCGACTGCCTCCGTGGCGAGTTTAGCGCCGACGCCGCCTTTGTCGTGCAGCCAGCAGGCCGCGCGGCTGGTGCCGGCGGACATCAGGTCGGGCCGCTCGACGACGCAGCGCGTACCCACTTCGGTGCAGCGCGGATTGAAAGCGCAGCCGGCGGGAATCTCGGTCAGCCGCGGCATGGCGCCGTCGATCTGCGTCAACCGGTCGGTGCGCACGCCAAGGCTCGGGATCGAGCCCATCAGGCCGCGCGTATAGGGATGCTTGGCGTGCTTGATGACGTCGCGCACCGGGCCGATCTCGGCCAGGCGGCCGGCATACATCACGGCCACCCGGTCGGCGGTCTCGGCGATCACGCCCATGTCGTGCGTGACCAGCATCACCGCCGTGCCATGGTCGCGACACAGGCGCTTCAGCACTGCGATGATCTGCGCCTGGATCGAGACATCGAGCGCCGTCGTGGGCTCGTCGGCCACGATCAGGCGCGGCCCGGCGCAGAGCGCGAGCGCGATGACCACGCGCTGGCGCATGCCGCCGGAGAACTGATGCGGAAAATGATCGAGCCTGCTCTCGGCCCCGGGAATGCCGACTTCCCTGAGCAGCTCGAGCGCCCGGGCCCGGGCATCGGAGTTGGACAGGGGCAGATGGGTCTGGATGGTCTCGACGAGTTGCCGGCCGATCGAATAGAGGGGATTCAAGCTGGTCAGCGGATCCTGGAAGATGGCGCCGATCTGGGCGCCGCGCACCTTGCGCATCTGTTCGTAGGGCAGGTTATCGATGCGCCGACCGGCAAGCAGGATCTGGCCGCCGGCGATGCGGCCGGGCGGCTCGAGCAGGCCGATGATGGCATTGCCGGTAAGCGACTTGCCCGCCCCCGACTCGCCCACCACGCCCAAAACCTCGCCCGGTGCAATCTCGAAAGAGACGTCGTCGACCGCCAGCAGGGTGCCGCGGCGGGTGGGAAACTCGATTCGCAGGCCGCGCACTTCGAGGAGCGGCGGATTGTTCGACGTGTTCATTTCATCGCAGCTTGGGATTGAGCGCGTCGCGCAGCCAGTCGCCCAGCAGATTGACCGCGAGCACGAGGGCGGCGAGCGTGGCGCCCGGAAACACCGTGATCCACCAGTCGCCTGACTGAAGCACTTCGTTACCGAGCCGGATCAACGTGCCAAGCGACGGCTCGGTCGAGGGCAACCCGACGCCGAGGAACGACAGGGTCGCCTCGGTGATTACTGCCAGGCCAAGGTTGATGGTGGCGATCACCAGCACCGGGCCCATGACGTTGGGCAAGACGTGGCGGACCATGATGAGCAAGGGGCTGAGGCCGATGACGCGAGCGGCTTGCACATACTCCTTGTTCTTTTCGACCATTACCGATCCACGGACCGTGCGGGCGTATTGCACCCAGAAGGACAGGCCGATGGCGCCGACGATGACGTAAACGGCAATCTCGTCGTGGCGCTGGACCGAGATCAGGCCGCGCACGACGCCGTCGATCAGGAGGGCCACGAGAATGGCGGGAAAGGTGAGCTGCACATCGGCCACGCGCATGATGAGCGCATCGACGGTGCCGCCCAGATAACCGCTCAACAGACCGAGCGCGATCCCGAGTACCATGGCCACGACCACCGAGGCCATGCCGACAATCAGCGAGAGCCGCGTGCCGTACATGATCGCGGACAGGATATCGCGGCCCTGGTCGTCGGTACCCAAGGGGAAGCTCCAGTCGCCATCCGGCGAGAGCAGCACCGGCGGCTTCAGCCCATCGCTCAGGCTGAGCGTGGCCGGGTCGAACGGCGTGTGCGGCGCGATCAGCGGCGCCAGGAAGGCCATGGCGATGATGAGCAGCGTGGCCACGGCGGCGACGATCGTCATCGGCGAGGATTTGAAGCTCCACCAGATGTCGCTGTCGGCGGCGCGGCGCAGCCAGCCGGAATCCGAGGCGATGTCGCTCATCTTAGTGGCCCGTCATGTCAATGGCCCGAGGCGCGCGCGAGGCCGGCCTGGCCGCGCAGTCGCGGGTCGACGGCAAAGTAGAGCAGATCCACCACCATGTTGATGAGCACGAACAAGACCCCGATCAGCAGCAGATAGGCCGCCATCACCGGGACATCGGCGAACTGGACGGACTGGATGAAGAGCTGGCCCATGCCCGGCCAGGCGAAGACCGTCTCGGTGACGATGGAGAAGGCCACCAGCGCGCCCAACTGGAGGCCGGCGATGGTGATCACCGGCACCAGCGTGTTCTTGAGCGCATGGCCGAAATTGATGGCGCGGTTGGCGAGCCCGCGGGCGCGCGCGAACTTGATATAGTCGGTGCGCATCACCTCGAGCATTTCCGAGCGCACCAGACGCATGAGCAAGGTGAGCTGGAACAGGCCGAGCGTGATCGAGGGCAGGATCAGCGCCTCCCACCCCTTCACCGTGAGGAAGTTCGTGGTCCACCAGCCGATGGTCACGGTCTCGCCGCGCCCGAAGGAGGGCAGCCAGTGCAGCTCCACGGCGAACAGAAGAATCAGCAGGATGCCGATCAGGAAGGTGGGCAGCGAAACCCCGATCAGGGACACCGCCTGCAACGCCCTGCTCGACCAGTGTTTGGGATAGAGCCCGGTATAGACCCCCATCGGCACGCCGACGAAGAGGGCGAAAACGGCGGCGCAAAACGACAGTTCGAGCGTGGCCGGCATGCGCTCGAGGATCAGCCGGCCGACCGGCTCGGAGGTACGGTAGCTCAGCCCGAACTTGCCTTGAGCGGCATTGGCGATGAAATGCATGAACTGGATCGGTGCGGGGTCGTTAAGCCCGAGCTTCTCGCGCAGCAGCTCGCGGTCCTCCAGCGATGTATCCTGGCCGACCATGGCGTTGATCGGATCGCCGACATAGCGGAACAGCGAAAACGAGACGATGCCCACCGTCAAAAGCACGGCCACCGATTGCATCAGGCGTCGCAGGATGAAAGCTAGCATTGGTTCCGCTGGTTTGCCCCAGAGCGGGGCCTGGTGGGCGAGGCCTAGCAGGAATAGCGCCAAACCGAAACCGGCCCCGCCTGCCCCTCGAGGCGGACGGAGCCGGAAATCGCATTCTGGCTGAAGGTTACTTGACCTGCACGAAACGCAACGGGAAGCTGTTGTCGGCCGGCTGAACCAGGTCGATGTTCTTGCGGGCCGCCCACACCACCGCCTGCTGATGCAGCGGGATATAGGCGTAGTCGTCGACATAAAGCTTGGTCGCGTCGGCGATCATGGCGTCGCGCTTGGCCTTGTCGGTTTCCTGTTCCAGCGTGTCGGCAAGCTTGTCGAGCTTGGGGTTCGAATAGCCGCCGGCGTTGAACTGGCCCTTCTTGGTGGCGGCACTCGGCGTTTCGATCAGGGCCTCGAAGACATTGTGCACGTCGTAGGTCTGGGCCGGCGACCAGCCCAGCATGTAGAAGCTGGTGTCACCCGGCGAAAAGTCGGCCTTGCGCAGGATTTTTGCGAAGTAGAGGTTGCGGGTCTGCGCCCGCAGATTCACCTTGATGCCGATCTTGGCGAGCATCGCCACCACTGCCTGGCAGACCTTCTCGTCGTTGACGTAGCGGTCGTTGGGGCAGTCCATGCCGACTTCGAAGCCATTCGGATAGCCCGCATCGGCCAGCAGCTTCTTGGCTTCGTCGGGTTTCAGCAGCGCCGGCCGCTTGTCGAGGTCCTTCGTGTAGCCGTTGATGCCTGGCGCCACCATCAGGTTGGTCGGATAGGACTGGCCGCGCATCACGGTGCGCTTGATCGCGTCGACGTCGATCGAGCGGTGCATGGCCTCGCGGACGCGCTTGTCCTTGAAGGGGTTCTTGCCCTTGACGTTGGATTCCACCAGCTCGCTGCGCTCCTGATCGAAGCCCAGGAAGACGATCCGCGTTTCCGGGCCTTCGAGCACCTTGATGTTGGCGTCCTTCTTCAGCGTGTCGGTATCGGCCGGCGGCACCTCGTAGGTCATGTCGATGTCGCCCGCCTTGAGCGCGGCAATGCGCGTCGCGGGATTGGCAACGGGAGTGAAGATCACCTCGGTGAGGTTATGGACCGGCTTGTCCCACCAGTTGGGATTGGCGACGAGGATGGTCTTCTCGCCGGCACGGCGCTCCTTGAGCATGAACGGCCCGGTGCCCATGGCGTTGCGGGTCGCGAAGTTCTCCTCGTTCTTGGTCATGTCGGCGGAATTCAGCGCGTTGTTCTTTTCCGCCCACGCCTTCGACATCATGCCCAGCGCCGCCCATTTATCGGCGAGCAGAGGATCGGGATATTTGGTCGTGACCTCGACGCGCAGGTCATTGACCTTCTTGATCTCCTTCACCGACACGAAATTGCTGCCCATGTTCGAGCCGGGGCCGTTGGCGCGATTGAGCGAAAAGACGATGTCGTCGGCGGTGAGCGGCGAGCCGTCATGGAATTTCACGCCCGGACGGATATCGAAAAACCAGGTAGTCGGATCGCTCTGGCCCCATTTGGTGGCCAGCGCCGGCTCGAGCTTGAGATCGCGGTCGCGACGGATGAGCGGATCGTAGATGTTGGAGTTGAAAGTCAGCAGGAAGGTTTCCTGCCTGGCATAGGGATCCATCGAGCTGACGTCGCCGGAGTTTGACCACCGGAAAGTCTTTGCCTCGGCGATCGACGCGGCCGATATGCCGGCGCAGACGATCGTGGCGAGCGCAAACGAACGTCGCAGCGTGAAAAGCATCATGAAGTCCCCTTTCAATATCGATATGGCCACGCGGCCGCGCTCACCGGACCGGCCGAGCCCCCGGCCGGCAGGTTGTGCATGGACGCATATCTCGTCTTAAATTGCCCTTCCTGCGAGCAGCCGTCAATTCGGCCGGAAAGGCGGATTGGACGCCGGCGGCCCGCGAGGGTTATCGTCGTGACCTCGCAAGATTCCGGGGTTAGGTCATGAATGATGTTTCACGCAGTTTCCGCGGCAATTCCAACGCTGCGCGCGATATCGCGCATCACCTCCATCCCTACACCAACTTCAAGAAGCACGAGGAATCCGGCCCGCTGACCATCGTGCGCGGCCGCGGCGTTTACGTCATCGACGACGACGGCAAGGAATACATCGAGGGCATGGCGGGCCTGTGGTCGGCGTCGCTGGGCTTCAGCAACGAGCGCCTGGCGACGGTGGCTTACGAGCAGATGAAGCAGCTGCCCTTCTATCACGCCTTCAATCAGCGCAGCCACGAGCCGGCGATCAACCTCGCCGAGAAGCTGAAGGCAATGGCGCCCGTGCCGATGTCGAAGGTGTTCTTCGCGAATTCCGGCTCTGAGGCCAACGACACCGTCATCAAGATGGTGTGGTACATGAACAATGCACTCGGACGGCCGCAGAAGAAGAAGATCATCTCGCGCATCAAGGGCTACCACGGCGTCACCGTCGCAGCCGCCAGCCTGACCGGCCTGCCGATCAACCATCGCTCCTTCGACCTGCCGATCGCCGGCATCCTGCACACCAGCTGCCCGCATTTCTATCGCTTCGGCAAGGATGGCGAGACCGAGGAGCAGTTCGCGACGCGCTGCGCCGAAGAACTTGAACAGCTGATCATCGCGGAAGGTCCGGACACGGTCGCCGCCATGATTGCCGAGCCGGTGATGGGCGCCGGCGGCGTGATCGTGCCACCCAAGGGCTATTACGAGAAGATCCAGGCGGTGTGCCGCAAGTACGACATGCTGTTCGTCGCCGACGAGGTGATCTGCGGCTTCGGCCGGACCGGCAATGTCTGGGGCTGCCAGACCATGAACATCCAGCCCGACATCCTGACCTGTGCCAAGGCGCTCTCGGCCTCGTTCCTGCCGATCTCGGCGGTCATGGTAAACGAGAAGGTCTATCAGGCGCTGATGAGCGAAAGCGCCAAGATCGGCACATGGGGGCATGGCTTCACCTATTCCGGCCATCCAGTCGCCGCCGCCGTCGCGCTCGAGGCACAGAAGATCTACGAGGAGACCGACCTGTTCGGTCATGCCAAGCGCTTGAGCCCGATTTTCACCAAGCATATCCAGTCCTTCGCCGACCATCCGCTGGTCGGCGAGGCGATGAGCGTGGGCCTGGTCGGCGCGCTTGAGATCGTGGCCGACAAGAAGACCAAGGCGGCGTTCGATCTCGTGGCGGTGGGCGCGGGGACGCGCGCGGCGACACACGCCCAGGCGCGCGGCCTGTTCGTGCGCAGCATGGGCGACCGCGTGGCCATCTGCCCGCCGCTGATCATCAACGCGGAGGAGCTGGCCGACCTGTTTGGCAGACTTCGCCAGGCGCTCGACGCGACGCTGGCCGACCTGCGCAGCGACGGCCACTTCAAGGGCTGACACGAGGCCGCCGTGAAAGCCCCGGCGGCCGTCTCCCCACCCCTGGGTACGGGTCAGCGCATCCGTACCCGGGCGATCTGGGCAGTGGCTTTTTTTGCTGCCTCCGTGCCGCCGGCCATCATCGGCTTCGGCACGGCCGTTGGCCGCGAGGAGCAAGGGGGCGTCGAGGCTCCTCTGGCTTTCGGCTTTTGGTTTATCGGCCTCCTGATGGCGTTGTGGGCGGCTTTCCCGACGTTACGTCACTGGGACAGCCTGCCCGGCCCGACACGCTGGCTGGGCGCCCTGCCCCTACTCTCCGTCTCGCTGTTCCTGAGCGTGGCTTTGCTGGCGGTCGCTTTCGGCTGAATCCCCTCAATCTCAGCCCACATCACGATTTCGTGTGGAGGCACAATCGGGGCCGCCCGCGACCTTATTGCCCCTACTGCGGTAGGGTGATCGGACTAATATCCATGGCCCGCAGGGGAAATGCATATGGATTACGAGGCGTTCTTTTCCGGCCATCTAGACCGCCTGCACGACGAAGGCCGCTACCGTGTGTTCGCCGAACTCGAGCGGATTGCGGGCTGCTTTCCGCGCGCACGTCTGCATCGCGACGGCGAGGTCCGCGACGTCACCGTCTGGTGCAGCAACGATTACCTCGCCATGGGTCAGCACCCCGCGGTGCTGACGGCCATGCAGGCCGCCATCGAGGCCCAGGGCTCGGGCGCCGGCGGCACGCGCAACATCTCCGGCACCAACACGCTGCATGCAGCACTCGAGCGCGAGCTGGCCGCGCTGCACACCAAGGACGCGGCACTGATCTTCACCTCGGGCTATGTCGCCAACGAGACCACATTGCAGACACTGGGAGCGTTGCTGCCAGGCTGCGAGATCCTGTCCGACGCGCTCAACCACGCCTCGATGATCGCCGGCATCCGCCACTCCGGCGCCAAGCGGCGGATTTTCCGCCACAACGATGTCGCCCATCTCGAAATTCTGCTGGCGGACTGCGATCCTGAGGCGCCGAAGATCGTGGCCTTCGAATCGGTCTATTCGATGGATGGCGATATCTCGCCGATCGGCGAGATCTGCGACGTGGCGCACCGCTACGGCGCCCTCACCTATCTCGACGAGGTCCACGCCGTGGGCATGTACGGTTTGCGGGGCGCGGGCGTGGCAGAACGCGACGGCGTGCTCGACAAGGTCGATATCGTCCAGGGAACACTCGCCAAGGCATTCGGCGTGGTCGGTGGCTATATCGCCGCCAGCTATGCCACCATCGACTTCGTGCGTTCGTGCGGTACCGGCTTCATTTTCACCACCTCGATGCCCCCGGCAGTCGCGGCAGGCGCACTGGCCAGCGTGCGCCACGTCTCGACCCATCCCGAAATGCGGGTGCGCCATCAGGAACGCGCCACGACCCTGAAGCGCCTTCTCGTCGATGCCGGCCTGCCGGCGATGCCGTCGGAATCCCACATTGTGCCCGTGTTCGTGGGCGACGCGGCGCTGTGCAAGCATGCCAGCGATCTATTGCTGGAACGGCATCACATCTACGTTCAGCCGATCAACTATCCGACCGTACCGCGCGGCACGGAGCGGCTGCGCATTACACCCACTCCACTTCATGGCGACGACGACATGGCACGGCTGGTCGCGGCGCTCCAGAACGTCTGGCAAACCCTGG
>Ga0137359_10005039_pt1 | contig 10874 bp, 7 predicted proteins | sample Mad1_40_16metaG_FD_108281 | JGI IMG/M metagenome (GOLD analysis project Ga0137359, IMG submission 108281) | Vadose zone soil microbial communities from Angelo Coast Range Reserve, California, USA - Mad1_40_16 metaG | ecosystem: Environmental > Terrestrial > Soil > Vadose zone | place: USA... | reverse complement strand
TATTCCCATCACGGTTTGCCACCTGCCGCCCGGCACCAGCAAATGGAATAAAATTGAACACCGCCTGTTTTCCTTTATCACGCTCAATTGGCGCGGAAAGCCGCTACGCAGCTTTAAAACCATTGTTCAACTGATCGCGGCAACGACCACCACAACCGGACTCACGGTGCGCGCCGAACTGGATGAAAACAAATATCCCAAGGGCATGAAAATCTCCGATGCCAAACTGGCCGCCATCCAGCTCGTGCGTCATGCCTTCCACGGTGACTGGAACTACACCATATCACCACAATGACTTGAAGCGTTTATTTATGCACAATTCCTAAGGTCTGCTCTCTTGTCATCTTCGGCGAATCCTGCAATTCCAGGAATCCCGGCTCAGACTCCGCGCATTCAGGCTACCTGGGTGCCAGCTCGTTCTTTTGGAAATCCGCAGACATTTCGCCTTGGTCCTTTTTGAAAGCTTGCCATGCGCATACACACGCCAATTCAGAATTACTGTTCAGACCGCCGCCTCGGCATTCAAGGGTTACCGTTCGCTAAACGGATCGCTTCCGTATTGCCAAACCATCCGGAATCTGCATCCGCTGCAAACGTACAGCCTGGACTATAATGACGCGCACGCATGGCACTCGCCTCTGGCACAAAACTTGGTCCTTACGAAATCATCACACCGCTCGGCGCTGGCGGCATGGGCGAAGTCTATCGCGCGCGAGACACGCGGCTCGACCGCGAGGTAGCGATCAAAATACTTCCGTCGCACTTGAGTCAGAGCCCGGATTTGCGAGCCCGTTTCGAGCGCGAGGCTAAGGCCATTTCCGGCCTGCAACACCCCAACATCTGTGTGCTCTACGACGTCGGCCGCCAGGATGGCGTGGACTTCCTGGTGATGGAGTACCTGGAGGGCGAAACCCTGGCGGTGCGGCTGGCGCGCAAGGCGATGACGCCGGACGAAACCTTGCGCATTGGCATCGAAGTCGCCGACGCTTTGGACAAGGCGCACCGTAGCGGTATCGTCCACCGCGATTTAAAGCCGGGGAACCTGATGCTTACTAAGGGCGGCGCCAAGCTGATGGACTTTGGACTCGCCAAGCTGCAGACGTATGCGAGCGGTGCGCAATCGGGTACACCGGCGTTCTCCGCGGTTGCTACCTTGCCGGACATGGCCTCGCCGATCACGGTTGCTGGAACTATCGTGGGCACGGTGCAGTACATGAGTCCGGAGCAGATTCAAGGGAAGGACGCCGATGCCCGCAGCGACATCTTTGCGTTTGGAGCGATGCTGTACGAGATGCTGACCGGCAAACGGGCCTTCGAGGGCATGAGCCAGCTCTCGGTGGCAAGCGCGGTTTTGGAGAAGGAGCCGGATGCAATCTCGGCGGTGCAACCCCTCACGCCTCCGGCACTGGAGCACCTGGTGCGAACCTGCCTGGCGAAAGAGCCGGACGAGCGTTTTCAGAGTGCGCACGACCTGAAGCTGCAGTTGCAGTGGATTACGGCTGGTGGCAGCCAGGTGGGCGCGCCGGCGGTGGTGGTGTCACACCGCAAGAACCGGCAGAAGGTTCTGGCGGTCGCGAATGCCCTTGGATGGCTGTTGGCGGCGGCCGCAGTGGTGCTGGCCGCGATGTATGCGAACCGGCTGACTTCGGCGCAGAAACTGGTGCGGGCCCAGATCGAGCGGCCCGTGGGTTTTGATTTCGCATTTGTCTTGTCGGGGGCGCCGGTCGTGTCGCCGGACGGGCAACAGATCGCGTTTGTGGCATCGAAGGAGAACAAGACCACCATCTTCATGCAACGGCTCAGCACGGGGAAGGCGGAGCCGCTGGCGGGCACCGAAGACGGCATCTTCCCCTTCTGGTCTGCAGACGGAAAGTACCTCGGCTTTTTTTCCAATGGCAAGCTGAGAAAAATCGAGGCTGCGGGCGGACCAGTGCAGGCGCTCTGTGATGCCCCTGACGGTCGCGGCGGCGACTGGAACGAGCAGGGCACTATCATCTTTGCGCCGAACATTTCCGGTCCGCTGCAGAGGGTGTCCGATGGCGGCGGTACGGCCGAGGACGCCACTCCGGCCCACAAGGATGACAAGGACTTCACCAATCGCAATCCCCACTTCCTGCCCGATGGAAAGCACTTCCTTTTCGTGCAGCGGTCTGGAAAAGATTCTCAGGGAAACGTCTATTCGGGATCGCTCGAAGGAGGTGAACCCAAGCCGCTTTTGCCTTTTGGATCCAACGTCGCCTATAGCAACGGCCACCTTTTTTACGTGAAGGACGGAATCCTGATGGGGCAGCCGTTTGATCTGTCCGGACTGCGTTTCAGCGGGAAGCCCATCCCTATCGCGGAGTCGATTGAATATTACAATCCGCGGAACGTCGGATATTTTTCCGTATCTCAGCATGTCCTGGTGTACCGTCAGAGTTCCATTCAGAACCGCGAGCTAGTCTGGCTGGACCCGACGGGGAAAGAATTGGAGCGCTGGGGCGAGCCGGCTCCTTACTCTGGTGGAAATTTTTCCCCCGGCAGTCGCATGGCCGTTCTGTTCCGCGACAATCCCGACGGGCACGGCAACAGTCTGTGGCTGGCAGATACCGAGCGGAAGACAATCACTCGCCTCACTCCCGATTCAGCGCTGGATCAGAGAGGAGTGGTATCCGCGGACGGCAAGAGTGTGTTGACGAGTGCCACCACCGGCTACCAGAGCATGCTGACGCAGCGCTCGCTCATTTCTTCCGGCAAGGAAGAAAAGCTGGCAGAGCTGGAAAACTATACATTCGCGGAAAGCCAGTCCAGGGATGGCCGGTACGCGTTGTTCTCTGTACAGGATGCGAAGACCGGCTTCGACGTTTATTTCATGGACCTCAGCGGCGATCGCAAGCTGGTGCCGGCCCTCAACAGTCCGTACAACGAGGTCAACGCGAAGCTCTCCCCCGATAACGAGTGGCTGGCCTACGTTTCCAACGAAAACGGGCAGTCGGAACTTTATGTAACGCCGTTTCCCGGCGGCGGCTCCAAGTGGCAAGTCTCCAGTGGCGGGGTCGCCGAGAATGACAATAATACGAGTGTGGTGGACTGGTCACCTGACGGCAAGAGCTTGCATTACCGCTATGGAAGCAAGGTATACACCGTCGAAGTGAGCAACGATGGCAGCAAACCGGAGTTCTCGGCGCCCAAGGAGCGGATGAACATCTCCCAAGACCTGGATCTGCTTTCCATCCTGGCCGATGGAAAGCGTATCCTGGCCACCCGGCCAGTCGGGCAGCGGAGCGCGGCTCCGCAAAGTCTGGTCCTCAACTGGGAGCACTTAACCGCCGTGAAGGGCTACTGACTGTGCATCTCGAGCGCGACCAGATTCGGAAACATCTGAAATGGATCTCAAGTGGAGCGGCATTTGCCCACCGGTGCACTTGGACACATCGCCGCCCAAGACGTAGAAGTGACCGCCTGCGCAGCCGATTAGCCCGTTGTCGGTACTGATCAGGAATTGGCCAGCAGCGCCGCGGACGCCACCGTGTCTGACGTGATTTCTTCCGTTCTTTCCCGACCTTTTTTGAGGCTTTGCCGGCGACTCCAGGCCCGTCCCAGACTGCGACGATATGGTCACCTCCCACAATCCTGGCCCCCTCCCCGATGTTGCGAGCGCGCCACGTGGGTGCAAAAATATTTTTCTCGCTTATCTTCGGGAGGCTGGTTGCGGAAGATGGGTCGAGCTCATCGGGGCCGCTGTGGGCAGGAAGGACTTAGATTTTCACAACTGCGCCTGTGGAGCCGCTGCGGTCGCGAAAGCTGCAGCGAGGCATGCGGCAATGAGCAGCTCAATGATTAACGGGCGCAGAGAGAAAAACTTCCAGGCCGCAATCGCCATGAACAGAAAGTTGAAACAGAACAAGGCGAGAACGGGCCGAATCGCGAGGGAATTGGCCTTGAGTAGTCGCGTCAGATACCAAAACAAAATTCCGTGCACGAGCAGGATGACCGTGAGGAACCAGCCGTAGCCCAGGTGGAAATCCCAATAATTTCGAGGAACGCCCCCGAAGTTGAACGAATGCGACTTCATGAACTCGATTACGGCGATCTCTTCGGTGCCGCGATTTGGGCCGCTCAGCACGCCCCGAATCGTGTGCGCGACGCAGTGAATCAGGGTCAACACCGAAGCGATGCGAAGAAAGATCACTGGCTTCAAAGCGGTCTCCTGTGGGAAAGGGAGCGCGTGTGCTTTTTCCCTTTCCAAATTCCGGCAAACCCCTCAAGATACATATTGTAAACAATATTCAATACAATAACAAACTTCTAATATGACAAGGCCCATGAAGCGAAAATACAATTCGCAGAATCGGCGGAACAAAGCGGCTCAGACCCGCGAGACCATTGCTGAAGCGGCGAAGGAACTCTTTGCCCGCCGAGGCTATGAATCAGTCACCATCGAGGAGATCGCGGTGAAGGCGGGAGTACCTGTCCCCACCGTCTACGGGCTCTTCAAATCGAAAAAAGGAATATTGAAGGAAGTGATAGAACGAGCGTTGTTTGGCCGCGAATATGAAGCACTCATCCAACAGACTAAACAAATCCGTCACCCCCTTCAGCGCCTTCGCGGCGTCGCAGAGATCGCTCGCAGTGTCTACGACTCAGAACGCGCCGGAATGAATCTGCTCCGCGGGGCTGTGGTGGTCGCACCGGAATTTGGTGAGTTGGAAAGGGAGCGAGAGCAGCGCCGCTTCGAACGCCAGTCGGTTACTCTCGAGCAGCTCTCGGCAGCAAAGGCCCTCCGTCCGGGCATTTCGCTGACGACGGCTCGCGACATCTTGTGGGCTTTGACGGGCCGGGAACCATACCGGCTCCTGGTGGTGGAGAAAAACTGGAGCCCGGATCGGTATGAGAAATGGCTCGGCGACCTTTTGATCCAGGCTCTCATCGAAAAGCCCGAAGGCCTGCTCTGAGTGACGAGCGCTCGGGATGTATTGTGAACGGGCGCAATGGTCATTCGTACTTGAGGGCTTCGGTCACCTTCAGCTCCGGAGCCAACAGAGCCCGGGCGATGCCCGACGGCCGATTTCTAGAACCTCCACCCAAGATGTACTGCGGGGAAGACGCTGTACCGGCCCTCGTGGAACGTCTTCGCGGAAATGGTGACGACCTTGACATTGAACTGATAATCGACTGAAACCCAGGGAGTGATGAGAAATGTTCGCCAACGTTGAAACGATAACCCGCTCGCGGCCCAAGTCCGCCGAGGTTGCGATGGGTGCGCTCGTGCGTCTGCCGGAGCTCATAACGAACGCGCGCATAGTTGCTATCGGCGCCGAAGAACAGTCCGCTCGAGCGGTGCTTGGGAAAATAATCCAATTTCAAGGTCACGCCGCGAGAATTCTCGGTGAACCCGTCATTGCCATGCATCCACTGCGGAGTTTCTGCACCAAATGCGCCGAATTGCAGACGTGATCTTCCGTTGAGTATCGGACGGCCGACGTGGACGGAGAAGCCCCTCAACGCGTAAGCCGTAGGGTCAGCCTCGACTTCCCATTGCGCGCGGGCGGCGACGGACAACAACAGGAATGAAGCTGAGAATACAAGAAACCTGCAGAGCGCCAACACTTTGATCCTCCGTTGTTGATCTCTGTTTGATCCTGATTGATACGATAGGAAACAATTCGGGGGTGCGGAATGACCGGGCAAGACAGAAACCCTGACCGAAATCGCCAAGGCGGGAAGAGGCCTCCTGGCGGAGTCTCGGTCTCCATTCGCTCGGTCCAGCCGGTACTGATGTTCTTGCGTGCCCGAGGCTACGATGGTGCCGCTCTTCTAAGGGAACAGGGAGTGGATCCCGAAATCTTTCGTGATCCCGAAGCGCGCCTGCTGCACGTCGCGGCAGTTCGTCTGTGGGAGGCGGCCGTTCAGCACACGAACGATCCCAACCTGGGTCTCCACGTTGCGGAAGCGATTCGGCCGGGCGCTTTTGGGGCACTCGACTATGCGCTGCGGACGAGCGCAAGCCAGGGTGCGGCTTTCACGCGTCTTTCCCGCTATCATCGGCTCTTGCACGACGCCGCCAGGGTGGAGCTTGAGACCCATCGTGACCACGCGATTCTTAGTCATCGGTTGCCAGTTCCGGGCGGCGCGCCACGCCCCGTTTCCGAGTTCATACTGGCCGGCTGGCTGGTAACGTCGCGACAAGCGACCGGAGTAGATTGGGTTCCGATCCGGGCGTGCTTCCCCCATCGTGCCCCAGCGGATACGTCTGAACACCATCGCGTGTTCGGTTGTCCATTGAAATTCGGGCACAGCTGCAGCGAGCTGGTCCTCTCCCGCAAGCTTCTGGATCTGCCTCTTCTCAAGGCGGACCCTATCCTTCAGGGCATTGTCGAGACTCAAGTTGTGGCTCTCCTTGCAAAGCTGCCCAAAGCCGAAGCGACCACCGATGCGGTCCGGCGGTTGCTTGCCGAGGAGCTCGCGAATGGTCCGCCGACACTTGAACAGATCGCGCCGCGACTGCGCATGAGTGCCCGCACTTTGCACCGCCGGCTCGACGAAGAAGGCACAAGTTTCCGCGGCGTCCTGGCGGAGGTGCGCCGCGAACCCGCGGCACGCCACCTGAGGGAGCCACAGCTTGCCGTGGGCGAGATTGCCTTCCTGCTGGGGTTCTCCGAGGCTAGTGCTTTTCACCGGGCCTTCAAACGCTGGACCGGTCACGCACCGCGCGCCCATCGGGACCTGGAACGCAGTGTGCCCAAAAAAACAGGGACGGATCGTTGACGGCTGGGCAGCGTGGTCAAAGCTCAACAGATGAGAGGATTTGGCGAACCGAGGGGTTCCGTCCGTATTCCTCAATGTGGTTGCCATTTTTGAAGAGCATTCTCAAACCTTGGCGGTGAATCGCTTAGCTTGGCTGCATAATAGGGAAGAGAAGTACGTCGAGGCCTATGAAGACGAAGAAACAAGCTGCAACAATCACGCTGACCATATTGCTCGGAGTCATTGCCTACGGATTGTTTCGGACGGGTGCGGTGATGACAACATCGCAAACAACCCCGGGAGGCGAGCCGTCCGACGCGGCGCGTGGGTCTGCGATTGATCAGACGCCTCTCTATACCGCGCGGCGGTTGGCGCAAATGTCGACGAGCCCTGACGAATTGCAGTTGGCGCAGGAGGCCCTGCGCCTCGGGGATCGCGAGATGGACCTGGCGTTTGCTGCAGCGGTGTCGGACGCCCAACTGCACCCGGCCGTATTGAGCGCCGAAGCGAAGCGGATCCAAGCCACGCTCCAAAACGCGGAGAAAGCTCTCGACGGAGACAAGGAACGAATCGCGCAACTTACCGCGGCGTTGGCAAAGGCGACCGGCGCAAAAGAGGACGCTCTCGAAGATCAACTGGAGCAGGCGAAAGTCCAGGTCGAGCTCGATCAGGATGAGGTAGACAACGCAAAGCAGGAATTAGCCCTCGCCGGTGGTGATGCCCAAGACCGGATCCAGCAGTTAATGAAAGAGCACGAAGCCGCGTCCCATGTCGCAGATACCACGACCGTTAATACGGCCACCCCGCCCGATCCACACGGTCTGGTTCACCATTACTTGCAATGGGCGGACCTGCACGATAAAGCATTGCAATTGCGGCAGGCCAAACAAGATGCAGAATCGGCAGCCGTCGCATTCACAGCAAAGCGCGATGCTCTTGAATCGAACATCAAGACCAACACACAAGAAGTTCCGGACACGCCCGGCGAAGGACCTGCGCCTCCTGCCGGTGCAAATTCTGCCAGCTCCACCCGGGAAGCTTCGGCCGATCTCGTCAATGCTACAAAACGCCGCTCAGCCGCGGTGAAAGCGCTGACAAACTCCGACGAGCGCGTCGAGGATCAGAAACGCCTGGCCGAAACGTACAGAAAGTGGAGCGAGGCGGTTGCGGCGAGGCAACGAAACGTCATTCATAAAGGATTGTCAGGCGTTGCTGTCATCGTAGCTATCTTATTGATCGGGATCTTTTTCGATAGCTGGCTAAAGCGTCTGCTCAACAAAGTCAGATTGGACTCCCGTCAGGCCGACACTCTCCACGCCGTAATCAGCACCGGAGTGCAAATCATAGCGCTCGGTCTGATCCTGCTGGTGATTTTCGGTCCGCCGAGTCAGTTGGGGACGTTCTTGGGACTTGCCGGCGCAGGTCTGACGGTGGCGCTGAAAGATTTCATCGTGAGCTTTATTGGCTGGTTCGTTCTCATGGGAAGAAACGGGATCCGCTTAGGCGACTGGGTGGAGATTAACGGAGTAACTGGGGAGGTAGTCGAGCTCGGAATGTTTCATACGGTGCTGCTGGAAACCGGCAACTGGACCGACTCTGGGCATCCGACCGGGCGACGTGTTACTTTCACCAACAGTTTCGCCATCGAGGGCCACTACTTCAATTTTTCCACATCCGGCCAGTGGCTTTGGGATGAATTGACACTGGTCCTGGCCTCTACCCAGAATCCGTATCCGATCGTGGAGGCCATTCAAAAGACCGTGCTGGAAGCCACCGCAGAGAGCGCGGGTCAAGCGGAAAAGGAATGGCAGTATGCAGCGCATTCCCGGAACATGCGTGCGCTCTCGGCCGCACCGGCCATCAATGTAAAGCCGGTAAGCGCCGGCGTCGAAATCGCAGTGCGCTACATCACGCGTGCCAGCGAGCGTTATCAATTGCGCTCCCGGTTATATCAGGCCGCTATGAATTTAATCAGCAAGAAGGACGCGCAAGAGCCCGTGTCGGCCTCCGAGAAACAAGATCCAAAACCTGCCTAACACTGCATTGCCAAAATGCGCTTTGGCCCCAACAGAATTCGCAGGGCTGAATTCCGAGCCAGAAGTCGTCCGGAAAACAATTTTTCATGAAGCGCACGCTGTTTGAGACGATGAGACGTCCAAGAGGTGCTTTTATGCGAACAACTCCTTGTTTCAGCCCAACCTTGACAGCGCCATCCTGGCTGCATGGTAACCGCACATGCCGTGCACGCCTCCCCCTGGGGGAGTTGATGAGGAGCAGATGTAAATGTCTGCTGCCGAGGTGGCGTAGCGTCGCCAAGTTGGCCGAAACAAGAATTGGCGAATGTCCATAGCACCGCCGCCGATGTCGCCTCCCACCAGGTTGGCGTCCATCGTTTCAAGATTCGCGGGAGAAAATACGCGCCGTGACGAAACGCACTCGCGAAATCCGGGAGCAAACCGCTCGATCTGATCTTCCACTCTGCCCAGCACGTCTACCTGTGATCCGTTCGGAATATGGCAATAGGCCCAGGCCGTGTGTTTGCCTTGTGGAGCGCGCGACGAATCAAACAAACTCGGCTGAACCAACAAAACGAATGGACGATCCGCGTGCCGTCCGCCTTGCACCGCCTGTTCCGACGCAGCGACCTCCTCAAAGCTTCCGCCTAGGTGGACCGTCGCTGCGCGCCAGCACTCAGATGCTTTCCACGGGATGCGGCCGTTCAGCGCGTAATCCACTTTGAATACACCGGGGCCATACCGGTAGCGTGCCAGCCGGCGCTTGTAGCCCTCCGACAGTCGCGATCCGGCAAGCCTGAGAAGTTGTCGCGGAGTCACGTCACAGAGAAACAGGTCATAGTTCGGCAGGGCCGCCAGAGTCTCGACCCGCCGCAAAGCTTGCACCTGGCTCCCCCGTGTCGAAAGCCACCCGCATAGCGCGTTTGTGAGTGACTGAGAGCCACCGCGCGGGATCGGCCATCCAACGGCATGGGCCGCTACTGCCATCAATATGCCAAACGCCGCGCTCAAAGGTTCCTCGAGACTGAGGAAAGAATGGGCCGCCAAGCCCGCGAACAATGCCCGGGTTCGCTCGCTACGAAACCGGCGCGCAACAACCGTAGCCGGCAGGAGAGCGTTCCTTCCAAAACGCACCATCAGCCAGGGATGCCTCGGAATCGAGGGAAAGGGGCGAAGCACCTCCAGAGCAAATTCGCTCCACCGTTCCGCAAATGGCCGCATGAGGTTGCCCCAAGCCTCGCCGTCGACACCCAGCGAGGTGGTCATATCCCCCAGGTCCCGTTCCAGCATCATTGCCGTGCCATCGTCGAGGGGATGCGCCAACACAGCGGGCGAGTGGATCCACTCCAGACCATAGTCGCGCAGGGACAGCGAGGAGAAGAATGGCGATCCCGCGCCGAGCGGATGCACCGCCGATCCGAAATCATGCAAGAAGCCCGGCAGCGTCAATTCTAGGGTGCGCGCTGCCCCGCCTGGGGTAGGCTCCGCCTCGAGCACATCGACCTGCAAGCCAGCCTGAGTCAGAACGATGGCCGCTGCCAGCCCATTCGGACCGGCGCCAACTACGCATGCTCTACGGCTCATCGCAAAACACCTTCAACGCCACATCTCGATAAGATGCCGGCACGTTCGTTGATAAGTTATTCCCGCGACAGCACCGTGGGCCATTCAAGCACCCGGATGCTCCCGTCGGGCTCTCGCTCTAGCGTCGGCGCATACAATCCCACAAGCTGGCGTCGCCACCACGTTCCGTTCGCATGCCTCTCTGCCATCGAAGTGAACCAGTATTGCCAGAGTACGGCACGAATCCGGCGCGGGGGCTCACGCGCGAAAGGATTGCTCGCAAACAGAGTAAGCACATTTTTGTCATTGGAAAGCAGCCGCACCTCGGTGTTCGGCACGATCGGATAATCACGCCAGGAACCCAATGATGCGAACCACAGGTTCCAGTCAAACCGCGGCTGATACGGTGCATAGATTCCCGGCGGCCGATTCAGCGACTGCGGTTTATAGCGAAATGGGTATGCCACCCAGTCCTGGCTACCGTCGGAACCTTGAAATTCGATTTCATATCGGCCACGAGTCATGACGGCAAAAAGCCCGTATTGGTTGGCAATTCGAAATGGTTCAAGT
>Ga0137359_10005036_pt1 | contig 10877 bp, 9 predicted proteins | sample Mad1_40_16metaG_FD_108281 | JGI IMG/M metagenome (GOLD analysis project Ga0137359, IMG submission 108281) | Vadose zone soil microbial communities from Angelo Coast Range Reserve, California, USA - Mad1_40_16 metaG | ecosystem: Environmental > Terrestrial > Soil > Vadose zone | place: USA... | reverse complement strand
GTTCGGTGCGTCCCGCTCCCGCAAGCCCGGCGATCCCGATAACTTCGCCGGCAGCCACTGCAAAACTAACGTCGCGAAACTTTCCCTGGCGCGTCAAGTTCGCCACGCGCAGCCGGGTTTTGCCTTTCGCTGCCGCCCTTAGGGGAAAGATTTCTTTCAATTCGCGTCCGGCCATTTGGCGAATAATCTCGGCCCGCGAGATTTCTCCCCACGCGCCTGAATAGACCGCCCGTCCATCGCGCAGGACCGTCAGGCGATCGGCGATAAAATCAAGTTCTTCCAGACGATGTGAGATGTAAATGATCGCCAGGCCGCGGTCTTTAAATTCGCGGATCAAACGAAAGAGGTCTTCGACCTCATGCGCCGTCAGCGAAGAAGTAGGCTCGTCCATTACCAGAATCCGCCTGGCCTCGACAGTCGCGCGCGTGATCTCGACCAATTGCCGATCGGCCGCGCTCAAGCGCGTGATACGGGCGCGCGGATCGAGATTGAACCCGTAGGCTTTCAGCATGAGGCCGGCGCGTGTATTCATCTCGCGGCGATTTAGAACGCCGAGCAGCGCAAAGCTGAGCGGCTCACGGCCAAGAAAGATGTTCTCAGCCACCGTCAGATCGGGCGCCAGCGAAAGCTCCTGATAAATCATGGCGATGCCGCTGCCGAGCGCATCTGACGGATGCGCGAAGCGAACCTGCCGGCCATCGATCAGAATTTCTCCGGCGTCCGCCTGGTACACCCCGGCGAGGATCTTCATCAAAGTAGATTTACCCGCGCCGTTCTCACCGACCAGCGCATGCACTTCGCCTGCCCGCGCCGATAAACTCACCTCAGCCAGCACGGTATTTCCGGCGAACGATTTGCTGATGCCGCGCATTTCCAGCGCGGATACATCTAAGGACATAGCGCTAAAATTTGGAGTGCGCTGACTAGTCAGCGCTTTGGAAAGCGGCGACTAGTCGCCGCACTCCAAAGTCTCCTATGGCGACTTGAGTAGCTCCTTCATCTCCGGCGTGTCGAGATTGTCCTTACTCAAAAGCTTCACGCCGGTATCAATCACGCGCGGAGGCGTCTGGCCGTTTAGTTTCGCCACCATGGCTTTGACTGACTCGTAACCTATCTTGAATGGATTTTGTAAGACGAGCGAATCAATGGCCCCGGCTTTGAGGTCGTCGATCAAATTCGGGCTGGAATCGAAGCCCACTAAAATCACTTTGCCCGCCAGGCCCTTTTGTTTCAGCGCCTGCACGACGCCAACTGTTGACGATTCATTCGAAGCAAAGAAACCGTTGAGTTCCGGATGCGCGGTCAGAATGTCCGTCGCGCGATCGAGTGAACGCGCGCGATCGGCGTCGCCATATTGAAAGGCTATGATTTCGATGCCCGGATACTTCTGCTTGATTGTGTCCTGGAATCCCTGCTCGCGCTGGTCGGTTGAGACTGATCCCGCTTTGACACCAAGGATCGCAACCTTCCCTTTGCCGCCGAGTTTGGCGGCCAGCCTCTCAGCAGCCACGGCGCCGCCCTGAAGATTGTTGGTGGCCACATACGAAACATAATTCTCGGTGCCGATCCCCGAATCGAAGATCGCTACTGGAATATTTTCGCGCGCGGCGCGCTCTACGATCGGCACCAGCGCGTCTTTATGAGTCGGCGCCAGGACGATGCCGTCGACGCGGCGATTGATGGCGTCTTCGACAATGTTAATCTGCGCCGCATAGTCGATCTCGTGCTCGGGACCTTTCCACATGATCTCGACGCCTGCTTCTTTGGCCGCCGCCTCGGCCCCGGCATGGACGCTTTGCCAGAAGAAGTGGGAAGTGCCTTTGGGAATGACGGCGATGACGCGCTTGCCGCCCGTGTTTTGCCGGCGACAAGCGAGCCCGAAAATCGCCAGCGCCGCGATGGCAATTACCAAGCCGACAGTTAGTTTGATTTTCATTTTTCCTCCGTCGTTGGATCAGAGAATGTCTTAGTTGCTTGGCACCTTTGCCTCCTTGCGTGAGATTTATTGTCAGGCCATGATTCACGCAAAGGCGCAAAGACGCAAAGAGAATTCGTACTAGCTATCAAGATCACCTGTGTCTAAACGTCTTTCGCCCTTAAGCTCAGCAAATCTTTCCATCGTCTCGCGCACGCCTTCGGCCAGCGGCGTCGCCGGAATATCACCCAGGACCGATCGAATCGCGTGGTCATCCATTTCAGCCGGAATCGCGAGTGGCACATCAGAGTGAGTAATCGTGCCGGCTGCGTCGGGCCAGGCGGTTTCTATCTCAGCGATAACGTCCGCGATCGAGATCGTTTCGCCATGTAGATTGAAAACATGAGCGCCAGTCAAATCCGACGTGGCGGCCCGAATAAAAACGTCGGCCGTGTCCGCTACATACTGGAAATCCGTCCGTCCACCGAAGCGAATATGAAACGGGCGTCCCACAACGGCGGCCTTCATTGCTTTGGTCGGATCGGAAGTCAGACCAAAGTCGCGTCCGACACCGTAAACAGTCAGCGGCCTCAGCCCGAAACTGTTCAGGCCATGATCGAGATGATAAATCCTCGCGTTACCTTCGTTGCAGCGTTTGAAAACGCCGTAGTGTGAGGAGGCCTGGGGCTCGTCGCTTTCGGTGACTGCGCGCTCTTCTTCGACAACGCCGAACACTGCCCCTGAACTCGCATAGGTGACGTTCTTAATCTGGCCCTGGCTTTGGCGTGCGGCTTCGAATACGTTAATCGTGCCCACTACATTTACCAACGCCCCCAAACGCGGGTTAGCCTTACAGGTCGGCACCTGGAGTCCCGCGAGGTGGATCACATTCGTGACGGCATATCTGTCTATGATGGGCGGAAGGACGTCTGGTTCGGTGATATCGCCGGTGACGACACTGGTCCGAGAAATCTCCTCTTCGCTCATGATCAAGCGCAGCCTCTGTGGGTCCGGGCTCTGGTCAAAGATGACAATCCGCGCGCGGCCGGCCAGCAGACGCTTGACGATCCACGCGCCAATGAAACCGTGTGCGCCCGTGATCAGAAAAGTTTGATTATTGTCCGACAAACTTTATAGTTTGGCGCCGCTTTTCGCGACGAGTTTCCTTTCGATTCAAGCACGACAAGCTGAAGTTTGTCGGACATTGTCTCGCACGATCTGACTTATCTGTTCGGTCATACTGCGGAGAGCATCGTCGATTTCTATCTCTCCCAAAAACGCTCGTTGCACGGTACGCCACAGAATCTCTTCGACTTCCGGATAGCGCGCGAACTTTGGTGGAATCAGGATGTGTTCGGCGATAACTTTCTCTAACATCGCCAGCCGGGCGCGATTTGCTTCATCAGCTTCGCCTTGCATTTGCTTCATCACTGAATGGCGCACCGGCACACATCCCTGTCGTGCTTCGCCTATCTGCTGCTCACTTGCGGTCAGGTAGAGCAATAGCTGCAAGGCTTCTGCTTTCTTCGCTCCCTGTTTCGTAAGCGCGAACGTATGACCACCGCCATACGAGAGCGACTTGCCGCTGGGCCCCAACGGATAGGGACTCAAACCCAGACGATCATGCACCGCGGAAATCTTCGCGTCGCGATAGAGACTGTAATAGCCCGGCCAGTCACCCACCATCGCCGCGTGCCCTGAGCGAAAACATTCATGCACCTTGTCGTAATGCCAATCGGGAAGTTCTCTCGGCGTCAGGCCCTCGGCATAGCAGGCGCGCAGAAACTGGAGTGCCCAGCGGCCGCCTTCATTCTGAATGTCGGGCCCGAGATTATGCGGGAACAGACATGCGCCGGCCATTTCTGTCAGCTCAAAAAAAGTTCCGAACAAACCTGATTCGCGACCGGGGAAAATGAAGCCATAACAACCGGGCGGTTGGTTCTTACTTCGGGCAACCACCAGTAGATCGTCCCAGGTCGCGGGCGGCGAGTCGATTAAGTCGGTGCGAAAGTGCAGCAGGCGCACGTCAATGTTTCGCGGAATGCCATACAACGAGCCGTCAACTCGGCCCAGTTCCAGCAACCGCGGCACGAAATCATCAAGCGATGATGAATCGATCAAATCGTCGATCGGGGCCAGGAAATTCAATTGCGAAGGAGCGTACTTCGTATGAGCGGAGACCAGATCGTAAGGGACATCCGGCAGCGACGCCAGGTGTTGGTTCAGAGCCGGATGGTCGCCGCGAAAAGCGACATTGACCTTGACCCCGCTGGCCGCAGTAAATTCCGGGAGACAGTCGTAGAGCGGGTCATACGCCGGTCCGCTGATCAGTGCGACTTGAAGTTCGGTGCTCATGAAACTGTCCGACAAACTTTAGGAAACTCTCTGAAAAACTGCTTTCGACGCGTAGCGTCGATGTGAATTTAGCCCGGCCTTTCAAGGCCGGGAAGGGTCAAACGAAGAATTCGCGTCGCATAGCGACGCCTGAAATTTAGTGCGAATTCAATCGTCGCTACGCGACGAGGCCAGTCCACAACCTGATCCCGGCGTTGAGACGCCGGGCTAAACTCATACCGACACTACGCGTCGAAGCACGTGATCGAGCAGATTAACTCTTCCATACCACGCCGTCGGGAAACTCATATTGCTTGATCGACTCGGGCTTCATCTCGATGCTGTAACCTGGCGCCAGTGGCGCCGCATAGTTCCCATTGCGAATCTCGACCGGGTAAACAAAGTGCTCGTGCAGATGATCGACAAACTCTACGCGTCGTTTATCGAGCGATCCGCTCACTGCGATGTAGTCGAAAATGGAAAGATGCTGCACGTATTCGCAGAGGCCGACGCCGCCCGCGTGCGGACAAACCGGCACGCCGAACTTTGCGGCCATCAACAGCACCGCCAATACTTCGTTGACGCCGCCCAAACGGCAGCTATCAACCTGGCAGAAGTCCAGCGCTTTTGCTTGCAGAAACTGCTTGAACATCACGCGGTTTTGACATGCTTCCCCGGTGGCCACGCCAATCGGCGCGACTGCACGCGCAATCGTTGCATGGCCGAGCACGTCGTCAGGGCTGGTTGGCTCTTCGATCCAGAGAGGTTTGAAACGGGCCAGCACTTTCATCCATTCGATCGTCTGGCCCACGTCCCAGACCTGGTTGGCGTCCATCATCAAGGTGCGGTCCGGTCCGATTTCATCGCGAATAAGTTGAGCGCGGCGCACGTCATCTTCCAGGTTGGCCCCGACCTTCATCTTGAAATGCGTCCAGCCCTTCTCGATCCCATCTCGTACCAGTCGCCGTATTTTCTCGTCTGAGTAACCAAGCCAACCAGCGGAAGTTGTGTAAGCCGGATAACCCTGCGCGCGCATTTCAGCCTCTCGCTGTGCTTTTGTTGGTTCGAGTCTTCGCAGAATGTCCAAAGCATCTTTCGGAGTGAGTGCGTCGGTGATGTAACGGAAGGGAATTATCGCGACCAGTTGTTCCGGGGGCATGTCAACCAGCAGTTTCCAAACAGGTTTGCCTTCAGCCTTCGCATAAAGATCCCACACCGCGTTGATCAACGCACCGGTCGCGAGATGTATCACACCTTTCTCGGGACCGAGCCAGCGAAGCTGTGTGTCCCCGGCGACCGAGTACCAAAACGCGGCCATATCTTCCGTGATGGATTCAAGCGTCCGGCCTTTGACGCGCGGGGCCAGCGCTTCAATTGCAGCGCAGACGACATTGTTGCCCCGACCGTTGGTGAAGGTAAGTCCGTGGCCTTCAAGGTCCGGATTATCGGTGCCCAGAATTGCATACGCAGCTGAATAATCCGGATCGACATTGACCGCGTCCGAACCGTCCAGCGTCCGGGACGTCGGAAAACGGACGTCGTGCGTTTCGATTCCGGTGATTGTGATCGTCATATTATTTGGGTCCGATAAACTTCACAGTTTGTCTTTTCTCCCTCTCTCTCTGGGTGTGTGTGGGCAGGGGAGAGGGCTTGTCTGCGGCAAGCTTCGCACCCTCCCCTAACCCCTCCCAGAGGGAGGGTTAGAGACCACGCACTTAACGTTTGCCACCTACCGCGCGCAACCGCGCCGCGGCCTGCTCCGCAGTGATATCACGCTGGGGCATCGCCAACATTTCATAGCCGACCATAAACTTGCGCACCGTTGCTGAGCGTAACAAAGGCGGGTAGAAGTGCGCGTGCAGGTGACATTCCAAATGATCTTCGCCATCAGTTGGCCGCTGATGCAAACCCATCGTGTAAGGAAACGGGGCGTCAAACAACCTGTCATAAGCCGACGTCAACTGCTGCAGCATTCCGCCGAGCGAGTCGCGCTCGGAATCGCCCAACTGATCCAGCCCGGTGGTGTGCCGCTTGCCAATGACCAAAGTTTCAAACGGCCATACGGCCCAGAAAGGCACCACGACAGCAAAGTCTTCGTTCTGACAAACCAGACGCTCTTTCTTCTTGAGTTCTGTCGCGGCGTAGTCGCAAACAAGACATGACCGGTGCCGCGCCCGATAATCGCGCTGTGAATTGACTTCCCGTGCAGTTTCGTTGGGCAAACTCTTTTCAGCCCAAATCTGACAGTGCGGATGCGGATTGCTGGCGCCCATCATGGCGCCGCGATTCTCAAAGATCTGAACTGAGTTGATCGCCGGCATTGCGCCCAACTCGCGGAATTGATCGACCCAGACTTCGATTACGCGGCGCAAATCCGCGGCCTCCATTGCCGAAAGAGTCAGGTCGTGGCGCGGTGAAAAACAAACTACGCGGCAAATGCCGGCCTCGGCTGCGGCGATCAATATGCCGTCCTCGTACTCTTCCGCCGGCGTTTCCGGCCGCAGTGCCGCAAAATCGTTGTCGAACACGAAGGTCCCCGTGTAGACAGGATTGCGCGCGTCGCCAGCTCGGTCATTGCCCGGACACAAATAGCAGTCTGGATCATACTCAGGAAGCCTCGGCGTATGCGCCTCTTCAATTTGTCCCTGCCAGGGACGTTCGCTCCTTTGCGGGGACACCAGCACCCATTCCCGAGTCAGCGGGTTGTAACGTCGATGCGGATGGGTCTGCAGATCCATTTTGGAGTACGGCGGCAATGCCGATACATCGGGAGACCCTGCTCTCGATTCCGACAAACTTCAGTTTGTCGTTGCTTGTAACTTCGCTCAAGTTGAAAACGACACTAAAGTTGCCGGACATCAGCGCCGTTGTCTTGCGCTTACCGGCGCACTCCGAACTACTCAACCCTCTCCGCCCCCTGCGCCGGCGAGCAAACATAGATTTCAGGCTCGCGGCCGGTCGACTTCGCATAGCCTTTCGCGACTCCTTCTGCGAATGAATCGACGCTGTCGGACTCAACCAGATTCACGGTACAACCGCCGAACCCGCCTCCGGTCATGCGCGCGCCGACTAAACCGTCGGCGTTGCTTGCAAGATCGACCATCAAATTCAGTTCTTTACAACTGACTTCGTAATCATCGCGCAGGCTGCGATGCGATTCGCCCATCAAGCGGCCGAAAGCCTCCAGGTCCTCACGCTGCAAAGCCTCGGACGCCGCCGCCACGCGCACGTTTTCGCTGACTACATGACGGCAACGCCGGTGAACCACTTCCGGAAGCTCGCTCCTAACGAGTTCAAGATTATCCATTGTCACATCTCTTAGAGACTCAACCTCCGCGAACTGGCGGGCGAGCAGGCGCACACCCTTTTCGCACTCAGCGCGGCGCGCATTGTACTCGCTGGCGGCCAATTCATGCTTGACCATCGTGTTGCAGACAACCAGTTTCACGCTGCGGGGCAGCGGCAGCAGCTGGTAATCGAGCGAGCGGCAATCGAGAATCAACGCCTGTCCCGTTCGCCCGAAACACGAAATAAATTGATCCATCAGGCCACAACGCATCCCAACAAACTCGTTCTCAGCCGCCTGGCAAAGCTGAGCCAATTCCAAACGGTCAATCGACGTATCGGCCAGTTCGAGCAAAGCCAAGCCAGTTGCGACTTCAATCGCCGCCGATGAACTTAAGCCCGAGCCCATGGGCAGATCGCCACGCACCAAAATATTCGCGCCGCGCAGCTTCTGGCCTGCTGCTTCCAGCTTGATAGCGACGCCGAAGGGATAGTCGCTCCAGTGTCCGCGTCCGTGCGCGGGTGGCTGGTCAAGATCGAGTTCGGCCGTCTCGGAGAAATTCGCTGAACGAACCACGATTCGGCGATCGTCCCGCCCACCTATGGCCACCGAGGTGGAGAAATCGATAGCCGCGGGCATTACCAGACCCTCGTTATAGTCAGTGTGCTCGCCAATCAAATTGACTCGTCCCGGCGCGCGATAGATGCGCGGCTGGCCGCCATACAAACTCCGAAAGGCTTCCGCTAACTCTGCGGGATTGGTCATTTCTCGAGACCCGCTTGATTCTCCATCTCTTTGATTTTTCGACCTTCCGGGCTCTCCTCTGTCAGCCGCGCGGTGGCAGTGCCACGGCGGCCGAGAAAAAACATAACGACGCCGAATATGAGCATCACCAGACCCCACCACAAATTCACATTGATTCCGAGTGACGCGCGCAGGGTACTCTTATCTCCAAGCAATCCAAAGACTGCCAACAATCCGCCGACCACAGTGAACATGAGCCCAATCGGTAATCGAATATCAAGTTGCATTGGTTGCCTCTTCCTTTTTTCGGAGCGCGGACATCCTGTCCGCCTGAGCGCGAAGCGCGAACAAATCCGCTTCCATTAATCACTTGCCTCAAGCGCGCTGCGCGCGCTGGCGGGCAGGATGCCCGCGCTCCGTTACTCACTACCAGAAAATAATGTTCAGCGCGATGGCTGCCAACAAAACGATCACCGCCAGCACGGCCGGACGCTGGTACCAGGGCAATTGGTCCTCTTTCGGACGCTCAGTGAGAGAGTAAACCAGACCGACCAGCTCTTTATCATCGCGCGGGCGCGTCGCAACACTAATCAGAATTGTGATCACGAAACAGGCTGACCAGGCGAAGATTGCGGTCCAGAAAGCCTGCGCTAACTCACTCGGATACGTGTGCACCACGCCGAACCATCCGCCTTTGACACCGGCCAGCGCGCCGAAGGGCAGCGTCAGCCCCTGATGAATCGCCGCCGCGGTTGTACCAGATAACAATCCGATAAAGGCCCCGTGACCCGTGGTCCTCTTCCAGAACATGCCCAGCAGAAATGTCGCCAGCAGCGGAGCGTTAACAAAAGCGAAGACGAGTTGCAGCATGTCCATGATGTTATTGAATCGTGTCGCCACATATGCGGCGCCCACGGAAATCACGATGCCGAAGATCGTCGACATTCGGCCCATCCAAAGGTAATGCTGATCGCTGGCGCCGCGCCTGATGTACGACTGATAAATATCGTAGGTCCAGACAGTGTTGAAGGCGGTGACATTGCCGGCCATTCCCGACATGAAGCTGGCCATTAGTGCGGTCAGGCCCAGGCCCAACATCCCGGTGGGAAAGTAGTGGCCCAACATGAGCGGGATTGCCATGTTGTACTCAAAAGTTCCGTCAGCCTTTATTGGCAACATGAATCCACTACCACCCGTCTTGTAGGTCAGCGCGATCGCGATCATGCCCGGCAGAATTACGAGGAAGGGAAAGAACATTTTTGGCACGGCCGCGATCAAAGGCGTGCGGCGGGCGGCCGACATCGACTTTGCCGCCATCGCGCGTTGCACCACCAGAAAGTCCGTGCACCAATAGCCGAACGAGAGAACGAATCCCAGACCCATCGCCAGCCCGAACCATTCGACGCCCATAGGATTTGACGATGGCGATCCCATGTACTGCCAGGAGTGGATCCAGGCACCCGCGCCAAAGCCGTTGCTCGTAGCGACGGTGGCCAGGCGCGACTGCAATCCAGCCCAGCCGCCGGCATCTTTCAAACCTAGAAAGACAAGCGGCGCAAAACCAAACACTATCAGGAAGAACTGCAGAACCTCGTTATATATCGCGGACGTCAATCCACCCAGGAAGACATAGATGAGAACGATCAACGCAGCCACCAGAATGCTGAAACTGAAGTCCCAACCCAGCAGGGTTTCCAAGAGCAGACCCATCGCGTAGAGGGAAATCCCGGAAGACAGAACCGTCATGACCGCGAACGTGATCGCGTTAAAGCCCCGGGTTTTTTCATCGAATCTGAGCTTGAGATATTCAGGCACCGAGCGCGCGCGCGAGCCATAGTAGAAAGGCATCATGAAGACCCCGACAAAGGCCATCGCCGGGATCGCCCCGATCCAATAGAAGTGACTGGTGGCAATTCCATATTTCGCTCCCGACGCTCCCATCCCGATCACTTCCTGCGCACCCAGGTTTGCCGAGATGAAGGCCAGACCGGTAATCCATGCCGGTATGGACCGGCCGGAAAGAAAAAAATCCGTGCTCGTTTTCATGTGACGCTTCAGGGCAAAGCCAATGCCCAGGACGAACACGAAATAGATGACCATGATGATCCAATCGAGATATGTAAGCTTCACGGTTTAAGCCCTCTCGAAACAGTGTCCGACAAACTTTAAGTTTGTCGATGATTTCCACGACCAGGCATCCTTGGTTGGTTAACGACAAACTTAAAGTTTGTCGAACTTCACCCACAGCACCGGCTGGCGAATAAAGAAATTTCGGATCACTTCCTCAACCTTTGAATCGGCCGGCAGTTTCTTCCACACCGCGACATAGTCGGGCCGGTCCAGCGCCAGACCCGCGAACAACAGACTGGCGTGACGCATCGGCCATTCGCTGTCGTACATTACGTCCGGCTTCAGGGGCCAACTCTTCTTGTCGCGAATGTAGGGAAACATGTAATCCGTCACGCGCCGCATGCCACGGCCATTAGCTTCAAACGTCCAGAGATTGTCGGCCGAAGTAGAAAGAATCTGACAGATCGTGGCCATCGCGTCCAGATTGAAAAGCGAATAGCCGTAAGGCTTGGTGCGTCGCAACTCCTG
>Ga0137359_10005035_pt1 | contig 10879 bp, 6 predicted proteins | sample Mad1_40_16metaG_FD_108281 | JGI IMG/M metagenome (GOLD analysis project Ga0137359, IMG submission 108281) | Vadose zone soil microbial communities from Angelo Coast Range Reserve, California, USA - Mad1_40_16 metaG | ecosystem: Environmental > Terrestrial > Soil > Vadose zone | place: USA... | reverse complement strand
GCGATCGCGACCACCTCATCGAGGAACGGCGAGCGCACGAGCGCCTTGCCGTCGTCGTCACGGGTCGCATGACTGAGGACGACGCGTTGCTCCGCCGTCGAGAGCGCGAGATAGAACAGGAATGGATCTTCCGCAGATCGGTCCTCGCTCGTACGGAGAAGGCGGCCGAGTGGCGCCTCGTGTCCGCTCCGGCCGAGCGCCGTACGGACGACCGCCGGCGCGTGACGATTGAGCGCGCGCCGGACCGCATCGCCCGCGAGCCCGTTCTCCGCGAGCGGCGCTGGAAAGCCGCCGTCCTCGAGCCCGAGGACGAACACGTCGTCGAAATCGAGGCCCCGTGCGTCCGCGATCGCGAGTACCGCCACGCCGCTCGCCAGCGGTCCCCGCGTTGGAACCTCGCTCGTGTCGACGACCTCGCGAAGCCGCGCGAGGAATACCGCCAGCGATACGATTCGCCCGCCGAGGGCCGGTCCGGCGGTGGCGACGTCGGCCAAGATCTGCTGCAGCGTCGCGAACGCCGCGCCTTCCGTCCACGCTTCGCCGCACGCGACGTCGTCGCCGACGTCGAATCCGAGGTCGTCGAGGACGCGCAGGAGCGCGGCGGCGTGATCGGCGAGCGTGCGCGACGCATCGAGGCCCGTGAGCCGGCGCGCGGCGCGAGCGATCCTCGGCCCGTCACGGCGGAGCAACGCTAGTGTCCCGTCCCAGAAGTTCGTTGCATAAGTCTGCGAGGAATTTTCGTCGCTGGCGAGGCGCGACGACGAGGAATAGCCGAAGCTATTCCGAGGAGGAGCAACGCTGCCAGCGGCGACAAGGCCCGCAGAGTCATGTGACGAACTTCTGGGACGGGACACTAGCTCGAGGGTGTCACGCGAATCTGCGGCGGCGCGCTCATCTGCGGCGGCGCGCTCATCTGCGACGCCGCGCCCATCTGCGGCGCCGCGCCGGGCGCGCGCGCGCTCGATGCGGGTCTGCGTGTGCGCCAGGCAGCGCGCGAGCGGCAGCGTCGCCGTGTCGACGTAGCCGCTTGCGTCGAGGACGCGGCGCGCGCCGCGCGGCGCCGTCGTCAGGTACGGGCTCTCGAACGCGGCGACGAGCGCGGCGCGCGGCAAACCGTCGACGACGGCACGCACGATGCGCAGCGCCGCCTGCACCGACGCGTGCGCGGCGAGCGGCCGTCGTGCGCTCTCCGTCAGCGGGAGGCGCCAGCGGCGGGCGACGTCGTCGAGGAGCGCGCGATACGGCGCGAGATCGCGGGCGAGAATCGCGGTGCGCTCCGGGTCGGCGCCGGCGGCGAGCGCGGCGTGGATGCGCCGACCGACCTCCTCGACCTCGGCGACGCGGCTCGGCGCGGCGACGATGCGCACGCTGTCGTCGTGCATGCCGTCCGCGCCCCCGCCGCCCGTATGTGGGACGCCAGTCGCCCCGACGGCGCCGCGTGCTTCGGGGGCGCCGCTCTCGGCGGCGCCGCTCGACCCGGCAGCGCCGCTCGCGGCGGCGACGCTCGACCCGGCAGCGCCGCTCTCGGCGGCGCCGCTCGGCGGCTTCGGCTCCACGAAGAGCGCCGCCAGCACGCGCGCCAGAATGCCGCGACGGCCGCCCCGGACGACGAAATCCGGCAGGACCTTGTCGGCGATCGCCGGGTCCTCGACGAAGCGGTTCCATGTGCGCTCCAAGAACCGGGTCGCGTCGACGTTCTCGCCATGCGCCAACGTCACCAGCTCGGCGTCACCGACGAGACGAATGAGCGCGCGCGCGATGAGCGATTGCAGCGGCGAGTAGTCGTAGATCTCCGCGATGACGATCCGGTCGATCGCGGCGAGGGCACGCGGCCGCGTCCCGCTGGCCTCGTGCGCGTGCAGCGACGCCAGGACGCGCCGATCGCGCTCGTGAGCGTCGGCGCAGCCGAGTCGCGCGAGGCGCTGCGCGTACGCCGCGGCCACGGCGGCGAGCCAGCCGACGCTGCGCCGCGCGCCGGCATCCGGCATCCGCGGCGCGACCGCCGCCAGCTCCGCCGCTCCGATGCATGCGGCAGCGAGCTCGCCGATCGCGCGCCGCGCCGCGGTCGCGAGACCGGGACGCTCGTCGACGCTCGCATCGCCGAGGACGTCCACGAGCGCGTCGTGCATCGCGAGCGTCGCCAGCGCCTCGCTTGCGACCGGCGCGACGGCCGCAAGCTCGCCGTCGAGCGCGTCGACGAGCTCGGGGAAGGTCGTCAGCCGGTGTCCCAGCGAGACGTCGCCGTCGCGGGCGCGCGCGCGCAGCACCGCCGCAACCTTCAGCGCAGTCGGATAGATCGTGAGGACCGGCGTCACACGCGCAGATGCCGAAAACGAGAAGGCCCCGGCGCCGAGCCGGGGCCTTCGGTGACGGAGAGCGGGTGAAGGGCTTCGAACCCTCGACCCCGACCTTGGCAAGGTCGTGCTCTAGCCAACTGAGCTACACCCGCACAGGCGGGCTACCTTAAGGGGGCACTGGTGGGCTGTCAACGGGCAGCGACGCGCGCGCGTCGCGCACGGCGCGGTAGACGCGCACGTGATAGTCGGCCGCCGACCAGAGCGCGAGCACGAGCGCGATCCACAAGAAGTACATGCCGGCCGCGTGGCAGTCGACGTACAGATATCGATAGTGGAGCATCAGTGCGACGAGCGCGAACATCTGAAAGATCATTTTGTATTTCCCGAGCTCCTCCGCGCCGAGCATCACGCCCTCGCCCGACGCGATCCCGCGCAGCCCCGTCACCGCGAGCTCGCGTCCGACGATCACGACGACGATCCATGCGGGGACGCGCGGCACGCACGGCTCGCCCGCGACGCACGGCATCGCCGCGAGCATGATCAGCACGGCGGTGACGATCAGCTTGTCGGCGAGCGGATCGAGGAACTTTCCGAGCGTCGTGACGATCCCGTACTTCCGCGCCAAGTAGCCGTCGAAATAATCCGTCAGCGACGCCAGGAAGAAGAGGACCGCGGCGAGAAAGCCGGCGAGCCTGCCCGGGTCGTGGAGGAGATAGACGAGCACCGGCACCAGCGCGATGCGGAACAGCGTCAGCACGTTCGGCGCCGTCCACAAGAGCGCCACACGACGAATCGGCAGCTCGCGCGCGTCGACCGCCATCACCCGCCCCGCTCCGGTCGTGCCGACGCCTGCAGCGGCCGGGCGTGCAGACGTCCGGCCGCGCGCGTCACGGCCTGCGGGCGATCGCCTGCTGAATGTATTGTTGCAAGTATTGCTGGCGGAACTGCAGGACCCGCCAGACGTAGTCGCGGGTCTCGGGGAACGGCGGGATGCCACCGTGCTGGTCGACGGCCTGCTCGCCCGCATTGTAGGCCGCGAGCGCGAGCGGCACGTTGCCGCGATAGCGGTCGAGCAGCATCCGCAAATGCTGCACGCCGCCCTCGATGTTCTGGCTCGGCTCGTGGATGTTCCGGACGCCGTGCAGCAACGCCGTCTCCGGCATCAGCTGCATGAGGCCCCGGGCGCCCTTCCGCGAGACCGCGCGCGGCTGGAAGCCGGACTCCGCCTTGATGACCGCCTTCACGAGCGCCCGATCCATCTGATAGCGGCCCGCGACCTCGGCGATGATCGGATCGAAGGCGCGCGAATCGACCATGAAGGAGCTGCTCGCCGCGCCGCTGGCGCCGATGCCCCCGTGACTCGGGGACAGAGCCGGCTCGTGCATCATCACCTGATAGCCCTTGTCCGTCGGGACGTTGGTGAAGTGGAGCACTCCGTAGCGGTCGCGTTTGAGAAAGATGTCCGCCGCGGCCGGCGGAGCCGTCACGGCGTAGAGAACTTGCAGCAGAAGGGCGCTCACCACCACCACCGACGCCCGTCGTCCGACCCGCGTCATCGGGCGCAACCATAGTCAAGCGCCTAGGCCGTCGTCAACGCGTAAAGATAGGCGTCGCCCGCGGGCAGTCATCCGGGTCAAGAGTCTGACATCGAGATGATGGTGTCGCGCCGCCATGTGTCATCGGGCGTGGGATAGTCGATCGTGTAGTGGAGACCGCGGCTCTCGCGTCGCAGCAGCGCCGAGCGGACGATCAGCTTCGCCACCGTCGCGATGTTGCGCAGCTCGAGCAGGTCACCGGTCACGAGGAAGTCCCAGTAGTACTCACGGATCTCCTCTTGGAGCATTGCAATGCGTTTGCGTGCGCGCTCGAGGCGGCGATTCGACCGGACGATGCCGACGAAGTTCCACATCGTGCGCCGGACCTCGTCCCAGTTTTGCGCGACGACGACGGACTCGTCGCTGTTCACCGCCGTTCCTGGGTTCCACTCCGGCGTCGCCGGCGGCACCGTGGCATCGCGCTCGAGGAGCGCACGCGCGTGGAGGCCCGCGCGATGCCCGAAGACCAGCCCCTCGAGGAGCGAGTTCGAGGCGAGACGGTTCGCACCGTGGAGACCCGTCATCGCGACCTCGCCGGCCGCATAGAGACGCGCGATGCCGGTCCGCCCGTCGCGATCGGTCACGACGCCGCCGCACATGTAATGCGCCGCCGGCACGACCGGGATCCACTCGCGCGTGATGTCGATCCCGAGCTCGCGGCAGCGCTGCAGGATGTGCGGGAAGCGCTCGGCGAGGAACGTCGCCGGCTGATGCGTGATGTCCAGATACACGCACTCATAGCCGTGCACCTTCATCTCGTGGTCGATCGCCCGCGCAACGACGTCGCGCGGCGCCAGCTCGGCGTCGCGATGGTATGCCGGCATGAAGAGACGGCCGCCCGGCGCGCGCAGCCGGGCACCTTCGCCGCGGAGCGCCTCCGAGATGAGGAACGACTTCGCCTGCGGGTGGAAGAGACACGTCGGATGGAATTGGAAGAACTCCATGTTGCCGACCGGCGCGCCGGCGCGATACGCGATCGCGACGCCGTCGCCGGTCGCGACGTCGGGATTCGTCGTATAGAGGTAGACCTTCCCGGCGCCGCCCGAGCAGAGCGCGGTGGCGCGGGCGCGCAGGGTACGCACGGCGCCGGTGGCGCGATCGTAGACGTACGCGCCCCAGCACGTCGGCTGCGGCGCCGCGCGGTCCATCAAGAGATCGACCGCGAGCGCGCCCTCGAGCACGTGAACGTTCGGATGGCGGCGCACGGCGACGGCGAGCGCGCGCACGATCTCCTGCCCCGTCAAATCGCCGGCGTGCAGCACGCGCCGCCGCGAGTGGCCGCCCTCACGTCCGAGATCGTACTCGACGGCGTCGCCGGTCAGATGCGAGTCGAAGCGCGTGCCGAGCGCGATGAGATCACGGATACGCGCCGGCCCTTCCTGCACCACCATCTCGACGACGTCCTCGCGGCAGAGACCGGCGCCGGCGCGGATGGTATCGGCGGCGTGCGACTCGAACGAGTCCTCCCGGCTCCAGACGCTTGCGACACCGCCTTGCGCGTACGACGAGTTGCTCTCGTCGGTGCGGTCCTTGGTGACGATCGCCACCCGCCCCGAATCCGCGACTTGGAGCGCGAACGTCAGGCCCGCAATGCCGCTCCCGATGACCAAATAGTCCCAGGACACGTCGGAGGGGACCATGCGGGCGGAGCGTACGTCGGCCCGTGGACCGGCGCAACGGGACGCCCGCCCAGGAAGCGCGTGACGATCGCCGGAATGGGCACCCCGTCAGCGCAGCAGCAGCGTAACGATTGCCGCGAGGGGCGCGACCGTCACGGCGACGGTCGTCGCGAACGTGAGCACCGCAACGCCGCTCCACCCGACGAACGCCGCGACGTCGGAGAATCGGGCGGGATCGACGCCGCGGTCGAGGCGCAGCTCGCGGCCATAGCCGCGCTCGTCGAAGCCGTTCGCGGCGAAGTAGCGCGCCCGGGCGTCGCGGACCGTCGGCGCCGCGCCGCTCGACGTCGTCGTCATGCGTCGAGCGTATCCTCGTAGAGACGATGGATCGTCGCGATCTCGGCGTCGAGACCCGCGGCTGTCCAGTCGCTCGTGGCAATCGGTCGGTGGACGACGACGTCGACGGTCGTCGGGCGGACGACGACGCCGTGCTTCGGCAGCGCGTCGAGCGCGTTCCGAAATACGATCGGCACGATCGGGACGCCCGCCGCCATGGCCAGATGGAACGCGCCTTTCTTGAAGCGCCCCGGACGCGGCGTCGCGCTGCGCGTGCCTTCGGGCGCGAGCACGATCGAGATCCCCTGCCGCAATGTCTCGACGGCGGGCGCCAGCGCCGCGACGGCACGCTCGCGATCGAAGCGATCGATGAAGACGGTGCCGGTGAGCGCGAACGCCGGTCCGAAGATCGGATTCCGGCGGATCTCCTGCTTCGCAACGCCGACGATGTCGCGGCGGAGCAGGCGGCAGAGGAGCAACATGTCGATGCCGCTTTGGTGGTTGAAGACGAATACCGCCGGCCGCTGCGACCACAGGTGCTCCTCGCCGATCACGCGCAGGTCGACACCGGCGAGCGCGGTGCCGAGCTCGCCCCACGTCGAGATGACGACGTTCACCGCCCGCCGCCAGCTGCCGCCGAGGATCGCCGCCGGCACGCCGAGCGCGAACGCCGGCGCCAGGCTGCCGATGGCGAGCGCCGTGCGCAGCACCTCGAGCGCGCCCGGTCTCCCACGGCTCCGGAAGCGCCGCACCGGCCAGCCGCGCTTGGCGGCGATCTCCGCGAGCCGCGCGCTCGGATTCGTCGGCCGCGGCCGGCCGACGATCTCGAGGAGCGGCAGATCCTCGTCGCTGTCGGTGTAAAAGAAGCTCTCGTCGAGATCGATCTCGTGCAGCGCGGCGAACGTCCGCGCCGCCTCGGCCTTCCCCTCGCCGTAGCAGGGCGGGTGGACGACGCCGCCCGTGAAGCGGCCGTCGGACACCTCGAGGCCGGTGCAGAGGACGTGTGGGATGCCGAGGTCACGCGCGAGCGGCTCGATCTGGTAGCGCGTCGCCGACGAGACCACGGCGACCGTGTGTCGCTTGCGCAGATGCGCGCGGACGAGCGCCCGTGACTCGGGATAGACGTCGCCGGCGAGGCGCTCGCGGAAGACGTGCTCGGCGTTCGCCTCGAACTCCGCCTCGGAGCGTCCCGCCATGCGCGCGACGGTCGCCGCGATGAAGCCGGAGAAGCCGAGCGTGCCGAGCTGAAAGCGCGTCGCCGCGACCAGCGTCTCCGCCAGCTCGCGGATGCTCATCCGTCCCGTCATCATGTCGTCGCGGATGAACGCCGTCGCGGAGAAGCCGGCGAGGAGCGTCCGGTCGAGATCGAAGAACGCGGCGATCTGCGCGCCCGACGGGCCGCGCTCGATCTCGGCGATCAGCTCGGCGGGCGTGCGCGTCAACTCGTCGCGGGGGTGGCGACGCTCAGCGCTCGTCGGCGGCGTCGAAGAGCACCAGCTGGCGGTGCGTGGCGTGGTCGTCGAACGGAATCGGATAGCGGCCGGTGAAGCACGCGTCGCAGAATCCGCGCTGCTTACCGCCGAGGAACGCGTACATTCCTTCCTCACTGAGATAGGCCAGCGAGTCGGCGGTGATGTAGCGGCGAATCTCCTCGACGTCGTGCGACGAGGCGATCAGCTCGCTGCGGTTCGGCGTGTCGATGCCGTAGTAGCAGGGGCTCGTCGTCGGCGGCGAGCTGATGCGCATGTGGACCTCGCGCGCACCGGCGTCGCGGATCATCTTCACGATCTTGCGGCTCGTCGTGCCGCGGACGATCGAGTCGTCGACGACGATCACGCGCTTCCCGGCGAGCACCTCGCGCTGCGCGTTCAGCTTCACCTTCACGCCGAAGTGGCGGATCGCGTCCTGCGGCTCGATGAACGTGCGCCCGACGTAGTGGTTGCGGATGAGCCCCATGTCGAACGGGATACCCGACTCCTCGGCGTAGCCGATCGCCGCGGGCACGCCGGAATCCGGAACCGGCACGACGATATCGGCCTCGACGGACGCCTCGCGCGCCAACTGGTGACCGAGCTCCTTGCGGGCGCGGTACACGCTGCGCCCGAAGACCGTCGAGTCCGGGCGCGCGAAATAGATGTATTCGAAGATGCACGACGAGACTTGCTCCGGCGGAAACGGTTTGTACGACGAGAGACCGTCTTTCGAGAGCACGACGACCTCGCCGGGCTCGACTTCGCGCTCATAGGACGCGTCCATCAGATCGAGCGCGCAGGTCTCCGACGCGAGCACCCACGCGCCCTTGACGCGCCCGAGCACGAGCGGCCGGAAGCCGTGCGGGTCGCGGACGCCGATCAGCTTATCGGTCGAGAGAAAGACGAGCGAGTACGCGCCGCGCACCTCGCGCAGCGCCTCCACGACGCGGTCCTCGAGATTCTCGGCGCGTGAGGCGGCGATCAAATGGATGATCACCTCGCTGTCCACGGTCGATTGGAAGATCGAGCCGCGCTCCTCGAGGCGGCTGCGCAGCTCCTCGGCGTTCACGAGGTTGCCGTTGTGCGCGACGGCGAGGCCGCCGCGCCCGTACTCGACGACGAGCGGCTGCGCGTTCTTGAGATGCGACGCGCCGGCCGTCGAGTAGCGGTTGTGGCCGATCGCGGCGTCGCCGCGCAGACGCCGCACGATGTCCTCGCGAAATACGTCGGCGACGAGCCCCATCCCGCGGTGCGATACGAGCACTTGGCCGTCCGACGACACGATTCCCGCCGCTTCTTGGCCGCGGTGCTGGAGCGCACAGAGGCCGAGGTAGGCGAGGTTCGCCGCCTCGGGGTGCCCGTATACCCCGATCACGCCGCACTTTTCGGTGAACCGGTCGGCGACGATCTCGCTCACCTTCGATGACCTATCATTCTCCGGCCCGCCCAGCGAGCGTTCGCTCGAGCGCGCTCCGCCAGCGCTCGCGCATCTCGATCACCGGCATGTCGAGGAGATCGTCGATCTCGAGCCGCTGCCCGCGCACCTCGCCGATCGACGTCATGACGACGTCGTCGCGGCGTGCGATCTCGCGCAGGCGCGTCAGGTGCCGGCGGCGTACCGAGACGACGATGCGGCCGTGGCTCTCGCCGAAGAGGAGCGCGTCGGGCCGGAGGCCGCTCTCGAGCTCGATGCGGGCGCCGATCGGCGGCCCCATTTCACTGGAGATGCAGCACTCCGCGAGCGCTACGGCGAGACCGCCTTCGGCAACGTCGTGCGCCGAGCGCAGGAGACCTTCGCGCGCCGCGGTCAGCACGGTGCGGATCAAGCGGCGCTCGATGTCGAGGTCGATCCACGGCAACGTGCCGCGCACCTGGTGGTGGATGACGGCGAGGTACTCGGAGCCGCCGAGCTCCTCGCGATTGCGGCCGAGGAGCACGATCGCGTCGCCCTCCCCTTTGAACCATTGCGTCACCCGCTGACTGACGTCCTCGAGCAGGCCGACCATGCCGATCACCGGCGTCGGCGGGATGCTGCGCCCCTCGGTCTCATTGTAGAAGCTGACGTTGCCGCTCACGACCGGCGTGCCGAACGCTAGGCACGCGTCGCGCAACCCGGCGATCGCTTGCTGGAACTGCCACATCACCTCCGGCTTCTCGGGGCTGCCGAAGTTGAGGCAGTTCGTGACCCCGATCGGCTCCGCGCCCGACACCGCAAGGTTGCGCGCCGCCTCCGCGACCGCGCTCACGGTGCCGACGTACGGATCGAGTACGCAGAGCCGGCTGTTGCAGTCGAGCGTCATCGCGACGCCCTTTTGCGTGCCGTCGAGGCGCACGACCGCCGCGTCCGATCCCGGCCGCACGACGCTGTTGCCGCCGACGTACGTGTCGTATTGGCGATAGACCCACTCGCGCGAGCACAGGTTCGGCGATTCGAGGAGCTGCATCAGGACGTGGCCGTAATCGCGCGGCTCGGCGAGGTCGCGCAGCACGAGACGCGCGCCGTCGTCGGGCGACGGCTCCGTCGCCGGTCGCTGGTACACCGGCGCGCCTTCGGTGAGCGGCGCGATCGGCACGTCGACGACGGTGCGGCCTTCCCACGCGCAGCGTAGCCGGCCCGTATCGGTCACGGTGCCGATCACCGCAGCGTCGAGGTCCCACTTCGCGAAGAGCGCGCGCACGACGTCCTCGGAGCCGGCGCGAACGACGAGCAGCATGCGCTCTTGCGACTCCGAGAGCAGAATGTCGTACGGGGTCATCCGTTCCTCGCGCCGCGGCACGCGCGAGAGATCGAGGTCGATGCCGCTCCCGGCGCGGCCCGCCATCTCGACCGAGGAGCTCGTCAGACCCGCCGCGCCCATGTCCTGGATGCCGACGAGGTGCTCGCTGTAGGCGGGCGACATGAGCTCGAGACACGCCTCGAGGAGGAGCTTCTCGGTGAACGGATCGCCGACCTGCACCGTCGGCCGCTTGTGCTCCGAGTCGGCGTCGAACTCCGCCGAGGCGAGGAGGCTCGCGCCGTGGATGCCGTCGCGGCCCGTTTTCGAGCCGACATACACGACGGGGTTGCCGACGCCCTCGGCACGCGCGCGAAAGATGCGGTCGGACTGGACGACGCCGAGCGTGAAGGCGTTCACCAGGATGTTGTGGTCGTATCCGGGGTCGAACGACACCTCGCCGCCGACGGTCGCGACGCCGATGCAGTTGCCGTAGCTGCCGATGCCGCCGACGACGCCGTTCACGAGGTACGGCGTGCGGGGGTGCGCGACGCTGCCGAAGCGCAGCGAGTTGAGATTGGCGATCGGCCGCGCCCCCATCGTGAAGATGTCGCGCAGGATGCCGCCGACGCCGGTCGCCGCGCCCTGGAACGGCTCGACGAACGACGGGTGGTTGTGGCTCTCGATCTTGAACACGACGGCGAGCCCGTCGCCGACGTCGAGCGCGCCCGCGTTCTCGCCGGGCCCTTGCAGCACGCGCGGTCCCGTCGTCGGCAGACCGCGCAGGTACACGCGCGAGCTCTTGTAGCTGCAGTGCTCGGACCACATGACCGAAAAGATCCCGAG
>Ga0137359_10005032_pt1 | contig 10880 bp, 6 predicted proteins | sample Mad1_40_16metaG_FD_108281 | JGI IMG/M metagenome (GOLD analysis project Ga0137359, IMG submission 108281) | Vadose zone soil microbial communities from Angelo Coast Range Reserve, California, USA - Mad1_40_16 metaG | ecosystem: Environmental > Terrestrial > Soil > Vadose zone | place: USA... | reverse complement strand
TGATCATCCTTGTCTTCAGGGGCGCAGCGCACGCGGTCGATAGCGCCGTCACCGACTACGCGCCTCTTGTCAACCAGCCATGTCCCGACACCACCACCGACCCACTCTTGCGCGTGTTTACGCCTCAGAACCAATCCCTACACCCGGACGAGGCGGCATACGTCAAGACCCGTCTGACGACCGACATCCCGAACGAATGGACGAACTGGGTTGGCGATGGCTCGGGAATCGGCTATAACCTCTCTGCGTTTAACAACAGCTTCCCCACGATCGGCATCGCAATCAGCGGTGGTGCGTACCGTGCCGTGCGGCCCTGTATGGCGCCGGCGTACTTTCCGCACTCGACGCGCGCAACGACTCTGCGAAACAGGCCGGCACAGGTGGGCTCTTGCAGGTGGCATCGTATATGTCGGGCCTCTCGGGTGCGTCATAACGGTCATCTTCTTCTTTCCCTTCATGGCACGATGTCTTCGGCATGTTGTTGCGGGATTTTCTGACATGCGTCACGGGACCTGCACAGGCGGCTTATGGTTCACCGGCTCGCTGTATATGAACGATTTCCCTACCATGAAGGACCTTGTGTACGGAAACGGTTCCGATTATTCTGGCTGGCTGAACCTCCACTCGGACGATGACCCGCCGTTCATGCATCATGACGTCTACCCCGACGGCACGAGAAACCAGCATTCGTACCACATAGGGCAGATGCCAGAGCTGCCATATGGGAAAAAAACTGGCAAGAGAAGGAAAATTTGAACTGACTTACACACATATATATACTGCCTGATCTTTTTTTTTTTGGTTGGGGGTATTCCTTTTTATTATTCTTCCTTTGCTACCTTCCGGCCGACGCGAGTTTCGTTGTGCGCGTCCCGTCTACCTTGAGCTCATATATACCCACTTCTACTATTACCCTGGCCCTCCCGTCCAAGTGGATCCAACGAAGAAAAACACGCCCTCAATTGCGCTCGTTCCGCACTTCCAATCCAATCAACAACACAAATTAAACGCCGTCAGTTGGAGCGATCCCCCACATGGCTGTCAACTGTTCTTTCGCACGCATGACGTCTGTCATCGCGTACATCTATACCTCAAAAAAGGGGAGACCTGAGATTGTTATTTATTTGTCGTAATCAATGACGGCAAGATCCAGATAGATGGCAACACAACTGGCGTGTGTCGTAATAATAATGTTCAGAGTGGAGTGAAGAATAAGACCTCAGTATGGAACGTCAACCTTGTACTTTTTTTTCTGATCGTTTGGTGATGGCGATGGCGAATGGATTCGTCGTAAAGAATAAATGACAAAGGTTTAGATGGAAGAATGGGGTGTAAATATGTTTTTTTTGTTCATTTTAAAATCGACGGGCATACCCAACCGTAACTTGAGGCTGGTGCACGCAGCACGCGATGGTACATCATGGTAGCCGCCCTGTTTTGGCATTATGCGTGTGTAACTCTTATGCGCGCTTCTCCCTAGAAATCATCAGGAAGACGTGATGATGAAGAACCACAGGACAATCGATAATCGATCAAACACTACTCCGCCGTCCATCGGCGGAAGTTAAGCTAGTTCTTGTAGTTGGGTCGCAGTCCGGGTCATCGTCTCCACTCCACCAAGGAATGGGCTATGATCATATCGCGTGGTCCTAATTACAAAGCAGATGGATACACGATCCGAGGTATACAGGTATCCGGTAAGGCTCTCTCTCCCCCACCTGCGCGGGGTAAACAGCCGCGGCAATAAAACCAACAACACACCGCGCACCTCAGAAGCCCGAACTGGGGTAGTGGGCCCTGTCGCGGCGGCGCAGTATGATGCGAAGCGAATAGCAGGAGAATAGCTGATATCACCTGACTGGGATTCCGCCAAGCGGAGCGGAGACGTGTATCCGAACCCCAGCCCTTGATGAACCAAGGTGTTACAAATATCAACTTCGATCCAGCACCCTCCTTTGATTGATTCATATCAAGATGTAAAATGGCGTAATGGAAGAGGAGCCGAGGGCGTCGGGACATACTGACCGCAAGATCGTTGTTGACTCGCTTTGGCATGTTTGTGTAGAGGGATGGAAGGATAAGTGGGTCGTTCGTCATACGGGAGAGTCGGCCAAGGTGGATGTGAAGCTATCGGCTTTGTGGAAGGACTTGTCTACGGTAGTTGCCGGTGATGTCGCTTCCAGGGTTTCCGACGGTTGCGGGGACCCCACAACAGGCTGTGACAACTGAACGTCATCCATCGACGGTGGCGTGGTTGTAACCGCACTATGGAAGCTCCAGAACCTGTTGGCTTGGATCAGCGGATAAGAAGAAAAAATGATGATGATCTCACCTTTCATTTTCCCAGTTCAAATCAGTCATGCAACTATAATCTGCAAGGCTACGGTATATGCGGGAAGCACCAACAGCCATCATGATGACTTTACGCAGGGGTCATCAGAACGTGGCGACTCGGTGAGAAACCAACAAATTGCGACTCACGCTCGGGCGTTTGGAACATCTAGGAAAGCCAAGAACGTCAGTGGATACGAATGATAGTTCAAGCTCATCACACACCAGATTGAAGTAATCTGTGCAGTGTATAGAATCAGATTACGTCAACCTGCAGGCCAAAAAGGGAAACACTGTACCGTTCAAGTTAAGAAATATAAAAATCTGACATCACCAATGGGTAAGGCGTTTGCGTGAGAGGATATGGGGATATACGCACAGTTGTGGGGATCTCCGCGACTGTGACGAGAACGAGCCATAACAGCCCCTGTCCGACACGTATTACTTCACGTCTCCATAACGGTAGAAGACAATACTTACCTGGCGGTAAAGGAAACGCCAGAGACCGTACATGCCCACATCTCCGTAGCGTCGCAAACCGATGAACATTAAAGAGAGCAAGATCAAGTCTTCCCCAAGCGTAACAGTGATGGTTGTCCTGTTGCGAACGGTCTTAAGGACGACGCAGGTGGCTTGTTCTGAGCTCCACTGAGCCTCTGACTATCGGAAAGAACCTCAGTAAAAGCGCGTCTCCAGTGCTTGAAAGTGCAATACCCAAATCATATCTGGTGGTGTGGTGTCCGGTCATTAGCTTCCCTTGGATGGGAGTGACAAGATCGAAACACATACTGCGAATATAGCACGCAATGTTGACAAGCCAAGTAGCGATTGCGATCGTACTGGCGAGCCAATGCCTCTCCCAGATTGCGAAGCTGTGGTTTTGTCAAGCTCTCTCAGACTCGGAGGTTGGGCGAACACACTGACACGCGTAGCACAAAGAGTCCCGACGCAAACACGAAAGCCAAATACGCGAAGAACTGGTCAAGGAAGATTCGGTAAGTCGACTCGGGAGGGAAGGGGCGACCTGTGAACGCACGAACACAAAAACCAACCATGTCTGGGAGGAAACCACGTTGAGCACGCGACCAAGTGAAACTGAAACTGCGCCTTGCTTACCCTACAATCTATGGGACTCGTGACACTGAAACCGATAAAGATTGTGATGACGGCAATCAGGGCTGAGAGGCGACAGCCAGAATATAGCTGCAAGAGGGCGAGTGTGAGCCGGGATACGGAATACGGTCGGGTGAAGCGTACCCATATTGACCAGCGATAGGTTCTCCTGCCCGTGATGATTTGCCACTCGAACCAAAGAGAGGTGAAGTATTCCCATCTGCGCGCAAGTTGATGCGAGTGCAAGGGAAGTCTTTGGGAAGGAGACTTACATGTAGATTCCGCCCACTACATAAAGGACCTTGATGAAGGCGACTGCAAGGGAAGGCTCGAAGACGGATAGACGACGGGAGAATGAGAATAGAACGTACGGGCATCAGCTTGCACGACATTGGGGTCATGAAAGTCGGTCATGAGCGGCAGAAGGAGGAAGTGGGCGAGTCAACCCCCAGGGTGGAATTGTTGGAGGGAAAACTTGAAGGAAGGGATGTTTAATGCGGCCGCCCCTCCTGCACGCTGGTGACATAAATGACAGTAATGAAGCCATCCCGGGCTAACTTACCGGCCGCCAAAGCCAATCCAGCCGCTGGCCCTTCTTCTTTTTTCTATTCCCTCGCTTTTTCCCGTCCCTTACCCCCTGCCGCCCCAGTCTTCTTCTCTCTCCACCTCCTCTACTGTACCTTTCTCTGCTGCCGAGTACCACTCCTCCTGACTCCTGTGTGTTCGGCGCTCCGCCGTCGTCGCAGAGGCGTCAATCATCATTTGCCATTATGCCGTAAAGTACAGTACCAAACAGACTCTCCCGCTCCGCTTTCAGCCTCATGGCGACCTTCCAAGACTTGCACAAGTCACTACTTTTCTCGCAGTCATATTTTCCTTTTGACATGGCGACATGTGGCGGCATACGCCCGTCCGTCGTAGGATAGGCACATGAACCCGTTGAGTCTCTTGATGCGCACAACAACAGCGCTGAGAGCCCTCAGATTGTCGAATTCTTGCCATTGTCAGTTAAGACCATTTGCCATGTCTCCAAGGGTGCCTCACATAGTGATATTAAAATCCCGCATTCTATCCTCTTGTTTTCAACTATTGTGTTGGCGAATCATATGGACCCGAGAATGGAACACTCGACGGGTGGCACCTACTGACAGTGATATTCAGAGGTGTAGTTGTATTGACGTACTTTGTTCTGATAAATATTCCGGTTCTAAAACGAATAACACTGTGATTTTACTACAACGTTGCTAAAGTATACATATGCACTTTGAAAGGTGCATCAAAAGCCACCGTTACCGCCGCGTAAGTCCATTCATTAATGATACTATCACACAACGTTGCCACCTCCAAACCTTTCCGTCCTGTGGTCTTCCGAGCCAGACGCCATGACTGACGAGGTGTCCAGGACGACCAGCCCACCTTCTGCGTCATGTCCCCCCTTTATCTGGGTGTCGGTTGCGAAGCAGAAGTTGCAACTTCGTTGCCACCGAGTCCATGCGTCCATTCAGAGTCTCCGATCACCCTGACGGAACTATTGAACGCGGGATAATCGACAAGTCCGCGGTATATTCGTGCGGCGCCGAGCGCCATGATGACCACTTGAGCAAGACATGTTGCGGTCAGGGAAGGTGAACACGATTCACGAACGGCGCTCACGTGCAACAACTTGGCATATCTTTATGTCACTACCACGTTAGATTCCGCAACCTTTTTCCCATCAAGCAAACGCACCAGGTTCATAACATCTACGGTAACGATTCAGTTCTTCTTTGTTATAAAGTCCGGGCATTCATAGAGGAAGCGAAATGCGCACCGTTTAGGTTCAGAAGTATGAAAACCTACATGCGCCAACAGTTAGTCACTTCAAGTTATTCCCTATTCCAATACGCAAGGTAAATACGCACAACAGCGGGGACTTCAGCGAGCGTGACGATCACAAGCCATAATAAACCCTATCGTTGGTGTCAACTGATCCATGAAGAGAGAGGGAGGACGAGTTATACTCGCCTGCGCGCGAAGAAGCCGCCAGACGCCAGACGACTCTGGGGCATTCTTCCAGCGCATAATACCGATCAGCATGAGGATAAGAAGTACAGAATCAGTACAGAAGGTGTAGAGGACGCTGATCTTGCCGTGGTCTGTGTGCAAGACTATGCAAGAGGTTCCGCTCCAGGTTGAGTAGAGAGTAACCATGCCTAGGAATGACCAAGATCGTAGGTGTGTGACAAGCACATCCTGAATCAGGAAACAGCCTTACTGTAGGCGTAGACGGCAGCGTTGCCGAGCCACACAGCAGTGGCGATTGCATGGACAATCTTGTTGCGGTTCCAAAGTATGGCCCTGAGGGCATTCTCTTCCAGATGGGCGCACAATAAAACAGATTGCGCTCACAGACGCAGAATGACCAACGCCGACGCGAAGATAAACGAAAGATAACCGAACATCTGCGAAACCACTAACCGGTTATAAAAATGGTATCTAAATGGCACGGCATTCTTACGAAGGTGAAGATGACCCATGCCTAGATGGACCCTCAGTTCGTTTGCTCATTTGGTTCATTGCAACTTTTCCTACCTGGCAATTGAGCTCGCGTGAAGCGTCAGAGCCCAGAAATTGTGACGCCAAGGCAAATAGGGGAAACCAACGACACCCCATGTACAGCTATTGAGTTCGTCAGGTCATATATCCAGGTGAATTTGATATCGTACCAGGAACGACCATGAAAACCTGCGCTTTCTCGTGATGACGGAATACTCAAAGTTTAGGCTTGTCACGAACTCCCAGCTGGTATGAGGTGGGTCATGGTACATGAGTTCGGAGATATGGCTCACATGTAAATGCCACCCATGAGATGTATACATTTGATGAGGGCGACTGTCACGCAGTAAAAGGTCAGTCATTAAAACCCTTCAATTTATCACATAGAATGAACAAACTGTATTCTCCAGTGACGACACTGGGATCACGCCAGCCAACCATAATGAGCGGATATGGTGAAACTTAAGAGTGGGAGGTTTGAGGAAGAAAAGGTGTTCTGGCATGGCAAAGAAATCCAATCCCGGTGTCATTTAAGCGAGCCCCGGATAGCTGAATTTGAGAAAGGAATGCCAGTGTTTTCGATCCCTCATCCCCAATGCTAGGTAACGGACGCCCTTCTACGATACCAACTCTTCGGCAGTCTGAGTCGGACTCGGAATCATTTATGGATCGAAGAAGATGACGCACTGCATATCTTGCTGCTGAAATAGATCAGGCCCATTCGACAACACAGAGGTTGTTGTTGTCCACGGACAATCGCGATACTACTTTGTCGGCACGTGCGCTTACCGGAATTAGCTTTCCCACGCCCTTTTGGCGTCGTATTCACTGGCAGTTGCCGTGGGTACAAAATTATGATCGCCGTGGCCACAGACCTCCGACATGCGAGCTTTTCTCACGTGGTGATCAACCTGTGCTGTGCTATGCAACTTCTGCTGGGTTTTCTTGCTACTTATCGCCCTTTGAACTCACTTCGCGCTCTGTCACGGTCGTGCGAAGAATCACCTGGAAGCAGTTCCTTTAATTGAACCTGGATGTCAGGTCATGTCTGCCTCTGATTATAAAGCTCTGCGACGTCACGCTATTAGACTTTGCACTCGGCCTTGGCCTTGGCCCTTGTGACATGGGCAGCACACCAATGACGGTTTCGTCTGACCTGAGCTATTTGACATTTCCGCGCGCACAGATTGCACCATTGCGGCATGGCTACGTGTTCTATCTTTTACTTTGTCCCGGTTTAACTTTACCCCGGAGAATTAAGGTCACGCAGCACCGGAGCCCACACAATGCGTGGTTGTGGACCTAGAGCGGCGGGCCTCTCCCAATACCATATATTCTCCGCTCTTTCTTGATTTAGACTTGCGCGGCTTCCCCCACCCTCCGGAGGCTCAGGGAGTGCGCTTTCTCCCCTCCCACCCGATACGACAATTTCCCAATGAGCTGTGCTTATTCACGTCCTTTTTGAGCCCTCGACCATTGCTTGCTGGGTGTTTGATCAGGAGAAATTGGTTTATCTTATAAAGCCGCACATGACCTGATAGATTGCTACTTCAGAAAGAAGTTTGGCCCCAACAGGAGTTGCGGTAATAGTGTGCTCGTGACATATTGGAGAGGTGCCTGCTCTTGAGTGCATATACACGTTCCAATGCTGGTTCTTCATGCCAAAAATAAATACGGATAAAGAAAGAACTGGCTATCGAGCGAAGGATCGTAACGAGTAACGAGAGGTTTTGTTGTTACAGCAAGAGATTAGATTAGTAGGGCGGGTTTTGAATTGAGTTCGGCATTGACATGCCGCATTTTTCAGACAAATGAAAAGTAATTTATTAATTAAAAGAGTGTGATTTCCAATTAAAATAAGGCTAATTACTTAATCGATGTTCTAGCTCAATGCTAACTTAGCATCAAGCTTCTAGTTGCAGTTGCATGCATCACGACAAGACGCACCATGTGGTACACCAGTGCTATTACTGTATATATACAATCTCGCACTACATAGTTGACATCTTCTGACAGGGAGTGATAACTATTTGGTAACACAAAAGTTTGCCATGTAACACTTATGCGAAAATTTTGCTCAGTACTTACAGTAACTATGAACTCAGCTGTCAAAATATGGGGTCTGAGAGGGATCAAAACTCTTTTGGATCTTGCCGTATCAAACGATATTATCCCCTTTAGGCTTTTCTCCCAGTGTTCCCGTTACCAGTATTTGAGAAGTCAGCGAACCTCTCCGAGGCTATGCTTCCAGGGCACGCCGCTCGTTCAAGGCGGTTATGTGAAGATTCGAGGGGAGTGTGTTGTTGTACCCGTGCGTGGTTATCGACAGCGACAGTACACACCCTGGATAGTGTGCCGTTGGGTGAGGGGTAATTCACAAGTGCACGATACATGCGGGGTGCACCGATCGCTGTAATAGTCACTGGATCGCGAGAGGGTCAAGGAAAGCACGAAATACCTAACAGTGGATCGACTCACCCCCGAGAGACCGGAAAAGCTGTTTGATGCAGAAGATTAGAATCGTGAACGCCCTCATCGGAGTCAACGGACGGACGTGCCTCGTTCATAGGGTCTGGCGATGTGGCCCCTCGCTGAGCAAGCAATGGTGAAAATATGGATATCACACACCGTTCAAATTCAAAGCAGTCAATATCTAAGGGTCAACTCAGGAGGTCAATGTCAGGCTATGAACTCATCTCAAAGAAAAACGCACTGTGGGGGGGACCTCTGCGAGAGTGACAACAAAAACCCACGCTAAACCCTACATTTCGTGTTAACTGATGCGACGGAAAGGGCGAAAAAGGTCTACCTGCGTGAACAGAAGTTGAAAGATGCCACCGCTCAAAACGTTCTTTCTCCAACGCCACAAACCCGTGATCATGAGTGTGAGAAGTACGAGGTCCGCGGTAAGTGTGGAATAAATGCTGGCATAGATGTGATGAGAGTCGCCAACTAGACATTTGCTTCCAAGTAGATAACTGCGAGAAGTGGCAATGGCTGAAAACTCGGTTGAAAAAACTTATAGTGATATGAACTAAAGATTAGACGCACTATAAATGTAGACGGGGATATTGGAGAGCCAGGCAGTACAGGAAATTGCGAGGATGATCTTGTTACGCTCCCAAAGTGCATTGCTAGACTCAGAGGCACAGCATTCAGACAAGTAACACTACACCGATGAAGCGTATGGTCTCACATGCGCAAAACAATGAGCGCTTCGGCGCATGCGAACATAACGTACGCCATCATCTGCATAGGCTTATTAAGATGAAGCCAGTAACACTCGTGGGACAGTGGTTCTTACGTAGGTCGTGACGTAAATTGCCTGGGTGTCATTTCAGTATTTTCTTTCCGCAAAGATGGGTGGGGTTTCTACCTGACAGTGAAGTACGCGGTCCGCGTCCAATAAGACGAGCTCGAGAATAACAAGGAGCAAGGGGGGCCATCGACACCCCAAGTAAAGCTGAAAACTTTGAATTGGTCATCTCGGGTTGAGGAGGAACATACTGGCAACGTCCAAGTTGGCTTGCGCTTCCCTGTTATGATGGAGTACTCGAAGTCAAGGTTCAAAACAAACTCCCAACTGGTACGAGATGAGATCCAGCGTAATGCAGAACTAGAGAGACGAGAAAGCTTACAAGTACAGGCCGGCGAGAACGTGAATAAACTTAACAAAAGCAACTGCAGAGTAATCAGTATACCAGTGGACCTATCCTCTGAGGCTAATAAGAACGCACGGTATTCGATGTAAACGCGGACAGGGTCGTGCCAGTCGATGGCCATGATGGGTGACGAGCTATCAGCGCTCGATTGGCCAGATGACGGGGGTTGTTGGCTCAGTATTTGAACCAAGAGTAGGTCCAAATTGGCGACAGAGAGGTTAATAGAGTGGGCCGGTCAACAGCGAAGGGCCCATGGCGCACGGTTCTATAATAACCTGATAAGCCCACAGTCGCCCATGGATTGACCGGAGACTTTCCTATGGGGGTATCGTCGACTCGCTGAAACCTCAATTGCGAGGCCAGCACAAACTTGAATGGGTTTAAAATGCCACGAGAAACATTGGTATTCCATACATAATTGGATATCCAAATTCGCGCCATAGTTGCGCTCCGCGGACATTCGTGATCCTTCCGTAAACGCCACGTCGTCATTTCCCTGGGGTTGTGGGGGCATGGTTATCTCGCGGCAACGTACTATACAGTAGTAAAATATTTATCCTGTGGTTACGGTCCGCAGAAACTAGTAGTGGCAATCAGGGTGACAAACTCGGACAAAACCAACAAAACCAGCCAGTCGAGCACTATTGGGCGTAGATTTGGACTCGACTATCCTTACTCTTATGTCGAGGACGTCAATACTCGGGCACATGGACGCTGGGGTCATTCAGGGGACCATCCATGTGACAGGACCCGTCACTGGAGGTGCAGGCTCGGGACACGAAGAATACAGTCGAACCCCTTATAATCCATGCCTCGGGAGTGCCCAAAAAGTATGGGTGTGGTGATCTCGGAGAGAGCAAGGGAGTGCGGGCCGCTGGGCCCGAAATCGTTCTTATCGTTCATTTCACTTTCCCTCTCGTCCTCAGGCTCCTTCCCGATCTCCGCCTCTTGTTTGCCTCATCCCTGGCTACACCTTTTGTCTCTTCAAGTCATCATCCACAAGTCCTTTCCAGTCCTGTATCACACCTGCTACCACCAACTTTGTCTTCGGGGTACAATGCCTTGTCCTGGGATTCACCACCACCATGTGAATGCCGATGGTTTAGGAGCTGCAAAGTAGAAGGATGGCTTGTTGTACGTCATAATACTTTCCTTTCAATAACTCTGCCTCTTTCGTACCTAGTACCTACGCCGATTGTCTACAGCTTTGCCTCAGTTATTACATTCAACTCTGCCGCT
>Ga0137359_10005028_pt1 | contig 10883 bp, 14 predicted proteins | sample Mad1_40_16metaG_FD_108281 | JGI IMG/M metagenome (GOLD analysis project Ga0137359, IMG submission 108281) | Vadose zone soil microbial communities from Angelo Coast Range Reserve, California, USA - Mad1_40_16 metaG | ecosystem: Environmental > Terrestrial > Soil > Vadose zone | place: USA... | reverse complement strand
CTGCCCCATGTACGCTGTCAGTTGGCTAGTGATCGCTCCTTCATGTTTCAGGGGGACTGACGGTTCCTTAGTTTCATTTACCACATATTCCCTCGTAGTGCCTTCGTTCACCATCGTCGTCCTTATCATATTGTAAGGGCCGAGGCCGTGAGGTCTCTCGTACTTTTACTCGTCTATCTCGCTAACGCCGTGCCGTCAGATTAATCCGGTCACAACCTTGGATAGATTTTTTTTTTCTTCTCACCTTAGATATATCATGGCTTGGTAAGTCATTTTTACGAGTAGGGTCATCATTGTACTGAATCCTCCGAAAGCTTTAGCAGCTTGGGCGAGGTTTGTGTCTGGCTCACCTGTCATAATGCGGCAGTCTGACTCGAGACGTAGGGACATCAATGGTCCAGCGGACTGCTACGCACTTGCGTCGGCTAGGACGCAGACGGTCCACGGCAGCAGTGCGTAGCATCTCCATGTTTATGATCCCCGTGAATTCTCAGGGGTATCCCCAGCGTCCTCGAAGTCATTTTGCTACATGTCGAAGATTTCGGAGGGCTTCTCATGGTCCATTTTTATAATGCGTTTGTCAAGTCCCTCTCTTCGCTTCATCTGCGCTGATAGGAAGAATAGTGACATTTTTCCTGGTGTTTCTGATTATGTTGGCCCACAAGGCCCAGGTCCTGGGATTGTCGCAGATCTGGAGTGAGGACATTATCGATTTGCCTTGGTTTGGGCAGTATCCTGGGTACCCTGGGTCCTCCTTGCAATATCTGGGTCCTCGACCTAGTGTGGTGTACTCTACACCTGTGTCGACACCTCATCCGGGACCTAGTCAAAACCTAGGAAATGGTGGTGTCATACAACACCAGCCTGGGCACTCAATAATTATCTGGCCCGGTGTCAACGGGGACCCGCCTCGGATCGAGCAAAGACCAGGCTTTGTTACGCCCAGCACGTTGTGACGAGTCTTCTGAGCAGTCACTAGTCACTTGCAGTAGAACACGTTTCTTACGTTTAGAATGATCAGGGCGCCGTCATGCGCAGGTCGCGTGCCGGCCTCATGTATATATAGGAGCCTTCTTAGATAAAGTCTGCATTCAAGCTAAGCGACTCTTTTGGTATAAACACCTCTTGCGCCCGTCGTCCCAGAGTAAAACACCCTCGTCCAAGTCTCTACAGACGATGTCTTTGTTTACAGGCAATCTCCGCCGATCAGTAGGAGCTGGTGAGTTGCCCGCTCTCAGGGACTCATCCTGAGCGATCCAATGACTCGTTCTGCTGGTCCCGCTCTCAGGGTTGATGTCTGTCTTCACGGGAACCCTCCTCATGTGGGCACTCCCTTCGAACCTACGTACGTGGACCACCGAGTTGGACACCGTGCCAGCGCGACACATGACTAATGATTTTCCCACCTCAGACGCATTTACACTAGCACAGACTTCAGTTGCAATACTAGCAATTGGTTCCCTGGCGATCTTGTAAGTTATCAGAAATCACCCGCGCTCCCTTTCGTCCATCGTGCATAGGCACTAGTTTTGCTGACTTGTTGTTATGTTTTGTCATTCCCAGCATCGTCGCTCACCATCACCGGAATGGGCAGCTTCTCAGCCAAGATCAGGAAGAATTGATTCTGATAGGCGCTTTCGGTCTCTTCTGGTTTGGTAAGTCCAAGTCTTGTCTTGGCGTCTGGGGTTTTGGGCTACCTTGGAGGGATACCTCTGGAACGCCAGTTCGAAAATGAGACACGAGAGTCTGACGCCACTGTGGCTGACTTTTGCTACAGCCTTCCTTGTCGCGTGGCGAGCGATTTGGCAGCGACGTAACATCGGTGGCGAACTCGGGATTAGTGGACTACCGGCGCCAAGACGTCAAGGCGGCTTTACGGGGAATAGTAGGGGAGGCGGATACAAAACGTGGCCTTGTTCGCGATACGATGTGGATTGTGTTGTGGAGGAATGGTCGTATTACTGATAATTACGTATATCTATCAAAATATTTAATTATTTCACTTACTGTAGTAAATAAAATATTTAATTATTAGCAGACCCCGGTCACCGGTCGCCGGAATATGAGAGGGTCCACCACCCGTCCCTTGTCGTGCACCAAGACCTCGTCTACCACTCTTCCCTTTCACCGTCATCGACGTATTTTACTCACACCATCCCTCGATAGGAAGTCTGATACGAGATGATATGTCTCTTTATCTCTTATCGTTGTCTCGCTGTTTATCTGACGCCGCTGCGCTCTCCACAGCACTCCTAAGAGACGCATTGAGACAGATGTGATGAAGTTGTGCGTGTGTCTCGAGTGGCACTCCTGAGTATCCCAGCTGACTGTCTCTGTTTTCAGATTAATGTCAGATTACGAAGTCACGTTGGTCAACGACAGCATGCAGGAGTTCTACGTCTGGTTCTATGGTCCAAATGAAAGTGCGCAGCCCTTGGGCACGGGCACTGCGTTTACACTCACTCACGAACGTGGGCCTACCTAGCCCCGTTTTCTGGTGGAATTTGGAAGATCCACGTGGAACTTCCGGACCAGTACCCATTCAAGTCTCCTAGCATCGGCTTCATGAACAAGATCTTCCATCCCAACATTGATGAACTGTAAGGGTATACCCGCACGTGCTGCGGAATGACAATGACGTTAGTGAAACATACAGCAGCGGCTCCGTTTGTTTGGATGTTATTAACCAGACATGGTCACCCATGTTCGGTGAGCCATTCCCCATCGACCGTTGTTGGACTCTACTCAACAGCTCACGTCATAGATATGATCAACATATTCGAGGTGTTCTTGCCGCAATTGCTGCGATACCCCAATCCCAGTGACCCACTAAACGGGGAGGCTGCAGCATTGCTCATGCGTCACCCGAAGGAATACGAACAACGAGTCAAGGGTACGGACCATTCCATTTTGGTGTAGCTGTGGCTAACTCCCAAATGCCAGAATATGTACAACGGTATGCAACTAAAGAGGCAGCGAATAAGATCTCTCCAAAGGAGGAAGAAGAGTCTGATAAAGAGATGAGCGAGATCAGTGCTGGTGAAGACTGAACAGACTCTTTTTTACTTCTTTCTCTCTTGTCCACTTTCATAGTTTTTTCATCACTCACCACTGCAGTCTTACTCCTCATAGCTCATTTATCGTTGTAGAAATTCCGCTTCCATTTTGACTTGGTGAGCAACCCTCGTTGGAAATTGTACCACCATGACTTTCTTTTGCTTCCCTCCCCCATATTACCCACTGGGTCTCGACTCAGATTCTTCGGATATCCCCACCCCGGCTTTTAATTACTTTTCTGTCGTCTCATGTTGTACTAGCATCAAGTCAAGTTCATTGCTGAGTTCATTGCTGTTTGCCGACGAGAGTTCTGGCATAACGCGGTGAACCTGTATGAAAGAGCGGGGAAATGAGGAAGTAGCCGGGATAGGGACCGATAGGGACCGGGAAGTGAATTATTAAGTTGGAAGGGTGTCTTCGGGTGAATTAGAAACGGCGGGAATGAGTTCTTCGACCTTCTTGCCGATTTCTGACGCGGTCTAAATGCAAGATGAGAGATGAGGATGCGGTTTAGTTACGAGGAGGTGTACCTTTAGAAGCGTCTCGATCTGCACTTTCACACCCTCCATGGTGGTCGCTTGAACCTTTGAAGTTTTCAGGAGTTCTTCCTTCTCTTGTGTAAGTTCTTTAACTCTTCCATCGAGTCTGTGCGGCCAAGACGCGACAATCATTATTCGGAGTCTGCAGGGCTGCCAATGAGAAGTTTTTGTACCAACCTCTGGCGTTCGACGAGCTCGAACCCGAGCCGGTTAAGCATGAGTTGATGTTCGTCTGACAACGCATCTTCTGTGTGAGCCTCGGGTGGGGAAAGCTCTACGAATTGTTCGACTGAGTACATCTGTATATCTTGGTAAACGGAGCTAATGAAAAGGGGTTAACCGAAGAATGGTCAATGGTCCCGAGAACGCACGCGAATTGACGGCACTTCTCTATCTCGCGCTCGAGGTGACGTTTCTCGTAGAGCAGGTTCTGAAGACGAAGATGGGTCTGGTCCATGTCATGTCTGGCATCGGCAGTGATTTGCTTATGGGCACGAGCAGCGGCATTAGCTCCGCGATTGAGGGCCTTTAAGCGAGCGAAGAGAGCACCTGCACGAATATGAAGGGTCGAAGGGTCATCGTTTGGGGAAGAATTGTTGGCTAGCTGACGAAGAGCATCGATAACGGGGTCGGGAGACTGCGGGGTCGACTGCATGACTGAAAGAAGTTCGGCAAGCCGGACCCGGTAGGAAGTTTGATTGATTTGTGTTGTTATAGATAGATATAAAGGACACTTCATCACACACGCTCGAATCGACTCACTCGAAGAGCGTCGTCGTCTCCTCTTTGATTACCATGACAGGCCAGCCCGAACTCAAAGACAACACTATCATCATAGGTAATGATGACGACGACCACCTCCCTCACGTGTTCATGTCCCACTCACTTCTCTCTCCTCAGTGTTTGGTGCATCGGGTGATCTCGCTAAGAAGAAGGTCCGTCAGCCTCCTAATCAGTGTACACTAAACCTCACTTCATCTCTCTCTCATTTCCTCCAGACTTTCCCTGCCCTCTTCGGATTGTATCGGGATGGCTTCCTTCCAGATAATATCAAGATTGTCGGGTACGCACGCACCAAGATGGATGAGGAAGGATTCCACAAGCGTTCCACGTCGTACATCAAGAACCCTGATGAGAGCCAAGCCATCTCTTCCAAGATCGAGGAGTTCAAGAAACTAAGCACTTACGTCTCAGGTGGCTATGAGGATGCCCCCTCATTCGAGAACCTTGAGAATTACCTCCAGAGTATCGAGTCGACGTACAAATCAAAAGAACGTAACCGTGTCTTTTACCTTGCATTACCCCCCTCGGTCTTTCTTCCCGTCGCCGAGCATATTAAGAAATACAATTACGCAAGTGACGTCAACCGCATCATCGTCGAGAAGCCTTTCGGAAAGGACCTCCAGTCAGCGCGTGAACTTCTCGGTGCACTCAAGAAACACTGGACCGAAGAGGAAACGTATCGCATTGACCATTATCTTGGCAAGGAGATGGTCAAGAATATCCTCGTCCTCCGCTTCGCCAACGTCGCCTTGAGCGCTGCATGGGATAAAAACTCTATCGCCAATGTCCAAATCACGTTCAAAGAGCCATTTGGTACTGAGGGTCGTGGCGGCTACTTTGACGAATTTGGTATCATTCGGGATATCTTACAGAATCGTGCGTAGACGCCGTCGCATCCCCACAGCTGTCCTACATACCAACTTGACCCACTCATCCATAACAGATCTACTCCAAGTACTCAGTGTCTTGACCATGGAGCGACCCGTATCTTTCTCGCCCGAAGACGTCCGTGACGAAAAGGTCTGTCGCAAGGAAAGATCTTGGCATCATACCGCGCTCATATCCGCAATAGGTTAAAGTTCTCCGCTCAATCCCTCCGATAACAAAGGAGGACACGCTACTCGGCCAGTATGTGACCGCGAACGGGAAACCCGGCTACCTCGATGACGATACTGTGCCGCCGAACTCCACGTGTCCTACTTTTGCTGCGACAACGATCTGGATCCAGAATCCCCGTTGGGAAGGCGTACCCTTTATCCTTAAGGCTGGAAAAGGTATTCGTTTCTCCCTTAACGATGCCCGTCGATGTTTCTCAGAAATGGGTGTGTGCGACACGCTTGGATAGCCTTGAACGAAGCCAAGGTGGAAGTGCGGATCCAATTTAAGGACGTTACTCAGGGTGTCTTCAAGGACATCTCGCGCAACGAGCTCGTTCTCCGCATCCAGCCTTCCGAGGCGGTGTATTTGAAGTTGAACGCCAAGACACCTGGCTTGTACACGCGCGCGCTGCCCACGGAAATGGATTTGACGTATAAGCGACGATTCACCGACAGCAAGATCCCAGAGGCGTACGAGGCGCTCATCCTCGATGCGCTCAAGGGTGACCACTCCAACTTTGTCCGCCACGACGAACTCGACGTCGCTTGGAAGGTACGTACGCCTTCAGACTGCCGAATGAATGATACTCACTGTGTTCCTTCAAGATTTTCACACCCATGTTGCATTGGATAGACGGGAAGGATGGTCCCAAGCCCAAGCCCCTGCCGTACCCTTACGGTTCACGAGGTCCCAAGGAGCTTGAGGCCTTCATTAACAAGTACGGGGTTAAGCGGACAACTTTGGAATAGTATGTCTTTTTTCTTTCGTTCAGATTCAATTATTGTTGACGCGATGATTTCGTACGTGCAGCTCATGGCCGATTACAAATGCGTCTAACCTGTGATATATGAGCGGGAGGAGGTTTGAGCCGAAGAACGACCAGATATTTTGAAGTCATGATCCATGTATATGTATGTGAACCCACCAAGTTAGTTTTGTCAAAACGATGACCATCATTTGTGAGCGGACTGCCCCGAACACGTTGTCTTGTGAAGAAAATACAGTAGCGTGTAGTCGATCCTGGGCTACGGATCGTGTACCTTTTGCGTTTCGCGATCGCGGCAGTGATTTGTAATGAACTACGAAGATTTCTATGATACATGTTCCCTGCAATAGGTGAAAACAAAAAATACAAAAAAAGAGGTGGAACATGATAAGGAAACATGGTGGGTTAGATGTGGGGAATATTGAAATGATTGTGCATCAATCTTTCTTTCGAAGCAAAGAAATCGGACATGGATGATGCACACCATAAACCTGAGTGAAAGCAAGTTGAGGAGAGTGACCTGGACGCACGTGGAGGGCAGGGTCAGACAAGGATGCACGAACCACGAACATTTTTTTGGATTTGCGTGGGGGGACTAGACAACGGACAGCTGTGATGAGTCACGAAACGATACAACCGTTCGGAAACCACCTAGGGAGCGCGTCAGGGTCAATCTCGTCCATAGTACCCCGCCGGGCACGTGTTTGTCGGACGAACCAGTTGCTGTTCAGCTGCTCGATCCAATGAACCACCAGACGCAGGCGGAGCAACGGGGATTTGATTGGCAAAAGTTTGGCCTTATCCGCCTCCTCGATTGGCAGAGCCTGCGGTATGTCGATCAGCGAACGTTCGTGCATGCGCTCGGGAGCGTCAAAAGGAGCACCAACCATGGCCATCCAGTAGCTGAAATAGGCTGGATCAATCGGCCTTGGGCCGTATACCTGATTCAGTCGATTCAACCTCTGCACGACCCACGGGGCACCCCCACGTTGGACCTGGTCTAGAAAGACGAGACATACGTCCACCAGTTCTCGCAACTCTTGTCCATACGAGCTGGGTGGCTCCGAATCACTTGACATGGAAGGTAACGTAGTGACCGATGCGGCGTTTAGCATTGGCGGCCTGTCAGCTTCGAGGTTAACTGATGAGTGAACTGGGGGCGGGATCGAAGACGCGTCATCAGGGACGTTCGGAACGTCGCTGTACATGGATGGACAGTCGAGGATTCTGCGCGATACAGACAAAAAAAATTATAGGGATTAATTGAAAGTGCAACCAAGGTAACGGGTCGCTGGACGCACCGTTCAATTCTGCTGACCATGTACCCATCCATGGAACCGCGTTCCATTATGCGAAAACGGTAGGTGCCTTTTGTCTCGACCATGCTACGGCCGTCAGGCAACATTCTAACTTTCTTGATGTCTAGCATTGTGCCAAAATCGTGAACGGCGGATCGACCACCGGCGGCTGATGGAGGAGGCATGATCATCCCAAAACATGGATCAGGTTTCTTGAGACACCGCCGGAGCATGAGGCGGTATCTGTGCGGCGTCAGCCGATTTTGTCTAAAACCTAAAGACAGGAAAGGATATGCCTAGGCTCAAAGAAGTGAAGGACAGTCGGCAGTCCTGGAAATGACAGTTGACAGACGAAGATTGGCGTGTCAAGGCGTGCATGACGCTCTTCTTGCTCGATCAAGCGCCCGCGTTCGGCGTAGGCTTCTGGAAAGGCTGTGAGGACTAGTTGGGAAGGAGTAAGAAGCGGTACTTGTATCGTAGTTGGGACGTACTGATTGAGATAATTGTCTTGTTGAAAGGATGGTCTTGGAGATACATGACACCAGGCAAGGCCTGGCGACAGAGTGGACACTGAGGGCCATGGTCTAAGGAGCGGTATAGACACCTCGAACAGAAGGTCTGGGATAAGTGGACGGAGTTTAGCAGAGGAGGGTGGAGAAACGGGTGAAGAGAAGGGTACTCACATGTTGGCAAGGAGGGGTTATTGGCTGATAGAGGAGCACAAAGCAGATCTCGCACGAGAGTTCGGCAAGCAACTCCTCTTCGAAGTGATCGGCGGATTGAGCCGGAGAGTGTAAACGTCTCGGCGGTGGGAGGTGCTTTCGCCGTCTCTTTCTTGCATTTGAACGGGCCGGAGCTTGGTGTTGCAGCGATGCATCGAAAGAGATCGAGGAGGATGAGGGGGCATCAGATGGGACGATCGAGGTAGAACTAGGAGTGAACGCCCGGGGTTGTGAAGGGGAAGGACGAGGAGGGTTGGTGTCTACGATCTCGTCGTCGTCGGTCTGTAAATCACTGCCAGAACCGGAGTCGAGAGTTGGGAGACATTCTGTGGACTGAGCACGCTGGCCGTAGCGACGGACGATGATAGCGAGTTTGTTCAGGGTGACGTCTGTGCGAGAATCTGGGATGGTTGCAAAGGCAGCGGCATCACTGTCGAAGAGAGGGCCAGAAGCCGGGTAGATAGTGACGCGCGAGGAGGAGGGGATGTTGGGAAGAGAGGCTGTATTGGGAGGCGAAATGGAGCAGCCTTGGAGAGGACATGGGGACAAACGGAGGAGTCGAGTATTCGGGGAGTCGGACGGGAGTCGGACATGAGCAGCACAGACGGAATGACCACAGAAGAGAGTTACGGGAGCATTGAGAGGTGATGATGGGGGACAAAGGGGACAATAGAAGAGAGGGACCAGTTGGAAGGCCATGAACAAGTGAGTGAGTCGCGCACTCTCGACATTATGTTGGTCAGGAGTGAATGGGTATCAACTGATCGAGATTTCAGCAAGAGATCGCACGCTCTTTCCTTCACGTCATTCATTCATGTCCCTCCCATCCCTCACTTTATTACTCCCCACCGTCAGAAATCCTCGCTCTCGTTATCACCCTGATCTCTCATCCACCACCTCTCTCCCTTCCCCCACTCTCCCCACTAAATCCCCAAAGCTCAAATATTCCGCTCGCTCCCGTATTACCTCACCGCAACCTCAACTCTCCTCTATCGGTCATGCCTGGCTGGGCAACAATGCAAATTTCGAAATCGGTCGGGATCTCCTCGTCCTCAGAGGCTATCAACTATTTGCCGTCGAAAAGTGGTCTGTTCCCTTTCTCCTCACTCTGTTCCCTCCCCAATATCTCCCAGGGTTACTCAGAGGACGAGACCCATCATTACTTTGGCCGTCTATACTGGCGATTCTCGTCATAAGGTTGGTTTTCACTCGCCCTCGTATTATTTTGAGCAACTCCTATCCGTCCTTGACAGATCACTGTGACCGCTTTGAGTCCCTCGTATACCCTCAAATCCGAAGAAGCCAAGGCGGAATGGGACAGAGTCCTCCGTGAATTGCAGCAAGACGGCGCCCGACCTCGGCACGTAAGGTTGTATAGACTGCTCCTCGCGCATATATTAACTTGGTTTGGTTCCGCCAAAGACAGAACACGGCACCCTCATGGTCACATCCCTTGCCAACTTCCGTTCTGACTACACTATCGTCCCCATTCCTAGCGGTATCTTTCTCGAAGCTCGCGACCACTTATACACAAACATCAACTTACTCCGCATGGGTTGCAGTGGCAGGATGGCTTTGACTCTGCAAGAACCAAGGCGAGCATAATCTCAACAACGGGTTCCTTACAGAAGGGATGACATCTTCCCCGCAGGGACGCCACCAAAGATCGTTTCGTCAGCATGTATCGCATGAATGACAACATCAGATCTTCCGACCTCTTTAGCACAACCATTCTCGAACTCGTCAAAGTCATTCAAGCTGCTCTTTCGCTCTTTGGCTTTTTTAGTATTTCTCAGGACGATTGGAATGGGCTCCTATGCGATGTCACCGTCGACGGCATTCAGCGTTGGATGACCGAGATCGGTGAACCCCAGATGGCTGTCGAGGTATCACCACCCACCTTTTTTGTTTCACCACCCTCGTGTTAACTTGCTTCGCATCTTCGCAGCCAACGGAAAGAGTTGCGGATCCTGTCGTGGTTTGCGCTCTTCTTTGTCAAGTTTCCAGCACCCGTAATAAGTTGTACGCGCTTGGCTTTGGCCATGTATGCCTCTGTTCTTGTGCACCCTTCTCAAGGCTCATCCATCGCATAGCTCATCCCGAAAGATCCTTTCCTTGATCCTGAACGCTTCCTCAAGGCTATTTCCGCTTTTCAGGACTCTCGTCTCTGTAGTTCTTTGTCCACGACAGCCCAGCCTTTCCTCACTGATGACCTCCTCAATGCCATCGACGCGGCTTACTCAAAGTCTCGTACAACAGAGCCTTACAAAGTTCACCGTGTCCTGTTAAACAAGCTAGATGACCTTACCACCGACTTGCGCACCTCTTCCGGACCGACAACTTTCAATCCTGCTGACATCGACCAGTTTATCCGTTTCGCCGAGACTAAAGCCGCGAAAGACGGCGTGCACAGTTTGAAATATTTGTGGAGTGGTCGAGCTGATATGCTTACATTAAAGAGGAAAGACCGCACATTGGGTGACGGAGAAGACGACGGTGGTCGTGATCGAGAAAAGGCGGAGAGAATGGACGAGTTGTCGACAGGAGATGAGAATGAGTCGTCGAAGGCATGGCGCGGCAAGCGGGTGCAGCGTAAGATTGAGTCTTGGGCCGGGTGAGT
>Ga0137359_10005027_pt1 | contig 10884 bp, 10 predicted proteins | sample Mad1_40_16metaG_FD_108281 | JGI IMG/M metagenome (GOLD analysis project Ga0137359, IMG submission 108281) | Vadose zone soil microbial communities from Angelo Coast Range Reserve, California, USA - Mad1_40_16 metaG | ecosystem: Environmental > Terrestrial > Soil > Vadose zone | place: USA... | reverse complement strand
TTCGTGCCGGATGTGGTCGAAGTTCGACCCGTATGATGGTCGGGAGGGAGCCGCGGTCGATCCGTTGCGTGTCCTTGCCATAGATACGGCGCTCGAGGCCTGCTCGGCGGCGATCCTCGATACCGAGCGTGGGGACGGGGTTACCAGCCGGTCTCTGCCGATGGCGCGAGGCCACGCGGAAGCTCTCGTGCCGCTGATCGCGGCCATAATGAGCGACGCCAATGTCGAGTTTACCGAGCTTGATCGTATTGCCGTCACGGTCGGGCCTGGCAGCTTCACTGGCCTGCGCGTGGGCGTGGCGGCTGCCCGCGGGATTGCGCTCGCGACCGGCAAACCCGCGGTCGGCGTGACGACGCTGGGGGCCCTGGCGGCGCCCTTCTTCGCGGATGAGAGCAAGGCAGTCCTTGCCGTCATTAACGCGCGACATGACCGGGTCTACATGCAGTTGTTTGGTCCCGGCGGACGCAGCCTGGGTGCGCCCCGGATCGCCTCGACACGCAATGCGATTTGTGCCGCCATGGCGAGCCCGACCCGTATTGTGGGGAATGCCGCCAAACTGATTGCGGAGGCTTGGCCCGACGACGAGCGAAGGCAGCTGTTGGTGAGCGCCGTGCCGGCTCCGGATGTCGCGTGGGTTGCGAGACTTGGAGCGGCAGCCGACGATTTGACCGTTCCGGTGAGACCGCTCTATCTCGGCGATGCGGATGCGCATCCACAGGAGGCGGGGATTCTGCCGCGGCGATGACTTTTCCGTTCTTCGTCATCTCGCCTTGGGCGTGGCTCAGTTGGTTGTCGGGCGCTTCGGCGTCCTCGGTGTCGCCCGCCGGAACGCGGGACGCGGAACAATTTGCTGCACTGCATGCTGCCTCGTTCGGGCGGGGCTGGAGCGCCGAGGAATTTGAGCGGCTGTTGATCGAGCACAATGTGGTCGCCGATCGCGCCATGTCGGGGCCTCGCCTCGCCGGATTCGTGATCTCGCGATTGGCGGCCGATCAGGCCGAGATCCTTTCGATCGCAGTTGCGGCGCCCCATCGCGGGCGGGGGCTCGGGCGCAAATTGCTCGACGTCCATTTGCGTCGCCTCGCCATCTACGGGATCAACTCGGTGTTCCTCGAAGTGGACGAACGCAACATTCCGGCCCGCCGCCTCTATGCGGGATTGAGATTTCGCGAGGTGGGCCGTCGCGACAGCTACTATGCGGATGCCGGCAATGGGGGTGGGACCGCGTTGGTCTTGCGGCACGATCTCGCGTGACCGGGGCGGGTTTAGTCCCCGGACAGTGTCGCATGATGCGTGTGGCGATAATTCGCGGCGCGGATCACAAGTGGACGAATTTTCGTCATTACTTTAGAATGGTTCTTACCAAGTTGAGACCCACCCCTTCGCTGCGGTATCCAGGGACGGCACTCGGAACAATGGCAGCCAACGTGACGCCCGCGCAACCCAATCATATCGAGGCTCAGTGCGTGGCCAAGGGCATGCGCATGACCGAGCAAAGACGGGTCATTGCACGCGTCCTGTCCGGATCCGAGGATCACCCGGACGTCGAGGAATTGTTTCGCCGGTGTGCTTTGATCGACAGCCGGATTTCGATCTCGACGGTCTACCGCACCGTGAAGCTCTTCGAGGATGCCGGCATTGTCGAGCGGCACGACTTTCGCGCCGGCCGGGCGCGCTATGAGCAATTGCGCGAAAGCCACCACGACCATCTCATCAATCTGCGCACCGGCGAGGTCGTCGAGTTCGAGTCCGTGGAAATCGAGCGTCTGCAGGCCGAAGTGGCGCGTCGGCTCGGATATCGCCTGGTCGATCACCGACTCGAACTCTACGCGGTACCGCTCGACGATAAGCCTAAGGGCTGACAAGGGCTCGCCGAGGTTGCGCCCGGACCGTAGCCCGGATGGAGCGCAGCGTAATCCGGGATGGGCTGACCCCGGATTACGCTGCGCTCCATCCGGGCTACAAGGCCTGCCACGAGTTTTGCCCTCTTACCGCGTGGATAAATTAAGAGACGAAGGTGCGGACTTTTCTCTCCATCGGGGCGATTGCCGTCCTCACCCTGGTGCTGTTGCCGTTTCAGTGGCTGGCGGTGCGGATGAAATGGCCAATGCGCCGGCGCATTCCGACCCTTTATCATCGCCTCGTTTGCGGGATTCTCGGCGTCCGTATCACAATGATGGGCCGACGGACCGAGGAACGCCCCCTGCTGATCGTTGCAAACCATACGTCCTGGCTCGACATTTCCGTCATCACGGCCGTCGTGCCGGTGGTGTTTGTGGCCAAGCGCGAGGTCGCTGCCTGGCCGGTCTTCGGGCTCTTGGCGAGGCTTCAGCGCTCCGTATTCGTCGACCGCGCGCGACGGCACAAGACACAGGACGTGAACAGCGAAATCGCGCGGCGGCTTGCTGACGGCGATCCGGTTGTGTTGTTTGGAGAAGGGACATCGAGCGACGGCAATCGCGTGCTTGCGTTTCGCACGGCCCTCATCGGCTCGGCACGCGACGCCATCGCCGAGGCGGGGCACGTCAAGCGGATATGGATTCAGCCACTGTCGGTCGTCTACACCGCCATGCTCGGACTTCCGCTCGGCCGCCAGAGCCGGTGCCGCGTGGCTTGGTATGGGGCAACGTCTTTGTTGCCGCATCTGCGGCAATTGGTAGCACGCGGCGCCATAGACGTGATAGTGAGTTGGGGCGATCCGGTTGCGTACGACGAATTTTCCGATCGCAAGACCGTGGCCCGCCGACTGGAAGACGATGTCCGCGCCATGACGGTCGCGGCGTTGCGGGGCCGCTCGGCGACGCTGGCTCACCTTAGTAGCCCGGATGGAGCCAACGGGTCCGGCTTTTTTCCGGCCCGATGATAAACTCCGCGTAATCCGGGCGACCACTCAAAACCAGGTAATTCCTTTTCGGCGCAAAATCCTATATGAGCAGGGGGGCGCGGGTAAATCACGGCGGTCTTACCTACAATACTGAGGAATCTCACGAGCTTGCGTAAGCTCCACGTTAAATCCTACGGCTGCCAGATGAACGTCTACGATGCTAATCGTATGACTGATCTGCTGACTAGCGACTCCTCATATGTGGAAACGAGCGCTCTCGAGGAGGCCGATCTCGTCATCCTCAACACCTGTCATATCCGCGAAAAGGCTGCCGAAAAGGTCTATTCGGAACTTGGCCGCATCCGCAAGCTCAAGCGCGAAGCGACGCGGGCCGGCCGTGACCTCATTGTCGTGGTGGCAGGCTGCGTGGCCCAGGCTGAAGGCGGGGAGATGGTGCGCCGCGCCCCAGTGGTTGATGTGGTGGTCGGGCCGCAAAGCTACCACCGGCTTCCGGCGCTGCTGGCGCAGGCGGCACGTGGCGCCAAGGTGGTAGATACTGAGTTCCCCATCGAGGACAAATTTGATCATCTTGCGCCGGCTACGACTGCGACAATTCACGCCCGCGGCGTCACGTCCTTTGTCACCGTCCAGGAAGGCTGTGACAAGTTTTGTACGTTCTGCGTTGTGCCCTATACGCGCGGCGCCGAAGCCTCGCGGCCGGTCGCAGCGATCGTGGCGGAGGTGGAGAATCTGGCAAGAGCAGGCGTCCGCGAGGTCACGCTGATCGGACAGAACGTCAACGCCTATCATGGCAGGGCCGAAGACGGCAGTCAGGCGACACTCGGCCGGCTATTGAAAAGTCTCGCTGATGTACCCGGCCTGCTGCGGCTTCGTTACACGACGAGCCACCCGCGCGATGTAGATGCGGACCTTGTTGCGGCTCACCGTGATTTGGCGGTTTTGATGCCGCAGCTTCATCTTCCGGTGCAGTCTGGTTCCGATCGCGTGCTCGCCGCTATGAACCGGCGCCACACCAGGGCCGAATACCTTGACGTGGTCGCGCGGTTGCGCACCGCCCGTCCGGACATTGCTTTCACGTCGGATTTCATCGTCGGCTTCCCGGGCGAGACCGAGGAGGATTTCAGCGACACGCTGCGCATCGTCGAGGAAGTGGGATTTGCGGGGGCGTTCTCCTTCAAGTATTCACCGCGTCCGGGGACGCCGGCAGCAGATCGGAGAGATCAGATCGCGGATGAGGTGAAGGCCGAGCGTCTCGCCCGGCTCCAGGAGCGCATCGACCATCATCAGCGCGCGTTCAATCGAAGTTGCACCGGACGAAAGCTTGAAGTCCTGTTCGAAAAGCCCGGCAGAATTGCCGGCCAATTGGTCGGCCGGTCGGGATATCTGCAGCCCGTGCAGGTCATGGCCCCGACATCATTGATCGGCCAAATTGCAACCGTGCGAATCACCAATGTCGGATCGAACAGTCTATTCGGAGAGTTGGACCGCGCGGAGGCTCGGGATCAGGCATTGGCCGGCACAGGAGGTTAGATCGTTGGCACGACGTGCATCCGACGCCGGATCGCTCATGGGTGGTCCGGTCGCGACCGATCCCGCCACCCAGATCGTCGTGGCGTTCGACGACAACCGGCTGGCTTCCGCGTTGTTCGGGCAATACGGACAGAATCTTGCGCTAATCGAGCGTCGCCTTGGCGTGGTCGCGGAACAGCGCGGCAATCACGTCACCGTCGCTGGCTCGCGGGACGGATGCGAGCAGGCGCGCCATGTTCTCGAAGGGCTTTATGACCAGCTCAAGCGCGGTCATGATCTCACGACAGGGGATGTCGAAGGCGCGATCCGGCTCGCCATCGCGCAGGGTTCGCTGTTCGATTTCGACGCGGCGACATTGCGCACGAGCTTCGAGGAAATCAACCTGCGCAAGCGTCCGGTGCGGGCGCGTACGGCCGGTCAGGACGCCTATATCAGAGCCTTGCGCCGCAATTCGCTCGTATTCGGCATCGGTCCGGCTGGCACCGGAAAAACCTGGCTCGCGGTCGCGTATGCGATCGCATTATTCGAGCGCAAGGAGGTCGATCGCATCATCCTGTCGCGACCGGCCGTGGAGGCCGGCGAGCGGTTGGGCTTCCTGCCCGGCGATATGCGCGAGAAGGTCGATCCCTATCTGCGTCCGATTTATGATGCTTTGTTCGACCTGATGGACTCCCGGATCGCCGAGCGCGCCCTGCAGACCAACGAAATCGAGATCGCGCCGCTGGCCTTCATGCGCGGCCGCACGCTCTCCAATGCGGTCATCATCCTTGACGAGGCACAGAACGCCACCTCGATACAAATGAAGATGTTCCTGACCCGGTTGGGCGAGAACAGCCGCATGGTCGTCACCGGCGATCCCAGCCAGGTCGACCTGCCGCGTGGCCAGACCTCCGGCCTTGCCGAGGCGGTTCGCTTGCTTGCGAACGTCGACGGCATCAGCTGCGTGGTATTCACCCACGAGGACGTCATACGCCACGAGTTGGTGGCAAAGATCGTGGCTGCCTATGACAACGCCGCACGCTCTCTCCGCGCTGGAGGAAAGGACTGAAATGAACAGTCCCCCGTTGGAAGACCCTGAGCCAGCTCTCGCGGTCGACATTCTGATCGAATCGGAGGCGTGGCGAATGCTGCCCGAAGCCGAGGACATCGTGCGACGGGCGATCGCGTTCGCGGCGACCTGTCCCCACCCTACGCTCCGGGGGCACCACCGCAACGCCGAGCTGTCCGTACTGCTCTGCGACGACGAAACGATCGCGCGCCTCAATGGGCAATGGCGCGGACAACAGAAGCCGACCAACGTGTTGTCATTCCCGGCGCAGCCGCTACAAAGCGCCGTACCTGATGAAAAGATACCGCTCGGCGACATCGCCATAGCGTATGAGACCCTCGCACGTGAAGCCGAGGAAAACGGCAAGAGCGTATCTGAACACCTTTCTCATCTGGTCGTGCATGGCTTCCTGCACTTATTAGGATACGATCACCATATGGACGATGAAGCCGAACGGATGGAACGGTTGGAACGCGACATCCTGGCGCGGATCGGCGTGGCCGATCCCTATGCGGCGTGCGATGCCGACATCTGATTTGCTGGCCATGGCCGATCCCGACGCGCCTCTCATTGCTGATTCAGCGTCTGCTACCACCGGGCAACGCGATTTTCCCAAGCTGGCACGGCGTTCGAACGGGCTCCCGCGCGAAAATCGCGAGTCGTGGGTCAATCGCATTTTACGGGGTGTGTTCGGTTGGAGCCCGACCTCGATCCGGTCAGACCTTAAGGTTCTGCTTGACGGCACCGCCGCCGAGACCGGTTTTTCGCCAGACGAAAGCCGGATGCTCAAGAACATCCTCAGCCTGCACGAACGGCGCCTTGATGATCTCATGGTGCCGCGGGCCGACATCGTAGCCGTGCAGCAGGACATTCCGCTCGGCGAACTTGTCAAAGTGTTCGAGAACGCCTCCCACTCTCGCCTTGTGGTCTACAACGACACGCTCGATGAACCTGTAGGGATGGTCCATATCCGGGACCTGATTGCATTCATGACGGCGCGCGCCACGGTCCAACCGGCAGCGAATGCGGCGCCGGCGGAGCCATTACCGGCCGGTCTCAACTTTGCGGCTCTCGATCTCGCCATGCCGCTGTCGGCGGCCAAGATCATCCGCACGATCCTGTTCGCGCCGCCATCCATGCCGGCGATCGACTTGCTCGCCAAAATGCAGGCGACACACATTCACCTTGCGCTCGTGATCGACGAATACGGCGGCACCGACGGCCTCGCGTCGATCGAGGACATCGTCGAGGAGATCGTCGGCGATATCGAAGATGAGCACGACGAAGCGTCGGAGCATGCTGTCGTCCGTCAGCCGGATGGATCGTATGTTGCGGCCGGCCGCGCGAGCCTCGAAGAGGCAGTCAGCGTGATCGGCACGGAATTCGACGTCGGCGATGCCACCGAGGAGGTCGACACCGTCGGCGGCTATATCGTCACGTTGATTGGCCGGGTGCCGGTGCGCGGCGAACTGGTACCGGGCCCGGGTGCGTTTGAGATCGAGATTCTTGACGCCGACCCCCGGCGTGTGAAGCGGGTCCGGATATATCGGCGCAAGCCGGCCCCCCGGGTCGCCGAACGCGCTCCGTCTCGCCGACCCCCTCCCTACCCTCCCCCGCTTGCGGGGGAGGGTAGGGAGGGGGTCACGGCTGCGCCGGCAACCGATAAAGATGAATCAGCTTCCGTTCCGGGCGCCGCCGAACACAATTCATCGCAAACGCAAGTGAAATCGAAGCCGTGAAGCGGTCGGGCCTGGCCAACGCGGCCATCTTCGCCTGGGGATGGCGCAGGATGCTGGTGGCGTTTCTGGCCGGGGCCGCATCGACCCTGGCACTGGCGCCGATCAATTTTTGGCCAGCGATGTTTTTAACCTTTCCGCCGCTTGTCTTAATGCTTGACGGCATCGGGGCAGCGCGGTGGGGCGGCATCCGGGCGGCCTTTGCGATCGGCTGGTGGTTTGGGTTCGGATATTTTCTTTCCGGACTCTATTGGATCGGCTCAGCTTTCTTGGTCGACGCCGAGACGTTCGGATGGATGCTGCCGTTCGCCGTTACCCTGCTGCCGGCCGGGCTTGCGGTGTTTATCGGGCTCGGCTTTGTGGCTGCGCGGTTACTGTGGACTCCGGGCCGACTTCGGGTGTTGACGCTCGCTGCCACACTGTCGTCCGCCGAGTGGCTGCGGGGCCACGTGTTCACCGGATTCCCGTGGAACGCTTTCGGCTATGCGCTCACAACGCCGCTGCCGCTTGCCGAAAGCGTGGCGATCTTCGGCATCTGGGGTCTGACTTTTGTCGCGGTGGCGGTGTTCGCAACTCCGGCCGTGCTCGTGGACGGCGCGCGGCGGTCGCTGATGCCGGTCGTATTGGCGGGCGCGACGCTCGCGACGCTCGCGGCCTACGGCGGATTGAGGCTCGCCAGCCATCCGACCGAAACGGTAGACGGCGTGCACCTGCGGATCATGCAGCCCAACATACCGCAGGACGAAAGGTTCAGTTACGCCGCCAAGACGCAGATCATGAGCCGTTACGTCTTGATGTCGCAGCGTGCGGGCGAGGCGGCGCTCCCATCCCACCCTCCTTCGCAAGCGGGGGAGAGTCTTCGTTTATACCTTCCGCCGCAAGATTTATACCCTCCCTCGCGAACCGGGGAGAGTATGGTGGGGGACCTCAGCGGTTTACGCGGGGTGACCCATTTGATCTGGCCGGAATCGGCATTTCCGTTCTTTCTGACGCGTGAACCCGATGCGCTCTCCATGATCGCCCACATGCTGGCGCCCAACACGACGCTGATTACGGGCGCAGCGCGCCTAGCCGAGCCGGTACCGGGTCGCAGCGAGAAGCACGCCTATAATTCCGTCTATGTGATTGACCACAGCGGTTCCATTCTGGCGACCTACGATAAGCTGCACCTGGTGCCGTTCGGCGAATACCTGCCGTTCCAGGATTTGCTCGAACGCGCGGGCTTGACGCAGCTGACCAATGTCCCGGGCGGGTTTTTGCCGGGCGCGCAAAGACGCCGGATCGCCGTCCCAGGAGCGCCCGATATGCTGCCGCTCATTTGTTACGAAGCTATTTTTCCCGGCGAAGCAGTGCCGACCGGCGAACGGCCGAGTTGGTTGTTGAATCTGACCAACGACGCCTGGTTTGGAATCAGTTCCGGTCCCTATCAGCATTTCCAGCAGGCAAGGGTTCGCGCCATCGAGGAAGGATTGCCGTTGATTCGCGCCGCCAACAGCGGGATTTCGGCAGTCATTGACCCGCTCGGGAGGGTCATTGCGGCCCTTCCCCTTGGCTATGATGGATTGCTGGATGCGGCCTTGCCCCGCGCTGCCCAAATCACAATCTATGCGCGAGTAGGCGATTTTTTGTTCTGTGTCGTCGTTATGGGAACGATGGCTGCAAGCTTGCTGGTTCGCCTCATGCGAGAGCGCGCCACTCAGGTACACTAAAGGAGCGAACATTGAAGCAAGTTGAGTTATACAAAAAGTGCAATGCGCCTAATGAAAACGCAAAATAAATTAATGTTATGATTGTACTATTTGTGTATTAACATGTGGCCTGCCCGGGTCATCGTCGATTGCGCCGGCGTTTTGAAGGTTTGCTCAGGCGCAAAACGTGGGGAGAAGGAAAGGAGAACAGAATAGATGACGAAGAAAGCTCCCAACCCCATCGATAAGCACGTGGGCAGCCGGGTCAGAATGCGCCGCATGATGCTTGGGATGAGCCAGGAAAAGCTCGGTGATGCGCTGGCGCTGACGTTCCAGCAGGTGCAAAAATACGAAAAGGGCACGAACCGGATCGGAGCGAGCCGGCTGCAGCAGATTTCCCAAATTCTGCAGGTCCCCGTAGCTTTCTTTTTTGAGGGAGCTCCGATCCTATCCGGCGGAACCGTGTCGGAAGGCCTCCAAGAGGCGCCGTCCCCCGCCTACGTGTCCGACTTTCTCGCGACCTCCGACGGCCTGTCGCTGACCAAGGCCTTCATGCGCATTCCGGATCCCAAGCTGCGGCGCCGGATCGTCGATCTCGTCCAGCAGATCGCCGGTGGCGACGCGGAAGGGCAATAGCTCTGCCATAAGCTGCCGCAGAGAAACCGTCGGGAGGGTTTAAGCGGGGGCATTCGCCCACGTCAGCCCACCCTTGACCGCGCGCTGCGCCGCTGCAAGAACACCACCCGGAACTCGACCGCGCGACCGTCGCGCGGTGCGGCCCTAGGGAGATGCATCTTGTCGCGCGAGAGCTATCTGTTCACCAGCGAATCGGTTTCCGAGGGTCATCCCGATAAGGTTTGCGATCGCATCTCGGATGAAGTTGTCGATGCGTTCTTCGAGGTCGGACCGCGCTACGGCTGGGACCCGCGCCACGTCAGGGTGGCGTGCGAAACGCTGGCGACGACCAATCGGATCGTCATCGCGGGGGAGACCCGTGGACCGTCGCAGATCACCCGCGACTACATCGCCCACCTCGCCCGGCTTGCCGTGAAGGATATCGGGTACGAACAGCCCGGCTTTCACTGGGAGAAAGCGGCGATTGACGTGTATCTGCATGCGCAATCGAGCGATATCGCGCAAGGCGTCGACTCTGCCGGCAACAAGGACGAGGGCGCCGGCGACCAGGGCATCATGTTCGGCTACGCGTGCCGGGAGACGCCGGAACTTATGCCGGCGCCGATTTACTACGCGCATCACATTCTCAAGATCATGTCGAAGGCACGCCGCTCCGGTGAAACCCATGCGCTCGGGCCCGACGCCAAGAGCCAAGTGACGATCCGTTATGAGGCCGGCAAGCCGGTCGAAGCCACCCAGATCGTGGTGTCGACCCAGCACTTGGATGAGAAGCTGTCCTCCCACGACATCCAGGCCATCGTTGAACCGTATGTCCGCCAAGCCCTGCCGCAGGGCTGGATCGGCAAGCATACGGTTTGGCATGTCAACCCGACCGGAAGATTCGTGATCGGCGGTCCGGAAGGTGATTGTGGCCTGACCGGGCGCAAGATCATCGTGGACACCTATGGCGGGGCTGCTCCACATGGGGGCGGTGCGTTCTCCGGCAAGGACCCCACCAAGGTCGATCGCTCCGCCGCCTATGCGGCGCGCTACCTCGCCAAGAACGTGGTTGCGGCCGGACTGGCTGACCGCTGCGCAATCCAGATCGCCTATGCGATCGGCGTCGCCAAGCCGCTCTCGCTTTACGTCGATTGCTACGGAACCGCCCAGGTGGCCGAGCCACGGCTTGAAAAGCTGCTCGACGAGGTCATGGATCTGACGCCGCGCGGCATTCGCGAGCATCTCGGCCTCAACCGGCCGATCTATGCGCGAACCAGCGCCTACGGCCATTTCGGCCGTGCGCCGGAGCCCGATGGCGGCTTTTCCTGGGAACGTACCGATCTCGTCGACGAATTGCGCCGCGTCGCGAGTTGACGCTCCGCCCCTCGTGGGGCGTTTGCCGGATTCTACCGAACCGGATCG
>Ga0137359_10005024_pt1 | contig 10886 bp, 10 predicted proteins | sample Mad1_40_16metaG_FD_108281 | JGI IMG/M metagenome (GOLD analysis project Ga0137359, IMG submission 108281) | Vadose zone soil microbial communities from Angelo Coast Range Reserve, California, USA - Mad1_40_16 metaG | ecosystem: Environmental > Terrestrial > Soil > Vadose zone | place: USA... | reverse complement strand
TCCTTTATCCAGCCAGTGGCTTTAAGCAAACCGGAACCGGCAGCGGTGGACGCACGGGTCAGTCTGGCACCAGCATCAACAACTTTGGAAGCGCGTTCATAGTAGTTCTTTGCCCCTTCAAACGCTTCTCCAGCGCGATCCCCAGCCACACCTGCGGCGGCACGAAATGCATCGCGAGCTTCGCGTGCGCGCCGCGCAGCTTCTTCCGCAGCCTCGCGCGCTTTTTCGGATATCTCGTATTCACGATCCCAACGTTCCGCTTCCTCACGGGCACGACCGGCGCCGTCACCAATAGTTTCAGCTCCCTGTCGGACTGCGTCATGCGCCACGCGCGCGCCTTCTTCGACACGCCCGCGAATATCAAATTTTTCGTCAAGCTCGCGTGCCTTTCGGCGCGCCGCCTGTTGCCACTCTTCCAACTTGTTTCGATAATCTGACATTGAACACTCCAGCCGGAATTATCCGTAATTTTCCCACCGGGTCAGGTTGGGAGATCCTCGTTTCGGAGGGTCCTGACAATCAGCTTGTTTTCGATCCCCGTAATGCGAGGACAAAGATAACCGCGACTATTATACGCCTTTTTTCGATGTGGGGTTCTCTTCAATCGCCACCGCCGATTAAAGGATCTGTTACGCGAAACAGTCTGGCGAAAATGCAAAGAGTCCTTGCCTAATACTTCACATAATTGTGTCGGGAATTATCTTGCGCACCTTCGTCCTTCATGTTAGAGTCAATTTTAATCGGTTATAAAGCGCTTCGAAATGACTGCCTGCCCCCGTCGAAAATTCGCAATAACTGAAAAGTATTACCCTCGCTGGAGTAGGCGGTCCCTTACGTCATTAGCCGGTTCAACTCCATCGGGTTATTTTTTGCTGTGCCATCCCTGATTTGAGCAGTGCAATATCGCTATAACCCAGATACCTTCCAAATCCCAATTGAGACCTTAGGACGATACGACATGCCACAGAAACGCGCCTTTGACTTGTCAACCGACGAACGCGCGGAAATGCTTAGAAATCTTGAGTTTGGCTCCATGACAAGTGAGTCTGCAATCGTCAGACTCGCAAAATCTTCCTCGGCTGCGGATTATCGCAGAAGGCGGTTCGTTTACCATGCCGGCGAAGCCGCGGATTCCATATTTATAATTACGCGCGGGCGTATAAAGCTCTGTCGTATTGAGGAGAATAGTGGCCGCGAGGCCGTGATCGACATCCTGTCAGTCGGCGCAATGTTCGGAGAATCGGCGCTATTTGGCGCTGGTCTTCGTGAAAAGAGCGCGGTCGCATACGAGAACTCAAGGGTACTTAGGGTTCCATTGGCGGATTTCAGGGAAGGGATGGCCGAGAATCGCGATTTATACGATTACACCTTTGCACTAATCGGTCAGAGACTGTTGAAAGCCGAGCATCGCCTGGCGGATTTTGCTCTGGATGCGATTCCTGCGCGGCTCGAGAAACTGCTTATTGAATATTCAGGCCGGTACGGTGTTCTTGAAGCCGACGGGGTATTGATCGACATTCCCCTTCCACATCGAGAAATCGCCTCGATCGTTGGGTCAACCCGCGAAAGCGTTACAGTGCGCTTGAACGCCCTGCGACGCGAAGGTATTATCGATTTCGTTAACAGGAGAATCCTGATCAAGCGCCCGGATTCATTAGCCGTGGCGTGGAATTGAAACGAACTTAGGGGAAGTAGATAGATGGGTAAGTGTGGAATCGGGAGAGAGTGAAGTTGGTTAGTGCTTTTCGCAAAGCGCAGAATCAATTCCTTTTCTCCCCTTTTTCGTTCTTACCCGTTTTTGTTGAAATTGCTATGATTTGTCCTATTTGTGGGAAGCCTGTTCAATGGCAGGATAATCCTTCTAGACCTTTTTGTTCCGAGCGTTGCAAGATGATCGATCTGGGAAATTGGGTCGACGAGGAGTATCGTGTGCCGGCAGATCCGGCGTCACCTGAGGATTTTATCGGGGAAGGCGGACCTCGACAGCAGAAAGACGAAGATACCCGGGAATAGAAGACCCGCAGGCGGTCGTTGTTATTTCACGGGTAAGTGTGACGGATTGGCGACATTGTGTAGAATGCAACTGGCCATGGTTGGTTTGCAGGGAGTTCTCCAATGCACTCGTCCTATTTTTATCCGCGCGCGGCGCTCTTTCTGTCGTTTGCCGCAGTCGTGATTTCTCTGGTTTTGTCAGCGTGCGGCAGCGGGGATCCGAATGCATCAAGCGACGTAACTCCACCAACCTCCTCCAGTTCAAACGCGGCGAAGGCATCTGCACCAATACTTCCTGAGGCAACCGGCCACAATGACACGGCGATGAAAAACCAGAGCTTTACGTTATTGGATGACCGGCGAATGCACTTGACACAGTACCTCGGGCAGGTTGTAGTGCTGGATTTCTGGGCCACATATTGCTCGCCTTGCGTAAAAGAGGCGCCACGGCTTGATTCACTGCAAAAGAGGCTTGGGTCGCAAGGGCTGCAGGTAATCGGTCTGAACGTGGGCGGCGATGACGATAAACCCAATATTCCGAAGTTTGTAAAGGAATACTCGATCGGATATACACTGGCCTACCCGGACCCGGAAATGGTTAATTTCTATATGGCGGACGACGACCGAATTCCGCAGACATTTATTTTCAATCGACAAGGCCGGATGGTGAATCATTTTGTAGGGTTTGACGAAGAAACGGATGCAGAGATGGAGCAAACCGTTAAGGCTTCCATAAATGAAACGGCGAATTGATGCAACTGTTCGGGTTAGGTGAATTTGAATTGGAGAGTAGACAGGAAGGAAGTTTGCCCGGTAAACGAATCTCCTGACGCGAGTCCCACCCACTATGCCTCGAGATATTCCAGTTGGCAACGGATCGTTGCTGGTTACGTTTGATGAACTTTATCAAATCAGGGATATCTATTTTCCATTCATCGGTAAAGAGAATCATACCGAAGGCCACCCATTCAGATTCGGTGTCTGGGTAGACGGACTGTTTTCGTGGATAAGCCAGGCAGGGTGGGAAAGAACGTTGCAATACCGCCGCGAAACCCTGGTTACAGACGTGCTTTTAAGGAATGCTGTCCTTGGCATCGAGATTGAGTCAAGCGATACCGTGGACTCGCTTTATAACGTTTTTCTGCGAAGACTGATTGTACGAAACCTGACCGCTAAACCTCGGGAAGTCCGCCTTTTCTTTCATCACGATTTCTATATTTCGGAAAACGAGATTGGCGACACCGCATTTTTCGACCCGGACTCGAAGTCTATAATCCACTATAAAGGACAGCGATATTTCCTGATCTCCACCGATTCTCCGGAAGGCGTCGAAACGTTTGCAACCGGTCGAAAGGCATTCCAGGGCGCTGAAGGAACATGGCGCGATGCCGAAGACGGAAAACTGGCAGGAGGGGCTATAACAGAGGGCTCTGTCGATTCGACAATTGGCAAGAGCCTGCAACTGGAAGGTGGCGGATCGGCCGAGATGTTTTATTGGATGGCCGCAGGTAAGAACTATGCTGAGGTCAGCGCTCTGAACCAGCATGTCAGAAACACCGAGCCACGCGTGATGATGGAACGTACTGCGGATTTCTGGAGAACCTGGGTCAATAAGAATGAAACGGACTTTGGCAATTTGTCATCATCGATTGTTGACCTCTTCAAGCGGTCTCTGCTGATCGTCCGCACACAAATAGACAACGGCGGGGCAATTATTGCTGCCAACGATTCGGACGTCACTATCCGTGCCACGGATCATTATAGTTATCTTTGGCCTCGTGATGGGGCGCTCGTGGCGTATGCACTCGATCTCGCCGGGTATTCGAACCTGACGCGAGCTTTCTTTAGTTTGTGTGGACACATCATCGATCCGAAGGGTTACTTCCTGCAAAAGTATAACGCGGATGGGTCGGTGGCCTCAGGCTGGCATGCGCACTGGGATCCGCACACTCGGGAGACCCTGATTCCAATTCAGGAGGACGAGACTGCACTTGTTCTTTGGGCATTGTGGAATCATTACGACGAATTTCGCGACATCGAATTTGCAAGTTCTCTCTATAGACCTCTCATTCGCCGGGCAGCGGATTTCATGATGAGATTTCGCAATACCGAAACGGGACTTCCTGAGCCGTCGTGGAACCTTTGGGAGGACCGAAAAGGCATTCACACGTTCACTTGCGCGACAGTCGTAGGTGGCCTGCGCGCGGCTGCAAAGTTTGCAAGTCTGTTTGGGGACACTGGTATAGCCGCGGAGTATGAGAAGAGTGCGACAGTAATAAGAGATGCGATCGCGAAGTATCTCTACCGCCCTGAATTAGGACGTTTCGCGCGTGCGATAGTTCCGAATCGCGATGGCGGGTTCGAAGTCGACACAACCATCGACGCTTCGCTATTCGGCACATTTTATTTCGGAGTTTTCGCTCCGGACGATCCGATGGTGGTCAATACAATGGACGCGGTGGAAAGCCGATTGTGGGCGAAAACTTCGATCGGGGGAGTTGCGCGATACGAAAACGACAATTACATGCGTGTGAGTAGTAACACCGACATAATACCGGGTAATCCATGGTTTATCTGTACCCTTTGGCTGGCGGACTATCGGATTGCGGCAGCAAAGACCCTGGAAGACCTGGAAGGAGCAATGGGTATACTGGATTGGGCCGTTGCACGCACATTAAAGTCCGGAGTGCTGGCTGAACAGGTTAATCCAATCACGGGCGGGCCCGTTTCGGTTTCACCGCTGACATGGTCGCATTCCACGGTGGTTGCCACCGTAATTGGATATCTAAGGAAACTGGAAATGCTGGTGGCGTGCCCCGAGTGCGATCGACCCCTGTTCCGCTATGACCGCCGGGCGAGAAGGGTGCACCACTAGGTGACGAGGCCGGTCGTTTCAAAGGCTCGCGGAATACGAGTTCCCTGCATTTCTCCTTATTTTTCGCGTGACTAACGTATGCAGCGAACCGGGCAATTTTTGGCTGGCAGGTGGACCGCAAAGGTCGAGTTGTTACCTGGCGAGTTTGAGGTATTTTCGCGGTCGTGCTCGTTCGGTGGACGTGCCGGACAATTGCTCTTTACCAATCAGAGGTTTGTTTGGCGACCGAGTTTCAAGCGAAAGGCGACAGAGACAGATTTGCTGTTAATTGCACATGAACGTGTGTCGTCGATCGAAATCGTAAGGCCGTGGCAGCATCTTTTTCTGAATAAAGCACTCCGGTTGAAGGTGCGCGGGGGTGAGACAATCAATCTTTACGTTAATAGTGCCGACACCCTTTTGCCGGTGATCCGGGAACACATGTCGAGAAAGCGGTACAAGGTTGGAGATTTGTTCAGGTGAGGCAGATGTGAGATTTTGAGCATGTAACATCGCCCAACGCCTGGAATCCGACTTCCGCGGTCTTCCACTTTTGCCGTCCTTGCGTTTTAGCTTTAATACTTTTACTTTCTAACTCTAAATACAAAGAAGCTCAGAGGAAATAATGTGAGAAAAGCCAAGATTCTTGCGACGCTGGGACCTGCGTCGCGCGAACCCGCGGTGTTGGAAGCGCTGCTTGCCGCGGGAGTGAACGGGGTGCGAATCAATATGTCGCACGGGACCCAGGAAGAGCACGCCGAAAACATCAAGCGCGCACGAGCGGCAGCGACTTCTATGAAGCGGCCTTTGGCCGTTTTAGTCGATTTGTCCGGGCCGAAAATTCGCACCGGAACCCTGCGTGGCGGTGTGCCCATTCAACTGCAGGCAAATCAGACCTTTATTTTGACGACCCGCGATGTCGAAGGCGACGTGACTCAGGTCTCGACGAACTACAGTGGTATTGCCCGTGACGTTAAGCCGGGGGCAAGAATTCTGCTGGACGATGGGCTAATAGAGCTTCATGTCGAGAACACCACGGATACAGACGTAATTTGCCGGGTAATAAATGGTGGCCCGCTCAGCGAGCGAAAGGGTATTAATCTACCCGGAGCGAGTTTGCCGATCCCATCCCTGACTGAAAAAGATCGACGAGACCTGAAGTGGGCAGTCGAGCAACGAGCAGATTTCATTGCTTTATCGTTTGTTCGGCGCGCACAGGATTGTATCGAAGCCAAAGAACTGATCCAGGCGGAGGGTGGTAGCGCTCCCCTGATTGCAAAGATAGAAAAAGCCGAAGCAATTACCAATCTTGACGAGATTGTTGCGGCAACCGATGGTCTGATGGTTGCGCGTGGAGACCTCGGGGTGGAAACCAGTGTCGAACTGGTCCCGGTTTACCAGAAACGCATTATTGAAAAAGCAAATCTGGCAGGGAAACTGGTAATAACTGCAACGCAGATGTTGCAGTCGATGGTCGTCAATCCACGTCCAACACGTGCTGAGGCATCGGACGTGGCGAACGCGGTCTGGGATGGAAGCGACTGTTTGATGCTGTCGAACGAAACCGCGATGGGCGCCAATCCTGTTGGCGCTGTGGCAACGATGGCGCGGATTATCGAGACGTCGGAAGTTGGTCGAAAAGCATCGTCAAACGTCGGTATTACACAATGGCTCGGGAAGCAATCCGGGCGATTCAGCCGGGCCTTGTGCGAGGCTGCAGTGTTTGCCGGCGCGGAGATGAGCACTCGAACGACTGTTGTCTTCACAGAATCAGGTCTGATGGCGCGGCGGTTGTCTGCCCTTCGTCCCGACCAGAGAATAGTTGCCCTAACGTCGTCGCCCTTGGTTAGAGATGAGCTGGCGTTAATCTGGGGGGTCGAGACGCTGGTTCACCAGCCTTGTAACACCACAGAGGGAATGATGCGTGTCGGCGAACAGGTTCTATTGGAAAATGGAGTCGTCGATATGGGCGAATTGGTAGTGGTAATGGCCGGAAAACTTTCGGGACTTGGATTATCGCGAACTGTAAAACTCCACGAGATTGGCGACTCGATCTCTCAAAAATCCACGTGAGACTCTTAAGTAACTTGTCCGCCGGCGAGCTTTTCGAAATGCTTCGACCGGCGGCTTTTTTTGTTGCTACCATAGCGTCCGCAATTGTCCTTGCCGGCACGAGAAAGCGTGGTTTTCGAATGGGCTGGGCGCTGGTTTGGGCACTGAGCACACTGGCCGCCCTTCCCGTCGTTTTTCCCGTCTACCTTATCTACTGCCTGTTTTTTGCGAAGGCTCGCGCGTCCGGAACTTCAGCGAGTAACGAACTCGCGGCAAGTTCCGCCCTTAATGAGCCGGTTCCAACGGCACAAAACAGGCGAACGATTGGTTTTCGATTTTTGCTCCCACTTACGTACCTGCTGGTGGTTTGTACAGCAGGGGCCGTTTTCTTTTACCGCAACTGGCACTCTGTCGATTCACACCTGGCAAGGGCGAACACCGCAAGATTGATGAGCAAGCCCGAAATGACAATTGCAGAATACAGGCAAGCTCTGGCGATCGAGGACAACCCTCACACCCACAATTTGCTGGGGATGGAACTGGCGCAGTTGGGTCGTTGGCAGGAGGCACTGGTGGAATTCCAGGCTGCGGAGAAAGGAAGAGAACCGGATCCTGTGTTAGCCTATAACCTTGGCGCCGGCCTGGAAGTTAGTGGTCAAATGGCAGAAGCGGACGCTGTGTTTTACAAGTTCCTCGAAAGCCCCTTTTGTGCGGCTTTGCCGATCGATTCAAAATGCATTGATGCCAAAAGGCGTGTGACAAGTCAGAGGGAAAAGGTTTTGAGATGATCAGGTATTGTCGAAGGCGGCGAGGAGTTCAACAACGAGGTATGTTTGCATAAGCCGACAGGCGAAATGCCTGCACTGCCCTTCACAACAGCGTCTGAGTTCGCGATCGTTTTTTGAGAATGCTGAAGGCGCTGAATCAATGCCTATTCAACGCCGATCATCTCACCGATTCGGTCTTCCTTGTGCCCGACATGTTGTGTGCTACCAGGAGCCTGCTGAGGGTCACGCCAGTTATCGAGAATTCCTACCTGATGTACACATTGAAGCGTACAAGTTGATGCACACCATTTCTCGGTATTGTATTCGCGTTTGAAATCATCCATTGTGTACTCAAGCAATGGAATCCCAGGATAGCCCCGTTGTTGAGAGCACCAATGTACCAGCCCATCCTCGCAAATATAAAGGTATCGTGCGCCAGCACGGCATCGCCATTCATAGGGTTTCCCCTCGGCAATCGTGTCCTGAAACCAGTTCAACCGAGCGTGATCTTTGTTTCCGATCTTCTTAACGGCATGGAACAGGGCTTTTTCGCTATCTGTCAGCGGCTTAAGAGTTCCTGAATTATCGTGGATGACGCCTACCGTACTTGAAAAACCAAGTTCGACAGCTCGTCTGGCAATCACCAGGGCATCGTCCGGGGTCTTGATGCCACCGCCAATGACTGAATTGATATTTACGTGAAACGCGGCGTGTTCGGAAAGTGCCTGGAGTTTCTTTTCCAGCCGCTTCAAACTCTTTTTGGAAACCTCGTCCGGTGTTACGTTGTCGATGCTGATTTGAAGATATTCCAAACCGGCATCGTTAAGGCGCTTAATACGGTCCGGAGTGAAATAATAACCGTTCGAGATCAGACCCGCGATAATGCCGTGTGAACGAATATGCGCGATGATCTCGTCGAGTTGAGGGTGCATCAAGGGCTCGCCGCCCGAAATGGTAATCACAGACGTGCGCAACGCCGCGAGCTTATCCAGCCGGCGTTTCATTACATCCAGTGGAACCGGATCCGACACCTTGTCATATTCATTGCAATAACCGCACGCGAGATTACAGCGACGCATCGGAATAATATGTGCGAGAACCGGATGATTTGTAGAAAGAAGCCCACGCGTAATAAAGCGCGCTTCTCTGAACTTTCTGCTAAGAAATGTGCTTTGCTTCATTTATTTATGTATTTTGTCCACGCCTCGCACCAAAGCGCGGTCACGGCATGAGTCCAATCGGCAAAGAATAGCCATATCAGCGCCGAAAGGCAAGACAGCACGAGGGGAGATGTTTGACCCGGAACGTTTAAAATCGGTCAGAAAGGGTGTTTTATTAAACCCATTTCCCTGCTGAGGTTCTTATGAGTTGGAGTAGACTTAGCGCCGCCTGTCCTGGCCTTTACGCCTCGCGTTGAAACAAGCAAACTACCGAGAGCAATACCTGATCCGTTACGTCCAGTTTAGTCGAGTTGGCCGTCGCGACGGTCTCTAATCGATAAGGGGCTCCGGTTGAAAACCGAAGCCCCTGACAACTACAATCGTCGGATCCTAATTAAGCAGGTATAACCTTGACGCCTTTGTCAATGGAAGGCTTGAACTGGTCGGTCGGAATGTCTACATTTCGCTCGATATTTCCAAGCCGCACAGTCGTCGCGTCGTCATTCTTTTCAACAACCTTAGACTGCACAGGCATTCCGGAGCCATCGATCCAAACTTCGGCATATTTGAAAGAAGAGGCACCTTTCGGTACAAGAGTAAGGTGCGTGGCACTAATATTAGGCCAAACCGTCTCTCCTTCTTTAAGGTCTTTTATGTCAAACTTCGCCTTTAATTGCGCACCGGACATGCTAAGGAACTGAAGAACACTGTTTGCATTACTCCCCTGCTTTGCTGCAGTTTTCCCTGTATAGCAAGTATTCAGTCGCGGACGGCACAACGTGTAAGCGCCATTAGCAACAGTAAGAACCTCGTGCTGGGGGCTTTGCCATTCGAGACGGACGTTTGCATTTCGTCCTGCCGCTGGAATATAGAGCACCTTCCCGGTATATTTGTCACTGTCACCCAACTGGGCATTGTACTTCTCCATGCTGATGCCGGAACGCAGCGACCGCAAACTACGACGATTCTGTTCCAATCGATTTAATACTGAACTGACGAGGCCGGCGCCCTGAGCATCGGCCACAGTGGCGGCCGGGCCGACCGCCATCAGGGTAAAAATCACCGTGGCGACAAGACCAAGGGGTATAAACGTTTTCATAAAAACTCCTTAATACTTCGGTAACAAAAAGTTCCAAGCCCCAAAGTTGGGCGATTATAAAGACAAATTAACGAATGTCAACCTCATATGCGACCGTTTTCCCTCGGTCATCCGCCTTTGGCCGCGTTGAAATCACTCTCGCATCCGGCCTTCCCGTGATGTCTCGGACCCTTCGTTCTATCTCACTCGCGTTCAACGAACCTGTAAGCTCTTCGTTTACAGGTAAGTAGAGACGTTCAAGTGGAATTTGATGCCCCATCGCCGAGGTGCGTTCGCCGTTTTCAAACCAGCTCTTAGGTGTCAGGAAAATAAAGGCGAGAATCAAAAAGCAGAGAATATCGTATTGCCAAGCCGTCCGGCCATGTCGCCAGAAGAAAATACTCTTTAAAGTGCGGAAGAAAATACCCATAAACCAGCATTCCGGAAAAACGCCGAATACTAGTTTACCCCGAAAACTCCCCACATTCCAACAAACTGGAGTTCATTTTCTACAATTGGACGCCCGCCGTAGATTCGACGATGTGACCGTCGCGCATTTGCACAATACGGCGGCACATTGCAGCTGCTTCCGGATTATGAGTGATCATTATGATTGTCTGGTTTAGACGGTAGTTCAATTCCTGAAACATGTTCAGGACCACCGCGGAGTTTTCGGTGTCGAGGTTACCGGTTGGTTCATCGGCAAGAATTATAGCAGGCCGGGTTACTACGGCCCGAGCGAGGGCTACTCGTTGCTGTTCGCCACCTGATAATTCAAGCGGCTTGTGGTTCATTTTGTCTTCCAGACGAAGCAGCTTCAGGACTTCACGGCGTCGTTCCGGATCACCTTCTCCGTTACCGTGAATACGCTCGGCCAACCGAAGATTGCCATCAGCCGTCAACGTTGGAAACAGATTGAATCGTTGAAACACGAAACCGATCTTTCGACGTCTAATATCCGTCCTCTTTGAATCGGTTGCGGC
>Ga0137359_10005020_pt1 | contig 10890 bp, 10 predicted proteins | sample Mad1_40_16metaG_FD_108281 | JGI IMG/M metagenome (GOLD analysis project Ga0137359, IMG submission 108281) | Vadose zone soil microbial communities from Angelo Coast Range Reserve, California, USA - Mad1_40_16 metaG | ecosystem: Environmental > Terrestrial > Soil > Vadose zone | place: USA... | reverse complement strand
TCTACATGCGCGGCATCGTCGGAGATGCCAACACCAATCATTCGGGTCCGCTGCCCAGCGTCGGCACTTATCTCGACGAGCAGCCGATCACGACCATTCAGGGCTCGCTCGATCTGCATATCTACGACATCGCGCGCATCGAGGTCCTGCCTGGACCGCAGGGCACTCTCTACGGCGCGAGCTCCGAGGCCGGCACGCTGCGCATCATCACGAACAAGCCCGACCCGACCGGCTTCAAGGCAGGTTACGACCTGCAGGCCAACACCATCAGGAATGGGACCGCCGGGGGAATCGCCGAAGGGTTCGTGAACCTGCCGTTGTCATCCAAGGCGGCGCTGCGGCTCGTCGGCTGGTACGAGCGAGATTCGGGGTTTATCGACAACGTTCCGGGCACGCTGACTTACCCAGGCAATCCCGGTGCCGGTTTTCCATCCTTCACTCTCAACAATGCCGCAATCGCCAGGCAACACTACAACCCAACGGACACCTACGGTGGGCGCGCAGCGCTCAAGGTCGATCTCAACGACCGCTGGACGGTCACCCCTGCGCTCATTGCGCAGAAGACCAAGTGGACGGGGATTTTCGCAAAGGAGATCTGGAAAGCTCTCGCTAACGGCACCCCGATTACCAGCGACCTGGCGGTCAAGCATTTCTATCCGGAAGGTGGCTACGACGACTGGGTCGATGCCGCGCTCACCGTGGAGGGCAAGATCGGCAACTTCGATCTGACCTACGCTGGCGCTTACCTCAAGAGAACCGATCACACTTACTCGGACTACTCCGACTACTCTCTGGGTTACGACGCCTACGCTTCGTACTGGCCGGCCAATCCGACACAACTTATCTTCGGCAAGGATCGCTACCAGATGTACAGCAACGAGTTGCGGCTGTCATCACCGAAGGACTACCCGGTGCGCTTCGTGGCAGGCCTGTTCCAACAGCGTCAACAGCACAGCATCGAACAGCGCTACGTCATCAACGGCCTGAACCCTGCCTTCTGGATCGGAGCAGGCGGGCCGAATGCGTGGCCGGATACCTGGTGGCTGACTGAGCAGGTCCGCGTCAACCGCGACTCCGCGGTCTTCGGCGAGCTGAACTGGGACGTCACTTCGAACCTCACGGCGACCGGGGGCTTCCGTCACTTCACCTACAAGAACACCCTAGAGGGCTTCTACGGGTTCGGCATCGGCGGGTTTTCAACTCCCGGGTCTGGAACTTCCGGGGAGGGCATTTGTTTCAGGAACACGCCCTTCCACGGTGCACCGTGCGAAGACCTCGACAAGCGCAGCGACGGATCGGGCTGGACTCCAAAGCTGAACCTCGCCTACAAGTTCGACCCGCACCGAATGGTCTACGCAACATGGTCCAAGGGGTTCCGCCCCGGGGGCGTGAACAGGGTCGGAACGGCGGAGCCGTACGGCGCAGACTTCCTCAAGAACTACGAGGTCGGCTGGAAGACGACCTGGGCCGACAATCACCTGCGATTCAACGGCGCACTGTTCTACGAGACGTGGGACAACTTCCAGTTCTCGTTCCTGGGACCCAACAGCGTCACGATCGTGGCGAACGCGGCACAGGCCCAGGTCAAGGGCTTCGAGACCGAGCTGGAGTGGGCCGTCGGCAACGGGCTGACATTGTCGGCAAGTGGCGCGTACATCGATGCCTATCTTTCCTCGAACTATTGCGGCGCACTGGACGCCAGCGGCAACCCGATTACATCAAATCCCTGCGTTGTGCCGGGCATCGGGTCGTACGCGCCGCTGGCGCCGGAGGGCCAGCAGTTGCCCACAACGCCGAAGTGGAAGGGCACCATGACTGCCCGCTACGCGTTCCCACTCGCGGGGATGCAGGCACACGTGCAGGGCAACTTCACGTACCAGAGCTCAATCTGGGCCAACCTGCTCACCGCCGAGCGGACCGATCTCGGGCAGCAGGGGCCATATGGAATCGCCAACTTCTCCTTCGGCGTAGCTCGCGATACCTATGCGCTCGAATTGCTCGTCAAGAACGCGTTCGACCGTCGGGGCAGCCAGTTCCGGTATGCCGAGTGCACCGAGCTCACATGCGGTCCAATTGCCGTGTACGACAGCGTCACGCAGCCCAGACTGGTCGGTCTGCAGTTCTCGCAGAGGTTCTGACCCGGCCAGTGCGCGGCGCCCGGGTGCTGCGGGTCGCCTGACAGGGGGTGGAGCACCAGCCTGGTGCGCCATCCGTCCCGGCGTGACGCTGGGCGGCGTGCCACGCACCCCGTCACCTCACTGGGCACGCTACCTACCCGACAGGCCCTCCGAAGGGAGATGGGCTTCGAGCGCCGAATGCGGCCACACTGACGCGCCGTGCCGGAACAGAGCGCATCCCCGGGAGCATCCCGTTTGAACGAATCCGCCCCAGTCCCAGCTGTCAGCAACCTCGGCCCCGCCGGGCGCACGGCCTTCAGCATCCTCGCGGCCATCAGCTTCTGCCACCTGCTGAACGACATGATGCAGTCGCTCCTGCCGGCGCTGTATCCGATGCTGAGGAGCTCGTATCGGCTGAGCTTCACGCAGATCGGCCTCCTGACCTTCACCTTCCAGTTCACCGCATCGCTCCTGCAGCCGCTGGTGGGGGCGTTCGCCGACAAGAGTCCCCGCCCCTACTCACTCGCCGCCGGCATGGGTTTCACACTGGTGGGACTCGTGCTGCTCGCCTTTGCCGACAGCTATGCGCTGCTGCTGTTCGCGGCCGCGCTCATCGGTACCGGCTCTTCGGTGTTCCACCCAGAATCCTCGCGCGTGGCGCGCATGGCCTCGGGTGGCAAGCACGGACTCGCGCAATCGGTGTTCCAGGTCGGTGGCAACTTTGGCACTTCGGCGGGCCCGTTGCTCGCGGCCTTCGTCGTGCTGCCGCGCGGCCAGTCGAGCGTGGCGTGGTTCTCCATCGCGGCACTGCTCGGCATCGTGGTGCTCATCAATGTCGGACACTGGTACAAGACGCACGGGATCACGCGCCTGGCGCGCGCGGCGGGATCGCAGGCAGCGGGCGCCACGCGCGGTCACGTCGTCCTCGCCATCACGGTGCTGCTGGCGCTGGTGTTCTCGAAGTACGTCTACCTCGCGAGCATCACCAGCTATTACACCTTCTACCTCATCGATCACTTTCACGTTTCGGTGCGCACTTCCCAGCTGCTGCTGTTCGTGTTCCTGGCCTCTGCGGCAGTGGGCGGCATGGCCGGCGGCCCCCTGGGCGATCGGCTCGGCAGCAAGTACATCATCTGGGCCTCGATCCTGGGCGTTCTGCCGTTTACTCTGCTGCTGCCGCACGCGAATCTCTTCTGGACCTGTGTGCTCACCGTGCCGATCGGCCTGGTCCTCGCCTCGGCGTTTCCGGCGATCGTGGTGTACGCACAGGACCTGCTGCCCGGCCGCACCGGCATGGTCGCGGGACTGTTCTTCGGGCTGGCGTTCGGCATGGGCAGCGTCGGCGCGGCGGTGCTCGGCAAAGTGGCCGACCACATCGGCATCGATTTCGTGTATCAGCTGTGCGCTTTCCTGCCGCTGATCGGGCTGCTGGCCGCGTTTCTGCCAAACGTTCACAAGCAGCACGCCCCACGAGCGGGTTGATATGCTGGCGGCGTGAAGCTGCTGTCGCGAATCCTGCTGGATGAGCTCGCCGCGAAGGCGGCGTCGAGTCCGCGCGCCCGCGCCCATCACAACATCCACGCCACAGCCGCCGATCCGGTGCAGCGCTTCGTCGTAGTGGCCTGCGGCGACTCGTACTTCCGGCCGCATCGGCATAAGACCCGCTCGGAGCTGGCGGTGATCGTGCGCGGGCGTGTGGACGTCCTGACCTTCGACGAGCGCGGCCGCGTGACGGCGCGCTACGGCGTCGGCGACGGCACCGACAGCATCGGGTACGAGACGCCCCAGGGCGCCTGGCATACGGTGGTCCCGGGCGCCGCCGGCGGTGCCTTCCTCGAGATCAAGGAGGGCCCGTACGATCCGGCCACGGCGGCCGAGTTCGCTCCCTGGGCGCCCGCCGAGGGAGATGCCTCGGTGCAGAGGTTCCTCGAGTGGTTACGCAGCGCGCGGCCCGGAGATACGCCGCCGGCTTGAGGCTGCCGTGGCGCGGCTTAGTTGCGCGCCAGAGCCTGCTGCCGCAGGTATCCGTCCAGCTCGTCTCCCTTCATCAGGGTCTCGACATAGCTGAAGGTCCCGGCTTGCTTCGCTTCGCGCGCCGCGGCAAATACACCGGTGATCGCGGCGCGATAGAGCGAGGTGGAAAGGCTCACGCGCCTGACCCCTGCGGCCGCAAGATCGGCGAGTGCGAACGATCTGCCGCGCATCCCGACCATGAAGTTGACCGGCTTCGCGAGTGCGCTGCACACCGTGCGCACCGCGGCCAGGTCGGGCAACCCCGGTGCAAACAGGACATCGGCACCGGCGCGCTCGAAAGCCTGCAGGCGGCGCACCGTGTCGTTCAGGTCAGGCTTGTCGTGCAGGAAGTTCTCGGCGCGCGCGGTGAGCATGAACGGGAAGGGCAGACGGCGCGCCGCCTCCGCCGCGGCCGCCACGCGCTCCACGGCCTGTCCGAGCGCGTAGATCGGCGCGCGCGGATTGCCGCTGGCATCCTCGATCGAGCCGCCCACGAGGCCGGCAGCGGCGGCCAGGCGGATGGTTTCCGCCGCCGTCTCGGGCGAGTCACCGAAGCCGTTCTCGAGATCGGCGGCCACGGGATGCGGGCTCAGGTGCACGATCAGCCGTGCGTGCGCCAGCGCCTCCTCGCGCGTGATTTCACCATCGAGCTTGCCCAGCGTCGCTGCGCACGCGGCGCTCGAGGTCGCGAGCGCCTCGAATCCGAGTCCCGCCATGACACTCGCCGAGCCGCCATCCCAGACGTTGGGAATCACGAAGATGCCGGGAGTCTCGTGCAGCGCCCGAAAGCGTATCGCCTTGTCTTGTTGGCTCGGCATGACCCAGACTCCTTGAGGCGCCGGTCGCCGCGCGGGCGCCAGCGTAGACTCTGGCACAATCGGCCACACGGGAGCCAGCCCACGGTGATCCGCCTCATCGCCCTCGCCCTCGCCCTCGGTGCGGCCGCGGACGCCGGAGCGAGTGCAGCCCTGCCAGCTGTCTGCAAGCACCGCCCCGCCGCTGCACCCGCCCTGGCGCGTTTGCGCGAGGCGCTGGCGCACGGGCGCTTCGTGGCCTATGAGCCGACTTCCCTGCAGGTGACAAACGGGCGAGTCAGCGCGGCGGATGCGGCCGGCATCCGCGCGGACCTGGCGGTCCTGCGGCCGCGGTTCGATTCGCTCCTCACCTACGAGGCGCTGCACGGCGCCGAGAACATCCCGTCCATAGCGGCGTCTCTGAAGTTTCGCGCACTCATCATCGGGGTGTGGGACCCGCTCGATAAGGCGGAGGTCAGCGCCGCGATCGACGCCGCGCGTCACTATCCGCGCCTGGTGGCCGGGGTGTCCCTCGGCAACGAGCGGCTCTTCAGCAGGCGCAGCGATTTCGCCGGCCTCATTGCCGTGATCGCCAGTGTGCGCGCGAGACTGCCCGACATTCCGCTGTCCACCAGCGAGCCGTTTCACATGTACTACCCTGAGTCGGCCGCCGCGCTGCTCGGTGAGCTGGATTTTCTCCTGGTGAACGTGCATCCCATCTTCCAGCCGTGGTTCCGCGATGCCCCCGAGGGCGCCGGCGCGCAGTTGGTGGTGAACGTGGTTGCGAGACTGGCGCAGAGCTACTGTGGACCCATCCTGGTGAAGGAGACCGGTGTGCCGAGCGCCCCGGCGAGCGCCGGCTTCAGCGCTGCGCAGCAGGCATCTTTCTACCGCGAACTGCGCCAGCGCTTCCCCGCAACCCGCGATCGCGCGTTCGCGTACTTCGCCGCGTTCGATGCCCCGTGGCGCAGCGCGGATGCGACTCCGGTGCCCGGCCCGCACCCCGAAGAGGCGCACTGGGGCCTGTACGATGACGCGCGGCGCGCCAAGCCCGCGGCCGGCGAGCTCCCGTTGCTCATTGCACCGCCATCTCCACCGTGACCTTCTCACCGGTGTCCGGCCCCGTAGCATAGCCGCACGCGGGCGGCGACTTCAGTCGTCGTGATGTCCGTGGTCGTGGTCACGATCGCCGCGCTCATCGTCTCCATGCTCACCATGGTGTGCATGCTGGTGCTCCCGGCGGCGCTCGTGACGATAGCCAGGCTCGTACTCCGCGGAGCGCACGAAATACACCGGCCGGTTGCAGGCGTTGTACTCGTGGCAGTGCTTGCGCCAGTTCTTCGCGTGACCCGGCGGCACGTGCAGATAGATCGGCTCCATCGGCACAGGCTGAGCCACCACCACCGGCACGGCGACTACCGGCTGCGCGTAGAGGACCGGCGGTGGCGGCCGGTTTCCCAGCACCACCCGGCCATACACCCCCGGAACGATTTCGCCGGTGATGGTCGCACTGACACTCACACTCTGCGCGTGGACCAGGGGCACGGCCGCCACCAGGGCGGCGGCCGATTGCAATAGGAAACGGATCGCTCTCATAAGCACTCCTCGGTGTTCATCGATCGCACACACGGCGCGAACTATGCCAACGGTCAATGTGAATGACACACCCCCGGCCCTGAACAGGCCGTGAACTGTGACGCACCTCGCACTCTAGACGGGCTGGATAAGGGTCGCATCGTTCGGCAGCTTAGGGCTGTTCACCCGGCGACTCACCTTCCAGGCCACCATCAGTTCCTCGGGGTAGCTTTTCAGCGCCAGCCTGGCGTCCGGCGGCGCGCCGCTGAGCCAGGCCTCGTGCTCGCTTTCCGCAAGGATCGCCGGCATGCGTTGCTTGCCGTTGTGCACCTCGGCCAGCAGGCGGTTGGCAGGCACCGTGATCAGCGTGCAGGAAAAGACGTGCGATCCGTCCTGCCGCCGCGAGCGATCCCACAGGCCCGCGACGCCGAACACCTCGCGGTCGGCGAGCTGCACGAAAAAGGGGTCGCGCGTACCGTCCTCGTTCACGTGCGGCTCGTAGAAGCCGCCCATGACCAGAATGCATCGCTGGCCGCGATGCCACGGATCCCTGTAACTCGGAGCGCTGTCGATGCGCTCCACGGTGGCATTGATGGTGGAGGCCCTGAGCGGCACCCCGTAAGCCCAGTAAGGGATCAGGCCCCAGCGCATCATCGCCGCCTCACGCTCGCCGGACTCTGCCACCACGACCGGAACCTGCTCGGTCGGCAGCACGCGGTAGCTCAGCGGATACTCCCAGCGTCCGCGCCGGATCCCCATCGCCCGCTCGGCCTTGGCGGCTTGCGCAAGGATGTACTTGCCGCACATGGTTTGGCCTCAAACAGTGTCGCCAGCACTGTAGCACTGTGTGGACGCACGCCGGCGGCGTTGTCCACACTCGCGCCATGCTCCCGTGGAATGCGCTCGAAAGGCTGCGCGATCACTTTGGCGACTACGTCATCCTCGTCACCTGCCGCAGCTGCCGGCACTCGCGGGAGATGGCGCCCGCGTTTCTCGCGCGTCACTGCCGCGGCGGCTGGGACGAGCCCATCGCCAACATCATCGCGAGATTCAGGTGCCGGTGCGGCAAGAAGCTCGTCGACGTGCAGGTCGGGTTCAACCGCAAGCCGCGCGGCTGGGTGAAGAACCCTTCCTGAGCGGCCCGCGACGCCGGCGCGCGAGCCATTGTGCCGTGCGCGCGTGCCGCGCGCGCTCAGCGCGCCGGCTCGGCGTTCGATTGCACGGCGGAAGCCACGGCCTTCAGACCCCAGAAGTCGCGTTCTATGATCCGGTACAGCGCCGCGGTGAAGCGCTCAGCGTCGGCACGTGCCAGATGCGACCACTCCGGCAGGTTGTAGCCCTGCAGCTCGGGATAGTCCTCGAAATGAATGCCCGGCGCCCGGGTGGCGCTGAGCAACGCGTCCCAGGACCGCGCTCGCGGATGCATCCGGTCCTCGAATTCGAGAAACGGGCCCGTGCTAGGCATACGCACGAACAGCACCTTCACTCCGCGCGCCCGCAGCCGCGCGACGGCCTTGGCGCTCCGCTCGATCTGTTCCTTCTCGGATTTCATAGCCTCCGCGGGCGAGGGATCATCCTCGGATGGCACGAACTCCTCCGCCCAGATGCTACGCGCCAGCGCGCGGTACTTCGGATCGATGTCAACTTTGTCCCACAGGTGACTGTTACGGTCGGCCTCGGTCTCGGCGAGCTTGCGCACCCTGGTGAAGGAATGCAGGCCCGGGCGGGCCGGCCAGCGCTGGCGCGCGAGCACGGTCTGCAGCGAGTAGTCCGGATCATCGAAGGCGAGATATGGCTCGATCAGGTGCATCGACAGCCACTGCCCGGTGCGCTGCGAAGGCGATTCCTTGCGTGCATAGCGGATCGCCCCGCCGCGATACTCATAGCCCGAAAAGAACAGATCCGGCTCGACTGCGATCAACAGGCGCCCGGTAAACTGCGGATCGGCCGCAAGATCCTCCACGGCTGCAAGGGGTGAAGTGCCTTCGAAGGAAAGCTGAATCGGACGCCTCCCCGCCAGGCGCTCCCAGACGTGTAACTGCATATCGAAATACAAGCGCGAGGCGCCGGCCAGCACCGTCGCGTCGCCCTCGCCGGCATCGATGCGCCGGCGTTGAATCGCCCACAGGCCGAAGTTATTCGTGATGCTCGGCCGCACGCCATACGCACGCCAGTACTCCTCCCACCCTGTCACCAGCAGCGCCAGCAGCAGCACTGCGCCGAGCAGGATCCTGCCCCAGGGCTGCACCGGCACCGGACGCACCGGCACTGGCTGCGCCACACCGGGTCGATCGGCCGCAGTTTGACGCGCATAGCGGTCCGGCGCGCTCTGGCGCAGATATTCGTCCGCCGCATCGTGCAGGGCGTCAGAACTGGAAGTAGATGAATGCATTTCCAGCTCCCTGGGCAATGACGATCGCAAAGGCCATCAGCGCCCAGATCATGGACAGCGCCAGCGCCGGGGCGCGTGCGATGACCGACTCGAGCGTGCGCGCACGCATCAGCCAGTGCGTGAGCAGGATCCCGCCCACGATCGCAGCCACCGACAGCAGATTGAAGGTCGCCAGGATCGGCTTGGCGGCGGCGTTCTGGCCGAACATGCCCCGCAGCACGCTCCAGGCCTTGCCGAAGGTCTTGGCGCGGAAGAACACCCAGGTCACGTTCACCAGCGTATAGGTGAGCAGCCCGAGCGCCACGAACACGAGCGGTCCGGGGCGGTAGTTGGCGAAGCGCGCCCGCAGCGCCCGCTCGACGGCGAGATACACCCCGTGCAGGCCGCCCCAGGCAACGAAGGTCCAGTTCGCGCCGTGCCACAGCCCGCCCAGCAACATGGTCGTCATGAGGGCGGCATAGGCGCGCCGCGCACCGTGGCGATTACCGCCGAGCGGAATGTAGAGGTAATCGCGCAGCCACGAGGACAGCGTGATATGCCAGCGGCGCCAGAAGTCCGAGAACCCGACCGCCGCGTAGGGGAAGCGGAAGTTGTCCGGCATGGCGAATCCCAGGCACAGCGCCGCGCCGATCGCGGTGGTCGAATAGCCGGCGAAGTCGCAGAAGATCTGACCGCTGAAGGCCAGCGTCCCCGCCCAGGCATCCAGCGCTCCCGGGATCTTGTCGCTGTCGTAGACACGCTCCGCGGCGCTCGCGAGGAAACTGTCGGCGAGCACGATCTTGTTGAAGAGACCGAGGGTCATGAGCGCCAGCCCGAAGCGCAGCTGCTCCCCGCTGGCGCGGCGCGGTTGCGCGAACTGCGGCACCAATTCAGTCGGGCGCATGATGGGACCGGCCACTAGGTGCGGGAAGAAGGTGACGAACAGGGCGTAGTCGAGCAGGTTCCGTGCCGGGGCCGCGCGCCGCAGGTACACGTCCAGCGTGTACGACATGGTCGCGAACGTATAGAAGGAGATGCCCACCGGCAGGACGATGTCGTAGTGCGCCGGGTGATAGGCGACGCCGATCACGGACATCAGGGTGGTGAAGTTATCGAGCAGGAACTGTCCGTACTTGAAATACCCCAGCATGCCGAGGTTCGCGATCACCGACAGCAGCATCCAGGCGTGGCGGGTAGCGGGCCGTTGCGCTTTTACGAGGCCCTGCGCGGCGTACCAGTCGATGACGGTCGACACCCACAGCAGGATCACGAACGGCGGATTCCACGCCGCGTAGAACAGGTAACTCGCGATCAGCAGATTGATTTTCTTCGTGGTCCAGGGCAGCGGCAGCGCGTGCAGCGCGAGCACACACGCAAAGAACACGACGAACGTGAGCGAGTTGAATACCATGTCGGCCCGCCGTCCGCCTGCAGGCGGCCCGGCTGCCTCCCCCCAATGCCCATACAGGGCTTTTCTTCATCATGCAGGAGCGCAGCCGCATTGCGCAACAGCACGGCGGCGGCGGACGGAGTACGCGGCGCCCCGCCGCTTCAGAGCATCGCGAAGGGCGACCTCAGGATGTGACGGATGATTTCATTGCGGCCTCGGCCCGGCGCTGCATTTCCTCCGGCAGCAAGTCTTCCACGTGCGTCGCCGAGCGGTCGCCGTAGAACTGATCCGCCACCGGCCGCTGCGCCTTCGCCCCGGCCCTGACGGCGCGTTCGAACACCGCGTCCACCTCCGCCAGATACAGCAGGATGCTGACACTCGATCCGCCGAGCGAGCGCGGCCCGCGGTAGCCCATGGCGGGGTGCTCGTCGGCAAGCATGATCACGGAGTCGCTGATCTTGATCTCGGCGTGACCCACCCGGCCGTGCGCATCGGCCATGCGCAGCAGCTCAGGTGCTGCCGGCACTGGATATGGGGGTGCGCGCGTTCTGTCGGCGCCAGATCCAGTATGCCGCGGTCAGGCACGCCAGAAACGGCAGCCCGAAGACCAGCGTCATGCGGAACGCGTCC
>Ga0137359_10005019_pt1 | contig 10892 bp, 10 predicted proteins | sample Mad1_40_16metaG_FD_108281 | JGI IMG/M metagenome (GOLD analysis project Ga0137359, IMG submission 108281) | Vadose zone soil microbial communities from Angelo Coast Range Reserve, California, USA - Mad1_40_16 metaG | ecosystem: Environmental > Terrestrial > Soil > Vadose zone | place: USA... | reverse complement strand
GGACGAAGAGGACGAGCGCGCCGCGCTTCGGCGCCGCCCGGGTCGGCGTGATGGTGATGCTCACCGTCCCGTCCGCAGCGGTCGCCGCCTCCGGCGACGCCTTCGCCCAGCTGTACGGAAGCCCCAGGACGTAGACGAGCGCGCCCGCCACGTCGTACTTGTTGTTCTCGATGACCTTGAACGTCACGGTCACGGGCTGGCGCCCGGCGATGACCGACGGGGTGAAACGCACTGACGAGATCGTCAGGCGATCCGTGTCCGGGACGCTCGACGCCGCGATGGACGTCTCGCCGTTGGGGAGCTTCGTCGTCCCGGGCGGCGGAGGCGGGGTCGTCGACGAGACGGGGCCGACCGTGTTCGAACGGGCGGTCGTCTTGCCGGCGTTGTCGCCGGCGGTAACGGCCGCGCGGATGTCATGGCCGGCATCGGACGCGGTCAGCGTGTACGTCGTGCTCGTTGCTCCGGAGATCGAGACGCAGTTGTTCCCGCTCGAGTCGCACCGCTCCCACGCGTAGGTGTACGTGATCGGCGTCGCGCCGATCCACTCGCCGCGGTTGAGCGTCAGGGTCTGCCCCTGCGTCGCCGTGCCGCTGATCGAAGGCGCGGTGGTGCTACCGGGCGCGACGATAGCGATCGTGCTGGTCGCGTTGGACGTGCTCTGACCCGATCCGCCGACGTTCGTCGCAGTGACGACCACGCGGAGCGTGTGACCGGCGTCGCCGTTCGCGAGCATGTACGAATTCGAGGTCGCACCAGCGAGGTCGGAGCAGCTAGCACCGCTCGTCCCACACCGCCGCCACTGGTATGCATAGGTGATCGGCGTCGTGCCGCTCCACGTCCCGGTCGACGCATTCAGCGTCCAGCCGACGGCGGCCGAGCCCGTGATCGCCGGAACCGCGGTGTTGGAGGGAGGCGTCGCGCCAGTGACGACCGCGGTCGCGGCCGACGGCTTCGACGCCGAGCCGGCGGAGTTGTGTGCCGTGACAACGACGACCATCGTGTGGCCGACGTCGTCGATGACGAGCGTGTATGTCTGCGACGTCTCGCCCGAGATGTTCACGCAGCTCGTGCCGGAGCCGTTGCAGCGCTGCCACTGATACGTGAACGTGATCGGCGTCGTCCCGGTCCAGCTCCCGCTCGACGCCGCGAGCGTCTTGCTCTGCTGGGCGGACCCGGAAATGGTGGGTGCCGACGTGTTCGAGGGCGCGGTCGCGGCAACTTTGGCGCCGCCTGCGGCCGCGAACCCGGCTGCGACTGCGAGTGCGGCTCCTGCAATGGCGAGCAGTCGGAGTGCTGGGCGAAGTGCGTTCACGGGAGCTCCTTCCGGCCGAGAGTCGCTTCCTCGAAAACTCTACGGAGCTACCTGGACGGCGCCTGCGGCGGAGAAACGCGCCTTACGAAGGATTTACGGCGAGGACTACGCCAAGCGGCGATAGAGCCGGTCGATCATCTCGGGCATCGCCTCGAGCCGCTCCGTGATCGCGCGGAGCCGGAACTCGCGGAAATGCTCCGGGTCGACGTCGAGCGCGTCAGCGAGCGTGCGCACGACGTCGTTCGACGGAACCGGCCGGTTCCCGTGCACGAGGTGGTTCAGGTATCCGGCCGAGAGGCCGGTCTTCGCCGCGAGCTCGCGGTAGGTGACGCCGACCTCGTTCATGAGGGCTTCGACGGTCGCGCCGAACGGCTGCTCGCTGAACCGCTTCTTCCGGGCCATCAGATCTTCTCCTTGCCGAGATCGGCGACGGCTAACCGCCGCTCGTCGCCGCTCGTGCGATCGCGCACGTCCACCTTGCCGTCCTCCAGGCTCTTCTTTCCTGCAGTCACCCGCACCGGGCAGCCGATGAGATCCGCGTCGGCGAACTTCTCCCCCGCGCGCAGGTCGCGGTCGTCGAGGAGAACGTCGTAGCCCGCCGCTGAGAGCGCCTCGGCGGCTTCCCGCGCGATCTCGTCGGCCCCGGGGAGAGCGACGAGGTGGACGTCGTAGGGCGCCACGGACCGCGGCCAGGCGATGCCGTCGCCGTCGTGATGCTGCTCCACGATCGCGGCCATCACGCGGCCGGGGCCGATGCCGTAGCTGCCGCCGAGCAGCGGCTTCTCCTGGCCGTCCTCGTCGAGGAACGTCGCCTCGAGCGGCTTCGAGTAGAAGCCGCCGAAGTTGAAGATGTGGCCGACTTCCACTGCGACCTGGAAGTGCAGGTGGCCGCCGTCGATCGGACAGCGGTCGCCGTCCTTCGGCTCGCGCAGGTCGGCGAAGCGTGGCGTGAAGTCGCGACCCGCTTCGACGCCGCGCACGTGGAAGCCGTCCTTGTTCGCGCCGGCGACGTACTGGCCGGCGCGTAGCGTCTCGTCGGCGATGACCTCGCCTGAGAACCCGACCGGCCCGAGCGAGCCGCCGCCCGCGCCGAAGGCGGCTCGGATCTCCTCGTCCGTCGACGGCCGCGACTCGCCGGGGATCGCGTCGTACAGCTTCATCTCGCTCAGCCGGTCGTCGCCGCGCACGAGCGCGAGCACGACCGAGCCGTCCAGCTTCGTCACCGGCATCGCCTTCGACGTCGCGGCGAGGTCGATGCCGAGGAACTCGGCGAGAGCCTCGCACGTGGTCACGCCCGGCGTCGAGACCTCCTCCGGCGATACGAGCGTCTCCGGGAACGTCGGGACGCGCGGGACCGCCTGCGCGATGTCGCCGTCCGCGGCGTAGTCGCCGTTCTCGCACCGCACGAGGACGTTCTCCCCCGATCCGGACGGCGCGAGGAAGTCGACGCTGAGCTTCCCGCCCATGATCCCGCTCTCGGCCACGACGTCGTAGGCCTCGACCCCGCAGCGGGCGAAGATCGTCTTGTACGCCTCGCGGTTCGCCTCGAAGCTCAGTTTGACACCCTCGTCGTCGCGGTCGAACGAGTACGCGTCCTTCATGACGAACTCGCGCACCCGCAGAAGGCCACCGCGCGGACGCGGCTCGTCGCGGTCCTTCGTCTGGAAGTGGTACCAGAGCTGCGGCAACTGCTTGTACGACTGGATCTCCCGCGCATGGAACGTGACGGTTTCCTCGTGCGTCACCGGGAGGATGTACTCGCGTCCGCTTCGATCCTGCACGTGGAAGACCTCCGGGATGTCGATGCGGCCGGTCGTCTCCCACAGCTCTGCTGGCGTGAGCACCGGCATGAGCATCTCCTGCCCGCCGATCGCGTCCATCTCCTCGCGGACGATCTGCTCGATCTTCCGGTGGACGCGCCAGCCCAGCGGCATGAACGTCCACAGGCCGGCGCTGACCTGGCGGATGAAGCCTCCGCGCACGAGCAGCTTGTGCGAGATCGCGTCCGCATCGGCGGGATCGTCGCGCAACGTCGGAAGGAAGAGCTGTGAGGCCCGGGTAATCATGCGTTGTCCGGGCAGACTACACGAGCGGAATGAGCGAGGCCTCGGCCATCGCAAGCGCGGCCGGCTTCGCCATCTTGAGGCGCTTCGGTCGGTGCATGCCCTCGTTGATCCACTTGTCGATCTCGAAGAAGAGCTCGTCGATGAGGATGTCGGACGAGACCTTCTTCAGCACGCGCCCGTGGGCGTAGATGAATCCAACGTCGCGGCCGCCGGCGATGCCGAAGTCGGCGTCGCCGCTCTCCCCCGGGCCGTTGACCGCACAGCCGAGGACGGCGACCTCGAATGCCTGCGGATAGCTCGCGAGCCGCGTCTCCACCTCTTCGGCGAGCGTGTGTACGCCAACGTTGTCGCGGCCGCATGACGGGCACGCGATCATCACCGGCCCGCGCTCGCGCAAGCCCAGCGCCTTGAGGATCTCGAATGCCGTCTTCGGCTCTTCCACCGGGTCGGCCGACAGCGAGACCCGGATCGTGTCGCCGATACCCTCGGCCAGCAAGGTGCCGATCCCAACCGCGCTCTTGATCGAGCCGCTGAAGACGGTGCCCGCCTCCGTCACTCCGAGGTGCAGCGGATACGGAACGCGCTCGGCGAGCATCCGGTACGCGCGGATCATCGTCGGCACGTGGCTGGACTTGACCGAGATCTTGAAGTCGTAGTAGTCAAGCGACTCGAGGAGACGCACTTCTTCGAGGGCTGCCTCCATGAGTGCTTCCGCCTGGTCTCGGTGTGCGACGTCTTCGAGGTGCTTTGGGAGGGAACCGGAGTTCGCGCCGATGCGCATCGGGATGCCCTTCGCCTTCGCGGCGCGAACGACCTCGGCGACCTTGTCAGGCCCGCCGATGTTCCCGGGATTTATGCGGACGGCGGCGACGCCCTGCTCGATCGCCTTCAGGGCGAGGCTCGCGTTGAAGTGGATGTCGGCGATGATCGGAACCGGCGAGAAGCGCACGATCTTGCTGAGCGCTTCGGCGTCCTCGGTCTTCGGGACTGCGACGCGCACGATCTCGCAGCCGGCCGAGACGAGCTCGGCGATCTGCGCCGTCGTCGCCGGGACGTCGTGCGTCTTCGTCGTCGTCATCGACTGCACGACGACAGGCGCGCCGCCTCCGATCTTGACGTCGCCGACGGTGATCTGCCGCTGGCTGGCCATCCGCTCCGAGTCTAGCCGGGGCCGTTCGTACCGAGGTCGTGCTGGAGGGCGATCACCCAGATCAAGATAATCAGAGCAAAGCCTACGACGGACACCCGTTCGTACACCTCGCGGGCAAGCGCGCGCCGGCGGACCGCCTCGATGAGCGAGAAGAGGATGTGCCCGCCGTCGAGCGGCAACAGCGGCAGCAGATTGAGCAGCGCCAGCGACATGCTCACGAGCCCGACGATCTGCAGGTAGTAGTTGAAGCCGACCTTCAGCGCAGCGGCCGAGATCCGCACGATCCCCACCGTGCTCGTCAGCTGGCTTTGGCCGTGCTTGTGGAAGAGCGAGCCGAACGCGGCGAACGTTCCCGTCACCACCCGCCAACAATCGGAGGCGGCGAGCCCGGCGCTGTGTCCGAGCGGGTACGAGACGAGCTTCGCAGCGGGCTCGAAGCCCCAGATCCAGCGCCCGTCGAGACGGATCGTCTTGCGCGGCCCCAGCCTGATTGTCCGACCGCCGCGGTCGACGGTGACGGTGATCGCGTGCCCGTGGCTGCCGCGGATGAGGCGCGACACGGCGTCGAACGTCCTCGCGGGCTTGCCGTCCACGCCGATGACGCGATCTCCCGCCTGGAGGCCGGCCGCGTCCGCCGGCGTGTGCGCGCTGACGGCTGCGACCTCGTTGCTCGGCGTGGAGGTCGGCGCGCCGGAGGCGTACACCGCCGTGAAGATGACGAACGCAACGAGGACGTTCGCCAGCGGCCCCGCTGCGATGACGGCGATGCGCTTCCACGTCTTCTGCCGCCAGTAGGCGTCGGTCCCCGTTCCCTCGTCGACCTCGCGCACGGCACGATTCGCCGAGCGGCGCGCACCGGAGGTGAGCTCGGCGGACGCCACAGCACGCTGGAGCTCCGGCAGGTGCGTGCGCGCGGTCGCGAGCTCACCGGCGTCGAGGTCGCGGCGGACGCGTTGGACAAGCGACGCGAGGCTCGGGTCCTCGTGCAGCGCCGGCCCCATGAACGCTTCGAGGTCGCTTCCCGCGGGCCGGTGCATCCCAGGGATGCGGACGTAGCCGCCCAGCGGGATCGCGCCGATACCGAACTCGATCCCGCGGCGCTTGATCTTGGCGACCGCGGGAGGGAAGCCGATGTAGAACGCGCGCGGCCGCATACCCACCGCGAGCGCGACGCTGAAGTGTCCGAGCTCGTGCAGGAACACGAGCAGCACGAGCCCGACGATCACCGTCAACCAAATCATGCGACCGGGATCGCGCGCGCCGCGCGATCGACCTCCAGCAGGTCGACGAGATCGCGCGCGGGCGAGCCGTCGGCGCGGTCGAGCGCGTCGGCCACCACCTCCGCGATCTCGAGGAACGCGAGCCGTCCTTCGAGGAACGCCGCGACCGCGACCTCGTTCGCGGCATTGAACACGCACGGGTAGGTACCGCCCTTCTGCCCCGCCTCGCGCGCGAGCTTCAGCATCGGGAACGTCTCCAGGTCCGGGGCCTCGAAGACGAGCGTCAGCGACGTCAAGTCGAGCGGCGCGAGCGGCGTCGCCGCGCGCTCGGGATATGTCAGCGCGTACGAGATCGGCACCCGCATGTCGGGATACCCGAGATGCGCAAGCGCAGCGCCGTCGCGGAAGCGCACGAGGGAGTGGACAAGGGACGTCGGCTGGAGCACGACCTCGATCCGCTCGTACGGCATGCCGAAGAGGAAGTGCGCCTCGATTAGCTCGAGCCCCTTGTTTGCGAGGGTCGCGGAGTCGATCGTGATCTTCGGCCCCATGCGCCAGGTCGGATGCGCGAGCGCTTCCTCCGGCGTGACGGCGGTCAGCTCGTCACGCGTGCGTCCGCGGAACGGGCCGCCCGAGCCCGTGAGGACGAGGGAGTCGATCTGCTCCGGCGCCCGGCCCTCGAGGCACTGGAAGAGCGCCGAGTGCTCGCTGTCCACCGGCAGGATGCGCCCGCCGCCGCGACCCTGCGCCGCCAGCGCGAGCTCGCCTGCAGCGACGAGGCTTTCCTTGTTCGCGAGCGCGAGGTCGACTCCGTGCTCGAGCGCCCACAGCGTGGCGTGGATGCCGGCAAACCCGACGATCGCGTTGAGGACGACGTCCGGCTGCGCCTGCTCGAGCAGCTCGGTCGGATCGCCCCCGACCTGCTTCAGCGGCGCGTCGACGTCGTCGAGCGGCGACGACCCGGAGGCGGCTGCGCACAGCTCGAGGTCGGGATGCGCCTCGACGATCTCGATCGCCTGGCGCCCGATCGACCCGGTGGCGCCCAGGAGCGCGACCCGTTTCACGCCGTCAGTGTGCCTATGCGTGCCCGAGTCCGAGGACGAGGTAATACGCGGCCGGACCGGCGAAGAGGAGCGCGTCGACGCGGTCGAGGATCCCGCCATGACCGCCGAGCAGCCGGCCCGTGTCCTTCACCTGCATGTCGCGCTTCAGCATCGACTCGAACAGGTCTCCGACGGCAGCGGCGAGCACGACGACGACGCCGAGGAGGACCGCCTGCCACACGCACAGGTACGTGCGACGTGTGTCGTACAGCGCGACGAAGGAGACGAAGACGCCGGCCAGGGAGCCGATGACGAAGCCCTCCCAGGTCTTCCCGGGCGACAGGTTCGGGGCGAGCTTGTGCCGGCCGATCAGTCGTCCGCCGAAGTAGGCGAGCGTGTCCGCCGCAAAGACGGTGAGCAGCACGGTGAACGCGAGCAGTCGTCCGTGCGGCTGGATCGCGCGGAGCAGAATCAGGTGGTCGAGCCCGAAACCGATCCACGTCGCGCCGAGGATCGTCGCCGCGATCGCGACCGTCGACGGCGCACGTGTCTTCGCGAGCGCGCTCGCCGCGAACGCGAACACGAATGTCGCGAGCATTCCGCCGAGCATCCACGCGATCCCGCTTGTCTCCGCGAGCGTCAGCGAGAGCGCGACACCGAGGTACGCGGCGGGCGCGAGCGGGCGGAGCGGCCGTCCGACCGTCACGAACTCGTGTACCGCGACAAGACTCGCGACGAGCACGAGGACGTAGAGCCACCAGCCGCCGAGCCACACGAGGCCGAGCACGAGCGGCAGGCCGACGGCGCCGACCACGACGCGGGAGATGAGATTGGTCATCGTCCGCCGAATCTGCGGCGCCGCTGCGCGTAATCCTCCAACGCGCTGCGAAATTCCTCCGGGCCGAAGTCCGGCCAGAGGGTGTCGGTGAAGAGGTACTCGGCATACGCCGACTGCCACAGGAGGAAGTTCGAGACGCGCAGCTCTCCGGACGTGCGGATGACGAGATCCGGGTCCGGCATCTCCGGGGCGTAGAGGTGGCGCGCGAACGCCTCCTCCTCGAAGGGGCCGCCCGCCGCCGCGAGCGCCCGGGCCGCCTCGACGATCTCCGCGCGCCCGCCGTAGTCGAACGCGATCCAGAGGTGCAGGCGTCGTGCGGACGCCGTCTCGCGCTCGAGCGCCTCCATCTTCTGCAGCAGCCATTCCGGCGCGCGGTCGCGGCGACCGACAAACTGCGTGTGCACGCCCTCCTGCGCGAGATCGTGCAGCTCACGGTCGATCGTCTCGCCGAAGATGTCCATCAGCGCCGACACCTCGTCTGCCGACCGTGTCCAGTTCTCCGTCGAGAACGCGTACACGGCGAGCGACGCCACACCCGCGTCGATCGCCGCCTCGACGATGGGACGGAGCGCGCGCGAGCCGGCCCGGTGCCCCTCGGCGACGTCGAGGCTGCGGGCGGCCGCCCAGCGGCCGTTGCCGTCCATGACGATCGCGACCGCGCGCGGGATCTCGGTGAGGAGGTCGGTGGCGGTCAGACCTCCATGACCTCCGCTTCCTTGTGCTTCAGCAGATCGTCGATCTGCTTCGTGTGCTCGTCGGTCAGCTTCTGGACTCGCTCCTCCGCGCGGTGCTCGTCGTCGGCGCCGACCTCGCCGCTGTCGACGAGCTCCTTCAGATGGCGCATCGCGTCGCGCCGGATCTCGCGGACGGCGACGCGGTGCTCCTCCGCGAGCCCGCGTACGACCTTCACGAGGTCCTTGCGCCGCTCCTCGGTGAGCTGCGGGATCGGCAGGCGAATGAGCTTGCCGTCGTTCGACGGCGTGAGCCCGAGGTCGGACTCCTGGATCGCCTTCTCGATGCTGCGGATCGAGCTCGGGTCGAACGGCTGGATCGTGAGCATGCGCGCCTCCGGCACGCCGATGGTGGCGAGCTGCTTCAGCGGCGTCTTCGTGCCGTAGTAGTCGATCTCGATCCGGTCGAGCAGCGACGCCGAGGCGCGGCCCGTGCGCACGGTGTTGAACTCGGTGCGCGAGTGCTCCACCGACTTCGTCATACGCTCCTGTGCGTCGTTGATCAGATCGTCGACGGTTGCCATCTCTTCGGTGCCTCCTAGCGCGTTTCGATGACCGTACCGACCCGCTCGCCCGCGACCACCCTTGCAATGTTGCCGTCCGCGAGCTCGAAGACGTGGATCGTCAGCTTGTTGTCCATGCACAACGAGAGCGCCGTCGTGTCCATCACGCGCAGCCCGCGCTCGATCGCCTCGAGGTGCGTCAGTTGCGGGATGAAGCGCGCGGTCGGATCGGTCCGGGGATCGCCGTCGTAGACACCCGCCACGCCGTTCTTCGCCATCAAAATGGCGTCGGCGCCGATCTCGAGGGCGCGGAGCGACGCCGCCGTGTCGGTGGTGAAGAACGGGTTGCCCGTGCCCGCGGCGAAGATGACGATGCGCCGCTTCTCTAAATGGCGGATGGCGCGCCGCCGGATGTACGGCTCCGCCACCTCGGCGACGGCGAGCGCCGACTGCACGCGCGTGACGGCGCCCTGCCGCTCGAGCGCATCCTGGAGCGCGAGCGCGTTGAGGAGCGTCGCGAGCATTCCCGCGTAGTCGGCGGTCGCCCGCTCCATGCCCTCGGCGGCTGCTGCGAGCCCACGGTAGAAGTTCCCGCCGCCGACCACGATGGCGATCTCGACACCGCCGTCGTGCACGTCGACGATCTCCTGAGCCAGGCTGCGGACGACGCCGACCTCGATCCCGTACTCGCGGTCGCCCATGAGGGCCTCGCCCGAGAGCTTCAGAAGAACGCGGTGGAACCCGTCGCTGCCGGCGTGCGCAGCGTCGGCGGTTTCTCGCGTGCTCGTGCTCACCGAGCTGTGAGCGCGAAGAGCTCGAACTCGAGCACCTCGGCGCCGGCCTCCTTCAGCACCTGGCCGACGGTCTTCGACGAGTCGTGGATCCACTCCTGGTCGCCAAGGACGTTTGCGCCGAAGAACCGCTTGTTCAGCATTCCCTCGACGATCTTCGCGCGCGCCTGCTCGGGCTTCGACTGCACCTCGTCGGAGTTGAGGTAGATCTCCTGCTCCGCCGTGACGACGTCGCCGGGGACGTCCTCGCGGCCGATCCAGCGGGGCCGCAGCGAGACGATCTGCATGCCGAGCTTGCGGCCGAGGTCGTTGTCGCCGCCGCGCAGGTGCACGAGCGCACCGAACTTGTTCGCCGGCGGATGCGCGTACGCGGCGATGTGCGCGCGGTCGACCGCCTCGAAGCGGGCGCTGCCGACGACCGCGATGTTCTCGCCGAGCTTCGCGGACAACGCGACGCGCTCGTCCTCGAGCTCGGACTCCGCTCCGACGCCCTTGGCCTCGACGACGTCGAGCACACTCTTCGCGTACGCGAGGAACTCGTCGTTGTTCGAGACCGGCTCGGTTTCGCAACCCACTGCGACCATCGTGCCCTTCGAGCCGTCCTCGGCCAGGCGGTAGCCCACCTTGCCCTCGGTCGTCTCGCGGCCGGCGCGCTTCGCCGCCTGGGCCATGCCACGCTCGCGCAGGAGGACGATGGCCGCGTCCACGTCGCCGTTCGTCTCCTGGAGCGCGCGCTTGCAGTCCATCAGCCCAGCGCCGGTGCGCTCGCGGAGCTCCTTGACGAGCGCCGCCGAGATCTCAGCCGTCACTCTGCTCGACCTCCTGCGCGACCTCCGGAGACTCCGGCTCGACCGGAGCCTCGGCGTCGGCCTCGACTTCGGTGTCAGACACGGCGGAGTCGCCGTTCGTCGCCGCTGGCGCCGCCTTGAAGTCCTTGGCGGACACCTTCTGCTTGCCCTGCTCGATCGCGTCCGCGATCACGCGCGTGATGAGCGCGCACGAGCGGATCGCGTCGTCGTTGCCGGGGATGATGTAGTCGGCTTCGTCGGGGTCGGCGTTGGTATCGACGAGCGCGATGATCGGCATGTTCAGCCGGCGCGCCTCGCGCACCGCGAGCTGCTCCTTCTTGAGATCGATGATGAAGATCGCGTCCGGCTGGCGGCGCATGTCTGCGACGCCTCCGAGGTTCGCCTCGAGCTTCTCCAGCTCGCCGGCCATCGCGATGCGCTCCTTCGCGG
>Ga0137359_10005016_pt1 | contig 10896 bp, 10 predicted proteins | sample Mad1_40_16metaG_FD_108281 | JGI IMG/M metagenome (GOLD analysis project Ga0137359, IMG submission 108281) | Vadose zone soil microbial communities from Angelo Coast Range Reserve, California, USA - Mad1_40_16 metaG | ecosystem: Environmental > Terrestrial > Soil > Vadose zone | place: USA... | reverse complement strand
GAACAGCGTCTGCCGCTTGATCGGCAATTTGGCGACGATTTTTCTGATGTCGTTGATGAAGCCCATGTCCAGCATGCGGTCGGCCTCGTCGAGCACGAGAAACTCGACCTGTCCGAGCTTCAGCCCGTTGCTTTGCACGAGATCGAGCAGGCGGCCGGGCGTCGCTACCATGACTTCGACCCCTTGCATGATCGAGCGGACCTGACGTCCCATCGGGACGCCGCCGATTGCCAGCGCTGAGGTAACGCGCATGTGGCGGCCATAGGCGTTAAAACTCTCGAGAATCTGTCCCGACAATTCGCGCGTGGGGCTGAGCACAAGCACGCGGCAGGATTTGGGCTGCGGCTTGAGGCGATGCTCCAGAATGCGATGCAGGATGGGAAGCGCGAAGGCTGCGGTCTTGCCGGTGCCGGTCTGGGCGATGCCGACGACGTCGCGGCCGGCAAGTGCAAGGGGGATGGTTTGAGCCTGGATGGGCGTGGGCGTGAGATAATTCTCTTCCTTGAGCGCACGCGAAATTGGATCGGCAAGGCCGAAATCCTGAAAGGAGGTCAAAAGGTGGGTTCTTTCCATTACAAAAGCAGGCGCCCGGCGATGTCCGCCAGGAGCGCGCGAGGGGGGTGCCAGAGACACCCGCGTGTTGGGGGCATCGGTTTTGGTTAGCTGAAGGGGCAAGCCAGAAACCGTTGGACGGGCTCCGAACACGCGGCTCGCAGTGACCCGGTGATTCCCTGGGTCGTAGCGGTGATATGGAACATGAACGCGGCGCTTTCAAGGTGAATCGTGAAATGAGGCTTTGGTTGCGGTTGAGAATGACGTCGAACCGCGCGGTCTGCGGGGCCCAACCGGGCTCCTCCTATGCTGCAACGCAAAAGCTATTCTGCCGTAAATTTAGCCGACCGACCATATCTGCTTATAAAGTAAGCAATTTGCCGATTAAGCATACATTTTTTTGGTCTAAAACTTAGGCAAGAGCATCGAAGTTGTCGCGCAGAGCAACAGATTCGATAATGAAATCAGTTTGTTATCCCATTTGAATACCATGGCATGGTTCTTGCGATTCCGTTAACGCAGGCGGCCGTGGGGCCGTTCGCAGCGTTTTCACGTCTGCGTCAGGGAGATCACACCTCATGCTTACTCAATTGACTCACGATACAGCGACGCCTCACAGCCGCCGTCGCTGGCTGGCGGCGACCGCCGGGCTGGTTTTGGGCCTGGCCGCGATTTCGACCGCAAAGGCGGCCGACGATACTATCAAGGTTGGCGTTCTTCACTCGCTCTCCGGCACCATGGCGATCAGCGAGACCACGCTGAAGGACACCGTCCTGTTCCTGATCGATGAGCAAAACAAGAAGGGCGGCGTTCTCGGCAAGAAGCTCGAAGCCGTGGTTGTCGACCCCGCCTCGAACTGGCCGCTGTTCGCGGAAAAAGCCCGTGAGTTGATCACCAAGGACAAGGTCGCCGTGGTGTTTGGCTGCTGGACCTCGGTGTCGCGCAAATCCGTGCTGCCGGTGTTCAAGGAGCTGAACTCGATCCTGTTCTATCCGGTGCAGTACGAGGGCGAGGAGAGCGAGCGCAACGTATTTTACACGGGAGCTGCGCCGAACCAGCAGGCGATCCCTGCGGTCGACTACCTGATGAAGGATGAAAAGGTGAAGCGCTGGGTGCTGGCCGGCACCGACTACGTTTATCCGCGCACTACCAACAAGATTCTAGAAGCCTACCTGAAGTCCAAAGGCGTCAAGCCGGAAGACATCATGATCAATTACACGCCGTTCGGTCACAGCGACTGGCAGACGATCGTGGCCGACATCAAGAAGTTCGGCTCGACCGGCAAGAAGACCGCGGTGGTTTCCACCATCAACGGCGATGCCAACGTTCCGTTCTACAAGGAACTCGGCAACCAGGGCATCAAGGCGACCGATATTCCGGTGGTCGCATTCTCGGTCGGCGAAGAAGAGCTCGCCGGCATCGATACCAAACCGCTGGTCGGCCACCTCGCGGCCTGGAACTACTTCCAGTCGATCAAGACGCCCGAGAACGAGAAGTTCATCAAGGCGTGGCAGGCCTACACCAAGAACCCGAAGCGCGTGACCAACGATCCGATGGAAGCCCATGTCATCGGCTTCGACATGTGGGTCAAGGCGGTCGAGAAGGCGAAATCGGTCGACGCCGACAAGGTGATCGACGCCCTGCCTGGCATCGAAGCCAAGAACCTGACCGGCGGCACCTCGAAGATGCTTCCGAACCATCACATCACCAAGCCGGTCTTCATTGGCGAAATCAAAGGCAACGGCCAGTTCGACGTGGTGTGGAAGACCCCGGGGCTCGTGGCCGGCGATGCATGGTCGAAGGAGCTTGAAGGCTCCAAGGACCTGATCGGCGACTGGGTCGGAAAGAAGTGCGGCAACTACAACACCAAGACCAACAAGTGCGGTGGCCAGGGCTCCTGAGTCATTCATGAGTCCGAAAAAATCAGGAAGGCGGCGATATAAGCCGCCTTCCTTCCGCCTCCTGCCGGGGTCGTCCAGTGCTTGCCAACGTTTTTAGAAACCTTCGTGCGCTGCCATTCGCAATATTGCTGATTGTTGCAACCGCGCTGCCGGTCATCGCGGGGCCGTTCGAAGACGCGGTTGGTAAATTCGCAAATGACGAGTTTTCCGATACTGACGAAGCCATCGGGGTGATCGCCACCAGCGGCAATCCGCTTGCCTACACCATCATCAGCGCGCTTCAGGACGGCCGGTTGATGGCCGATCCCGACACCAAGAAAGTCTATGTTACGCAAGCGGACGGCAAGATGATTGATGCCGCGACCGGCGCGCCAGTCGCCAGCATTCCCGACAGCGCCGCCGCCGTCCGCCTCAACAACCGCCTGCGCCGCACCGTCGAGGCTGCCCTGGGCGGGTTGACGCTGCTGTCGCCAGACCCCGCCAAGCGAATCCAGGCCGCACAGTCTGTCTTCAAGACCCACGACGAGACCATGCTGCCGGTGATCGACGGCGCGCTCCAGAAGGAGACCGACAAGGGCGCCAGGCTGGCATTCAGCGAAGCGCGCGCGGCGATCCTGTTGTTCAAGCAGGACGCCACCGATGCCGAAAAGCTTGAAGCCATCGCCACCATCAAGGCGCGTGGCGATCAGGAAGCCCTGGCGCTGTTGACCGGCTTGGCCGGAGACCAGCCGCTCGCGATCGCGCGCGCCGCCGCCAATGCTACCTCGGCGATCCAGAGCAACCTCGCGATGTGGTCCGCCGTGCAGAATGCCTGGTACGGCCTGTCGCTCGGCTCGGTGCTGTTGCTCGCCGCGATCGGTCTCGCCATCACCTTCGGGGTGATGGGCGTGATCAACATGGCCCATGGCGAGATGGTCATGATCGGCGCCTATGTCACGTTCGTGGTGCAGGAAATCATCCGCACCAGTTATCCCGGGCTGTTCGACTATTCGCTGCTGATGGCCGTGCCGCTGGCCTTCATCGTTGCCGGCGGGATCGGTGTCCTGATCGAGCGCAGCATCATCCGCTTTCTCTACGGCCGCCCGCTGGAAACACTGCTGGCGACGTGGGGTCTGTCGCTGGTCCTGCAGCAGGCGGTGCGCACCATGTTCGGTCCCACCAACCGCGAGGTCGGCAATCCCTCCTGGATGAGCGGCGCGTTCGAGATCGGGCAGATCACGATCACCTATAACCGGCTGTGGATCCTTTGCTTCACCCTGGCGGTGTTCGCGATCCTGCTGGTCATGCTGCGCTATACCAGCCTCGGGCTGGAGATGCGGGCGGTGACGCAAAACCGCAGAATGGCGGCGACGATGGGCATCGCCACCTCGCGCGTCGATGCGCTGACCTTCGGTCTCGGCTCCGCTATCGCCGGGATTGCCGGCGTGGCACTGTCGCAGATCGACAATGTCAGCCCCAATCTCGGCCAGAGCTACATCATCGACTCCTTCATGGTGGTGGTGTTCGGCGGCGTCGGCAATCTGTGGGGCACGCTGGTCGGAGCGTTCACGCTCGGCATCGCCAACAAGTTCCTGGAGCCGGTCGCCGGGGCGGTGCTGGGCAAGATCGCCATTCTGGTTCTCATCATTCTGTTCATTCAGAAACGCCCGCGGGGCCTGTTCGCGCTGAAGGGGCGGGCGGTGGAAGCATGATGCGGCACGTGCTCACGCGATCGCTGGATCGCAGCGCGACCGTATTTCTGATCGTGGTTGCCGCGATCGGCATGTTGATCCCGCTGTCGAATCTGCTGTTGCCGGCCGGCTCGGTATTCCAGGTGCCGACCTATCTGGTGGCGCTGTTCGGAAAATACGCCTGCTACGCCATTCTGGCCCTCGCGATCGATCTGATCTGGGGCTATTGCGGCATTCTCTCGCTCGGTCATGGTGCATTCTTCGCGCTCGGCGGTTATGCGATGGGCATGTACCTGATGCGTCAGATCGGCAGCCGCGGCGTCTACGGCAATCCGGTGTTGCCGGACTTCATGGTGTTCCTGAACTATCCGAAGCTGCCATGGTACTGGAACGGCTTCGACGTGTTCTGGTTCGCGGCCCTGATGGTGGTCCTGGTCCCGGGCCTCTTGGCATTCTGCTTCGGCTGGCTGGCGTTTCGCTCCCGCGTCACCGGCGTCTATCTCTCGATCATCACGCAAGCGATGACCTATGCGTTGCTGCTGGGATTCTTCCGCAACGATTTCGGCTTCGGCGGCAACAACGGCCTCACCGATTTCAAGGATATTTTGGGGTTTAACGTGCAGGCCGATGGCACGCGTGCGGCGTTGTTCACGCTGAGCTGCGTGGCGCTGATCATCGGTTTCCTGATCTGCCGGGCGGTCGTGACCTCGAAACTCGGCAAGGTGCTGATTGCGATCCGCGACGCCGAATCCCGCACGCGATTTCTCGGCTACCGCGTCGAATCCTACAAGCTGTTCGTGTTCACGCTGTCAGCCTGCATGGCCGGCGTCGCCGGCGCGCTCTATGTGCCGCAGGTCGGCATCATCAACCCTTCTGAATTCGCGCCGGGAAATTCGATCGAGGCCGTGATCTGGGTTGCCGTCGGCGGCCGCGGCACCCTGATCGGCGCGGCGCTCGGCGCCGTCGTCGTCAACTATGCCAAGACCTATTTTACCTCCGGTCCGCTGGCGCCGTACTGGCTGTTCATGCTGGGCGCGCTGTTCATCCTGGTGACGCTGCTATTGCCGCGCGGAATTGTCGGCACTTTCAACACCTGGTGGGAGCCGTGGAAGGCGCAGCGCATCCCGGCAAGTGCTGCAAGTGCTGCGCGTGAGGATGGCGTCAGCGAACCCGATATGGCGGAGTAAGCGCATGAACGTCATGGACAGCCGTGCCACATCCGCGCTGCTCTATCTCGACGGGGTGCACGTCTCCTTCGATGGCTTTCATGCCATCAACAATCTGTCGCTGACGCTCGCTCCCGGCGAAATGCGCGCCGTGATCGGCCCGAACGGCGCCGGCAAGACCACGATGATGGACATCATCACCGGCAAGACCAAGCCGGATCAGGGCGAGGTGTTGTTCGATGGCGTCACCGACCTGACCCGGCTTGACGAAACCAGGATCGCCGAACTCGGGATCGGCCGGAAATTCCAGAAGCCGACGGTATTCGAGAGCCAGACCATCGAGGACAATCTGCTGCTGGCGCTGAATGTCGATCATCGCGTCAGGGGAACGCTGTTCTGGCGCGAAAGCAAAGCCGAAACCGAACGCATCGAACGGGTGCTGGAAACCATTCGGCTGACCGAAGCGCGTGACCGGCTGGCGGGAAGCCTGTCGCACGGACAGAAGCAGTGGCTTGAGATCGGCATGCTGCTGGCCCAGGATCCGAAACTGCTTTTGGTCGACGAGCCGGTCGCCGGCATGACCGACGTCGAGACCCATCAGACCGCCGAGCTTTTGAAGGAAATCAACAAGGACAAGACCGTTATGGTCGTCGAACACGACATGACCTTCGTCCGCCAGCTCGGCGTCAAGGTGACCTGCCTGCACGAAGGCTCGGTGCTGGCGGAGGGAACCATCGACCAGGTTTCGTCGAATGAGCGGGTGATCGAAGTGTATCTGGGGCGCTAGCGGATGTTGAAGGTCGAAAATATCAACCTCTATTACGGCGCCGCGCAGGCGCTTCGTGGCGTCTCGCTCTCGGCCGAGCCGGGAAAGGTGACGTGCGTGCTCGGCCGCAACGGCGTCGGCAAGACCAGCCTGTTACGCGCGATGGTCGGCCAATATCCGATCGCCAGCGGCTCGATCGTATTCGACGGCACCGACATCTCGGGTCTCAGGCCCTATGAGCGGGCGCGGCGCGGTATCGGTCTCGTGCCGCAGGGCCGAGAGATTTTTCCGCTGCTGACGGTGGAGGAAAATCTCAAGACCGGCTTTGGACCGTTGAAGCGCGAGGACCGCAGTATTCCGGACGACGTGTTCGCGTTGTTTCCGGTGCTGCAGTCGATGCTCGCTCGCCGCGGCGGCGATCTTTCCGGCGGCCAGCAACAGCAACTCGCGATCGGACGTGCGCTGGTGATGCGGCCAAAACTGCTGCTGCTCGACGAGCCGACCGAGGGCATTCAACCATCGATTATCAAGGACATCGGGCGGGCGATCTCGTATCTTCGCAATCTCGGCAACATCGCGATCGTGCTGGTCGAACAATATCTCGACTTCGCCTGCGAGCTCGGCGACAATTTTGCCGTCATGGACCGGGGCGCGGTGAAATATGCCTGCGATCGCAGCCATCTCGATCCCGGCGAAATCAGCCGCCAGATGGCGCTATAACATGGCTTTGTGACGCGACCGGCAACGGGTCGCGCGCCCTTTTGGGGAGAGTGGGGGCGGATGCGGACCGATACCACCAGCGCTGCTTCGACGATTTTCGCAGCCAACCGCGCCCGGGGCTCGGTGAGGTTCGACGTGCATCTCCTCGAGGGTGTCACTCGCCGCCGCCATTTGCATGAATCCGGCTCGCTGCGCGTCCGCTTCCCCTCACCCGAGGCGGAGGGCCTGTCGGCGGTTTTCGTGAACACCGCCGGTGGTATCGCCGGCGGCGATCGTTTCGACATCGACATCGCGACCGTCGAAGGATCACGCCTCGCGGTGACGACAGCGGCCGCGGAGAAAGTCTACCGGACCGATGGACCGGCCGCGGAGCTCAGTATTGCCTTGAAGGCTGCGGCAGGCTCACACCTCGCCTGGCTGCCCCAAGAGACCATCTTGTTCGACCGGGCGCGGTTGTCGCGCCGGATCGATATCGACCTTGCGCAGAGCGCTTCGCTCTTGCTCTGCGAAATCCTGGTGTTTGGCCGCTCCGCGATGGGTGAGCGAATGCTGCATGGCGAATTCGTCGACCGCTGGCGAATGCGGCGCGGGGGCAGGCTGGTGTTCGCGGAATCCGTGCGGCTTGACGGCGGCATCGGCGAGAAGCTCGCCAGACCGGCGATTGCAAAAGGCGGCGTGGCCGTCGGCACTGCGTTGATCGTGCCGGGCGATGAGGCGCTGGTCGCAAGGATTCGCGAGCTCTCCGAATCCTTCGGTGGCGAGGTCGGCGTCTCCGCCTGGAATGGGTTTGCAATGGCCCGCTTCTGTGCCCAAGATGCGGCCAGGCTTCGCGCCGACATGATGGCGGTGCTCGGCCGCGCCTCCGGCTCGGCGCTGCCGCGGCTGTGGCTCAGTTAGGTTGGCTGGAATAAGCAGAGTGCTCCCATGAACCTCTCTCCCCGCGAAAAGGACAAGCTTCTGATTTCGATGGCGGCGATGGTGGCGCGGCGGCGGCTGGAGCGCGGCGTCAAGCTCAATCATCCGGAAGCCATCGCCATCATTTCCGATTTCATCGTCGAGGGCGCGCGCGATGGCCGCACGGTGGCCGATCTGATGCAGGCCGGCGCGCAGGTGCTGACCCGGGCGCAGGTGATGGCGGGGATTGCGGAAATGATTCACGACATTCAGGTGGAAGCGACATTTCCGGACGGTACCAAGCTTGTCACCGTGCATGAGCCGATAAGGTAGGAGTGCCCCATGATTCCCGGTGAACGATTCATCAAGGACGGCGAGATCGAGCTTAATGCCGGCCGCAAGACCGTGACACTGACGGTTGCCAACTCGGGTGATCGCCCGATCCAGGTCGGCTCGCACTACCATTTCTTCGAGACCAATCCGGCGCTGAAGTTCGACCGGAAAAAAGCCCGCGGCATGCGGCTCGATATCGCGGCCGGCACCGCGGTGCGGTTCGAGCCGGGGCAGACGCGGGACGTGCAGCTCGTGGCGCTCGCGGGCAAGCGCGTAGTCTATGGTTTTCGAGGCGAGATCCAGGGGAAGCTGTGACGCGATGCTTGCCGGCTTACGCCTTGTCTCCGAAGCTGCCGATTTCGCGGCGCGCCGTCACACCGGCCAGCAGCGCAAAGGGCGCGGCAATGAGCCTTATGTCAATCACCTCGCCGAGGCGGCGAACCTGCTTTCGATTGCGACCGATGGGACCGATGCCGAACTCGTCGCTGCCGGCTGGCTGCACGACACCATCGAAGACACGGCAACAACCTATCACGAACTGGCGAAAATGTTCGGTGAGCGCGTCGCAGCGCTGGTGGTCGAGGTGACCGACGACATGACCGCGCCGAAGCCGGAGCGCCGCCGGAAACAGATTGTCGACGCGCCGCGGAAATCGCCGGGAGCCAAACTGATCAAGATCGCCGACAAGATCAGCAATATCCGCGCACGCATCCTGCCTCAGCCGAGCCAGGACGAACGCGATGATCTCGCCGACTATGTCGCCTGGGCCGAGAAGGTCGTCGCGGGATGCCGGGGCGTCAACGTGCTGCTCGATCGGATGTTCGACGAAACGGTGAAGCTGGCAAGGAGCACGCTTTGAGCACGAAAATCAAACGTTCGGTCTATGCCGACATGTTCGGGCCCACTACCGGCGACCGGGTGCGGCTGGCCGATACCGATCTCATCATCGAGGTCGAAAAGGATTTCACCGTCTACGGCGAGGAGGTGAAATTTGGCGGCGGCAAGGTGATCCGCGACGGTATGGGACAATCCCAGGCCACCAACAGGCAAGGCGCGGCCGATACCGTCATCACCAATGCGCTGATCGTCGATCACTGGGGGATCGTCAAGGCCGATGTCGCCATCAAGGAAGGCCACATCAGCGCCATCGGCAAGGCCGGCAATCCCGATATCCAGCCCGGCGTGACCATCGTGATCGGTCCCGGCACCGACGTCATCGCGGGCGAGGGGAAAATCCTCACATCGGGAGGCTTCGACAGCCACATCCATTTCATCTGCCCGCAGCAGATCGAGCACGCGTTGATGTCCGGCGTGACCTCGATGCTCGGCGGCGGCACCGGCCCGTCGCACGGCACCTTTGCCACGACCTGCACGCCCGGGCCCTGGCACATGGCACGGATGATCCAGTCGTTCGACGCATTTCCGGTCAATCTCGGAATTTCCGGCAAGGGCAACGCCTCGCGCCCGGCGTCGCTGGTGGAGATGATCAACGCCGGCGCCTGCGCGCTCAAGCTGCACGAGGATTGGGGCACGACGCCGGCGGCGATCGACAATTGCCTTTCGGTTGCCGACGATCACGACATTCAGGTGATGATCCATTCCGACACGCTGAACGAGTCCGGCTTCGTCGAGGATACCATCAAGGCATTCAAGGGCCGCACCATTCACGCCTTCCACACCGAAGGCGCTGGCGGTGGACATGCGCCCGACATCATCAAGATTGCTGGATTGAAAAACGTTCTGCCGTCCTCGACCAATCCCACGCGCCCGTTCACCCGCAACACCATCGACGAGCACCTGGACATGCTGATGGTGTGCCACCATCTCGATCCGTCGATCGCCGAGGATCTGGCTTTCGCCGAAAGCCGTATCCGGAAAGAGACCATTGCAGCCGAGGATATCCTGCACGACCTCGGCGCGCTTTCGATGATGTCCTCGGATTCGCAGGCCATGGGCCGGCTCGGCGAAGTCATCATCCGCACCTGGCAGACCGCCGACAAGATGAAGAAGCAGCGCGGCAAGCTCGCCGAGGACAAGGGCAACAACGACAATTTCCGCGTCAAGCGCTATATCGCGAAATACACCATCAACCCCGCGATCGCCCATGGCGTCGCAAAACTGATCGGCTCGGTGGAAAAGGGCAAGCTCGCGGACCTTGTGCTGTGGTCGCCGGCGTTCTTTGGCGTCAAGCCCGACTGCATCATCAAGGGCGGCTCGATCGTCGCAGCCCCGATGGGCGATCCCAACGCATCGATCCCGACGCCGCAGCCGGTGCATTACCAGCCGATGTTTGCTGCCTACGGGAAATCGCTGACGGCGTCCTCGGTGGTATTTTCCTCCAAGGCCGCGGTGTCTTCCGGGTTGGCCAAGAAGCTCGGCATCGACAAGAAGCTGTATGCGGTAGAAAATACCCGGGGCGGCATCTCCAAGAAAAGCATGATCCACAACGGCGCCACGCCCAGGATCGAGGTCGATCCCGAAACGTATGAGGTGCGCTCCGACGGCGAATTACTGACTTGCGCGCCCGCCGAGGTGCTGCCCATGGCGCAGCGCTATTTCATGTTCTAAGCTCGCTCCCGGAACTCAAAGCCATAACAGAAGCCGGGAGGATATCGTGATTTACGTCGTCGCCACGCTGACCGTGAAGCCTGAAACGCGCGCCGAATTCATTGCGGCTGCCACCGCCTGCATCAAGGAGACCCGCAAGGAGGCCGGCAATATCGCCTACGACCTGCATGAGAGCGTCACCGATCCGACCAAAATGGTGTTTTTCGAGCAATGGGAAAGTGTGGAGGCAACGGTGCCCCACGGGAAAGCCGAACACATGAGAACCTTTGGCCGAGTCGCCGTGAAATGCATGACGGCGCCGCCAAAAATCGAGGTCATCACGCCCG
>Ga0137359_10005013_pt1 | contig 10897 bp, 8 predicted proteins | sample Mad1_40_16metaG_FD_108281 | JGI IMG/M metagenome (GOLD analysis project Ga0137359, IMG submission 108281) | Vadose zone soil microbial communities from Angelo Coast Range Reserve, California, USA - Mad1_40_16 metaG | ecosystem: Environmental > Terrestrial > Soil > Vadose zone | place: USA... | reverse complement strand
TGCTCGTCGTCGCTTCCAATTTCTTGGGAGTCCAGAATCAAATGCGAAAACTTAACGGTTGCTTGCATATACGGCTCCTGCGTGCCTCAATATTAGCTCGGCTGGGTTGGAGCGCTGATTAGGCCTCTAAGCACAGATACATTTCTATCACCAGCGGAAAGGCTCGGTGAATTTTTCAAATTTATCGGTGAAAAAGGAATTTCTGTCGCCGCCGTTCTGGCTGCTGTCGGTTGTGTGAAAACACTGCGGTGGATGAGATCGCTCGCTGACACATCCCGCGAGCATCCCTTGAGCGATCACCGACAACACCAGCAATCTGCGTAGTCGCGGACCTCTGTTGGCGATCTCTCTCATCGAACAACCTCGCGAGGATCTTGTGGTGGTGGCCACGGCGGGTTGTGGCGCGCTGAACCTACACTGACAGAATTGGGCGCCGGAATAAAGAATTTCCCATTGGCACGGACATTGCTTAGCTATTGCTATCGTCAATCCAGGAATCGCAGCCAATGTTCTCGCGTCGATCAATTGGACTCGTCCGGCACAGATCAAATCGCCATCCGCCCGCACCGGTCGGTCAGATTGCCGAGCTGCGCCAAGAGCCCGTGCTCGGCGCGCATCTTGCGGCCTCACGCCGCGGTTACACTCATCACGGCATCTACGTCGGTCGCGGAATGGTGGTGCATTACGCTGGTTTGTCCCGACTCTTGCGTTCAGGACCGGTCGAGGAAGTGACCATGGCTCAATTTTCCATGGGGTGGCCGGTAGGGATCGTTCGGGACCGTGAATCGACGTACTCACCTCAGGAGATCGTCCTACGTGCCCGGTCCCGGCTCGGTGAGAACAGGTATAGCGTCCTGAGGAACAATTGCGAGCATTTCTGCAACTGGTGCATAAGCGGCCGCAGTCGCAGCATTCAGGTTGAACGACCCGGGGCTATCACCTTGCACGTGCTCGTTGTGGCCGCCCATTGCGCCGGCCGACTGCCGTTCATGCTTGGATCCCTGCGCACATTGGTGAGCCGCGATGCGCTCGCGGGTTGACGGGTTGATGTCATATCTAGGGCCGTGCGACCCGTGGGGGCGACCGCAGCGCAGTGCCGCCGGAACGGCGCGTCCGCATACCCGGCTACACTTTGCCTTCCCGCCATTCTTCAGTCATAGTTCCTAGTTCGGGTCGGTGCCCCAGGGCAGGCGCCGCTGTCGAAATCGCTTACACGCAGCGGAGCTTGCGGTGTCGGAACTGGATGGACTCAGATTACTTCGCCGAATCGAAGAAGGTGTCGCCGGTAAATTCGGCGAGGCCTTCTTCAAGCAAATCGTCCGAGACCTCTCTGGAGCGCTGAACGCGCACGCGGCGTTCGCGGGCCGGTTGAATGACGACCGGACCGGCAGCATGCTTGCCTTTTGGGTCAAGGATGCTTTCGAGAAGTGTTTGACCTATCCCCTGAAGGGGACGCCCTGCGAGTTTGTGTACAAAGGCGAGATTACGTCCTTTGCACGCGATATCGGCAAGGTTTTCCCAACGGACCGCGAATGGTTTGCACAGCTTGGTGTAAACAGCTATCTAGGTATTCCGATCAAAGGCGAGACCGGGGCTGTGGTTGGGCATCTTGCCGTGATGGATCAGCGCGAACGCGATTGGCACGATGCGGACCTCGATGTGCTGCGATTGTTTTCGATGCGTACGGCTGTGGAATTGGAACGCGCCAATTCCCATCGACAACTGGAGAGTAGCAACCAAGCGCTCGCGGACGCAAACGCTCGGCTAATGGCGGAGATCGAGCATCGAACGCAGGTGGAGAAGGAACTCGAAGCGGCGACGCAGGCAGCCGAGGCGGCCAATCACGCCAAGAGCGTGTTTATATCGCAGATGAGTCACGAGCTCCGAACGCCGCTCAACGGCATCTTGGGATATGCGCAGCTCATGCGGCGCGATACGGCGGTCGCGACCGCCGTCAAGCATGACGGCCTGCAGGTGATCGAGCGGTCGGGCGAGCATCTGCTGACGCTGGTCAACGATCTCCTTGACTTGGCGAAGATCGAAGCCGGCAAGCTCGAGCTCACGCCCACCGAGGTCGATCTACGCGACCTGTTGATGCACATCGGCGACCTGATCGGCGAGCGTGCTCGCCGTGCCCAATTGGAGTTCACCGTGGATGCGGGTTCCGCGCCCTCGGGGGTGTTCGCAGATGGCCGGGCCCTGCGGCAAATCTTGCTCAATCTGCTGGGGAACGCCGTCAAATTCACGCCGGCCGGCGGACGGGTTGATCTTCGCGTTCGCGCCGCGGCGCACGGTCAGGATCACTATCGCCTTGGCTTTCAAATCCAAGACTCGGGGATCGGAATTCCGGCCGATGAACTGAAGAACATATTCGAACCCTTTCATCGGGTTACCGGTGGTCGTGCCGCCGTCGAAGGAACCGGATTGGGTCTCACCATCACGCAGCGATTGGTGGCGGCGATGGGAGGGGTTCTCGAGGTCAGGAGCGGCGTCGGAATGGGGAGCACATTCGAATTCGAAATCGTGCTGCGCGCCGCGGCCGGCCCCGATACCCGTGAGTCCATGGTCGAGGTAGTTCGCGCCTATCGCGGCGAACGCAAGCGCGTGTTGCTGGTGGATGACGATCCCGTGAACCGCGAACTGCTGCGGGGCTTGTTGGTGGACTTGGGTTTCTTGGTGGGTGTGGCCGAAGACGGCGCGCGGGCGTTGCACGCCGTCGAGTCGTCACTGCCAGACCTTGTGATCACGGATTTATTGATGCCGAACATGAATGGCGCCGATCTCGTTCAGGCGTTGCGCGCGCGACCTTCCACCGCGAATCTGCCGGTGATCGCCCTGTCGGCGAGTGCTGCTTCCGCAGCGCATGGCGATGTGGCGCTCGACGGCTTCAATGTGGTCTTGACCAAGCCCGTGCGGTTCACCGAGCTGTTGGAATGCGTGGGCCGCTGCCTGGGACTGACATGGGTCTGCGGCCCCCGTGCCGATCAGACCGAATCGACGGAGACCGGCGCCGTGACCGGGGAATTGGATGAACGATTCATTGCCAATCTCGGCGATCTTGCCATGCGCGGCGACGTACAGGCGCTCAAGAGCCTGTGCGATCAGGCTGGGCGGCATTCGGCCCAGGCGCGACAGTTGCTTACCGAATTGGCGCCGCATGTGGCGAAATACGATACCGTCGCGATTCGCCGCGTGGTTGCGTCCGTCACCGCGGCCAGCACGCCTGCTGCCGCTCGCTGAATCCCGCCATCGGCTGTGGTCTGCCCGCAATCCGCGGTGGGCTACATCCATAATTCACGCCTCCTGAGGCTTTCTGCGGGCCGGCTGCCGCGGCATGAGGATTGCAAATCGCTGTTAGAGACGCCAATCCTCAGGCATCGGAGAGCATATGCAATTGCAAGACGTATCGAGCGCGCCAAAGCCCGCGGGCAGGCGCATCGGATCAATCCTCCCTAACATCATCGCGTTGAATGCCGACATTTTTGCCCTGTTGCGCCGGGTGTGCTGGCCGCTGCTCGACCTCGGCTTCCGAATTTGGCTGGCACAGCAATTCTTCGTGTCCGGGGTCATCAAGGTCACGCATTGGGAGACCGCTCTGAACCTTGCGGCCCAAGAGTATCCGGTGTCGTGGATGAGTCCAACGGCGGCGGCGTACACCGGGGCTGCGATCGAGGTCATCGCCCCGATCTTTCTCGCAAGCGGGCTGCTCACGCGTTATGCGGCGACGGCGTTACTTGCGTTATCGCTGGTGATTCAATTCAGCTACCAGCCTTTTGACAGCCAGTTGTTCTGGATCGCCTTGTTCGGCTGGTACGCTGTGGCCGGTGCGGGATCGATGTCGTTGGATCAACTGTTGCGCCGGGGTCTCGCCGACAGCGCGCTGCCCTGGGTGCCGCGCATCATCCGGATATCGGGGGCGGTGCGCGCGCGGTTCAGTCCCGTGTACCTGTCCGCGATCAGAATCTGGTTGGGAGTCACTCTACTGGCTGTCGGATTCGGCCACGCGGATCTTGGTTTGTGGCTGCCGCTGGCGACGTTGTCGGCCTGGCCGCCGTGGGCCGCGGTCATCGGCGGGGCGCTCATGGTCTTTGGATTGGCCTCTCGCTGGGTCACGGTGGTCTTGGTGTTCGGATCGATTGTGGTGCCGATGATGAATACCGGCCTTACCGCCGATAGCTTCGGCACGATGGTTTTCGCGATGATTGCGATTCTTGGCGCGGGTCCGGCGGCCGTCGATCGGCTCATCGCTCGATCGCTGGCGCGGCGCTATCCGCAATTGGAGGGCAAGCCGAGCTTCGCCGTGGATTCAGCGCCGAGAGTTGTCATCGTCGGCGGCGGATTCGGAGGCCTGAGCTGCGCATCCGCCCTGCGCAAGGCGCGGGTGTCGATTACCTTGATCGACCGGGGAAATTTTCATTTGTTTCAGCCGTTGCTGTATCAGGTGGCCACGGCCGCGCTGTCGCCGGGCGATATCGCCGCACCGATCCGCCCGTTGTTTCGCGACGCCTTCAATGCGCGCGTGTTGCTCGGCACTGTCACAGGGGTCGACCTTGAGAACCGTTGCGTACAGATCGGCGCTCAGCACGTGGACTATGATTACCTCGTTATCGCCACTGGCGCGACGCACAGTTATTTCGGGAAGGATCAATGGCAGCCCTATGCGCCGGGCCTCAAGCGGGTGGAGGACGCCACCGAAATCCGTCGGCGCTTGCTGATGGCGTTCGAACGGGCGGAGGCGACCGAAGATCAAATCGAACGGGCAGCTTTGTTGACGTTCTTGATTGTCGGCGGAGGCCCCACCGGCGTGGAACTGGCGGGTGCAATCGCGGAATTGGCGCGCTTCGGCATGGAAAAGGAGTTTCGCCGCTTCGATCCGGCGAGCGCGCGCGTCGTACTGGTGCAGTCCGGTCCGCGCATTCTTCCGAGCTTTCCGGAGTCGCTCTCCAACGTGGCGCATCGCTCTCTGACCCGGCTGCGTGTGGAAGTCCTGCTCGACAGCCGCGTGGACGGCATCGATGCGGAGGGGGTATCGGTGAGCGGCAAACGCATCGCCGCTCGCACCGTGCTATGGGCGGCCGGTGTGATGGCCTCGAAGGCGGCGCAATGGTTGGGTGTGCCTGCGGATAACGCAGGTCGGGTGAAGGTGGATCAGCACCTGAACGCCGAGGGCCAGCCCTCCGTTTGGGTCATCGGCGATACGGCCGCAAGCAATGCCTGGGCTGGAAAACCAGTCCCCGGTCTCGCGCCCGCGGCCAAGCAGGGGGGGCAGTATGTAGCCGGCGTGATTCGCGCCCAGATTGAGGGACGTGCGCCGCCGGCGCCATTTGCCTACCGGCATCTGGGAAGCCTCGCGACCATCGGCCGCAAATCGGCGGTCGCGGATTTTGGCTGGATCAAGATTTGGGGAGCGCCGGCCTGGTGGCTGTGGGGATTCATCCACGTGGGCTTTCTGGTTGGAATGCGCAATCGCGTGTCCACCATGGTGAATTGGTTCTGGGCGTACCTGACCTTCGGCGGCGGTATCCGCTTGATCACGGGTGCGGAGTGGATTCCAGCAGGCTGGCGTGACCGTCCGGATCCGCGATCATGATGCCGGTGGTTTTCTGGCCATCCTCTTCGACGATGCCAGGAGAAATCATCCGGTAATGATTAGCGCGAGCGCCGCGTTCGGCGGCGTCGACGTCGGCGGCGAAATTGACCTGCCAGCGCCAGATGTCGTTGGCGCGGGTATCGACGGGCATAGCGCGGCCGTCCCGTGGGGTCAGATATTCCAATAACTCTACGCCGGGTCCGCGGGCCGCGTGCAACGTGGTAATGCGCAGCCGGGCCCCGAACACATTGTTCAAGTGTTCCTGTTCCGTACCGTAGTTCTCGCTGGTGCCGACGATTACCAGCCCCAACGTGTCCCGGTAGAACTTCAAACTGGACTCGGTGTCGGCGACGACAATGGCGGTGTGATCGATGCCGAGAAACAGTGGACCGGCGTGCTGGTGCCATTTGGGGTTTCCCTTGTCGTCCGGAAAATGCAGCACTTCCAAGTAGTGTCCGTCGGGATCGCGAAAGTAGAAGGCCGAAATGCCGGCCGCCTGCTTGTTTGACGGAGGAAGCACCTGGGGCCCGGTCGATGCGAAAGTGACATCGTGTTCGCGCAGCCACGCGAATGCCCGATCCATGTCGGACACGATGATGGCCACATGCTGGAACCAACGATCATTGCTGCGGGAATCCACGGGGAAGGGCCGGCCCTGCGGAGCAAGGAACTGCTCCAATTGCAACCTTTCATCGCCCAGCCTGAGCGTCACGATGCGTAGGCGCACTCCGAATACCCCATACAGATGCTCGTACGCTTCACCGCTGACCTCGGTGTCGGACACGAATTCGAATTTCAGTACTTTTTCGTAAAACGCCCTGCTGGCGTCCAAATTGCCGACCGTCATGGCCACCGATTCGACGGCTCGTACGGGCACGCCGTCGGCATATGCGCCAAAACTCAGCAGGCAACCCGCGGTGGACACGCCGATCCAACGGAGGAATTTGAATTGCTTCATGACGGAATCTCCGGATTAAACTGAAACGGCGGCTTCGCGCGATGCATGTCCAGTGAGTTGCCTGCCGAGGAGGGTGGCCGTGCGCAGCGCCCAGGCGTAAATCGTCAGAGACGGATTCACGCGGCTTGAGCGCGGCAGCACGCTGCCGTCGACGACATAGAGGCCGTCCAGCCCGTGGACCTTGCCCTGCGCATCGACCACGGAGGTGTTGGGATCGTCTCCGGTGATCAAGGTGCCGCTGACGTGAGCGGTGCCCGCAAGACCGACTCGTTGCGAGAAGGCGATCAATCCACTGCGCAGCAAGGCTCCCCGAAATTGCTTTATCAGTCGGACATGCTCTTCGAGCGCCGGCCTCAAACGGGTCTCGTCGAAGTCCAATGTCGGACGACTGGCGCTCGCCGCATCGTTGGCGCCTGCGCCGATGACGCGATTGTCGCTGTCCGAGCCATCCTCGGTCTGCAGAAAGAATCCATAAGAACGGCTGCCGATCAAGCGCGCGAGCGGACCGGGCACCCAGCGGGGGATCAGCGTCGAGATCAACTCGCCATCAAACCCGAGAGGCTGCACCGAGCTGTGCGGAAGATCGTCGTTCAAAAACAGGCGGGTCTTGCGAATGAGGTCGGTCTTCAGCGACGGCGACACGGCGATCATCGCGGTCAGCAGGTGCATTTTTAAATTGCGGCCGACTTCTTCAAGGCCGAGGATCGACCTTTGCAGGCGATGGCGCTCCACGTGACGCTGCAGCAGCCGCGGAGAGTGCAAGGCACCGGCGCCCAGCAGCACGCAGCGGGCGCGCAGGGTTCGTCCGTCCGTCAAGTGTACGCCGCGAATCTTTGTGGGATTCCCCCGGTCCCCCACCAGATCGTCCACTGCCACGCCCGTCAGGAGCGTGAGGTTGGGCGATTGCCGCGCACGCGTCAGAAACCCGGTTTCCGCGTCGGACTTGAGGCCCGCTACCGAGGCGAAGCCGTCGAAGTGACTCGCCTCGTGTTTGTTCGCAACGATCCCTGATGCCAATCCCAACGGCATGGGCTCGGATCGCCATTGAGGACAGCGCGCCGTCATGGTTGCCGAGATACGCGCCAAGTCCGGCTCACAATCGAAGAGGCGGACACCCAAGTCGCGAGTCGCAGCATCGTAGTACGGACTCAGATCTTCGTAGCTGATCGGCCAGCCGCGGCATTGATGCGCCGGGTCCGGCAGGAATTCGTTCGGCGAATAGCGCAGCAGGGCGGCGCCGTACCACTTGGTCTTGCCGCCGACGTTGAAGTATTCCTCGGGCTTGAATTCCCGGCCGCGACCATCGACCCAGGACTCCTGGCTCTTGAAGAGCCCCTCGTGCACGACCTTGCAGATGTCGAGCGTGCTCTCGTCACGCGGCAGTTCGCGGCCCTTTTCAACGAGGGCGACGCGCAGCCCCGCATCCACGAGAGTCTTGGCAGCGGCGCAACCGCCGGCGCCGGAGCCGACGATGATGGCATCGTATTCTTCAAATGCGGACGTCATGATTGTCTCCAGTTCAAGGTCTGCTGGGCTCGTAGCCGCAGTGGATGCAGCGCTCGCTCGATGTGTGACACAACTTGGCGCAGGGCGCGGACTGCGGCCGGTGCACGGCCAGAAACGCCGCGGTTCCCAGCTGCATGCCGATCACCGGCGCCGTTAGATAGATCCAGAACGCGGTCCAAATATGTCCCGGAAGCGCGGACGCAAAGGAGCGGGCAGGGTTGATGCTCATGCCCGACAGGGGTCCCTCGAAGCTGATGAACAGGCAGACCAGGAGGCCGGCGATCAGGCCGGTGAATCGCGCCAGATGCATCTTGCTCGAGACCGTGAGCACGACGAATATCATCAGGGCGGAGATGCCGATCTCCGCCGAGAACGCCGCGCCGACTCCGGCGTCGCCGGGGACGGTGGCCACGAAGCTCACCGGCGGTTCGGAAAACGCTGGGCCGAAGGCGACCACCAGGCCGCACACGCCAAGCGTTCCACCGATGAATTGCGCAATGATGTAGAACGCGGCGTCGCTCGGCGCAATTTTACCGAGGCGTAGAAACGACAGCGTGACCGCGGGATTCATGTGAGCACCCGAGCGTCGCCCCCAGGGACTGTAGATGAGGGCGATTGCCGTCAGGCCCATTGCCGCCCCCGTGAGCAACCTGCGCAGGAAGGCATCCGGAATCACCGCATGCAGCGGCGAGACCGGGGATTCCAGCAGCAAGGTGAACACACCGGCGGAGACCATGAACATGCCGAGAGCCCACGCTTCGATGAAATACTCGGGCCAGTGGACGGCTGCGCTGCCCTTCGCAGCGGATTCGATGCTGTCGCTCACGATCAACCTCCAGTTTCGAATCCAGGGTAGAGCGTCATTCCGCCGTCGACGAACAGGCTGATGCCGTGCACGTAGTCGGCGTAATCCGACGCCAGCCAGACGGCCGCGCGGCCGATCTCGTCGGCCTCACCGATCCGCTTGTAAGGAATGAGCCGAAGCAAGTCGCTATAGGCCTCCGGTGTCCCCCACGCTTCCATGTTGATGGGTGTGCGGATGGCGCCCGGGCAGATGCTGTTCACGCGGATGCGATAGGGGGCCACCTCTTGCGCCAGGCTCTTCATCATCAGCATGACCCCGCCTTTCGAAGCGGCATAGTTCACGTGACCGGCCCAGGGAATCACTTCGTGCACCGAGCTGATGCAGAGAATTTTGCCGGCCGAACAAGACACGTTGGCCCGTACGCCGCGGCGTTTGAATTCCCTGACGGCTTCCCGGGCACACAGGAATTGCCCCGTGAGATTCACGCCGAGAACCTTGTTCCATTGCTTCAGCGTCAGGTTCTCGAATGAGGCGTCCTGCTGCAATCCGGCATTGTTGACCAGCACATCGATGGTGCCGAACTCCCCCAGCATCCGAGAGAACATTGCCATCACCTGATCCTCGTCGGACACATCCGCCTTGACGGCGATTGCCCGGACGCCGAATTCACGGATCTCGCGGCAAACCAGTTCGGCTTTGTCCTCGCCGGCCACGAAGTTGACCACGACGTCGGCGCCGGATTGACCCAAAGCCAGCGCAATGGCCCGACCGATACCGGAACTGGCACCAGTGACCAGAGCCTTCTGTCCCTGCAACAAGCGCTGGGGAGGGCAGTGGGGCATGACGGGTCTGGGCAGGTGAGCGGGATGCATCGCGGTATCCATGTGAATATCTCCTGGGTTGGTAGCGATCAATTCGAGGGTTGACGAGGCTGCAGCAGTTTTGCGACCAATCCGGTCCAACCGGTCTGGTGCGCCGCACCGACGCCGCGGCCGGTGTCGCCGTGAAAATATTCATAGAACAGCACGTGGTCGCGGAAGTGCGGATCGTTCTGCTGGCGCGGGTACTGCGAGAACACCGGCCGTTTGCCGTTCTTGTCTTTGAGGAATATTTTCGTCAGGCGCTTGGCGATCTCGCGCGCCGCCGCATCGATGGAGACGAAATTCCCCGATCCGGTGGGGCACTCGACCTTGAAATCGTCGCCGTAATAGTGATGAAACTTTTGCAGCGATTCGATCAACAGGTAGTTGACGGGGAACCAGATCGGGCCGCGCCAGTTCGAGTTCCCGCCGAACAATCCGGAATCCGACTCGGCGGGCAGGTAACGGACGCTCAGATCCGCACCGTTGACGTTGAATACATACGGATGCCGATCGTGGTGCTTGGAGATCGCACGGATCCCGTACTCGGAAAGAAATTCGGTTTCATCCAGCATGCGCGACAGCAGCCGCTTCATGCGATGCCCGCGGAGCAGCGAGAGCAGACGCCGGTGACCTCGGCCCTCGTCAGTCCAATGCGATACCAGAGAGGCAAGATCCGGGCGGTACTTCAAGAACCATTCCAGGCGACGCTTGAATTCGGGCACCCGTTCGAGCAGCTCCGGTTCCAGGGTTTCGACCGCGAATAGCGGAATCAAGCCCACCATCGAGCGTACTTTCAGCGGCGTCATAGTGCCGTCGGGAAGATGCAACACGTCGTAGAAGAATTCATCCGTCTCGTCCCACAGTCCGATGCCGGCCTCGCCCACGTTGTTCATGGCCTCCGCGATATGCAGGAAGTGCTCGAAGAACTTGGTGGCGATGTCTTCGTAGACTGGATTGGTCTGCGCCAACTCCAGAGCGATGCGCATCAGGTTCAAGGCGTACATGGCCATCCAGCTGGTGCCGTCCGCCTGATCGATATGGCCGCCGGTGGGCAGCTGCGAACTGCGGTCGAACACGCCGATGTTGTCGAGACCGAGAAACCCGCCTTGGAACACGTTGCGGCCTTCCGCGTCCTTGCGGTTCACCCACCAGTTGAAGTTCAGCATCAGCTTGTG
>Ga0137359_10005012_pt1 | contig 10897 bp, 12 predicted proteins | sample Mad1_40_16metaG_FD_108281 | JGI IMG/M metagenome (GOLD analysis project Ga0137359, IMG submission 108281) | Vadose zone soil microbial communities from Angelo Coast Range Reserve, California, USA - Mad1_40_16 metaG | ecosystem: Environmental > Terrestrial > Soil > Vadose zone | place: USA... | reverse complement strand
TTGTGGGGCAGCATCCAGAGCTTGAGGGCATCAGAACAAGGCTCGGACGTTCGCTTATAGCCGATTGCGACCTTGGGCGTTGTCAGATCAGGAGCCCCAAGTGGAATTCGTACACTGTCGGTATCCGGAAGATCCGTACAGTTATTGACAGAATTCGACATCCGGGACCAGCAATGGCCCGATCCGGGATGTCGATTCAGACAATCGCGCGCCTTACCGATTCCAGATCGAGTATCCGGAGGTGGTGCCGTCCGCCCAGTTCACCTGCGTGATGCCAACGAACGTGTTGCTGCCGCTGAGGCCCTGGTATTTTCCAGTGCCACCGGTGTAGGTGAAAGTACCCGGACCGCGTCCACCGGGCCCCGGCGTGCCCGCGTTCTGCCAGGTGCAGTACGCCTGATCGCCATCCAGATCGGTAATGATGCAATAGCCACCGGCCTTGCTTTTGTTGTTGTTGAAGTCGGCGTCGAACCAGGCGGGGTACTTCACGCCGGCCCGATGGAACATGCCGCCTTCACCCTTGTCGTTGAAGAACGTGCCGCTGAATTCACCAACCCAGTAGAAATGGCCTTTTTCGATCTGTTGTGCCTTGCCGACCTCGAACCAGCCGAATTCCCCGGTGACTTTGTCTGCCGCGTGCGCTGGCATGGTGAGGCATGCCGCGCCCAGCAGGGAACATGCGCCGGCAACGAGGTGTCGAATTCTCTTGGTCTTCATTTGCCCCTCCCCTTTGCTCGTTGATTGAATGCCGGACAGATTGCCTGTCCGGGGACATTTCCGGTAAGCCTGTGCTACAGCGTGCTTGCGCGCCGAAAACTTTCCTTTTTTTTATTCCTTAATCTCGACGAGGAGCGCCCGCACATCTCCAAGATGCTCCTGAGAATGTGTGACCGGTGGATTGATCAGCACATCCCCAACCTTGCCATCAGTTACCTTGGTTGTTCCATCTTCAAGGGTGAATTTCGTTTTCCCGGCCTTCTGGATGTAAACAACCATCGTGGGGTGGGAGTGCATGCCAATCTTGTCGCCTTTCTTGGCTGTAAATTCGATTACGCGAATCTTGCCGGTCTCCTTCAATACCTTACAGTGCTTCGGCGCAACAGAACAAACATCTGCTGCAAATGCATACGACGATGCCATTAGACCCAATGCGAAAAGCAACGATGCCTTTTTCATATCCCCTCCTGGTTAATGGCCCAGAGGCTTCGGTCTGTTCCTCTGCGCCTATGTCGCTAACGTACTCTTCCGAAGCGCGATTCGCACAACGCCGCACCGCGCATAATCCGCGATGCGGCAACAGCTAATGGGGCCGCCCCATCTTGCAAGTCGTGGGCAGCGACGCCTCTGAACCCTCTAGCGCCGATCCGTCTTCCACCCATAGCCGGTGTCTTCCGCGCCGTACTTCACGTCCTTGCCGCCGGCCTTGGTGAAGGTGGCGATGTATTGGGGCTGGATCAGTTGATGGTCTTCCGCACGCATGATCACCTCGCCGGTGTCCGGTGGGCATGGTGCCCGGTCGGAGCATTCTTTTCTTAAAGTTTTCTCCCTCGGGAAACACAATGACGGCGCGGGTCGCCCAACGTTTCCGCGTCGCTGTGCATCAGACTTGTCGAGGGAGCCCGGATAATTTCTTTTAGGCCGGGATCAGGGGGTCGCCGTAGAATGCTGCTTGGGCGCCTGGGGGGCGGAGTTTTGTTGTGTAAGACGGATGTCGTCTTCGCCTGCCGGGCAATGTAGCACCGGCATGACGGGATGACAATCGGATTTCGGGGATGTCGGATTGACCTCGAAATAGACCGGGTAAATAGCTGGAGAATTTTTGCTTCTATCCGCACCCGCAATGCGTCCTCGCGCCGACGCGCAGCGACAATCTAGCGGGCCTCCCCTATGAATTTTCAATTGGCTACGAGGATGTAGATGCGAACCCACTGGTTCGAAAACGAGCTTGCCGAGTTTCAGTGTGAGGCTAACCTGGCCACTCGTTAGTGGCCGGGTTAAGGCCACAGGCGGGCCGGAACTACCAAAACGCACGCGTTTTGGGACCCCCGCAGGGCCATCCCTCGCTGCGCGAGGGATGGCCGGATCGCATTGATTCGCGTGTGGTGCTCGCTCAAACTCCGCGCATCGCGGCGTAGTAGGCTCGTTTAATCACCTTCTTCAGCCTCGCGCTGTCGGCCAGCACAAGATGCCCAGGATACTCATACACGAACAGGGCCTTTCTCAGAAGCATCGAGACAACAGATTCTGTGCGTGAACGTTTCATTGGATACTCCCAAAAAAATGTACCGGCAAATGACGGGGCGCCTGGGGATAATCCGGAGACACATGCCTATAGGCGGCAGTGGCTTCCGAGTCGTCCGGATTTCCCCGGCGCACCCTTTATTGCGCAATGGCTATGCCATCGGGGAGTGTCGAAAAAGTGGCACTTGGACCGCGGTTGGAAAGCACTCTGCTTCCAAGCGCAAAGGAGAGGTGTCGGAAAACCGACGGATGAGTATGCCGAACGCTCAGCACAAAGCGCGGCCGCAAAGCGTCACAGAATGCCGAATGTCATTCCGTGCCTAAAAAAAGGCGCCCGATAAGGGAGGTAACCGGGCGCCCATTTGCAAAAGCGCGGCTACTTACCGTCACGCCTTGCAAGATTCAAATATGCGTGAACTATATTACCGGAGGCCATCCTGACGCATGCGTTGCGGATAGTCCGATCGGCACTATTCGTGCGAATTGCTGCGGCGATCACGTTGCCCATCATTCTGCTCTATGAGGCAAACACGCACGATTTGCGGCGCGCGTCGACAGCGAGTCGGTGCGTCGCTGGGCAAGCAGCCGTGAGGTTTACGGCTTGGTCTGTGGCAATTGCACCCATTGGGGGGCGCGCTCAAAAAACAGAATGCGGTGCCCGAGTTCGCAGCCAGTTGCCATTGCCACAAGAACAGCCATGAATGACGTGCCACTATCGAGGGAAATCAGCCAACAGTTATCGGCCAGCATTTCGGTATTCGGGGGCTCTGGTTTGGCGCTTTCAATATCTCCTAAGAACTCTTGCCATTGCCGCATGCCATCGGTTCGTCGGGTGTCGGGTTTCACAATAAAAAGCATCGCTGAGTGCATGGCGCATTCCTCCCTTGAGGCTAACCACAAAGATGCAAAGACATGGCCCGCCGAGCCAGGCAGAAGCACGGCGAGCCTTTTTTGTTTAATTGGACTGCAGATCGCATTAACTGCCCGCTACCGATTGTGCTGCGACCGATCGGGCTGACAAGTCGTATGCTTCATCAGGAACTGGCGGGCAAGAGATGGCCATTCGTCTTCATGGTATCCATAACGCCGGAGCATCTGCCTGCATACAAATTCCCCAGCGGTAACGCTCGGCGATATTGGCGAGCCAAAGACAGAACTGGGCACGTATTCGTCCACGCCATAGCGCAGCCCTCGGAAATATAAGGACAGGCGCCCAGTGCCATCCTGCTCCAGGTAGGCGCGATTGGCGGGGCCTACCGTGTCTAATTTAAGCACCGCGGCCTCCTCCGGTTGCGCGGCTTTGACTATTGATGTCTGTGCATGGTTGACCATCGCTGCGTCTCCCGCGGGAGTAGCACCAAAAAAGATGCGCACGGGGACCGCCAAGGTCGAGTGTTTCAAAGCACCCGACCTCCCTTATACTTCAGCTATCCCCGTGCGCATCCTTACATGCCGCAACGGCCATGCCAGTGCGAGGCGTTGAAGAATTGACACCTTGAATGTCGCGAGAAGGCCCGATGTTTTCCGAGTACAAAAGAGAAGTGTCGGAAAACTGACGGCCGAACATGTCGAGTGCGCGACACAATCCACGGCCGCAAAGTGTCACAGGACGCCCTATGCCATTGCGGCGTGGGGACTCTCCGTGTTTGGCGCCCGGACCCTGTTCCGCTTCCAACCGCGGGAACCACGCGATTGCAGCGCCTACGCGAGCGGCGTAGTCGGGGATGATACGATCGTTCGCTTACTCGCATATTGTTGTGAGGAAGCAGCGGGAAACGTCCGAGTAATGGAATCCATACTGACCAGTCTTTGCGAGAAAAGCGATGTCTCGCATGGCGCCCCAAATGAGGCTGCCGAGCGGTTCGACGCTCTGCGCCGCTACGGCAGGTTGCCGCGAGGTCGAGAGAACGCGGCGAGTCGATAACAAACGCGGATGTAGCGGCGGCCATTTCAGGGCTGACGACACCCGCGCCTAATTGGGCGGGACATGCGGCCATCGTTCTCGCAAGTTTGTGTGCAGTCGGTGGGACCGGCGCTTCTTTCTTTGGTACTTCAACACTTGAGGAGTCAATTGAACGTATTCTGAACGACGCGACCGCGCGCCTGGCTCGCTTCGAAAAGCGGCGAGTTCTCCGTGCACCAGCCCGGAGCGTATCGGCGTTCGCGTGCACCAGAAATGATGGGCCGGCGTCGCGGGTCCGGCGTCTTGCCGGATTCCTTGCGCGTTGTTGTTGATAAGGCAGGGGAAATCTTTCTGCCGGCGTTAGGCATGCCTCTTGCAAAATCCGTTCGCTGCAACCCGTCGTTACCCCGCGCATCCCAACCAATTAGAGGAGAACCGAACATGTCCAGCAATTTCAATCGTCGCGATCTGCTGAAGGCGCTCGCCGCCGCCGGCCTTGCCGGGACCGTTCCCGGGCTTGGCAGTCGCGCATTTGCTGCGGACAAGATGATCGTCGGCGTGATCTACGTCGGTCCGCGCGACGATTACGGTTACAACCAGGCGCAGGCCCAGGCGGCTGCAGCGACCAAGAAAATGCCGGGCATCACGGTGATCGAACAGGAGAAAGTGCCTGAGACCGTGGAAGTGCAAAAAACCATGGCCTCGATGATCGAGCAGGATGGGGCGAGCCTGATATTCGCGACTTCGTTCGGATATTTCGACCCGCACATGATCAAGATGGCGGAGAAATATCCAAAGGTGCGCTTCGCACACTGCGGCGGCATGTGGACCGAGGGCAAGCATCCGAGCAACGCCGGAAGCTATTTCGGCTACATCGACGAATGCCAGTACCTGAACGGCGTGATCGCCGGCCATGTCACCAAGAGCAAGAAGCTCGGCTTCATCGCCGCCAAGCCGATCCCGCAGGTGCTGCGCAACCTCAACGCCTACACCCTCGGCGCGCAGAGCGTCGACCCGAAGATCACCACGCAGCTAATCGTCACGGGCGACTGGTCGCTGCCGGTCAAGGAAGCGGAGGCGGCCAACAGCCTGGTCGACCAGGGCGTGGATGTGATCACCTGCCACGTAGACAGTCCCAAGGTCGTCGTCGAAACCTGCGAGCGCCGCGGCATCTACGTGTGTGGCTATCACGCTAATCAGTCGGCGCTGGCACCGAAGGGCTATCTGACCGGCGCGGAATGGAACTGGCTCACGGTCTACAGCATGCACGTCAAGGACGCGATGTCCGGCGCGCCCTTCAAGAATTTCGTGCGCGGCGGGCTGCAGGAGGGCTTCGTGAAAATGTCCCCGTATGGCAAGTCCGTCCCCGATGCGGCGAAGAAGAAAGCCGACGCCATCAAGGCGCAGGTGATCAAAGGCGAGTACGTGATCTTCAAGGGACCGCTGAAGGACAACACCGGCAAGACCGTGATCCCGGCCGGCACTTCGCTCAAGCAGACGGATCCGGTGCTCGAGCAGATGAACTACCTGGTCGAAGGCGTCAGCGGCAAGGTGTGAAGGCGATCCGTGGCCTTCCCAGATGCCGGCCGTCTCGGCCGGGCGATGGAAGCCCTTGCGATTCCCCTCGGCGCGCTGCTCGGGTCGATGGTCTTGTTCGGGCTGTTCGTCGCCATGCTCGGCAAGAATCCGCTGGAAGTTTATGGCCTGATGTTCCAGGGTGCATTCGGCAGCAGCTTTGCCTGGCAGAACTCGCTCGTGCGCGCCGCCCCGCTGATCCTCACCGCGCTATGCGTAGCGTTGCCGGCGCAGGCGGGCTTGATGATCATTGGCGCGGAAGGCGCGTTGGTGCTCGGCGGGCTGGCCGCCGCGGTGGCCGGTCATGCGCTGGGCGGCCTGCCGCCGTTCATGGTGAAGCTAGCCATGGCCGGTTTCGCGATTCTCGCGGGCGGCGTGTGGATTTCGCTGGCGGGCGGGCTGCGGCAGTACCGCGGCGTGAACGAGACGATTTCCAGCCTGCTGCTGACATACATCGCGATTGCGCTGTTCAATCATCTGGTCGAAGGAGTGCTGCGCGATCCGGGCAGCCTCAACAAGCCGGCCACATATCCGATCGGGGAGGCCAACATGCTCGGCAGCTTCTTCGGATTCGACGTGCACTGGGGGCTCGGATTTGGCATCGTCTTCTGCGTCGCCATGTATGTGATGGTGAAGCACACTACGTTGGGATTTTCCTTGCGCATTGTCGGCGGCAATGCGCGTGCCGCGCGGCTCGCCGGACTGCCCGTCAGCAAGCTGGTGCTCGCCGCGTGCTTTCTTGGCGGCGGCGCTGCCGGTCTCGCCGGCATGGCGGAAGTGGCTGCGGTGCATGGCGCAGCCAATGCATCCCTGATCGCGGGTTACGGCTACACCGGTATCCTGGCCGCCTTCATCGCGCGCCAGAATCCACTCGCAATCCTGCCAGTCGCGGTGTTGCTCGGCGGCATTTCGGCGAGCGGCGGCATGTTGCAGCGCCGCCTGGACATGCCCGACGCGACCGTGCTGGTTCTGCAGGGGATGGCGTTCATGCTGGTGCTGGCGGCGGAGACCTTATATGGACGGTTTCGGATTTTTGAGCCCAAGCCCGTGGAGGAAAAATACGACAGAGAAGTGACGGTCGGGACTGTTGTAGCTATGGAGAAAGACGCCATGCATAACCTTGCATTGACGACAGTAGCGTCGTCACGGCAGTCACGATAGTCAGGGTATTCAACCCATGGACCTCGGCTGGTGGGGCGTTCCGATCGCAGTGCTGGGTGGCGCAATCCGCGTCAGTACGCCGTTCCTGTTCGTGAGCCTCGGCGAGTGCATAACTGAGAAAAGCGGGCGCATCAATCTCGGCCTCGAGGGCATTCTGGTGATGGGAGCGATGAGCGGGTACGCCGTGTCGTACATCTCGGGCAGTCCCTGGCTAGGCGTGCTGGCGGCGGGTGTGGCCGGGCTGCTGCTCGGGCTTTTGCACGGCTTGATCTGCAATCTGCCGCGCGTCAACGACATCGCCGTCGGCATCGGCCTGATGCTGTTCGGCACGGGTCTGGCCTTTTTCCTCGGAAAGCCGTATGTGCAACCGAAGGCGCCGACCTTGCCGTCGATTCCGTTCGGCAACTGGAGCGATTCGCCGCAGATCCAGGCGGCATTGCAGGTCAACCCGCTGCTGATCATCGGCATCGTGCTCGCAGTCCTGTTGGCCTGGGCATTCCGCAATACGCGCTGGGGACTGATCGTGCGCATGGTCGGCGACAGTTCCGATGCGGCGCGCGCGATGGGCTTTCGCGTTCCGGTGGTGCGCACACTCGCCACTGCGGCGGGCGGATTCCTTGCCGGTATCGGAGGTTCCTTTCTGTCGCTCTACTATCCCGGTAGCTGGAGCGAAGGTTTATCGAGTGGCCAGGGCCTGATGGCGGTGGCACTGGTGATCTTCGCGCGCTGGAATCCACTTTACTGTTTTTACGCGGCACTACTGTTCGGTGGCGCCGGCGCGCTCGGGCCGGCGCTTCAATCGGTCGGCATCACCAGCGGCTATTACCTTTACAATGCCGCGCCCTACGTGCTTACGCTCGGCATCATGATCGCGACCTGCTCGACGCGGCGTACGCTGGCCGGCGCGCCGGGCGAACTGAGCATCAACCGCTAGGAACTGGGCGCACTAATATATGAGTATATGAGGAGGCAAACATGAGCGGACTCGGCGGACTGAACAAATCACTTCGCGGCGTGGTGCTGGGCATGGTGCAGCTGCAACTGCCCGTGATGAAAACTCCCGGGGATCTTGACGCGCAGACGCGCAGAATATGCGATATGGTCGCAAAGGCCAGGCGCAATCTGTCCACCATGGATCTGGTAGTGTTTCCGGAATATTCGCTGCATGGCCTGTCGATGGATACGAATCAGGACATCATGTGCCGGCTCGACGGACCGCAGGTCGCCGCGTTCAAGCGCGCCTGCGTCGAGAACGGGATCTGGGGTTGCTTCTCCATCATGGAGTTCAACCCGAATGGCAACCCCTTCAACAGCGGACTGATCATCGACGACAAGGGCGAGATCAAGCTCTACTACCGCAAGTTGCATCCCTGGGTGCCGGTGGAACCGTGGGAGCCGGGCGACCTCGGCATCCCGGTGTGCGAGGGCCCAAACGGTTCCAGGCTGGCGCTGATCATCTGCCATGACGGCATGTTTCCGGAAATGGCCCGAGAAGCTGCGTACAAAGGCGCCGACATCCTGATCCGTACCGCCGGGTACACGGCGCCGATCCGCCATTCATGGAAGGTCACCAACCAGGCCAACGCATTCTGTAATCTGATCTATACCGCGAGCGTATGCATGTGTGGCAGCGACGGCAGCTTCGATTCGATGGGCGAGGGCATGTTCGTGAACTTCGACGGCACCGTATTGGTGGAAGGCAGCAGCCGGCCGGATGAAATCATCACCTGTGAACTGCGTCCGGATCTCGTGCACGAAGCGCGCACGCAGTGGGGCGTGGAAAACAACATCTACCAGTTCGGGCATCGCGGCTTCGTCGCGGTGAAAGGCGGCGCACAGGACTGTCCCTACACCTACATGCAGGACATGGTTGCCGGCCGCTACAAGCTCCCCTGGGAAAGTCACGTCAGAGTCACCGACGGCATGTCCTGCGGTTTCCCCCCGCCCGAGCGCCGCTACCAGTCGCAGACCGCGACCGGGAATCCGGCCAGGAGGCGCAAGCATGCGTGACGAAACAGTCAATCTCGGGCCCTATGTGGTCGCGGATCCGTACCGCTGGCCCTACGACGGCAATCTCACGCCCGCCAATACCGCGTTGGTCGTCATCGACATGCAGGTCGATTTTTGCGGAGAAGGCGGCTACGTCGACAAGATGGGATACGACATTTCGCTCACGCGCAAGCCCATCGAGCCGTTGAAGAAACTCCTGGCGGCGATGCGAGCAGGAGGCTACGCGGTGATCCATACGCGAGAGGGCCACAAGCGGGACCTGTCGGATCTGCCCGCCAACAAGCGCTGGCGGTCGCGGCAGATCGGCAGCAACGGTGTTGGCATTGGCGACATGGGACCGTGCGGCCGCATTCTGACGATAGGCGAGCCGGGCTGGGAAATCATTCCGGAAGTGGCGCCCCTGGCGGGCGAACCGGTCGTCGACAAGCCGGGCAAGGGTTCGTTCTATGCCACCAATTTCGAGCTGATCCTGCATACGCGTGGCATCCGCAATCTGATTCTGACCGGCATCACCACCGACGTGTGCGTGCACACGACCATGCGCGACGCCAACGACCGTGGCTATGAATGCCTGATCCTGTCGGATTGCACCGCGGCGACCGATTACGGCAATCATCTGGCGGCGCTGAAAATGGTGACGATGCAGGGCGGCGTGTTCGGTGCAGTGGCCGAATCTGCGGCCGTGATCAAGGCGATCGCCTGATGTCCGAATCGGAAATGATGCGGTTCAGACCCGAGCACGAGATCGTGCTCGACCATGCGCTCGAGGTAGACGTTTCCGGCATGACCAAGCGCTTCGGTGCGTTCACAGCACTCGACGACGTGTCGGTGCATGTGGCGGCGGGATCCTTCCATGCGTTGCAGGGCGAGAACGGGGCCGGTAAGAGCACGCTGGTGAAATGCCTGGTCGGTTTCTACCAGCCAACCGCCGGGCAGATCTCGGTAGACGGGCGCGAACGCACTATCGATTCGCCGCATGATTCGCACGCGCTTGGCATCGGCATGGTCTATCAGCATTTCACGCTGGTGCCGAGCATGACCGCGGCGGAGAACCTGGTGATGTCACGCACGGATGTCCCGGCGGTCATCAATTGGCGCGAGGAGCGCGCGCGCCTTGCGGCCTTCATGAACACGGTGCCCTTCAAAGTGCCGCTGGCCAAACCGGTCTCCCAGCTTGCCGCTGGCGAGAAGCAGAAGCTCGAGATTCTCAAGCAGATCTACCTCAACCGCTGCTTCATGATCCTGGATGAGCCGACTTCGGTCCTCACGCCGTCGGAAGCGGACGAGGTGCTGGGCATGCTGCGCGACATGGCGCGCGCGAACAAGGTGACCGTCCTGATGATCACGCACAAATTCCGCGAGGTCATGGCATTCGCCGACGCGGCTTCCGTGCTCAGGCGCGGCAAGCTGACCGGAGAGGGGCGCATAGCTGATCTGACGCCCGCGCGACTGGCCGAAATGATGGTCGGCTCGCGCGATATTCCGCAGGCGCATGGCGCCAAGGCGGGCACCCGCATCGACGAGCCGCGGCTGTCGGTGCGCAAGCTCCATGTGGACGACGATACCGGCATGCCGGCGGTGGAAGATTTCTCCATTGACGTGCGTCCCGGCGAGATCGTCGGCATCGCCGGTGTGTCGGGCAACGGGCAGCGCGAGCTGGTAGAAGCGCTAATTGGCCAACGTACGCCCGTCGCCGGTTCAGTGAGGGTCAACGGCGAGCCTTATTCCGCGTCGCGTGGGCAGATCCGCCTGCACCGGGCTTTCAGCCTTCCCGAGGAACCGCTGAGGAACGCCTGCGTGCCGGGCATGAGCGTCGCTGAGAACATGGCGCTGCGCAACTTCGATCAGGCACCGCTCGCGTCCGGGGTATGGCTGCGTGGCGGCGCGATGCAGCAGCAGGCGCAACGCTGGATCGGGGAGTTCAAGGTCAAGACTCAGGGCGCGGACGCGCTCATCGGCACCCTGTCCGGCGGCAATGTCCAGCGGGCGGTGCTGGCGCGCGAGCTG
>Ga0137359_10005008_pt1 | contig 10900 bp, 10 predicted proteins | sample Mad1_40_16metaG_FD_108281 | JGI IMG/M metagenome (GOLD analysis project Ga0137359, IMG submission 108281) | Vadose zone soil microbial communities from Angelo Coast Range Reserve, California, USA - Mad1_40_16 metaG | ecosystem: Environmental > Terrestrial > Soil > Vadose zone | place: USA... | reverse complement strand
TCGTCGCGAATCGCTGCGCCCCTTGTCACGCCGCCGCACCGACCCAACCCGGATTCGCGACGGCGCCCAAAGGGGTGCTGCTCGATTCACCTGCAGGGCTTCTGACGAACCTCGGGCTGATCGAGCCGCAGGTCGCCACGCGGGCGATGCCCATCGGGAACCTCACGGGCATGACCGAAGCGGAGCGCAACCAACTGCTGGACTGGATTCGACATGGCGCCCCTCACTGACGCGTTTCGGCCCGCCGTGCACCGCGGCCAGATCCTGAGTTTCATCGCAGACCCGGGCGATGGGACCCATGCCGACAGCTATCGATTTTTGTCCGACGGTGCATTGATCGTGGAAGGCGGCCGCATCGCGGCCATAGGACCTGCCGAATCCATCCTGGCTCAGATCCCGAGAGACACGGCGGTCGCGGACCATGGGCGCAACCTGTTGTTGCCCGGATTCATCGACAATCACACCCACTACGTCCAATCGGACGTCATTGGCGCCGGAGGCCGCCAGCTGCTCGATTGGCTGCAAGATTACACCTTTGTCGAAGAGCGGCGATTCCATGACGCGCAGCATGCCGCGCAGGTGGCGGAATTCTTCCTCGATGAGCTGGCCCGCAACGGCACCACCACCGCGCTGGTGTTTTGTTCCGTGCACTCAGCGTCGGTCGAGGCCTTCTTCGAGGCCGCCGACCGGCGTCAGCTCCGCATGATCGCCGGCAAAGTGCTGATGGATCGCAACGCTCCGCAGGATCTTTGCGATTCACCGGCGCGTGGCCGCAGCGAGTCGCGCGCGTTATTGGAGCGTTGGCACGGTCGGGGGCGGCTGCACTATGCCATCACGCCGCGTTTTGCGCCCACCTCGTCGGACGCGCAGCTACGGGTGGCGGGCGAACTCGCGCGCGACTTCCCCGATGCCTTCATCCACAGTCATCTGGCGGAGAATCACGACGAAATCGCCTGGGTTCGCAGCCTCTTTCCGGCCGCGCGCAGTTACTTGGATGTCTACGATCACTACGGACTGCTGCGCGACCGTGCCGTCTATGCCCATTGCATTCATCTGGACGCGGACGACCGCCGGCGCATGGCGCAAAGCGGTGCGGCGGCGGCCTTCTGCCCAACCTCCAACCTGTATTTGGGCAGCGGACTGTTCGACATCGCCGCCACCGACGCGGCCGGAATGCGCTTCTCGACCGCCACCGATGTCGGCGGCGGCAGCAGTTTCAGCATGCTGCGCACCCTCGATGAGGCCCGCAAGGTCGCCCGCCTGCAAGGCCAGGACCTGCATCCGCTGCGCGCGTTCTATCTCGCGACACTGGGTGCCGCGCGTTGCCTCAAGCTCGAGGACCGCATCGGCACGCTCGACTTGGGCAGAGAGGCCGATTTCATCGTGCTCGATCTTCAGTCGACCGAACTCATTGCGCGGCGCACGGCGGCCGCACGCTCACTCAGCGACGTGCTGCGCATTCTGATGACGCTCGGCGACGACCGGGCGATCAAGGCCACTTACATTCTCGGCCGCCAGGTTCACGGCGGCCCGGCTGCCATTCGGGCTCCAACGTACACGGAACGGGTTTCCCCATGAAGAAAGCATCGAATGGCGTGCAGCCGAGGCGTCCGCCCCGTGCCCTGAGACCGCCGCTGGCCATCGCCGGGGCAACGACGAAAGCAGTCGACACCGCCGAAGTGCACGAGCGCATTTGGAGCGCCATCATGGATCACAGCCTGCCGCCCGAGACCAGGCTTGTGGAGGGCGAACTCTGCGAGATATTCGGTCTCGGCAGGACGCGGTTGCGGCAGGTACTGCAGCGCTTGGCACATGAACGCGTCGTGACTCTGATGCGCAACCGCGGCGCCATGGTGTCGAAGCCCTCGGTGCGGGAGGCGCGCGAAGTTTTCACCGCGCGCCGCGTCATCGAAGCCCACATCGTCGAGATGTTCATCAAGACCGCTGCGCGGAAGGACGTGAAACGCCTTCAGGATCACCTATCCCGCGAAGAGGAGGCGTGGCGCAACAGCAATCGTCGTGCGATGTTGAAGCTCTCCGGCGAGTTTCACCTACTGCTGGCGGAGGCCGCGGGCAACAACATCCTGCTCGAACTTCTGCGCGACCTCGTGTCGCGATCGTCGCTCATCATCGCCGTGTACCAGGCGCCGGGCGCCTCGCCCTGCCCGCCGGATGCGCATCGCGAACTGACCGCGACCCTGGAGCGGCGCGAGCGCGCCGCCATCAAGCTGATGACCCAGCATTTGGATCATCTCTACGAGGATCTCATGCTCGAGGAGCGCAGCGAGACCGGAGTCGATCTGCGCACGGTATTCGGGGTCCGTCAATGACATACCCCCGCGATCTGCGCGGCTACGGCCGCCGTCCTCCGCATCCGCGCTGGCCCAACGGCGCGCGGATCGCGCTGCAGTTCGTGCTCAATCATGAAGAAGGCGCTGAGAACTGTGTGCTGGACGGAGATCCGGCCTCTGAAACCTTCCTCTCGGAGATCATCGGCGCGGCCGCATTTCCGATGCGCCACATGAGCATGGAGACGCTCTTCGAATACGGCTCGCGCGCGGGACTCTGGCGCGTGTTGCGTGCCTTCGAGCAGCGCGATCTGCCGCTGACGATATTCGGCGTCGCGCGCGCGCTTGAGAGGCACCCCGAGGCGGTGGCGGCATACCTCGATCTCGGTCACGAGATTGCGGCGCATGGCTTGCGCTGGATCAGTTATCAGCAAGTGGACGAAAACATCGAACGCGAGCACATGGCCGAGGCGGTCGCCATCCTGAAACAGTTGACCGGCGCTGCGCCGTTGGGTTGGTACACGGGGCGCGACAGCCCCAATACGCGCCGCCTGGTCGTCGAGCATGGCGGCTTTCTCTACGACTCCGATTCCTACGCGGATGATCTGCCCTATTGGACGGAAGGTTCCGGCGCCGGCGCGCCCGTGCCGCACCTGGTCGTACCCTACGCGCTCGACACGAACGACATGCGCTTCGCCGCCCTGCAAGGATTCAATTCAGGCACGCAGTTCTTCGACTACCTGAAGGACTCGTTCGACACCTTGTATCGCGAAGGTGATCCCCAGGGGCAGGACCGCCCCAAGATGCTGTCGATTGGCTTGCACGCGCGGCTCTGCGGCCGCCCGGGGCGCATCGCGGCGCTCGAGCGATTTCTCGACTACGTCGGCGGGCACGAGCGCGTGTGGATCTGCCGGCGTATCGACATAGCCAGGCATTGGATCGCCACCCATCCGTTCCGCCCCCGCACGGACGAGCACAGCGCTACATGATCCGCCTACGGCAACTCAATGCGCTTCCCGCGCAGGATTTCGTCGCCGCTCTGGCGACCATCTTCGAACACTCCCCCTGGGTTCCGGAACGAGTCGCCGTGTCGCGGCCGTTCGCGAGCGGCGTCGCCTTGCATCAAGCCATGTGCGATGCCGTGATGCAGGCCGACGAGGCGCTGCAATTGGCGCTGATACGCGCACATCCAGAGCTTGCCGGGCGCGCTGCAATTCGCGGGGACTTGACGTCGGCGTCGACCAGCGAACAAAGAGAAGCGGGGCTGTCCTCTTGCACGCGCGAACAATACGAGTTGCTGCAGTCGCTGAACTCGGCGTATGCCGGCCGCTTCGCCTTTCCCTTCGTGCTGGCGGTCAAAGGATACTCGCCGGAGAGCGTCATCGCGACCCTGCAACAGCGGATGACTCACGAACCGGCCGTGGAACGCCGCGTCGCACTGAATGAAATCTGCCGCATCGCGCGTTTCCGTCTCGCCGATCTGGTCGACGACACCGTTGGCGACGCGATCATCGCCATGGCCGAGGATCTGGCGCAATTCAGCGAAACGCCGGGCATGCTCCGGTGCTCCTACCTCACTCCCGCTCATCTCGCCACGGCCGCCCGGATCCGCGACTTCATGCTGGCTGCGGGACTCGCCGTGCACATCGATGCCGTGGGCAATGTGGTCGGCGTTCTGCCCGGCGACGGGAGCACGCCTAAGCGCCTGTTGACGGGCTCTCACTACGATACCGTCATCAACGCCGGGAAGTTCGACGGACGGCTCGGCATCCTGTTGCCCATAGCCGTCGCCGGCTCGCTGCGCCGCGCCGGATCGAAGCTGCCCTATTCGCTGGAGATCATCGCGTTTGCCGAGGAAGAAGGCGTGCGCTTCAGATCGACATTTCTCGGCAGCCGCGCCGTGGCGGGGCGCTTCGACCTGCAAGCACTCGACAGCATCGACGAGCAGGGCATTTCGATGCGCGAGGCCATTCTCGCCGCGGGCAATGACCCTGCGGCCATCGCCGCGATCGCCCGCGACCGTACCCAAGTTTTGAGCTTCGTCGAAGTACACATCGAGCAAGGTCCCGTGCTGCTCGATGCCGGCGCAGCAGTGGGCGTGGTCACGAGTATCGCCGGCTGCGTCCGCAGCATCGTGACGGTCGAAGGCCTGTCCGGACACGCCGGTACGGTGCCCATGCCGCTGCGCCGCGACGCTGCCGCCGCCGCGGCTGAAATGGTGCTCGCCGTCGAGCGACGTTGCAGCAGCGAACCTGGATTGGTGGGCACGGTGGGCAAGCTGGAGGTGCCCGGCGGCGCCATCAACGTGATTCCCGGCCGATGTGAATTCAGCATCGACATCCGCTCCGGCAGCGACGCGTTGCGCGACGCGGCGGCTGCGGACGTAAGGGCCGAGATCGAGAAAATCGCAACCCGGCGCGGTGTCCGGGCCGAACAGCGCCCAGTGGTTGAGGCAGCCGGCGTACCCTGCGCTCCGGCGCTGCAGGAGGCATGGAGCGCGAGCGTGCAGCGAGTCACCGGTGCCGGCGCCCGGCGCCTGCCGAGCGGCGCCGGTCATGACGCCATGATGATGGCGAGTCTCACCGACATCGGCATGCTATTCGTACGCTGCGGCAACGGCGGCATCAGCCATCATCCGATGGAGACCATGAGCGCGGACGACGCCGAAGTCGCCGCCCAGGTTTTCCGGGATTTTTTGCAGCACTTCGGGATCACCCTATGAAGGATTCGTCCGCTCCGCAAACCGCGCACACCGATTTCATTCGCGACTGGGTGGACCAGCATTTCACCGCGGAGTGCGCATTCCTCGCCGCCATGGTGAAGATGCCGACGGACAACCCGCCGGGCGACTGCGCGCCGCATGCGGCCGCCGCCGCGCAGTGGCTGCGTGATCTCGGCTTTTCCGTGCAGACCTTCGCCGTGCCGAAGTCCGGCACCGATGCGGCGGGAATGATCTCGGCCAGCAACTTGCTGGTGCGGCACCGCTTTGGCGAGAACGGGCCCTGCATCGCTCTCAACGCGCATGGCGACGTGGTCCCGCCCGGACTCGGCTGGACGCATGATCCTTACGGCGCAACGGTCGTCGAGGACGCTACCCATGGCCCCGTGATGTACGGCCGTGGGGTCGCCGTCAGCAAATCCGACTTTGCCACCTACGCCTATGCCTTGCTGGCATTGCAGGCCCTCGCCGCGCAGGGTCTTGAGCTCCAGGGCAGCGTCGAACTGCACCTCACCTACGACGAGGAAACGGGCGGCGACATCGGTCCGCGCTGGCTCCTGGAGCAGGGCCTGAGCAAACCGGATTACGCCATCGGCGCCGGTTTCTCGTATGCGGTCACGACCGCGCACAACGGCTGCCTGCACTTGGAAGTGACCCTTCGCGGCCGGCAGGGTCACGCGGCCATGCCCGAGTCCGGCGTTGACGCTCTGGCCGCCGCGACCCGAGTTCTGACCGATCTATATGCCTCGCGTGAAATGCTCAGAGGCCGTCGCTCGCAAATTCCGGGCATCACCCATCCAACGCTCAACGTGGGCTTGATCAACGGCGGCATCAATACCAATGTGGTGCCCGACCGCGTCAGTTTCCGCATCGACCGGCGCATCATTCCGGAAGAATCGCCGGCAGCCGCGGAAACGGAGTTGCGTGAGCTGCTCGAAAGCTCCGCCGCACGCTGTCCCGGCATCAGCATAGACATCCGCCGCATCCTGCTGGCCTTGCCGCTGGTCCCTTTGCCCGGCGCCGACAGACTGACCCGGGCGCTCCAGCAAAGCGGCGCGCAGTTCTTCGGCACAACGATCGCCGAACATGGCGTGCCGCTGTACACCGACGCCCGCCACTACGCCGCGGCCGGCATACCCACCGTTCTCTACGGAGCAGGCCCACGCACGCTCAAGGAAGCCAATGGCCATGGCGCCGACGAATGCCTGCGGCTCGAGGACCTGCGCCGTGCGACCGCCGCTGTCGCAGGCGCACTGGCCCAGCTGCTCGGCGCGGACTCGCCCAAGGACCTATGAACATCGGACACGCCAACATCCGGCATGCCGCGTTGACCCTCATCGCCGCGGGTCCCTTGACCAACCGGGTGCTCGCGGCCCGACTGGATCCGAAGTTCAGCAGCCTCGCGAAGGAATTGGTGTTCATGGGCGGCAGCTTCAATCCCAGGCCCTCGAACAATGCCCAAACATTCACTGACATTTTTCCGCACTGATATCTTTCCAACCCAAACATTCTCGAGAAATCAAACATGCCCGGCCGCCGTGTAACCTTAAGTTTCTTGTTGTGTCTTCTCGGACTCGGGCTCCAACAGCGCGCGCATGCCGCGGAACCTTGGTTCGAGGAAGTCAAGAAGACGGCCACTCCCCTGCAGCTGTATCGATTTCTCTATGCGATGCCGAAGGGCGGAGATCTGCACAATCACCTGTCCGGCGCCGTGCGCTCGGAATGGTTCTGGGACGCGGCCATGGCCGAGGAGAAGCGGGGCTACATTTATTACACCCGCGTGCGCATCGGGAACTGCGCCCCCTACGGGCACAACGAGTTCGGCCTGGACAAGGCGCTGCTCCTCTTCAAGGACATCCAGGCCAGCACTTATGGGAAGCTCGATGAGTGCGGCAAGTCCGAATTCAAGCGCTTACAGGACCTGGATGCCCGCGAGAAAGGGGCTTGGCTCAACAGCATGCGCCTCGATCAGCCGTATGAAGGGCGCGATGAGTTCTTTGACGCGATCTGGGACCGCATCGACGAGATGCTCCGGAATCCCTATCTGATCTGCGACATCCTGCTGCGCAACATGCAGGCGTTCGGCCAGGAAGGCGTGGTCTACCTCGAGACCCAGCAAGGCGTCGAAGGCGCGCTGAAGCCCGACGGATCACCGTACAGCGTCGACGAAGTCGTCGCCATCTTCCGCCAGCTGCTGGCCTCGGCGCCGGCGAAAGCCACGGGCGTCGAGGTCCGCTTCCAGAACGCGCTGCTGCGCTTTACCCCCGATGCCGAGCAGCGGCTGCGCGATCTCTACGCGATCACGGATCGCTATCGCGACCTCTATGTCGGGGTGAACATGGTGGGGCGGGAGGACAACGAGAAGGGCTATCCGCTGCGTTTTCTTCCCGTGCTGCGCGAGCTGCGCCACAAGTATCCCGACATCAACCTGTCGATCCACGCGGGCGAGAACGATGAACCCAACTACCACGTGCGCGATACCCTGCTGCTGGGTGCGCAACGCATCGGCCATGGCGTCAATCTCATCACCGATCCGGACACGATGATCAAGATGCGCTTCGGCCCCTACATGGTCGAGATCAATCTGATCAGCAACCTGCTGCTCGAGTACGTCAGCAGCTATTCCCAACATCCCTTCCCGGAATATCTTCGGACCGGTATACCCGTCGCCTTGTCGACGGACGACCGCGGCATGTGGGACTCGAACATGAGCGACGAATTCTTCGTCGCCGTGGAAGAGTTCAATTTGTCCTGGGAAGAAATCGTCAAGCTCGGCCGCAATTCCTTGCAATACTCATTTCTCGACGAGCCCACCAAGCAGCGCCTGCTGGCCGGCTACGACGAACGCATCGCCGCCTTCGCGCAGCAATTCCAGAAAAAGGGTTGGGCGAGCTTGAGCGACGCCAAACCCGTGAGCTATGGCTTCCTCTGCAAGCACTACCGGGTATGCCTGCTCCCCTGACTTTGTATTTCGCAAATATGACTGGCTGGCGTCGATCGTCGCACCGTTCAATCGCCGGGTATCACGTTGCGGTAGCGGGACCAGCCCTTGATCAACTCCTGCACCACGCGATTGCCGACCTGGTAGACCGCTTCGATCGCCGGCTTGCCTTCGTCGGGATACTCCGCCGTGGTGCTCCACGCCGTGCTCTTGCCCGGCGGCGCCATGGAATAATTGCTGGCGGTTCTCAGCACCAATACGCGTTTCAGATCCACCCGCCCTGCCCGCGACAGGCGCCGCAGCGCCGTCATGGTGCCGCTGTCTTCCATATTGGCCATCATGAAATTGGCATCCTTGCCCGCCTGCAATTTGACCCAGTCGTTGGCCCACTGATTCATGTGTTCGCCATGCCAGTACTTGCTGGAGGAGAGAGAGTCTCCAATGGTCACGAAGGGCGGCCGGGTCGCGGCCGGGTAACCCGCGAATTGCTTGCGAAATTCCGCAATGGCCGGGGTATCTGCGACGGGATGGTCCTTGGTAATCGAATAGGCCCAGTCCACCAGAGCTGCATTGAGAGCGTAGTGAATCGTGTCAACCGTCCAACCGTTGGCGATGTCGTTAGGCTTCTTGGCGCCGAGCGGCAGCATGCCATAGGGCCAATCGGCGGGAATCTCGCGCGCATCGATCTCGTAGAGCAGATCGCCGTCGACCACATGCTTTGCCCATGCCGCAGTGCCCAACGACACATCGAGCGGATCGCCGCCGGCAATACCGGCGACGATCCAATAGGCGTGCGAGAGGTCGAATCGCGGATCCAGCCCGAGCGCCATGATGGACGTACTTGAATTGGTCACGCCGCCACCCGTACAGATCAGCAGCAGTCCGGCATCGTTCATGCGCAGTTCATACTCGCCGAGCGGAAACGGCAGCACCCGATTCAACTTCTGCCGCTCCACCCACAGGTGCGCCTCGCCGGGTTTGTCATCGGTCAGCTTGCCGATCTGGTACATCGACACCACCACGACTTTGACAGGGATGGGCGCGGCCGGCGCCGGCATCAGCGCGGGCTGCACCGCCGCCTCCCCCGGCTCCGGTACGGCTAGCGATGACCCGGGTGCGAGCACGCCGATGGCGCAGAGCGCAAGGTTCAAGGCAGCGACGCACGCGCGCATCGTGCCGGTCGTACTCTTCAATGGCATCCCCTCCGCAACGGCTCTAAACTCCACCCACAGCGTAGCCCATTGAAGGACCAGAATCATGAGCACTTTCATCGACAGCATGCCCAAGGCCGAGCTGCACGTGCACCTCGAAGGCACATTGGAGCCGGACTTGAGCTTCGCGTTGGCGCACAAGAACGGCATCGCGCTGCCCTATAATTCGCCCGAGGCGCTGCTGCGCGCTTATGATTTCCATGATCTGCCCTCGTTTCTCGCCATCTACTACAAGGGCATGAGCGTCCTCAAGGATGAAATGGACTTCTTCGAGCTCACCTGGCGCTATCTGCTCAAGGCCCGGGAACAGAACATCGTTTACGCTGAAATGTTCTTCGACCCGCAGGCGCACACCTCGCGCGGCGTCCCCTTCGACACGGTCATCCGCGGCATCCGCCGCGCGCAGGAGAAGGCCGCCGCCGACCTCGGCGTCGAGACCCAGCTGATCCTGTGCTTTCTGCGCGACATGAGCGCCGAATCCGCCATGCAGACCCTGCTGCAGGCGCTGCCCTATAAGCACTGGCTCATCGGCGTTGGATTGGATTCGGACGAGAAGGACAACCCACCGGTCAAATTCGCCGACGTCTTCGCTCGCGCCCGAATCGAAGGCCTTAAGCTCACCATGCACTGCGACGTGAACCAGAAGAACACGTTGGTCCATATCGGCCAGGTGCTTCACGACATCCGCGTCGATCGCATCGATCACGGCGTGAACTCACTCGAGGATCCCGCCCTCTGCGCAGTGATCAAGGAACGCGGGCTCGGCCTCACCGTCTGCCCCGTCTCCAACCGCTTCTGCACTCAGGATCTCACCGCCAGCCACATTCGCCGCATGCTCGAGCTCGGCATGCGCGCCACCGTCAACTCGGACGACCCCGCGTATTTTCGCGCCTACATGAATGAAAACTTGCGGGCGCTGCACGAGGAAGGCGGTCTGAGCAAGGATGAACTGGTGCAGTTGGTGCGCAACGGCTTCGAAGTGGCCTGGCTAGACGACGCGCGGCGCGGCGCCTATCTCGAGCGCCTCCAGCAGCACGTTGCGCAAGCGGTATGAGGCATCACTGGCCGCTTCCCCAGGGCACGAATAGCACGAGCGCGCCGATCGCCGGAGCATCGGAAGTCCCGCAAGCGCCCTAGCCCGGATCCCCGCGCGCCGTAAAGAAGGTCTCGTCCACCGGCTTATTCGCCAGGATCTCCTCGCGGGTGAGGCCATTCATCTCATGCGGGAAGACCAGCCATTGATCGGTTGCACGAACATGGTAGTCCGGCGTCAAATTGCTGCGATTGCGGGCCGGCTTGTAGTACACGGTCGCGACCCGGATCTGCTCCGGCAGGTTGCGCCGGCAACGCCGGCGCAGTTCGGCGATGACCGCCTCGAGGCTGCGCCCCGAATCGAACACGTCGTCGATCAGCAGTAGAGAATCTTCGGCGTTGAGCACCGATACCAGGTAATCGATGGCGTGCACCCGAACGGTGCGACTCTGCTGGTCGATCCCTGTGTACGACGAGGTTCTGATGGAAACGTGATCGCACTCGATGCCATTGTACTCGAGTATCTCCTGGACTGCGATGCCGATCGGCGCACCGCCGCGCCAGATTCCAACCAGGAAAGTCGGCTTGAAACCGCTGCGAACAACTTGCAGGCCGAGCTCGATTGAATCGCGCAACAGCGAATCCGCCGAGATGAAAATCTTGTCCAAGGGACCCAAAGGCATCGTTGTTCTCCGCAGGCAATGTATCG
>Ga0137359_10005007_pt1 | contig 10901 bp, 7 predicted proteins | sample Mad1_40_16metaG_FD_108281 | JGI IMG/M metagenome (GOLD analysis project Ga0137359, IMG submission 108281) | Vadose zone soil microbial communities from Angelo Coast Range Reserve, California, USA - Mad1_40_16 metaG | ecosystem: Environmental > Terrestrial > Soil > Vadose zone | place: USA... | reverse complement strand
TACGGATCAGTGGCGAGCGAGTTTACCGACTTCCACCGCTTGAGAGCCCGCCAGCCTCCGCGCAGCCCACCGCAGATGCAGCGCTCCGTTTTCCCGCCGTCCGGTTGTTTGTAGAACGTGCCTGTAATTTGCACGGCGAATTCGGGTTTTGCGATGCTGACGCTCCGCTCGTGGCAAGCGTTTGTCGGAAGCTGGATGGCATTCCACTTGCGATCAAGTCAGCAGCAGCCGGTGTCAGTTTCTTGGGGGTACAAGGCCTGTCAGACAGCCTCGGTGACTCCCTGGGGTTTCTCACGAACATCAGCCGGAGCGCTTCCCCAAGGCAGCACAGCATGCGGGCCACGCTCGATTGGAGCTATGGTTTGCTCACTGAGCCTCAACGTCTGGTACTGCGCCGTTTATCGATTTTTCCAAGCGAATTTACACTGAGAGCCGCAGGAGGGGTCATCTCAGATGAGTGTCGACCCCACGTTCACATGATTCCGCTCATCAGCGAGCTCGTTACAAAATCGCTTGTTATCGCGGAAACCGGAGGCGCTGAGCCCCGACTGAGACTGCTGCATACGACGCGGGCCCATGCGTTCGCCAAGCTCGCCGAGAGTGGCGAACTCGATGCGGTCAAACGGCGTTTTGCTGAGTACACCCGCCAGAAACACGCCGAGGCGGTCCTGAGGGATAAACCGGCTCATCCTCGAAATAAGCAAGAAGCATAATTCGCGGGAAAGTTTCGAGTATTCGGCGGGCCGAAACCGGCCAAGCGTTTTTCAATCTGGTGTTCTGACACGCATCCACCCAATTTCCGTGCCGCCGTTGGTGAGTTGGTGATCCACATGCCAGTCATCGCTTTTTGTGCGACCTGCAATGCGTGAGGCACGGCGGCCAGCGGCAAGCTTGTTCTAGACCCTGCGATGAGAAAGCGTTCGGCCAGCGTCGATCAGGCAGGATGTCGGCAATTCACGAGCATTAGCAACCTTTCGGCGATCTACGCACCCATTCATTCGATTCGGTGGGCGATGCGACGTACATACAAAGCCTCGAACCGACAGCGACGCATCTGCCGCTTTCGGCCTCAGAACAGCACGCATGGTGATATCGGAGCGAAGTTGAACAATGAAGCCCACTGAAGCTCAACGGGTTGACGGCCCTTTTTCCGGTCTCCTGGTCATCGACTTGACGCATGTGCTGAATGGTCCTTTTGGAACGACCATTCTCAGCGACCTCGGCGCTCGTGTGATCAAGGTCGAACCGCCCGGCCACGGCGATGACACTCGAACCTATGGCCCCTTCTACAAGGACCAATCACTTTACTTCAGTTTTATCAATCGGGGAAAGGAAAGCATTGTCCTCAACCTGAAGGAGGAGCGCGATCGCTCTCTCTTTCGCAACATGATACGGCGGGCGGATATCCTGACCGAGAATTTCCGACCTGGCGCAATGGACCGGTTGAGCTTCTCTTACGCTGAACTCTCCAAGATTAATCCCAGGTTGATCTACGCATCCTCGTCCGGTTTTGGCCACACCGGACCGCTCACGACGTATCCCGCCTACGACACGATCGTCCAAGCAATGAGCGGCCTTATGAGTGCGACGGGCTTCCCTGATGGCCCCCCGACCCGCGTTGGCACATCGGTGTCCGATCTGGTTGCCGGCACCTTCATGTTCTGCGGCATCGCCGCTGCGCTCTATGCACGCGAGAAGACGGGAAAGGGCGCACAGATCGACATCGCCATGTTCGATGGCACGTTCAGCTTTCTCGAGCATGGGGTGATGGAATACGTCGCGACAGGGAAAGCCCCGCCGCGGATCGGCAACAGGCATCCATTCATGACGCCCTTTGATGTGTTCGACGCGTCCGATGGCCCATTTGTGATCGCTGCCGGCAACGATCATCTGTTCGGCCTGCTCTGTCAGGCGATCGGCCGGCCGGAGCTGGCGGCCGACAAGAGATACGTCTCGAACCCGGACAGACGCCAAAACCATGTCGCCTTGAAGCAAGAGCTGGAGCTTTCCCTAAAAAAGGCGCCGGCGGAGCACTGGCTCAAGGTCATCCACGAGTCCGGTGTGCCGGTCGGTCCGATCCTGAACGTGAAGGAAGCCGCGGAGCATCCGCAGACCAAGGCACGGAACATGATCATTGAAGCGGGCGGAGTACGGATGCCCGGCAACCCGATCAAGATCAGTGGCTACGAGGATCCCGCGCTCCGCGTCGGTGCGCCGTCGCTCGACGAGCACGGAGCCAGCATTAGACGGGAGTTTGCTCCTCAGACCGTTGATGCCTCTTGAATTCATCTTTCCCCCTGAACCAACAAACTATGGAGTTCTGCAATGAGCCTGCCTCTCAATGGAATCAAAGTCATCGATTTTACGATGGTGCAAGCCGGCCCCGCTTGCACCCAGTTGATGGCCTGGTACGGCGCCGACGTAACCAAGGTTGAACGTCCCGATGGGGGCGACTCCACCCGCCACCAGTTACGCGACATTCCCGGTGCGGATGCCTTGTATTTCACGATGCTGAACAGCAACAAGAAATCGCTGGTGTTGGACCTCAAGAAGCCGGAGGGCAAGGAAGTCCTGACAAAGATGATCCAGTCTTATGACGTCTTGGTGGAAAACTTCGGCCCCGGCGTCCTGGACCGGTTGGGCTTCTCGTGGGAGCACATCCACGAACTTAATCCAAGGCTGATCTTCGGGTCGGTCAAGGGCTTCCCCGAAGTCTCTCGGTTTTCCGACATCAAGGCCTATGAAAACGTGGCGCAATGTGCCGGCGGGGGAGCCTCGACCACCGGCTTCTGGGATGGTCCTCCGACCATCAGCGGGGCGGCGCTGGGCGACAGCAACACCGGCCTTCATCTCCTGATCGCCATCCTGACCGCCTTGATCGGACGTGAAAATACGGGCAAGGGCCAGAAGCTCACTGTTTCCATGCAGGAGGCCTGTCTCGATCTCTGCCGCGTCAAACTGCGGGATCAGCAACGGCTGGAGCGCGTCGGCTATCTGGAGGAGTATCCACAGTATCCAATTCGGAAAGATGGCCGGTATGGAACATTCACCGATGTGGTGCCCCGCGGCGGCAATGCAGGGGGCGGTGGACAACCGGGGTGGATCCTCAAATGCAAAGGCTGGGAAACGGATCCAAACTCGTACATCTACTTCACCATCCAGGACACGAACTGGGTGCGAACCGCGCAGGCCATCGGCAAGCCGGAGTGGGCCGAAGATCCGGCCTATGCCACGCCTGAAGCACGGCAGCCTCACATCTTTGACATTTTTGCCGAGATCGAGAAATGGCTTGCAGATAAGACAAAATATGAGGCGGTGAGTATCCTCAGGAAATTCGAGATCCCTTGCGCGCCGGTCCTCAACATGAAGGAGATCGAAAACGATCCAGATCTGCGCGCCAACGGGACCATCGTCGAGGTGCCGCACAAGGTGCGCGGGAGCTATCTCACCATCGGCAGCGTGATGAAGTTTTCGGACTTCACGCCTGAGATCACGGGTTCGCCGCTGCTCGGCGAGCACACCGACGAAGTATTGGCGAGCTTAGGGTACGGCCCTGAACAGATCGCCAAGCTCCATGCAGCCAAAGCGGTGGATGCAGCGGCTCCGCATGCGAAGCAGGCCACGCAAGCCAAGGCCCGCGCTGCCGTACCGGCAAAGTAACGCGCTTCAACGTAACCTCAGGCAAACATAGAAAGGCACTCGCCATGTCGGCAGAACCCGAAACCACGACCTTGACTGACGGCTTCCACCTCGTGGTGGACGCCCTGAAGCTCAACGGCATCGATACGATTTATGGAGTCGCAGGAATTCCGATCACCGATCTCGCGCGGTTGTGGCAGTCCGAAGGATTGGTGTACTTCGGCTTCCGCCACGAGACGAGCGCCGGCCATGCTGCTGCGGCGGCCGGGTTTCTGACTCAGAAGCCCGGCGTCTGCCTCACGGTGTCGGCGCCCGGGTTTCTAAACGGCATGGTCGCACTCGCCAATGCCACCACGAACTGCTTTCCGATGATCCTGATAAGCGGCTCGAGCAATCGAGCTGTCGTCGATCTCGAGCAGGGAGAGTACGAAGAGCTCGACCAGATGAATGCGGCAAAGCCCTACGCGAAAGCCGCATACCGCGTCAACCGCCCCGAGGATATCGGCATTGGCATTGCGCGCGCGATCCGTACGGCCGTTTCCGGTCGCCCGGGAGGCGTGTATCTCGACCTCACCGGGGCCATGCTCGGCTCCACGATGGACGCTGAGGCGGGACGAAAGTCCCTGGTGAAGGTCGTCGATCCCGCGCCGCGGCAGGTTCCGGCGCCCGACGCGATCGCACGGGCAATCGCCCTTTTGGCGAAGGCCAAGCGACCGGTCATTATCTTGGGGAAAGGCGCCGCTTACGCGCAGGCGGACGAGGAGATCAAGAGCTTCGTCGAGAGCACGGGCATCCCGTTCCTCCCGATGTCCATGGCGAAGGGCCTCTTGCCCGACGATCATCCGCAGTCGGCTGCGTCGGCCAGATCCCCCGCCATCGGCGGCGCGGACGTCGTGATGCTGATCGGCGCGCGCTTGAACTGGCTTCTTTCGAATGGGAAGGCGCCGCTGTGGAGAGAAGACACCGAGCTCGTGCAGATCGACATTTCCCCGGTCGAAATGGACAGCAACCGGGCGATCGCGGCGCCGGTCGTCGGCGACATCAAGTCGGCCATGTCGGCGCTTATCGCCGCCGTCAAGCCCGGGCAAATCAAGCCGAGCGCCGATTGGCTTCAGACGCTCGAGCAGCACAAGCAGAAGAACAAGCAGCGCATGGCCGCTCAGCTGAGCGCCGATCCGCATCCCATGAACTTCTCGAGCGCGCTCAGCGCGATTCGCGACGTGCTTGCGGACCAACGGGACGTCCATCTCGTCAACGAGGGGGCCAACACCCTCGACTTCGCTCGCAACATCATCGACATGCAGGAGCCGCGCAGTCGTCTCGATGTCGGGACCTGGGGCGTGATGGGAATCGGCATGGGCTACGCCATCGCGGCGGCGCATGTGACCGGCAAGCCAGTCGTCGCCATCGAGGGCGACAGCGCCTTCGGCTTCAGCGGCATGGAGATCGAGACGATCTGCCGCTACCGACTTCCCATTGTCACTGTGATCTTCAATAACGGTGGGATTTATCACGGCGACAAGCCTGACGTGTTTCCGCCATCCCCAACCGGCTTTGTCCCGAACGCCCGCTACGACAAGATGATCGAGGCGTTCGGCGGCGTTGGCTACCACGCCGAGGACAAGGCGAGCCTGGCCAAGGCCTTGACGGGAGCGCTAGCAGCCAAGCGCCCGGCGCTGATCAACTGCGTCATCGACCCGGCGGCCGGAACGGAGAGCGGACACATCACGAACCTCAATCCGAAGAGCGCTGTTTCACACAAGTGAACAGCACGCGGTCGGCATTGAGCCTTGGCGGAGAGAAAAGCAAATACCAAGCATCTCGAGCAATTCACGCAATCTAGTTTGAGTGAATTGCTCGAGGAGGTTGCGAGCGTATTCGTTTCAATTTTTACAAATTTTCGGAGAAAGTGCAGCAGATGAGCGTCGCCGAACTGAAAGCTCCCGTACTGGAACGTGAACACCAACAGACGATGCTGGCCATCTGCCTCACCATGACAGCAGGCTATCTTGATGGCTACGGCTTGCTCGTTCTCGGCTCGTACGTGTCGTTCATGAGCGGAAACACGACGATGGCCGGAGTGAGGATCGGGCAAGGAAATCTCCTGGCGGCGCTTTCTCCTGCAATCGCATTGCTGTCGTTTGTGGTGGGAGGCTTTGCGGCAAATCTGATCACCAATTCTCCGTTGCGTTATGCGCGTTGTGTTCTCTTTGGCGTCATTGCTGCTTTGCTTATTATCTCATCGGGCCTGGGAAATGATGGAATATGGAAAACCATCCAAATTGCCGTGTTGGCTTTGGGAATGGGGATGGTGAATCCCGCTTTGTCTCAGATCGGTGCTGAGTCTGTCAGCATGACTTTCATGACCGGGACACTGAGCAGAATTGGCAGCCATCTTGCGCTCGCGCTCAAGGGAAGCCCGGTGCCAGCTTCGGAAGGCCCGTGGGATACTCATCTCTATCGGGCAGTCTTGGATGCCCGGTTGTGGGCTTCTTTCTTTTGCGGAGCAATTCTGTCAGGGCTCCTGATGTCGTTCATCAGGGATTTCGCTCTCTTGCCCGCCATCGCCATGATGGTTGTGCTCCTCGTGTTGAGCATCGCCATCAGTCTGCGCAGCAACTGACGGGTGGGAAGCAAACACCCAACTGATTGTTTTCGCTCAGTCTGGAGGTCAAATGAGCACCAATGACACAGGATCGGCCCTGGCTTTGCGCACTGTCGCATTGCCAGCATTCACGAATGCACACGGCGATATCTTTGGCGGTTGGCTCTTATCGCAAATGGATCTAGCTGGCGGCACAGTCGCCACCCATTTGGCCGAGGGGAGAATCGTCACTGTCGCTGTGACCGAGATGAGCTTTCAGCTGCCAGTCTTCGTTGGTGACGAAGTCACCTGCTTTGCCGACGTCGTTAAGATCGGACGCTCCTCGATAACCCTTAAAATCAGTGCCTTTGCCCGCCGCGGGCGCACCGGAGAGGACGTCAAGGTGACCGAGGGACTTTTCACGTATGTGGCGGTCGATGCGAAGGGAAAATCTCGACCGGTACAAGCGCGCAACCCGCAGAGCATCTCCTTTGGAGGCTGACCTACCATGAATATTGAGCATTTTCGAGTCTTCCCGCGGTTCAGCGTCACCTCTACTGAGACTGGGGACGCGGAAGAGAAGAGGCGTCGGGCGCTCAAAGGCGAGCAGGTACCCGTCTGGGAGAAGTCGCTCCCATCCACCGCCTTCAGTGAATATGTGCGCGACGTCTGGGAGCGGTCGATCCTGTTTCTGGACATCCTGCGCGAGCGCGGTAACCAGCATGAGGATATGTTGGCGCGCGGCGTGACCTCGGTCCTGATCTACGATAGCGAGCTGGTGATGCGCGGCGACGAATTGCCTCATCCGATCAACTACTCGCTCCTGCGCATCATTCCGCCGGACGGCGCCGAAATCGATGACCGCAAGCGCCCGGTCTTCGTCATCGATCCGCGTGCCGGGCAGGGACCGGGGATCGGCGGCTTCAAACCTGTAAGCGAGATCGGCGACGCATTCAAGGCCGGGCATTCCGTCTATTTCGCCAGCTTTACCGCTCAGCCTGTCGAGGGACAGCGGATCGAAGACGTCGCGCGCGCACTGACCATCTTCATCGAGAAGGTTGCCGAGTTGCATCCCGAGGCGCTCGGCAAGCCCTTCGTGATCGGTAACTGCCAGGCTGGATGGCACGCGATGATGGCCGCGTGCATGCGGCCCGACGTGGTCGGGCCAATGGTGATTGCGGGCGGGCCGCTCTCTTATTGGGCAGGCGTGCGCGGCAGGAACGCCATGCGCTATCTGGGCGGCTGGTTCGGCGGAAGCTGGCTCGATCGCATGATGAGCGATCTCGGCAACGGCATCTTCGATGCCGCCTGGCTGGTCGCCAACTTCGACAATCTCAACCCCGCCAATACCCTGTGGACGAAGCAGTACACCGTGTGGGCCAACCCCGAGCGGGAAAAGAGCCGTTACCTGCAGTTCGAAAGATGGTGGGGCGATTTTGTCCTACTGCGCGGCGAAGAGATGCAGTGGATGGTCGACAATCTGTTTATCGGCAACAAATTCTCGACCGGTCAGATCATCACCAGCGACGGCATTCGTCTCGACATCCGGGAAGTCAAGACGCCGATCGTCTGCTTCTGCTCGCACGGCGACAACATCACGCCGCCGCAGCAGGCATTGGACTGGATCCTCGACAACTACCAAAGCGTCGATGAAATCCGGGAGTGCGGCCAGAGGATTTTCTACACCATTGATCCAAAGGTCGGCCATCTAGCGATTTTCGTCGGCACCAAGGTGGCCGCGAAAGACCATGCTGAGTTCATCAACAACATGGAACTGATCGACACGATGCCGCCGGGGCTCTACGAGATTGTGATCACCGAGAAGCCGGGCACCGAGGCCTCAAATCGGGGAGAAGCGGGTGATTTCGATCTGTCAATTGAGGAACGCGGGCTTGACGACATCCGTGCGCTGGGTTGCAACTCGCTCGAGGATGAGCGCGAATTTGCAGCCGTCGCACGCGTTTCAGAGTTCAACAACGCGCTTTATCAAACCTTCCTGCAGCCCTGGGTCAAGATGGTGAGCGGCCCCCAGGTCGCGCGCGCGGTTGTTGAGCTGAACCCGCTGCGGCTTGGCTATTCTCTGCTGTCCGACAAAAATCCGGCGATGTGGACAGTTGCGCCGCTCGCGGATTACGTCAGGGCGGAGCGCAGCGCGGCCTCGGCCGATAATCCCTTTGTCGCGATGCAGGAGCAGTTCTCGAAAACAATGGTCGACGTGCTCAATCTTTTCCGTGATGTGCGCGACGAGCATGTCGAGCGCAGCTTTCACGCCGTATATGGCTCGCCTCTGGTTCAGGCCGCCTGCGGAATTTCTCAGAACGACGGTCCGCTGCGACCGCAGCCTGGGCTGTTGCCGTCAGTCGTGGCGGTAGCCGAGAAAGAAAAGCAACGGTTCAAGGGCCGGATTGGCGAGGGTAACGTGTTCGATGCTGCCGCACGGGTGTTGCTCTATATCGGCAAGGCCCAGCATGGCATCGACAAGAATACCTTCGAGGCCCTGCGCAAGCTGCTTCTGCGATACCCGCAAATATCGCCGGCTGAGTTCAAGGCTGCTTTGCGGGCGCAATCGGCGATCCTGGCTGTAGACGAACGCGCCGCAATCGAGGCGCTGCCGCAACTGTTGCCCGAAGATGCCGAGTCGCGCCGGGCTTTCTCCGACTTGCTCCGAACAACCGCCACCGCGGCCGGCAAGCTCAACGCCGAGGGCCAACGCCGCTTGAACAAGGTCAGGCAGTTGCTGGCAGTTGACTCGGGAACGCAAGGCGAAGGAGAGATTGCCGCCGAATGAGGCGCGCGTACCGACCCGCGGCTGCTCTTTCCGCAGGGGAGCTTGCGGAACGGCTCTCTTCTTTCTGCGGGAATGCGGTTTGCCGAGTCCAGAGAGAACATCAACTTAAGGAGTGATGCGAGTTGATTACGAAACACAAAATGGCTCTTGTTGTCGTAACGGCGGCTTCGCTTTGTCAGACGATCGCCTTCGCGCAAGAGAATCGGGGAACGCCCGAGCAGAGGGCCGCGTGTGCGCCGGACGCCTTCAGGGTTTGCAGCAGCAACATTCCTGATCCCACGAGGGTTGAAAGCTGCCTGAGGCAGAGGAAGTCCGATCTCAGCGAGGCGTGCCGATCGGTTTTCGAGCAAAGCGCCGACCCCCTGGCCAGCAGAATCAAATGAAAGCAATGGGCCACTCCAAGCAAGCAGTGGCCACGACATCTTGCGCAAATCCCGTCAGCTAAAACACGTCACGAACAGCGAGCATGAGCCGCGATGCGATCGAGATGCCGTGTGAGACAGGCAGCAGAGGAGACAACGAAATGGAACTAACGATTATGCCTGCACTCGCGGCATTTTCGGGATCAGCTCTGGAACCGAAGCGACAGTTCTCACCGGCCTGGTGACCCAGCGCCGCAGGGACCGCGCCCGTCATGCGTCGCGAATGATTTGCCAGCGTGAAGAGCTCTACAGGAGCTTCATCGAAGAGGCATCGAGGCTTTATGCGGATGCACTTGTCACCAGAAGCCTTGGCGACCGCGGAACGCCTTGACCTTTCGCCAAGCTCGCCGAGAGTGGCGAACTCGATGCGATCAAACGGCGTTTTGCTGAGTACACCCGCCAGAAACGCGCCGAGGCGGTCCTGAGTGATAAACCGGCTCATCCTCGAAATAAGCAAGCAGCTTAATTCGCGGGAAATTGTCGAGGTTTTCAATCTGGTGTTCTGACACGCATCCACGCAATTTCCGTGCCGCCGCTTGTGAGCTGGTGATCCACATGCCAGTCATCGCTTTCTGTGCGACCTGCGATGCGTGAGGCGCGGCGGCCAGCGGCAAGCTTGTTCTAGACGCTGCGATGAGAAAGCGTTCGGCCAGCGTCGATCAGGCAGGTACGTCGGCAATTCACAAGCATTATCAACATTTCGGCGATCTACGCACCCATTCATTCGATCCGGTGGGCGACGCGACGTACAAACCTCGGACCGACAGCGATGCAGATGGTCGCTGGTGAGCACGGCGCATATCGCAACTGGGTGTACTGATGAAAGCCGCATTCGAGAGCATGCCGTTGCACGGCTGGTTCCTCAAAAAGCCGGATTGGCTCGATCATCAGACAGCCATCGGTCTGACTTTTGCGGTCAAGACATTCGTTGCTTCGTTGCTCGCCCTCTACATCGCGTTCTGGGCGGGCCTCGACGATCCACGATGGTCCTTTCTGACCGTTTTCGTGGTCTCGCAACCGGACAGCGGACTCGTTCTCGCCAAGAGCTTCTATCGCATCCTTGGCACCATCGCGGGGCTGCTCGTTGCGATCGCGCTGGTATTTGGTCTCGCACAGTACGGCGAGCTCTTCGTGGCCGCGGTAGCCGTATGGATCTGCTTCTGCAACTTCGCCGCCCGGGCGGTTCGCAATTTCGCGTCGTATGGCTTCCAGCTCGCAGGCTACACGGTCGCAATCGTCGGCATCCCGGCCGCCTTTGAGCCGGCGGCAGCATATCCCTTGGTGGTGGCCCGGTTCACGGAAATTTTGCTTGGTATCATTTGTGCGGCGCTTGTCAGTCGTTTGATCCTGGTGCGCGAGCTCTCCCCAAAGCTCGTCGAGCGCGTGCGCGCTCTGACTCGCCGCGCCGACACCTTCGCAACGGTCCTGCTCGATCCGCTGCCGACCGCGAGCGTGTCGCTGCCGAGCG
>Ga0137359_10005006_pt1 | contig 10902 bp, 8 predicted proteins | sample Mad1_40_16metaG_FD_108281 | JGI IMG/M metagenome (GOLD analysis project Ga0137359, IMG submission 108281) | Vadose zone soil microbial communities from Angelo Coast Range Reserve, California, USA - Mad1_40_16 metaG | ecosystem: Environmental > Terrestrial > Soil > Vadose zone | place: USA... | reverse complement strand
GTCTTCCAAACCGTGGGATTGGAAGATTGCGAGGGTCAGTAATCCCAATTTGGAAATTCCCGCGGGCTTCTAATGAAAGGTTTGTCCTGAGCTTGCAGCCGAACGGATCGACAATACGGAGGGACACGCGCCGTCGTGTCCCAAATTACTGGCGGCTATTTCGCGAGTGCGTTGCGCAACTGCGTTTTCGCTGCCTCCACTTCGCGCGGCGTTTGATGACAAAGCAAAATGGCGCGCAATTTCTCTCCCTGATAGTACCGCGCAACGAACTTCTTCTTTGCATAAGTCCCGCGAAGATCGACACGCGTTGGCTGCACGCTGAAATCGCCCACGAAATGCATCGTTAAATCGAACATCTCCGTCCAGAAATGCGGAATCTGTTCGTAGCGAATTCGTTTTTTCCCCGTCATGTTCGCGCCCGCGATCAGGCCTTGTTCGCGCGCGCAGTCCCAATGCGTCTGGCGCCGCACACCGCCCATCATCCGATCGGGATAAAATGCCAGGTCGCCGATGGCATAGATCCCTTTTTCTTCCGTCTCCAGATAATCGGAGACTGGCGATCCGTGCGGTCCCGCCAGCGGCGTGTTGCGGACAAGATCGAGATTCGGCTCCGCCCCGCACGCGACGACGGCCAGGCCCGCCGGCACCCGGTTGCCGCTTTTCGTCTGGATATTGCGCAGAACCGTTTTCCCTTCGAAGCCGTTGAGGCTTTCGCCCATTAACATCGTCACGCCGTGCTTTGCGAAATAATCTGTCAGCCACGTGCCCGTTCCAATGTCGATGTAACGGTTAAGGAGGTAGGAATTCCGATGCATCATGCTGACTTTAAGTTTCATCCGGCGCAGGCTGGCGGCCGTTTCGCAGGCCAGTAAACCGCCGCCGACGACCATGACCGTTTTTTCCAGATTGGCCATTTCCCTCAAGGCGAGCGCGTCGCGAACCGTCCGCAAATAGATCACGTTGCCGAGGCCGACGCCGGCCACCGGCGGCCGCACCGGCCGGCTGCCCATGGCCAGGCATGCTTTGTTGAACTCGATGCTTTCGCCGTTGCCTAAGACCGCGACACGCCGCTCGACGTTGAATTGAGTGACGATTGTCCCGAAACGTGTCTCGATTTTGTGGGAATGGTACCAGCGCTCGTCCGGTTGCTGCAATTTTTTCAACTGCGGATTTTTCTCGCGCAAAAAACTCTTGGAAAGGATCCAGCGCTTGTAAGGCGGAAGCTCCTCCGCGCCCACCAGTGTCACGCTCCCGCGTTTGTCGTGCTTGCGAATCCCTTCGCAGGCGCTCGCCCCTCCGATGCCGCTGCCGATGATGAGGTAGTCGCGCTTAATCATTTGCGAAAAAACGGACGATAAAGAATCCACTCGCCGGCTGGCGAGGGAAAAATTTCGCCGATCTTGGTAGGGACGCGGCGCAGCGCGCCGTCCCTACCCAAGCACCGCCCGGCAAATGATCACCGAAGCGATCACGCCCGTGAGGTCGGCGAGCAAACCCGCCGGGATTGCGTGTCGCGTCTGTTTTATCCCCACTGCTCCAAAATAAACAGCCGCGACATAAAACGTGGTCTCAGTGCTCCCATAAATCGTCGCTGCCGTCAGACTGACGATATTGTCTGGCCCGAGACGGTGAACAATGTCTGTGAGGAGAGCCAGGGTCGCGCTTCCGCTCAGCGGTCGCATCAACGCCAGTGGAAGCAAGTCCGTTGGAAAATGCAGCGGCGTCAAAATCGGCGAAAGCACACGGCTCAGGAGATCGATTCCGCCCGCTCCCTTGAACATGCCGATCGCCACCAGCATCGTCACCAGAAACGGAATGATCTTGAGAATCACGCCGAAGCCTTCCTTCGCGCCTTCCACAAACTCTTCGTAAACCTTCACGTCGCGCGCCGCGGCGTAAACGGGGAAGAAGCTGAGCAAAAAAGGGATGGCGAGGATCGACAAAGCGTTCACGCTCCGGACAAAAAAATTCTGTGCGGCGGCTTCTGGAGTCATTGAAAGACCGAATAAAGTTGGCGCCGCCATCCGCAGGAAAAGCATCATGAAAAACACGCCCAGCAGTACGAGCGCGGTTAAGCCCCACGGCGCCAGGCAAGCCGCCGGAGGCTGCGCCAGCGATGCATCGTCAAACGGGACCTTAGCCGCAGGCGTTGTCGCCGACCGATAAGGCGAATCGTCCGCGACCGGAGTCGTTTGTCGCCTCGGCTGAAAGATCGACAATTTCTCAAAAAATTTTACCGAAACGATCGCGACCGTGGCCGCGCACAATGTCGCGAGCAGCGCGGTGCCGACAATTGCGGTCGGCCGCGTCGATCCAGACGCGGCGAGAATGGCGATTGCGGTTGCCGGGATCAATTGCACCGAGCTTGTGTTGATCGCCAGAAATGTGCACATGGCATTGGTCGCGACGCCGGGCCGGGGGTTGAGCGTTTCCAGGTCGCGCATCGCGCGCAGTCCGAGCGGCGTGGCGGCATTGCCGAGGCCGAGCATGTTCGCCGCCATGTTCATTAACATCGATCCCATTGCGGGATGCTCGGGCGGCACCTCCGGGAAAAGGCGTCGCATGACCGGTCGCAAACCACGCGCGATTCGCTGCACCAGACCGGCGCGCTCAGCCAGACGCATCACGCCCAGCCACAGCGCCATGATCCCGATCAAACCCAGCGCGATTGTCACCGCCGTCTTCGCGCCATCAAACGCGCCGTCGGTCACATCCTTCAAACGATCGTTCCAGCCGCCGATGGCGACCGCGAGCAAAACAAGCGCAAGCCAGATGTAATTCAGCACGCTCACTTATAAATTGTCGAGGCGCTTGTGCCAAGCGCCTGTTCTCACGAACGAAGACGTTGATCTTTTAAGCTCACGGGCGTTTTGCAATTAAGCACTTGCCAATCGCACGAAATTTATTTATCAGGGTGCCCTCTGATGTTGAAAGGGCTTTTCACCGCGCTGCTCTGCGGCTTTGTCATTGCGGGACAAATGCGCGCCCAGGAAGTGGTTGTCGCTCGCGAAGCAAAACCAAATCCTACCGAGCAAGTAAAGCCGGTTTCTGAGGAAACGGATTCAGAATCGGAGACCGCGCCCGGAATGAAATCTCAAGTTCACGAAAAGAAATCAGTTTCCGCGATCTTCACGGCCGAGCAGATGCGAATGGCGGGAGCGCTCGCCGCCGAGCGACAAAAGAAACAAACTCCCGCTGAGCAAACGAGCTCAGTGGCGGGATCCAGTTTGCAAAGCGCAAAAGCCGCAACGCTCGATGACCAGGAGGAAACCGAAACTCGCGTTGAACAACCGAGCGCGCACCGGGCGCACGCCGCCCAAACCACGAATTCGGAATTGCTCAGCCCCGGCCCTGTTCGGCCAATGATGCAGGAATCCGGGAGGCAAGAACCAGCCGCTTCTCACCCGGCAAAAACGGGGGTTAGCGGCGGGCAAACAAACGTCCCCCAGACGGCAAACCGGGCATTGCGCAAGAAAGAACCAATGACTTTCGGAGCGAATAGCCCTAAGGGGGACTCCGCTCACACTCCCGCTCAATCGGCCCCTTCGGAATTGCATTTAACCAGGCGTGATCAGGCGACCAAGAAGGACGCGGTACAAGTGATCCCGAAAGAAAAGACAAGCGAAACGAAACGGCCTCCTGCCGATTACAGTTACAAAACGCCCGAGGGCAAAAATGAATCAGTTCCCGTCATTACGCAGTATTATCCGAAGCAGATCGTTCACCCGTTCGCCACGATCGATCGGCACATCGATCCCAAGTTGATGCAAGCGGCCACGATCGCGCAGGAACGTGCGCATGCGCATTCGCGCTCGATGTGCTGGCATTATGTAAAAGAGGCATTGCTCGCTTCTGGCGTTATCGATTCGCGCCCGAAGAGCGAACTCGCGAAAGACGCCGCCCAGGACCTCGTCAGTAATTACGGATTCAAAAAATTGGCGGTAAGAGATCCATTCGCCGCGCCGGTCGGTTCGGTGCTCGTCTATGGCGCCAGCCGTGCCGCCGGTCATGTCGAGATTCGCACCCGGGACGGTTTCGTCAGCGACTTCTGTTCGAAAACGCCATCGCCCCGTCCTTTGCTCGGCGTTTACGCGAAGTTGTAATTTCCAGCTAACGGCTCCACTCGCCGTCTAAACGGCTGCGACTTGCGCCTGCCGGAGCCGCGACTGAGCTTGTTCTCGTTGGGTGGCAGCAAACGTTGCCCGTTGGCGATCGAAACAAAACAAGAACCGAGAGGGCGAAATATGGCAAACCAAGAACGCGGCGAGAACAAGATCGAGCAAAAACCGTCCCTCTATGAGCGCCTCGGTGGAATTTATAGCATCGCCACCGTTATCGATGATTTGATCGACCGGGTCATGACGGACGCGCGCCTGAACGCGAATCCGGCCGTGAACGAAGCCCACCACAAGGTGCCGCCAGCGGGCTTCAAGTATCTCGTTACCGAAATGGTCGGCTGGGCGAGCGGCGGCCCACAGAAATATTCCGGACGCTCGATGAGTGAGTCTCATAAGAACCTGAACATCACGCCCAAAGAGTGGGAGGCATTCATGGATGACCTCCAGCAGGCGCTCGACAAGTTTAAAGTTCCCGTCGCCGAGCAGGCGGAACTGAAGGAGATCGTCAATAGCACGTATGGCGATATCGTTGTCGGCAAACCAAACGCCTAACCAAGCGAGGTCAGAAGTCAGTTTTTGCGGCGGCGGTAGATGTCGATCATTTCTCCAACAGATTGGCAGCCAATTCGAGCGTTGAGTCACTCTTGCCGCCGAGCATCCGGGCGATTTCTTCGCGGCGGGCTTTTGCGCTGACTTCGCGCAAGTTCGAATAGGTGCGTCCGCGCGTGACATCTTTGGTCACGACAAATTGCGTCGAAGCGGCAGCGGCGACTTGTGGAAGATGAGTGATGCAAATAACTTGATGATCGCGGCCCAGGGTTTGCATCTTCGCGCCGACCGCGTGCGCAATCTCGCCGCCGACGTTTGTATCGATCTCGTCGAACACGAGAAGCGGAATCGCGTCGTGCGCAGCGAGAGCGGATTTGATCGCCAGCATCAAGCGCGAGATTTCACCGCTCGAGGCGATGGCGCGTAGCGGTTTCAACGGTTCGCCTGGGTTCGGCGAGAAAAGTAACTCCACGGAATCGAATCCGTTCGGGCGCGGCTCGTCGAGCGCGGACAGCTTCGCTTCGAATTCGGACTGGCGAAAGCCAAGATCGACAAGGTTCTTTCGAATCGTTTCGGAAAGTTTGGGCGCGGCTTTTGTGCGAAGCTTGCGCAGCGCGTCACCAGCTTGATTCATTTGCTCCCGAATGTTTTTGATTTCGTTGGCGAGTCGCTCCAACTCCGCGTCGCGCCCTTCGATTTTACGCATCCGCTCGGCAGCGCGTTCGCCAAAGGCAATCACCTCGGCGATTGAACCGCCGTATTTGCGTTTCAAAGTTTCAAAAAGCGAAACGCGCTGCTCGAGCGCGGAAAGCTGCGCCGGATCGAGATCGAGCTTTTCAGCGTAATTGGAAAGTGAGCGCGCGATTTCCGATAGCTCAACCACGGCGGTCTCGTGCCCGGCGCTAAATTGTCCGATGGAATTGTCGATCTTTTCCAGCTCGCGCAGTAAGCGCTGCGTCTCGCCCAGTTGCGAGAGAACCGAATCGTCCGCTTCCGAAAGCTTGCTGGCGATCGCGCTCGCCAGCTCGATTAGCCGCTTGCTGTTGCTGGCCAGTTTGTAGCGCGTCTCGATTTCTTCCTCTTCGCCTGCGACCAGATTGGCGGAGCTGATCTCGTTGATTTGATGGCGAAGAAGGTCGAGCTCCTGTTCGCGCGCTGTTTCGGCGGTGTCGAGCGCGGCGTGTTCGGCCGTCAGTGTCTGCAATTGCCGGTAATGCTTTCGATATTCTTGCAAGTGTTCCTGGGCGCGCGCGAACGAATCGAGCAGGCCCAATTGCTTGTCGGGCGAAAGCAAAGATTGGTGATCGTGCGGGCCGTGAAGATCGACAAGTTCGTCGCCGAGATTTTTCAAGGTCGACAAGGTGGTGGGCGAGCCGTTGATAAACTGACGATTGCTACCGCTCGCGGAAAGCGTTCGCTTGATGATGAGATCGCCTTCGCACGGTTCAACGCCCGCTTCGACAAGCTCCGGATTTAATTTCTGCAAACTATTTCCGCTAAAGACCGCTTCCACCGTGCAAAGATCGGCCCCGGTGCGGATGAGCGATTTGTCGGCGCGTTCGCCGAGCAAAAGTTGCAGCGCGCCGATGATGATGGATTTACCCGCGCCCGTTTCTCCGGTGACGGCAACGAATCCGGAGGCAAGCTGCCACTCGAGATCTTCGACGAGCGCGAGATTTTTTATTCGCAGCAAAGTGAGAACGGCGGGCATGGCGGAAGGTTGAGAGTTCGTAGCTGAGAGTTGAGAGTGCCAGCTTGCCAACTCCGCTCTCAACGCTCAACTCCGAAAGCCTTCGCGGACAAGGCTCTCAACTGACGGTCACGTTCCTCGGTACCGGGACCTCCCAGGGCGTGCCGATGATCGGGTGCGATTGTGCGGTGTGTCGATCGCCCGATCCGCGCGATCAGCGGCTACGCTCGTCAATTTACGTCGAAACCCCGGAATGCTCGTGGGTGGTGGACACGGGAACCGATTTCAGGACGCAAGCGCTCCGCGAAAATATTCGCGATGTCGATGCCGTTGTTTTCACGCATTCGCACACCGATCACATTATGGGCTTTGACGATTTGCGGCGCTTTTCTCATGCGCGTGGCTCGATGCCGGTCTACGCATCGGCCGAGACAATGCGCGATCTGAAACGCGTATTTCAATTTGCGTTTGATAATCCGAATCCATTTCCGGGTTATTTGAAACCGGAGCCACACGAGATCGACAGTCCATTCGAGTTGGGCGCGACTGTGATTACGCCATTGCCGGTGCCGCACGGAAATTCCATCATCAACGGTTATCTGTTTTCGCGCGGCGGAGAAAAACTCGTGGCGTATTTGAGCGATTGCAGCGGCGTGCCGAACGCGATTGTCGATCTTATCGCAGGCGTGAAGGTTTTGATCATCGACGCTCTGCGCGACAAACCGCACCCGACTCATCTCAGTGTGAATCAGGCGCTGGAAGTCGCCGTCCGGGTCCAGCCCGAGGCGACTTATTTTACGCACATCGCCCACGAGCTCCCGCAAGCGGCGGAATCTCGGCTCCCGGCGAGCGCACACATCGCCTATGACGGGCTCAAGCTCAGTTTGTAGATGAGATATTGTCTTCTCGCGCTCCTGCTCGCGATCTTGCTCGACGCCCGCGCCGAGCAACCACTCGCTGCATCGACGATCGTTCTTTACAACAAAAATGTCCCCGATTCGGTCGCGCTCGCGACCTTTTACGCTCAACAGCGCGGGATCGCACGCGATCATCTTATCGGCCTCGAGTGTTCCACCGAAGAAGAAATCAGCCGGGAAGAGTATGACGCGACGATTGCCAATCCGCTCCGCGATATTTTCAAGGAACGGCAGTGGTGGGCCCTGCACGAAACGCCCGAGCGAAAAGAGTCGGTGACCGCGAGCACGATCCATTTCGTGGCCGTAATCAAAGGCGTGCCGCTAAAAATTCGCGCCGCCGCCGCCTACACCGGGGACGCGCCGAGCGCGGGCCCGATCGGAAATCGTAACGAAGCCTCGGTTGATTCCGAGTTGACCGTACTCCCGTTTTTTTCGCATCACATTTCGGGCGGGACGCCCAATCCGTACTTTCAAAACTTCCGCGCGATTGGCGACTTGGAGAATGCAACCTTGCTCCTCGTCTGCCGGCTCGATGCGCCGACGGCCGCGACGGTGCGCGGCATGATTGTCGATGCGATCGCGGCGGAGAAGAACGGACTTTGGGGCCGCGCTTACGTCGATGGTGCGCACAATACTGGCGCCGGTATGGGCCTGGGCGATCAATGGCTTGCTGAGATTACGAGGCAGCTCCACAAAGTCGGTATTCCGGTTATTTACGAGGAAACGCCGGCGATTTTTCCGGAAGGCTATCCGATGACGGATTGTGCTCTTTACTATGGTTGGTATGCAGGCGGGGTGGCCGGTCCGTTTACCGAACCGGGTTTTCGTTTTGTTCCCGGAGCGATCGCGGTCCACATCCATTCGTTTAGTGCGAGCACGTTGCGCGATCCGAACGCGAACTGGGTCGCGCCGCTTGTTTCCAAGGGCGCGGCCGCAAGCATGGGCAATGTCTACGAACCCTATCTGCAACTCACGGCGCACCTCGATATTTTCAACGACCGGCTACTGCACGGCTTCACCTTTGCCGAGAGCGCCTATATGTCGATCCGAATGCTTTCCTGGATGTCGGTGATGGTCGGCGATCCGCTTTATCGGCCGTACATGTCGTGGCTGCAAATCGATGCGCCGCCTGATTCCACCAAAAGCCCGGCCGATGAGTGGAAGACGTATCACGAATTCGCGATGAAAAATACCATCCGCCCTGTTTCGGAATTTCAGACGCTGGCCCGGCAAGCTGCATCGACCTCGCACAATTGTCCGATGATGGAGGACCTCGCCCTGATGGAAGCGCGCGATGGACACTTTGCCGACGCAGCCAGCCATTTGCAGCAGGCGCGAACCTGCTACATGCAGCGCGCTGATATTCTGCGCGTAGCGTTGGAAGAAGCGGATGCGTGGCTCAAACAGAACCAACCGAAGCGCGCTCTCGAACTCGTGCGCAACGTTTTGCGGACCGCAGGCGATGCGCCTGGCGCCCCGCTGCTTAGAAAAATGGAACAGGATCTCACTGCGCCACCGGCCAGTCCGACGCCCAAGCGCTGAGGCTGCGCTCAACGAATAATTCCGCGCTCGCTTTTTTCGATGAACTCGATGATCAGGGTGATCTCCTCGTTTTGTGGCAATTCTTTGCGGACGGCTTCGATCGCCTGACGCGTGTTGAATTTCGAACGATAAATCAAGCGAAACGCTTCCTTGATCCATTTCACGCTCTCCGGCGGATAATTTTTGCGTTCCAGACCGATGAGATTGACACCGCGAATTTCTGCTGGATTGCCGTCGGCAATCATGAATGGCGGTACATCCTGCACAATTTTGGAACAACCGCCGGTGATGGCAAATCGTCCGATGCGACAAAATTGATGCACAGCGGTGAGGCCGCCCATCACCGCATTGTCACCAACCTCGACATGGCCAGCGAGCGTACCGTTGTTTGAAAACACCACTTCGTTTCCAACCTGGCAATCGTGCCCAATGTGACTGTAAGCCAGAAAGCTGCCGCGATTGCCAACGCGCGTCTTTCCTTCACTCGTCGTGCTGCGACTGATCGTAACAAATTCGCGAAACGTATTTTCATCGCCGATTTCCAAATAAGTCGGCTCACCTTGATACTTCAGGTCCTGCGTTTGCTGCCCGATCGAGCAGGAGGCGTAAAATTTGTTTCCCGCACCCGTGCGCGTCGGCCCACAAAGCGTGACGTGATGTTGCAGCCAGCAATTTGGGCCGAGCACGACGTTGGCCCCGATCACGCAATACGGTCCGACAACCGTTCCCGCTCCGATCTCTGCGCTTACATCGACAATCGCCGTCGGATGAATCTGCGCGTCGCTCATCTCTCGAGGAACGTGAACATCAGTTCGCCTTCCGAGACAACGGCGTCGTTCACCACGCAATGACATTTCGCTTTCGCCAGGCGATTGCCGCGCGCTTTCGTCAGCTCCGCGTGAATGAAGATCGTATCGCCCGGGAAAACAGGTTTGCGAAACTTCACCCCGTCCGCGCTCATGAAGTAACCGATGCGACTCGAAGTCTTCGCCAGTTTGAACAATAAGACGCTTGCCACTTGCGCCATCGCTTCCACCAGCATCACTCCCGGCATCACCGGATGCCCGGGAAAATGCCCCTGAAAAAAGGGTTCGTTGATCGACACCAGCTTGACGCCCGTAATCTTATTTTCACCTTCAAAATCCACGATTCGATCCACCATCAGGAACGGATATCGATGCGGCAAAATTTGCATCACTTCATCGGTATTGAGTCCGCCATCGCCACGCGGCATCGCCCGCGGCACTTCTAACGCGCTCCTTCGCGTCTGTTCGCGCGCCAGTGCGCGCGCCACTTCCGCATTTGCCGCGTGACCGGGTTTTATCGCCACGACGTGACCGCGAATACGACGACCCACCAGCGCGAGGTCGCCGATAATATCGAGGATTTTATGCCGCACGAATTCGTCCTCGAAACGAAGCGGCTCTTTGCTTAAAACGGCGTCGCCGCGAACGACTACCGCGTTTTCAATACTGCCGCCCTTGATCAAATTCTTGTCCATGAGCGCGCGCACGTCTTCGTAGTAAACAAACGTCCGCGCCGGCGCGATTTCGCGCTCGAAGATCGCTGGGGTGATTTCCGTCGAGAAAAACTGCGTGAACCGATTGTTCGGTCCGGCCTGCGTGCATGAGATGCGAAAATTCTCATCTGGCAACAGAACGAGAAGCGCGCCCGTCTTTGATTCGATATGCACCGGTTCGCGCACGTCGAGAAATTTTCTCGGTGCCTCCTGCGGCGTCAGGCCCGCGCGCTTGATCACATCGACATATGGTTGCGCGCTGCCGTCGCCGATGGGCGGCTCGTTGGCGTCCATCTCGACGATGGCATTGTCCACACCCATCGCGGAAAGCGCCGAGAGAATGTGTTCGACCGTGTGCACCCGCACCGGGCCTTCGCCGATGGTTGTCGCGCGCTCGACCGTTTTCAGATTCTCGATCTTCGCGTCAATCGTTGGTTCGTCCTGCAGATCCTTGCGCTTGAATTTGATTCCGTGATCGGCCGGCGCAGGCTGCAACTTGAGCGAAACTTTTTCGCCCGTGTGCAGAGACGTGCCGCTGAACCCAGCGGCCTTGGCTAGAGTTTGTTG
>Ga0137359_10005005_pt1 | contig 10903 bp, 5 predicted proteins | sample Mad1_40_16metaG_FD_108281 | JGI IMG/M metagenome (GOLD analysis project Ga0137359, IMG submission 108281) | Vadose zone soil microbial communities from Angelo Coast Range Reserve, California, USA - Mad1_40_16 metaG | ecosystem: Environmental > Terrestrial > Soil > Vadose zone | place: USA... | reverse complement strand
GCGCCCGGAGGCTCATAGTAGGCGTAATTGAGGCCCACGAGGGTGTCTCGCAGAAAGGGAGCAAGTTGGCCGCGAGCCTCGGCGAGTTGGGCGGAAGAACCCGGTGACTTAATTATCTTTGCCAGGTTCGTGCGCATCTGCAATTCCGTATGACGGTTATTGTAAATTCCCGAGGCCCACTGATCTCTCTCTCTATTTCGGAAGATTGGCTGGGGCATCTCGAATTCCCTGAGTTCGGCAGCCAAAGGAAGCAAGGTATTGCCTGAGGCGTTTCCCTGTGCAACTTCGCGAAGGCCGCCGCCCAATGCCAAGAGAGTATCGAGAGAAACCAAACGCTGCTCATCCAAAACGGATCGGATTCTGTTGGCGATCAGTTCATGCATGCGCTGGGCTTCCGGGGCCGACTGGTCGGGACCCGCAAGCAAATTGATGATTTTGTCTTGAGAAGCATCGGATTTACCGTTTGCGGCGAGCAGCAGGTCTTTCACGGCGGTGCGGCCCGCGTCGAAAAGCTGCGCGGCAGAGCCGATCTTGCCAAAGGGCCTGATCAACTTTTGCCAAGAGTCGTTTAAAGCGGCGGTAGGAATTTCACCCTGACGCGCCAGTATCTGCCAGAGTCCGATGCTGGCCTGGAAGGTTCCGAGGGCATTGCCCCGTAAAGCATTCTTGGGAATACCGTTGAGGCTAGTTGTAACCTGCAGGAAAGAAGCAATGGAAGAATCGTCCAACTCTGGAAATTCTGAAAAGACTAGATATTGGTCGCTCAACTCAGAGAACTTGTCGGCCAGCGAGGCCACCGTTTCGGGCCTCAGGCGATGCCCCGGAGGGCGCCTGCCGTCGAGTTCACTAAGCGTCAGGTAGCTTTGCAATGGACCTACATCCGGGGACATTCGAGAAATCGCGAACAGGGCGTCCAGCAATTGACCCGGGTGGTCCCAATGTTCGGCGCGGCGGCCCCAGTCGCGGATGATTTTGGAATCCGTTTTCTGCCGGAGGATTTTCTTCCAAACTTCAAGATTCCCTGGAACGTATAGATCGCCGTTCGGCTCCCATCGAAGGCGGGTCACCAGAAGCAGCAGTCCGGCGTCGCGCCGAAATACGCCCGCTCCAGCACCGGAATAGTCCTTTCCACGGAACATCTCATACCAGCGCCGCAGCCGGGTCGGTTCGGTGAAATGAGTTTGCTGTACGGTAGGTACGCTCGACAGGTCGTCAAAATACGCCGCAAGCCAGCCACTGTCCTTCGCGAGCAGTTTAGGAATGAATTCTTGCGGAGAGTCAGGACTCGCTCCGACTAGTCCTTTCCAAGCGCTGGCCGCGGCTGATCCCCCGGGCACAATCACTCGCCCAGATCGAATGCAGATGTGGCTTCCGTAGAAATGCAAGGCCGCGGCTTGCGGAATCATTTTGTTTAGCACGTGCGATCGCTGCAAGTCAGATACAGTCTCGGCATCCATGCGCGCCAACGCCCAGTAGAAGCGGGCCAGCTCCGGATCGTCCAAGAGCGTGTCCACTACATCAGCTTTTGTTCCCTTCCTGTTCCAGTCGATCTCCACGGGGAGGGCCGGCACGCGCGACGTCGAGAAGGAATACGTGAAAGCGCGGCGCTCTTGGAGACTCTTTTCAAGGTCCGGCAGGGGGAATCCCGAGTCGATGGTGAGAAACGCTCTTTGTGGATCGGCGGTCTCCAAGAACGTGTTGCGCTGCCCGCAGTCAGCCCGGGCTCGATAACCCAGGATTTTCAGCAGGGGCTTGGCTTCGTCGCAGGTAGAGACGTGGATGATGCCATCAGGACCTGCCAGAGCCGCCAATTCTCGCGCCTGCTGCACATAGCGGGTCAAGAGAATAAGAAATTCCGACGGCCGGCCTTTGCGCCACTGCCCCTCATATCCCAATGTGAATACGTTGCGAGCCAGCAAAGGTATAACTTCTTCAGGCGAGACCTTCTGACTGATCCCTGCCATGCGTAAAAAGGAGCGCAACGGCCCCGGTATCGCAACATACGCCGGTTCGGGTGACCCGACCTTGGCGTCCTCTGATGGCAAAGAATCAGGGGGAGTGGTACCCCGCGCGGCAGGGGCGAAACACGAGCCAACCGAGAGAGTGGCGGCCAGAATCAGAGGAAGGTGGAAGAAACACCTAGCGCATCGCCTTTTGGTTAAGAGGAGTGTGTGGGCTTTCAAGATTTCCTCCCCGGAATCTAGCCTGAACGGCACAGTTCAGATGCAGAGAAAGAATTTGGACCTAACGAAAGCAAATCCTAAATGCAGACCGGCAACGACTAATCGCGTTTCGCGACGAAGTGCGTGAACTCAGGCGAGCCATGCACCGTGGCATTCCTCGACATCAATCACACACCGCGTAAGCTCGCCATTGCTCGCATTATTTAAGCATTAAGCGCTCTCCTGTCAAACCCGATTTTGTCAAAAATTCTTCGAAAGCTCTCCCCAATTGCGTCGGTAGCCGATCCTCGTGGACAGGATGCTCACGGGGAGCGAAGCTGCCATAGTCGTTACGGTGACCGCAACTGTCGTCCGTCGTCTGTTTGAAGAACTTTGGAACAAGGGCAATCTGTCGGTGGCAGACGAGCTCTTTGCCCCCACCTACGCTCACCATGACCCTTCGACACCCGATGTTGGGCGGGGCCCCGAAAGTGAGAAGGGTTGAGGCCGCCGCTTCAGACTCGGTGCCGAACTTCCTGCGAGTTATCTGTTTCAACAGGCCCGAGAGGAGCATCGCATTTGGGATCGTGCTGTTCGGATTCCTCTAGAAATTGACCCGAATGCCGAGTTGGATCTCGCGCTTCGGGAAGGCCGAAGTGAAGCCCAGCGGGTGGCTGGGTAGTACGGCACTTGTTCCGGTTACGTTGAATCTGGTGGACCCTGCGCCACCGGCTGTAAGAGGAAGACCGAAGCCGGGCCCGACAACGTTGTTAACGCTGGCAAAGTTTGTCCGGTTGAGGAGGTTGAATCCCTCTGCTACCAGTTGCAGCCCGGCCTTCTCGCCAAACTTGAACGTGCGCGAGAAGCGTAGGTCGAAGTCGGCGTAATTCGGACCCCGTCCGGTATTGCGGCCCGCTCCGATAGGCCGGTCGTTCGTGGAATGGCGATCTCCATTAACGTCGGCGCCGGCAAGCAGGTTGAAGGGATGGCCGCTGTTAAAGCGCACGATGGGAGAGACTTCGAAGCCGGACAGAAACGCGTTTTTCCACGGACTATCAATAACGACAGCGGCGACAAACTTGTGCCGTTGATCAAAGTCGGAGAGCCCCCGTTCGGCAGACAGGTTGGTATTGTCCTGCGGGCCAAAGTCACTATTGAAGTCTGTCGAGGTGTCAAACGCCTTGCTGTAGGTATAGTTGCCGATGAGCGTGAAGTTACTGCTGAAACGCTTCTTGAGTTCGATGATTCCACCCTCGTACAGTGCGGAAGCTCTTGAAGAGTACTGGTCCGCCTGGAGAATCGCCGGATTCACAAAGCAGGTAAGAATAAGCGCCCCGGCGCAACCCGGTCCACTCCAACTCCGGAAGGTGGCGGTGCCGCCGTTCGCTAACGGTACGCTTACCGTGGGTGCCGGAAGCGCATTCGTGTCAATGGCCAGGGGAAGTTTTAGGGTATGCGAATAGATGCCGCTAAGCGATATCGAGAAGCCCGTTGTGATTTCGCGTTCCACGCCAAAGGAAGCCTGCTCGGAATAAGGATTCTGGTAACCTGGCTGACCGCTGAAGATTACCGTCAATAGCGGAAGCGGACCCGAATTGGCAACGGTGATGCCGAACTGCGTGAGATCCGCCGGCGTGATGCAAGCGGCTGTCCCGGCCGCTGGAGTCGCGCACGAAACCTTCCCTTGCCCAAAGAGCGTCTGGAAAATACACGCAGAAAGCGCCGTCGTCGCGGGGGCATTGATTCCAAGCGGAGGACAGGGTGCGCTGATACTCGCCGGTGCCAGCAGATTTGCGATCTGCCGCTTATTGTTGACATTTCCCAAGGTCTGAATGACATCGGCAATCTGGCCATAGATTTGAGAATAGAAAATTCCGAATCCGCCGCGAACTACGGTCTTGTGATTACTGAAAGGATCCCAGGCAAACGAGACGCGGGGTGCAAAATTGTTTTTGTCACTTTTCAAAGGGCCATACTGCGAATCCAGTTCGTAACGGAGGCCATAGTTCAGGGTGAAGTTGTTGGCGATCTTCCAGGAGTCTTGCCAATATAAGGCGGTGAATGGCCTCGGGTAGTCATAGTTGGGATTGCCAAAGCCCTGCTCATAGAACTGCGGCACGCCGAAAGATCCCGATTGAATCGCGTTAATCGTGGCGGGATTGACACCGGCAGCAAGACCGCAGGCCGCGGGCGTAATCAAACACGGGCTGAGTAGGTTTCCCGGCAGCGGGCCAAAAACGAAGCGCCCGGGGAAAAAGGTATGTGACTCCGAGTGATTGCCCCGATACAAGAATTCGCCACCAAATTTCATTGTGTGATGCCCGCGAATCAAGGTAAATCCGTCGTTGATCTCCGGGCGCCGCATGATGGTTAGGCTGGGAAGAAAGATTTGCGTTCCGAAATTGCCATAACCCGGAATATCGAGTCCGACTTCTGCTGGCACATTTGGAATGACGTCAAACGTGGAATAATTCCACTGCAGTTGCAGGGAATTCTGCGCCGACGCGCTGAACTGGTGGAACCATGCCGCCTGGATCGTGTTGTCATAGGCATGGATTGCACTCCCGCGTGAGAAACCAGTCAGAGACTGGACATCCGGAGACTGCTCCAAGTCATGGGAATAGGTGTAGCGGACAAAAACCTCGTTGTGATCGCTGAAGTGGTGATCCAACCGGCCCGAAGCCTGATATCTGCGCGTATTGTATGGGGTCACGCCGCCGTTATTCTCAAATTGGTTTACAAGAAAGGCGCTAAGAGGATTTGTTGCAGGATTTAGTGTCAGCGTTCCAGCGAGTATCGACGCACAAGTCGCAGGTGGAAGATTCGTTGTCGGATTTGGAGTCGGCAGGCCCAATTTTTTTGCCACAGCGGCGCCGACGGGGCCGCTCAAACAAGGCACCAATCCGGCATTGCCCTCAGCCGTCAGCCCAGCCAGGATTGCCACTTGGTTGTTCCGAGAATCGCCCTGAGGGCGGAAGATGGACGTATTCGTGAGCAGCGGAACGGCATTCTGAGCGTCCTGGCGCAGGCCTTCGAATGCTGCAAATAGAAATGTCCTGTCTTTCTTAATCGGAAAGCCGACGGTGCCGCCGAACTGCTGGCGGCTCAGAGAGTTTTTCACGTTCCTGCCTTGCGTGTCGGGTAATGTGGGATCAAACGTCTGGCCCGGCTGCAGAGCCTGACTGGTGGCAAAAGGGTCGGCGGCATCTAGGGCGTCGTTGCGGAAAAAACCAAAAAGGCTTCCATGAAGCTGGTTCGACCCCGTCTTCGAGACGATATTAATGACGGCGCCGCTGGCGCCACCAAGTTCAGCCGTATAGTTGCTCCGATTAATTTGAAACTCTTGCACGGCTTCCTGGCTCAGTGTGAGGCGGACGCCGCCGGAATCATCGTTGGCTTCGCCGCCATCCACGGTCACGCTGTTGCCCCGGCCGTTGCTTCCGTAGAAGGAAAGTCCACTTTGCGGAGTCTGCTTGACGCGAAACTCCAAGTTCCCGGCAAGTCTGGTGGAATCGGACACACCCGGCATGAGCAGGGTGAAAGTGAGGTAGTCACGACGGTCAATGGGCAGCTCTTTGATGTACTGTTGATTTATGGTATCTGCCTGGTGGCTTAGCTTGGTTTCTACGGCTGGAGGTTCTGTAGTTACCTCAACCACCTCGGACCCCGATGCCAGCTTCAGTCGAAAATCCACAACGACGGTCGCGCCCACCGTGAGAATCACGCCCTTTTGGATCTCAGTTTGAAAGTGGGCAATCTTCACCGTCACGTCATAGGTCGTAGGAGGCAATCCCACCAATCGATAATCCCCGCTCGTGTCGGTTTCGGTCGTGTGTTGGATGCCTTTGTCAGTTTCCACTGCGAGGATTGTCGCCTTCGGGATGCCCGCTCCCGAGGGATCACTTACTGTCCCAGTGATGTTCCCTGAGGAGCCAACACCCTGTGCGTGCACGGCACCGGTCGCAAACACCAGGCAGAGCAAAAGCCATACCTCCCTAATTGGGTTCATGGGCCTCCTTCCGAATGTGCGAATTTCCGGGCAGAATCGAATCTGTGGCCGGAGTGTAGCCGAATCGGAACCCCACGAGCAAGCCGCTGCCGCGCTCCGATGGTCCATCAGTCAAAGGGACATCCCACAACAGCACGCCGAGGTGTCCCGTGATTGAGATCGAGTTCTTGATAGAGACAGGCCGGTGATTTACTTAGACGGTCCACTTTCGCAACGCTGTTTTAAGATAACGACCGTTGGGGATTCCAAAGTAGAAGAATCCAAAATCAATGACCTGCCAGATTCTAGGGAAGCGGTCATAACAGATTCGGACGAATCGATCGGGCTTGCGTTCAATCGTTCGGAAGAGGTTGATTTGGTAGATCGGAGCCCCAGGATGCTTGTTGCGCAGATATTCGCGAAACTGGTTCTTAACTCTCTTATCCGCAAAATCGAAATCCCCGATCAGCATCCCGCGGTATGGCGTTCGATAACAGAAAGGTCTTCCGAAGATGTTACTCCATGTGACTACTCGAGAAATCACCTCTCCTATTGAAAATGACGGAAAGCATTCAGCATTCAAAACCAGCAGCTGTTTGCGAGACTCCTCCTGGGCAACGAAGTTCAGTCTCTCGAGCGGCAACTGTCCAAGGGTTTGGTCACTTGCGTGAGCGGGCGCCAGCCCCCGGAGCACGTTCATGAACTCCCCTGCTGAGTAAGGGTATCGGCCGGCGAGAACCTTAGCCGTGCGTCGAAGCAAGCCGTACCGAGCACTTCGCCGCATGACCGCATCGTACTCGGCCGCAACCGAGCCCGTGATCATCCCCCGCTCCATCAAGCAATACAGCCAGAGCAGAAGTGAAGCACCGCTGACTGCGTAGAGCGCTCGAAACTCCGACAACTCTTTCAGCGAGAAGTTTCTAAGAAAGGGAAGATAATGCCAGATGTTGAAACCAGTGCCTCGGAAAACGAGAACTGCTTGCCGACGTTGGTCCTTCTGTTTTAGCTCCTCCGACAAATCTTTGGAATGCATAGTTCGCTGAAGGAAGTCACTAATTGGGCCGGGAAGCCGTCAGAATTCTCTGGTAAACCGCTCAGGTATCGGAGCGAGAAAACATCGGAATTCTGACAAACATGATAGGAATCGTCAAGCACTGGTCTCATCGTGGACTGGGTATCAGCATACAAGCAACGCTGCTGAACCTGGAGAAGATTTATCATTATCTTGCAGCCAGTAAGGAAGCTCGCCTCGAAGCGGGCCGCGAGACGAGTTCTACAGCTGGGGCAAAGCACTACCCCCGCACGCGGTAGCCAGAAAAGGCACTAGCAAGTGCAGCCTCGACCGGTCGCGTGGTGAGCAGTCCGAATCGGGGCCGAGACCTTAGTTCCAAGCGGTCGCGAGCTACCAGGCGCGTCATCGTCACCGCTCGGAATGCTCCAAAATGACGCGGTAGCATTGCAGGCGGTCTGTAAGAAAACACTGAGCGGAACTCCAGAGGTAAAGATTGAACCTCCGATAATTCCTTTCGCCGAAGTCCGCGACGACTCTTTTCCGCTGTGACTCGAACTTTCTCGCCCAGTGTTTGAAGGTAAGAAAGTAGTTATGCCGATCATCGAAGACCGCACGCACCTGCAAAGAAGTGCGCGAGACAGCGCGAAGAAAATCGTGGAGTACGAAGAAGGAATGATTTCCTGGGTAGATATCCCGGTAGATGAATGAACTAGCTTTGTACTTGTCGCGAGCCGCGCTCGCGTCGAGATAGACGAACCCACCCGGCTGAAGCATTTGGAGAAACTGCCGAAGGACCGCGTCGTATTGAGGGAGGTGCTCCATGATGCCCATTAACACAATCGCGTCAAACCGCTCCGTGGACTTGTAAGTCAGGAAGTCGTCGACTTTGACCTGCCACTCACAACCCAGACGCCGACCCAGGTCGACCACAAACTCCTCGGATCGTCTGGAGTTTGTCACCGCCGTGATGCGAATGCCGCGCTTGGCCGCATACTCCGAGAATGCACCCCAACCGGGCCCAACCTCCAGGATGTGGCTGCCGGGGCCGAGTCGGCAGGTCTCTATGCAATAGTCGAACTTACGCCGAATCGCTACGTGCAAAGGTTCGTCGTCACTTATAAAAATGCCCTGTGTGTAACATCTCGTCTCATCCAGGAACGACAAGTAGAACTTCGGGTCGAGATCGTAGTGAACGGAGATCGCTCGTGCGTTTGTTTTGATTTGCCCAAACAACATCGGTTCAAGAAACCGCCAAGCCCAACTCAGATAGTGCCGATCCGAGAGCAATGACCTCAGTTCCAGGAGCTGCAGGAAATCCCCAGTCATATCCAGGTCGCCGTCAAGATAGGCTTGAGCTATGTTCCCCTCGTTGAGCGAGCCCAGTGCCCAAATCGCTCGGGAATTCGTCAAGTTGATCTCCGCCACAATGGGACCTTTTCCACAGCGAAACCGTCGACCATCAGGAAGAGTTACTATTATGGCTTTTGAAGAGGCATATACGCGTGCCTCTAGTCGCCGCAACTGTGAAGGTGCAGGGGAATATTCTGAAAGAGCTTCTGGAACCGCTGGAGCCGTCCTTCCGGTCGCAACAGGCTGCGGAGGATTTCCCGCCCCTTTCGGGCTGGGTTGCGTGCTTTCATGGCCCATATGCATAGGTCGGGCCCTCCACAGAACTGTGCTGATATATCAGATTCCTGCCTAAGGAATCAAGGCCAACGCGAGAACCTTGGAGCTCTCGGGACAGATTCTTCTTGTTCTTGCCTCGCTTTCCTCGAAAAACTCCTCCGAACCTGTTTTGTGGCTCGCGTATTGCCGTTGACTTCGCGACAAGCGGGCGGGATCCGAAAAATGCTTGTGATTGGGGTTCTAACGAAGAATAGTTACATGCCAACCACCGACCGACCACCGGGGCGTGGGCCGCAATACGGAGATTGGCCCCAACTTTGCAAGCGTCAACAAGTTTTGTAAGTTCTCTGCCGCCGTCTTACATTGCCGCTCAGACCGCTCGTCGAGCCAGCATTTATGCAACACTGCGGCCTTGAACAAGCGAGAAATCCAACTCTTAGAACTTCAAAGCTTTGGAACCGCTGCGTCGATAGAGTTGATTTCTCGCCCTGAACTCCATAAAGTTGGGCAATACCCCGAACGGGAACGATTCGGCTCGTAGTATGATCTGCCCCCGGTGTCACACATCGAGTCTTTCTGGAGGAAAGGCGTGTGCCGTCTGCGGTGCTCCCATGGCAGATGACCCACCCAGTTCGGCATTCACCAGAATATCAGGTTGGTCTGGCGCGAGTTTTGGACAGTCCGCGCAAGCCAAGCCAATTGCCCCCGGTATGCTGCTTGCCAGTCGTTACCAACTCGTTGAACTGCTCGGCAGCGGTGGAATGGGGAGCGTTTACAAAGCCAAGGATTTGCGACTAGAGCGCTTGGTCGCACTCAAGCTTCTTCCCCCTAGTTCGGTATCGGATCCCGAACAGAGGGCTCGATTCATACGTGAAGCCCGAGCTGCCGCTGCGCTGGATCATCCCAACATCTGCACCGTGTATGAGATCGAGGAGGCGGAAGGCCAGACTTTCATAGCGATGGCTTGTCTGAAAGGCCAGAGCTTGAAAGACACGGTCCGGAGTGCCGTCATTCCGATTCCTGAAGCGGTGGAGTTCGCGATACAGGCAGCCGATGGCCTAGGGTGCGCCCACGCGCACGGCGTCATCCACCGAGACATCAAACCGGCTAACTTGTTCGTTACAAACGATGCAGTTCTCAAAATCATCGATTTCGGCCTGGCGACTGTTGCTGGGCAAGCCGCGCTCACCGTCGAAGGGACCATTCTTGGCACCGTGGCTTACATGTCGCCCGAGCAGGTGAATGCCGACAAAGTCGACCATCGCACCGACATCTGGTCGTTGGGCGTGGTGTTGTACGAGATGATTGGAGGCCAACGTCCTTTTGGCGGGGACCACGAACAGTCCATTATTTATTCCATCCTACAAAAAGAACCCAAACCGTTAAGCGCTTTGAGGGAAGCCATTTCCCCGGACCTACAGAAAGTCGTCTCAAAGGCCCTCACTAAGTCCAAAGACAATCGTTACTTAAGCATGAGAGAGCTGTCAGAGAGCCTTCGGAAGCTGAAGGATGGGACTTCGGGCGTGACGGTAACACGCACAGTGTCGCACAGCGCCCACCTACCGTCACTTGCGGTATTGCCATTCGTAGACATGAGCAGTGGTAAGGACCAGGAATACCTCTGTGAAGGGATCGCGGAAGACATTATCAACGCACTTATGCAGGTAAAGGGCCTGCGCGTCGTTTCCCGCGGGTCCTCTTTCCGCTTCACGGGCAAGGCTTACGACCTCGCTGAGCTGGCACAGAAACTCCACGTGGCAACAGTTCTCGAGGGAAGCGTTCGCAGAGAGGGAGATCGTCTTCGCATTTCTGCACATCTGATTGACGTTACCGGCGGTGACAAACTTTGGGCCCGACGATTCGACCTAGAGATGAAGGAGGTCTTCGCTGTCCAGGATGAAATATCACTCGCTATTGCCAACGCCCTAAAAGTCACACTTCTCGATAGGCAACGCGACGGATTGGTGAAACGCTACACCGAGGATATGGACGCCTATGCAGCATATCTCAAGGGTCGGTACTTTTGGGGCAAGAGAATCTCAGATGCAGTGAAAAAAGCCGTCGAGTTCTACCAAGAAGCGCTACGCAGGGATCCAGATTACGCCCTAGCTCATG
>Ga0137359_10005002_pt1 | contig 10906 bp, 9 predicted proteins | sample Mad1_40_16metaG_FD_108281 | JGI IMG/M metagenome (GOLD analysis project Ga0137359, IMG submission 108281) | Vadose zone soil microbial communities from Angelo Coast Range Reserve, California, USA - Mad1_40_16 metaG | ecosystem: Environmental > Terrestrial > Soil > Vadose zone | place: USA... | reverse complement strand
GCCATTCAAACTGTCGTCGCCCCATTCAATGAAGAATTGATTCGTAGCGCCATCGAAAACGAACTGGCCCGCGAGGGCCAGGTCTACTTCATTCACAACCGCGTGGAATCTATCTACTCGCTGGCCACGCTGGTGGGTAAGCTGGTGCCGAAAGCGCGGGTCGTTGTCGCCCACGGCCAAATGGGCGAAAAGGAACTCGAAAGCGTGATGCCCAAATTCATTCGCGATGAAGCGGACGTCCTTGTCGCCACCACCATCGTCGAAAACGGCCTGGACATCCCGCGCGCCAACACCATGCTGATCAATCGCGCCGACCGCCTCGGCCTCGCCGAGTTGTACCAACTCCGCGGGCGCGTCGGCCGCTCCCACCAACGAGCCTACGCCTATCTTTTGGTCCCGCCGGAAACCACGCTCTCCGACATCGCCCGCAAACGTCTCGCCGCCATGAAAGAGTTCAGCGAACTCGGCGCCGGCTTTCGAATCGCCGCGCTCGACCTGGAACTGCGCGGCGCCGGCAACATGCTCGGGCGCCAGCAGCACGGCCACATCGAAGCCATCGGCTTCGACCTCTATTGCCAAATGCTCGAGCGCGCCGTCTCCAAGCTCAAGGGCGAAGAAGCCGCTCCCGAGCTTCGCACCACGCTCAGCCTCGGCTCTGACGTGCGCATCCCGCACGATTACATTCCCAGCGAAAATCTCCGCCTGCGTACGTACAAACGCATCTCCTCCATCTCCACTGACGAAGAGAAGCTCGACGTGCGCAAGGAACTCGAGGATCGCTTCGGCCCGCCTCCAACCTCCGTGGATAACCTTTTGGAGTACGCCGTCCTCAAATCCATTAGCGAGCGTCTGCGCATCTCTTCCGTCGAGCGGCAGGGCAGCAAGATTGCGATCCGTTTCCATCCGGAGACGCCCATCGATCCTGCCGCCCTGGTTTCCGTGGTGCGCTCGCGCAAGGGCATCAAGCTGGATCCCAGCGGCGTCTTGTGGATGGAAGTCACGCGCGGGGAGCAGGTTTCCGCGGCGGTGAGAAACGTATTGCTCAGCCTTCGCAGGCAGGGCTAAACTGGTGTTATGAGGGAAGTAATGCGTAATATGATTTTGCTTACGGCGCTCTTCGCCGCTTTGCCGCTGTTCGCTCAGGATCAGCAGGCATCGTCATCTCAGCAGTCCCCGAAGCTGCAGGCCCCCGCGCTGGAAAAGCCTGGAACCGCCGCCCCGGAGCCCGCTAAAAAGCCCGCCGAGGTGAAAAAACCGGCGGAAAGCGCGAATGCCAAGACCGTCGAAGAAATCATCGCGCGTGTAAACAACGAGATCATAACTCGTTCCGAGCTCGACAAAGCTCGCGCCGCGACCGAAGAAGAAGCCAAGCAGGAATGTCAGGGCAAGTGCACGCCAGAGCAGTTGCGTGTCGACATTGAAGACCGCCAGAAAAACACGTTGCGCGAATTGATCGATCAATGCTTGCTCGTCCAACGCGGCAAGGATATGGGCGTCAACGTCGAGCCGGATGTGATCAAGAAGCTTGATCAGCTTCGACAGCAAAACAAGATCGACAGCATGGAAGATCTCGAGAAAGCGGTCAGCGCGCAGGGCAGCAACTGGGAAGATTTCAAGAACAACATTCGCAATGGAATTCTGACGCAGCGCGTCATCGGCAGCGAAGTCGGCTCGCACATCACCATCGGCAAGGAAGAAATAGCTAAGTATTACAACGAACACAAGAAAGAGTTTGTCCGCCCGGAGCAGGTCGCCCTGCGGGAAATAGAAGTGAGCACGGAAGGGAAGAAAGATACCGAGCTGCCCGATCTGAAAAAGAAGGCCGAAACGGCGCTCAAGCGCGTTAAAGATGGCGAGGACTTCGGGGAAATTGCCAAGCGTTTTTCGGACAGCAGCACCGCGAAGCAGGGCGGCTTCCTCGGCGTCTACAAGCGCGGCGAGCTTTCGAAAGAGCTCGAGGACATCGTTTTTAAGATGAAGAAGAACGATCTGACCGACGTCATGGACACCAAGCAGGGCTATCTGGTCCTGCAAGTCCTCGAACGCTATGAAGAAGGCGAGCAGCCGCTAGCCAAGGTGGAAAATGAAATTATGGACCACCTTTATTCCGAGCGTATGGAGCCGGCCATGCGGCAATACCTGAAAACGTTGCGCGAGCAGAGTTACGTGGTCATCAAGCCGGGCTACCAGGAGATTGCCGGCGGTGGCAACTCTGAAATTCAGGAAGTCAGCGCCACTCCGGAAGCCAGCAAGAAAAAAAATGCCCACAAGAAATATCTTTTGTTTGGAAAGAAGCCGGCCTAGGGCCAATGAAGACGGCGTACGTTACGGATCTCCTCTCAGACCAGAACATCACTAGTTTTTTCCTTGTTCACGAAAAAGAACTGCGCAACACGCGCGAGGGCCGCGCGTATCTTCGCCTTGAGCTCGGTGACCGCAGCGGCACCATCGAAGCTCGCATGTGGGACCAGTTCGAAGCCGCCGCCAAGGACATTCATCGCGACGACTTCGTAAAAGTGCAGGCGCGCGTCGAGGTCTACCGCAACAAGCCGCAGCTCGCGCTCATCCAGTTGCGCCTCGCCAAGCCCGAAGAGATCGACCTCGCCGACTATCTGCCGCACACCACCGCCGACGTCGAAAAAATGTTCGCGGAGCTGCGCGGCTACGCAGAATCCATCTCCAATCCCTGGCTCAAGCAATTAGTTCTCGGCATAATCGCCGATCCCGAGACCGCGCGCTGCTACAAACGCGCCCCCGCCGCGAAAGTGATGCACCACGCCTATCTCGGTGGTTTGCTCGAACACGTTATCTCCCTGTGCGGCATGGCCCGCCGCGTGGCCGCGCATTATCCCGAGCTCGATATCGATCTCCTACTCACTGCGTGCATCCTCCACGACGTCGGTAAGCTCGAAGAGCTGTGCTACGAGCGCGCCATCGGCTACACCACGCCGGGGCAACTTCTCGGTCACATCGTGATGGAACTCGAAACCGTCACGCGCGCGATCGACAAAATCGAAGGCTTCCCGGCGCCGCTTAAAACTGTCGTGCAGCACCTGCTCATCAGCCATCACGGCCAATACGAATTCGGCTCTCCCAAGCTGCCCATGATTCGCGAAGCCATGGTCTTCCACTACCTCGACGATCTAGACTCCAAGCTAGCCGCCGTCCGCGTCGCCCTAGCCACCGAATCGGGCGACGACGAATGGTCCGCCTACAGCAGCGCCCTCGGCCGCAAATTCCTGAAGCTCGAAGAATTCCTCAAGCCCGCCGCTCCCGCCGCCGCCCCGGAATCCTCGCAACCCGACGAAGCCAACTCGCAAGCTCCCGAACCAGCCGCCGCAGCCGCTGCTCCCAAGCCAGAAGCCCCCAGCCTCCTCCGCAAACTCTTTTCGTAGCATCTACATCTCGGTGCCAACGCCATTACGGCACCCATTTTAGTGATAGCTTCCTACGCCGTTTCGCGCAGTTCAGCAGATAGAGATCGATCAACTTCTGGTAGGGAAGCCCAGTCTCATCGGCTAGTTCCTTGAAATAGTCCACTACCTGCGGACTCAAATTGATGCCCACAGCCTTCTTCTTGCTCGCGTGTGGGTTCTTTAGTTTTTTCAGCTTGGAAAAATCATATTTCTTCTTCATGGATTCTAGATGTTATCTAGATGAGACCATGGCCTGCAAGCGCTTTGGAGATTTTCATGATAAGGGGAACTTCCCGTCTGCCCCCATTCGTCCTGTCGGTTGATTGGCGCCTGTACGATAACTCAACAAAGCCGTTCTTATAAGCGACGACGTTCTTCAGATGCCACTTCTGCTCCGTACCGGAATCACCGAATAGGTGCAGTCCGTCACCCAATGTGACCGGCGCTATCATCAATCTGATTTCATCCACCAAACCGAGCCTGAGAAAACTCTGGCCTAACATGGCCCCTCCCACCAGCCAGATGTTTCCGTATCGAGGGGCGAGTATCTCACCCACCAATCTCTTGAGGTCGCCTGAGTAGAACTCCACGCTCTTCCTCGTGGACGGCAGTTCTCTATTTGTCATCACGACCGTCGGAGTATCGCCATAGGGCCAGCCGAGTTGCAGCGCGTGCTCATAGGTGCGAGAACCTAGCACGTAGCAGTCTATCGACTGGATGACCTCAGCGCCGTCGTCAGTAATCCCTCTTTCGTAGACGTCGCCAGAACTGTCCATCCACGAAACACTGTTGTCCTTCTTGGCGATGAAGCCGTCAAGGCTTGAAACTACGTGCAGCGTTACCGTCGATCTCATTGCGCTCGACATGTTTCCTCCCGATGAGGCCGACGCCGGCGGGGTCCGCGCTGTTCCGTAATCGCATCCCTCACCGGGAGGAACGTATCTTCACCCGTGTCATCGAGTCAACCTCCTGCAACACGCCGTAGTGTTGATCAATCCAGTCAACTGCGATTCGGAGCGCTGATCGAGCTCCGGGGGGAATTGGGGACAGACGGAAGGTTTTCTGATATTTGTTTGACAACGTTTGTTTTGCTCGTAGGGAATTGGGGACAGACGGAAGGTTTTCTGATATTTGTTTGACAACGTTTGTTTTGCTCGTAACCATTAGACGTTTTTCAGAGTTAGGGAAACTTCCCGTCTGTCCCCGCTCCCCTGTCCCCGCTTCCGCTTCTCCAGAGCTTCGGTTCTCCACCACTCCGACGCGTAAAGCGGTGAAAAACCACTGCACGGGAGTTTTGTGCCTTGACAACGCCTTCGCTCTTATCGAGCGCCACCCAAATTCGTCTTAGGACTTTACGTCTGTCCCACCCGCCGTAACGAGCGACGGCAGTACCGCTCGAGTTCGTTTCTTCAATTAGATTGTTTTTGTCGTAGGCGTAGATGCTGGTCCCAGCAGCTAGAGACTTTCTTGATGCGCCGCCCGAATGGATCGTAGGTGAAGCTGACTGTTAAAGGGCAACAGTTATTTGTGAAAAGTCACAATAAGTCATTTCGCGGGCCGACGCCGCACGATCATCTCGGCTGCGCGACTAAGCAAATACCACCAAAGAGTCCCCAAAGTCCCAAAAAGTAGTAGAGGATAATTAAAGTTATAGCTAATCGTTAGTATAGTTACCGACATAGGAATATCAATAAAAAACATATAACCCCACGCCGTATCTAAGCGCCCCAACCCGACGATAATACATATGCAAAGATGGCACAACGGTAAGAGGTAAACCCACCGGGGCAAAACTCCACTCGTGCTCATTACTTAGCCCCGCAGCCACAGCTTTTGCCACCGCCGCTCGGATCGCCACCCTTTGGTGTCCTATTCGGCCCCGGATCTGGAACAAATTGGTGCCAGTAAATTGCGGCCGCAATAGCGTCACCCGTAAAGCCTTGCCATCCTCTGCCTTGGCCAAGTGGCATCTCATCTACGAAAATTTGATCGCAGGTCTTCATGCAATTAGAACGACCACCGGGGAAACGGGGACAGACGGAACGTTTTCCGGTTTCTCATTCGGGTTAAGCATTGCGAGCCGGCAAGGGTGGCGTTTCACAGGCCGCGCAAAAATAGCAGAAAACGTCCCGTCTGTCCCCGAGATCCCCGTCCCCGAGATCCCTCGGATTTCCTCCGCTTTCGTGGTCCAGGCGTTGTTCGCAAAGCAACTCCCCTGTGGCCTCCTCGCTGGTGGTAATCTGCGGATAGCGCGTGTGAAAATCACACCCTATGATCAACATCGCTCGGCTCCTTTCCTCCGAGCCTCGGTTGTTAGCGCAACCAAGCTTACTCGGAGCTAGGAGCCGACGCCTTCATCTAATCAGCCGAGACTCGAAGAGGGTATGGGAATGATTCCTACTCTGGAGATGCACTATTCTTGGTTGGGTTTCGGGTTCGCACTTTTGTGGGCCTTGGGACGACTCTTCGTTGAAAAATGGTTCGACATAGTGCTGGCGCTGGCCGGGACATGGCTCGGCTATTTGTTGGCGAAGCGCCACATCGAGCACTTTATTTCTGGTGTCGTGGAAAGGTTGGACACTAAATACCTTGACCTCAACCGTCAAGTAGCGTTCCGTAAAGCGGTTGCTGCAATGCTCCCAGAACTGCCTCGATTCTACGTGCGACCTACAAACGCTTTTAGTTCGCACGTCGCTACTGCTGTGGGCGAATTCACTTCTTGGTCGACATCCCTCGACCCGACACACACGCCGGAAAAGAGTATGGAGTTGGTCGGTAAGGAAGCCTACGCACTCGCAGCGAAGTTGATAGAAAAAGACATGGGATTCAAAGAAGCTGTCCCTATTCCGAACTATGAGTGGAGGATCGAAATTGGCGGACTCCCCGTTGGTTGGATCGTAGAAGAACAACCCGACCTTTCAATTTATGATTGGAAGACGGGAGTTGCTGTATATCGACATGCGTTAATGCGAGAGAGCAAACGAACCACAACCTCTGTTCAATACAGTTGGATGTGGGATATGAAGGGCGTGCCATGCGGGGTGTACGTAGGTGTCGTTAATTTCACGGTAGGCGGTACGGCGAAAATGGTGAAAACCGGAGGTCTTGTTGGCGATCGGGCGAAAATCTTCTTAAAGCGAGATGGGGAGCAGGTAACCAAGGCTCACAAAAACGTTCCGTGGGATTAAACGCAGTATTCTTTATCAGCAATCCGTGCCATCCCTGCGGACGCTCGCGCATTGATACCTTATCTGCCCTTCATCGAATCAGCTAATGCCTGGGTGTCTTGCATAGAGAGCCTTACAGTGCGGACACTGAAACCGGCAGTTACCTACGGGCAGCGGTAGCCGCGTCACGTGGACAGCCAAGTGTTTCGCATCCCAACAAGCCGTGCAAAAACCAGTGCTGTCGCCTTCCGCCCAATAAAAGCCGTCCTTTAAGACCAATTCTTTGCTGAATTTGAGCGCCCGCTCCAGCTCCTCGACCTTCTCCTCGGCGCGGCGCTTGTCCCTCGACAGGTCCAGCACTTCGTTTTCAAGATTCAGGATGCGCCGATTCAGTTCGATGTCATTGAACTTCTTAACGAATTCGGAAAACTCTCTAACATTTTCTACAGCTCCTATTTTTGGCCTCCGCTATTAGCAAAATGTTACCATCCTCGATGCCGAAGCCAATTGACGCTTCGCCGACTTGGGACACCGCGCGAAACCGGGGGTGAAACCCCGGGGACAGACAGGAGGCCGGTGGCCGCGCCATAATTCCCCCAAAAGCCTTTGAGTGGCGATCGTTTGACGGAGCGCGTATTTTGTGCGTTTTTTGGACCCCCGGGCGTTTCTGACGGAATTGGGAATTGGGGAACTGGGGACGGGGAATTGGGGACAGACGGAAGGTTTTCTGATATTTGTTAGACAAGGTTCGTTTTGCTCGTAACGATTAGAGGCTTTTCAGAGTTAAGGAAACTCCCCGTCTGTCCCCGTTTGCTCGTCCCCGTTTGCTCCGTTTGCTTCCGTTTGCTTGTCCCCGTTTGCTGTCCCCGTTTGCCGTCCCCGTTTGCCCGTTTGCCCCGTTCGCCGTCCCCGTTTGCCGGGCGATAAGACATGACAAACTGGCGCTTGTGCGGTAATTTTGAGCTATGGAAACTGTGGATATAAAGTTGCCATCGGAACTTCTGAGAGTGGCAAATTTGGAAGAGAGCAGCCTTTCCCAGGAAGCCGCTCGATTGCTGGCCCTCGAGCTCTATCGCGAGGATAGGGTCTCGATGGGACGCGCTGCTGAGCTATGCCAGACACCATTGGCGGCTTTCATGGAATTTGCGGCGAAGCACGGTGTCCCCCCGTTACGCTACAGCTTTGAGGACCTGGAAGAAGAACGCCAGACTGCTGACCGTCTCAAAGCGTGACCGTCGTAGCAGATTCATCGCCGCTGGTTATTCTGACCAAGCTTGTCTGTTTTGACCGCCTCAATCAACTTTTCCCACGTGTTTATATCTCCCCTGAAGTTCACTACGAAGTTGTCATCGCTGGCGCCGGCCTGCCCGGAGCATCGGAGGTTTCGAAAGCGGAATGGATTCAAGTGAAGGCGGTTCAGAATCCGGCCGGTCTGTACGCAGCCCAACGGAAATATGGTCTGGGTCCCGGCGAGATGAGCACAATCCTCCTCGCGAAAGAGCTCGGCGCGAATCCTGTGCTGCTCGACGATTGCAGGGCGCGCAAGTTGGCGAGAGCGGAAGGCCTAGAAATTCTAGGAAGCGTCGGTTTGCTTGAAACCCTTTACTTGCGGCGCTATTTGACCGATCTTCGGAGCGCTTTTCGGCAATTGCTGGCGCACAACGTCTATATCGATCAACGACTGCTGGATCGTCGCCTGCGATCTCTGGGCCTTCCTCCCCTCTAAGCGAGAAGACTTAACGGAATCCTCTTAGCTTCGTGACAATGCCGAGAGGGAGCGCGGAGGAAAGATGGCGAGGTGAACTCGCCGCTACAGAACAAAAACAATCCACGGCGAAAAGCAGGTCTCTCGGCTGCGCTCGGGATGTTGACGGGCGCCGCCCCCCGAGAAAGGGCGTTTTTCTGTGCCCGGCTAGAAAATAGAAATTAGAAAATAGAAATTGGCTCTGTTGATTTCCTGGGGACATGGCCCGCAGAAAAGCGACAAGCAGGTCCCTCACCCCGCCAAAAACGCGGGGATTCGGGATGACACGCGCCGGGGGGGAACAAGCCCCTTACAGCCGTGCCCTGACGGAAGCCAGGGGAGGGCGGAGCTTGCCGGAGGCGAGGGCGTCGAGGGCGCGGAGGCGGGCTGCGAGCTCGGCGGCGGTCAGGCGGCGCTCGCGGTAGAGGCGGCGGAGAAAATCGTCGGCCGGCTTTTCTCCTTTCTGCGCGTTGCATTCCATGCAACTCGAGACCAGGTTGCGGTAGGAATTGCGGCCCAAGCGCGCCTGCGGCACGACATGGTCGAGGCACTGCACCGTTGGCGTGGTCCGGCGCAAACAGTAAAAGCATTGGCAGCGCTCGCGGGCGTGGATGGCCTTTCGCAGCGTCCTGTTCTGTAGAAAGTCCGCCTCCTCGATGTTAACTGCCGCGCGGGCACTCGTCCCGTCCCCCCTGGCGGCGGCCCGGGTTTCGATTCGATTCAGCCTCACGGCGCGAATCTCGTCGGGCAGCCGCACCTCCACCACGTGCCCGGCTTTGCTGCGTTGGACCAAGCGCAAGGCGCCTTGGGCCACGAGCCGGCGTACAGCCTCGCGCACCGGCCCGGTGGATAGCCGGATATTGCGTCCCAGCCACATAAGGGAAAACCGGAGGCGGAGTTTCCCTTCCAGGCGGCTGTGCCGCAGAAGATGCGAATAGACGGTGCGGTCGATGACCGATAGGCGCAGGCGCGGCGCGAGCAGGTCTTCCAATTGTTTCCAGACGAGTTCGGCGTTCGGTTTTTTGTTTTTCATGGGTCAGTCCTAAGGGGGTTGACAGTCCCGACAGGGTCGGGATCTGCGATCGACAGTTAACAGTTCACAGCCAGAAGAAGAGACAAAGACTTAACACAGAGAACACAGAGGCCGGAGCACGGAGGCCACTGAGAAGAAAAGTTCACAGTTGACAGTTCACAGCCAGAAGAAGCGACAAAGACTTAACACAGAGAACACAGAGGCTGGAGCACGGGGCCACTGAGAAGAAAAGCTCACAGTTGACGGTCTACAGTTGACAGTTCACAGTTGACAGTTCACAGCCAGAAGAAGCGACAAAGACTTAACACAGAGGACACAGAGATCACTGAGGTGACCGAGAATGCGAAGCTGAGACGAGCCCGGGGGAGAATGCGGCGCAAAAAAGAAAAAGGGCGAAACCGCGGTCCAACCGCAGATTCACCCGAGAGTTATTATAACAGAACTCGTACACTTTGCAAGGCTGATTTCAAGAAATCTTATGCAGCCTGGACCACGGAACCGAATTACGCATCGTCTTGCTACACCGCGCACACAAGCCTAAACTGGAATCAAATGATTCCGGCGTCTTACAATGTGCGCGACCTTACGATTCGGCCTGCCACTGTGCTTGCTCCCATGGCTGGCGTTACGGATACGCTCTTCCGCCGCGTGATTCGCGGCCTCGGCGGCTGCGGACTGCTGATGACCGAGTTCACCAGCTCGGAAGGCATCACTCGCAGCGCCAAGAAAACTCTGCGCTACCTCTACTTCCAGGAAGACGAGCACCCCATCACCGCGCAGCTCTTCGGCGCCGATCCCAAGGTGATGGCGGAAGCTTCAAAAATGGTCGAAGATCTCGGCTACGACGCGGTCGACATCAATCTCGGCTGCCCCGCCAAGAAAGTCGTGAAGTGCGGAGGCTCCGGCCTGCTGCGCGACATGCCGCTGCTCGAGCAGATCTTCCGCGCCGTGCGCGCCGCCGTAAAAATCCCGCTCACCATCAAGCTGCGCGCCGGCTGGGACGAGAATTCCATCGTAGCCGTTGACGTCGCCAAGCTCGCGGAATCCGTCGGCGTCGAAGCCATCGCCGTCCACCCGCGCACGCGCATGCAAGGCTACGCCGGCCAAGCCGACTGGAATCTCATCGCCGCCGTCAAGCAAGCCGTCCGCATTCCCGTCATCGGCAATGGCGACATCAACACGCCGGAAGACGCCGAGCGCATGGTGCGGCAAACCGGCTGCGACGCCGTCATGATCGGCCGCGCCGCCGCCACCAATCCCTGGATCTTTCCCCAGATGCTGCAATACGCCGCCAGTGGCCGTTACGACACGCCCACCGACGCCGACCGCGATCGGTTACTTTCTGGCTACTATCGGGAAATTAATGCTGCCAACCTCCCCGATGCTGTGGGAAAAATGAAGCAGTTCGCTTGCTGGTTTTCTCATGGCGTTGGGAACGGCGGCGAGCTTCGCAGAAACGTACACGCGGCGCGAACACCCAGTGAAGTGCTGGAAAGCGTAGAACGCTTTTTCGAGCACCGTGCCGGTGACGGGGGGGACGATCCCG
>Ga0137359_10005000_pt1 | contig 10907 bp, 9 predicted proteins | sample Mad1_40_16metaG_FD_108281 | JGI IMG/M metagenome (GOLD analysis project Ga0137359, IMG submission 108281) | Vadose zone soil microbial communities from Angelo Coast Range Reserve, California, USA - Mad1_40_16 metaG | ecosystem: Environmental > Terrestrial > Soil > Vadose zone | place: USA... | reverse complement strand
CGTTATTCGTATCTCGTCAGTTTGTTCCCGGAAAAGATCATTCGTGGGCTAGGGTTGAATCTCAAGCTGCGTAGACGTGCGACCGCGTCGTTTACGCCGTACGTGATGGATGGCCAGCATAACGGCTTGCTCTTGAGCAATGTGTCGGAAGAGACGAGCAAGCACTCGATGTTCGAGCTGACCGGAAATCACACGGAGTACGAAGAGCTGAAGAAGTTTTACAATCTCTCACGCGTTTTCGCTGAACAGGTCTGGGACACGATGCTGGAGCCGCTCGTTGCGAAGGAAGACTTTCGACGCTGGTTCGATGTCGACGATGTTTCACGCGAGGCTTGGCGCAGTTTAGCGGAAGAACCGCTCGGTCGCGCGATCGAGCGTTATTTGAAAAACGATCTGGTGCGCGGCCTCGTGCTCACCGACGCAAAAGTCGGCGTCCTGACGCATCCGCACGATCCGTCGCTCGTGCAGAACCGGTGTTTCCTTTATCATCTCATCGGCAACAAAACGGGCGAATGGAAGGTGCCGGTCGGTGGAATGGGCTCGGTGGCGCAGAAGCTGGAACAGGCGGCCCGCAAGAGCGGCGCCGAGATCTTAACGAATGTCGATCTTCGCGCGCTCGATCTGACCGGGCAACAGCGCAGCGTCGAATTTGAGGTTAACGGAAAAAGAGAAACCGTCGATGCCAGATTTCTTCTGGTAAACTTTGGTCGGAACGTGCTGGCGAAGTTTGTCGGGAAACTATATCAGCCGGATACCACGGACGAAGGGTCCGTGTTCAAGATCAACATGCTCCTGCGTCGACTGCCGAAATTGAAAGCGAAAAAATGCTCCGCGGCCGAGGCGTTCTGCGGGACGTTCCATAGCGATGAAGGTTACGAGCAAATGAATCTTAGCTACGACCAGGCGGGCCAAGGACGGTTGCCGAACAAAACACCGTGTGAAGTCTATTGCCACACCCTGACCGACGACAGCATTCTCGCGCCGGAACTGCGAGAAAAGGGATTCCATACGATGACGCTGTTTGGTCTCGATACGCCGTGGCGTTTGTTTGCGCGGGACAATAAGACGATGAGAAAGCTCGCGGAAAAGAAATTCCTCGAGAGCATGAACCAGTGGCTGGAGGAGCCGCTGGAAGATTGTCTTGCTGCGGCGCGCAACGGCGATCTCTGCATCGAAAGCAAAAGCCCGGTTGATATTGAGGACGCGCTCGGGATGTACCACGGCAACATTTTCCAGGACGCGCCGACGTTTCCATTTGCGGAAAGAAAGGCGGAGATCGGCAAATGGGGCGTCGAGACGGAGTTCGAGAATGTTTTTCTCTGCGGCTCAAGTGCGCTGCGCGGGGGCGCGGTCAGCGGCATTCCGGGACACAATGCAGCGAAGAAAGTGCTAAGTGAAGTGGGACAGAGTTGAGAGTTGACGACGGGCGCGCTCAGATCAAACAATCAAACCTCGAACGCCAAATATGTTATCGGCCAACCCAGCTGACGTCGCATCGATCGACGCAATTGTCACGGCCGCATACGATTCAATCTCGGGCCCGCCGGGCAAGCGTGATTGGAATCGAGAGCGCTCATTGTTTATTCCCGGGGCACGTTTGATTCCAACGGCGAAGAATGCCGAAGAGGTAAGCCCCGGTGGCGAGATTGCGCCCCACATACTGGACGTCGACGGCTTCATCGCGCGCGTAGGCGATTACATCGAAAAGAATGGATTCTTCGAAAAGGAAATTGCGCGTCGCAGCGAGCAGTTCGGTCACATCGCACATGTCTGGAGCACGTACGAGTCGCGCCACAAAGACGACGATCCCGAACCGTTCATGCGCGGGGTCAACAGCATCCAGTTGTTCTACGACGGCAGTCGCTGGTGGATCGTGACCATTTACTGGCAGCACGAGAGCTCTGAGCATCAGATTCCAGAAAGATATCTCGAAAAGAAGGTTGAGAATTGGTCGTAAGGTGAAAGAAGCGCTTCCTCGTTTCGAAAATGGATACGGTGCTGGTTGGAGTCGGCGACGGGAAATAAAGGCGAGAAGGGTAGGTTTTCTTAGTTGGTGGAGTTCTCGGCTGCGGATGAGCGTCCCGGTAACATTTTGTGCCCAAGCCGAGGAGGAACGCGAGCAAGACGAAAGCAATGACGCGCCTTTCGTCTCGAGTGAGAACGAAGCGTTGCCGCAGCGCCTCAAATCGTAAACGCCAACGTCCCTTCAATTCGTAGATTTGTCTTTGACTCTGGGCCGAATGTGCACGGAGCGATATTTTCCCTTGATGTTAAAATCGTAGAACCGTGCCTTTGATTCTGCCGATAATAAATCGCGATAGACAGAAGGCGATACATCGAAATACCGATACACCGCGCCGTTTACGAATTCGATTTCGAGAATGTGACGGCGTTTGCTGTAGCCAATCCTCGCAATCGCGGTTGAAGCAATCGGCTGTCGCGGAATGTGGGAAACGATCGGTTCCGAATTATTGGATTCAGGCGGATCGGCGCCAGGGCCTGATGCAACGGCGGCCAAAATTCCGACGAGAACCATGATCCAGATGAGTCCTATGATCACGGATTGTCTTAGCTTCCGCTCGATATGTGGTCGAGCAAACTGGCACTTGGACCAAGACGGCGCGTGCTCCCGTCCCATCATTATCGTCCGAGCGGCGTCGTCACGTCGGTCCCGGGCGCCGGTGTGAATTCGAATGTCGATACAGGGAGCGGGGCGCGTGTCTGATTGGAATAGGTGGTCACAATCCGATCGCCATTCAGTTGCAACATTTCTGTGCGCTCGGCCCTCAAGTTGTTATTGAGTCGCAGGTTGAGTTTTCGAAAGACACTTTTCATTGACGGCGTGCGTGGCGTCAGCTCCAGCTCATATCCGTCGTCGATCTTCCTGGCATTGATGGTAAAAGTGTTTTCGACATCTTCGAGATTCAGGGCCGAATTGATCGCTGCAATAGCCGAATCGAGCGGTGAGCGTTTGCCCAGGGAATAACGCTCGGCCGACTTAAAGTTCGGATAATAAATCCAGAGCTGATGGCCATCGCTCACCGTCAGACTGGGCGAGTTGCCCTTCACTTCGCGCCGAAATTTGTTCGGCGGCTGGAACCAGACCTTGCCCGAACTCACGATCGGTTTCTTCATCAAGCGTAAGAACCGTTCTTCCTGAAAATCGGCTTGGGTGATCCGGTTCTCGCGAATTTGCGCGAGTAGATTTCTGATTTCGGCGAGAGAAAGCGGGCCAGGGCCGGCAAGGGTCGTAAACGAAATGAGACCGAGAATTGCTGGAAGAATCCTTCGCATGAGATCGATCTTAGCGCATTTGGACCTAATCTTTGCTTGAAGATTTCGGTTCTGTCGCTGCCATCGCAGGCAGCGCAAAGAAAATCGTCGCAACCAGGCTCCAAAAAATGCCGATCGCACAGGCACTGCCGAGGCTGCTCAACGACGGATTGCGCGCCAGTACAAGCGAACCAAAGCCGCTAACGGCGGTTAATCCGGCGAGCAACACCGGCTTCACCACGCCCGCAACATCATGCTCGATCTCATGGGTCTTCTGCCAGACCAGCACGACGTAAATTCCGTAGTCTACTCCGATAGCCAGGACGAGGCGAAAAGAAAGCACATTGAGCAAGTTCAGATCGATATGCAGCAGTTTCATCGACGCAATCATTGCTCCGATCGCAAACGCCAGCGTGATGACCTGGATGATCCAGAGACGCAAGTCGCGATACAAAATGGCGAGTAGCGAGACGTCGAAAATCGCCATCAAAGCGCTGATGATGAGGAGTTGCCGGTGCGACCATGGCAGCAAATCGGCAAGCGCATAACTCCAGCCGGAGAGGGTTATTGGAATCCCCGTCACCGGAAGATCGCGTCCCAGATTTGACTGCTGCGCATGTGTGAAGATCGGTTCGTTAGTAGTGACAAAACCGGTGGTTAGCAGCGGATCATGCCCGAAATAGCGATCAACCAAAAACCACCAGCTCGATGATGCCGGCAGCTTTTCTCGCCAATTCGGCAGAGGAGCGTTCGAATCGACCAGACGTCGCAAATTATCGAGCAGCGTGAAAGCGGGCGCGAACGCGTCGCGGCTGAATCCTTCGGTATCGAGCGTTTGGTCGAGTGTTTGGCGCGCTATTTGAAAATCAATCTCGCTCAATTGTTCGCGATTTCGTTGCATCGACCTTGGCGAAGGACAAAGGGCTGCAGGTGTAGAAAAGCTTTTGATTTTGCCCGCAATCTGAAGTTCGCTCCAATGTCCGGCAATTTTCTGCCAGTCGTCGTGCAGTTCTTGCGGATTGCTCGCTTGCACGATTGCCAACACCGGCTCCCAGCGCATCGGCATTTTGTGCATGATCGCTTGAAGCGCGCGACTGGCACGGCTGTTCTTCGGCTCCAGCGAACGTGTGCTCGCCTCGAAGTGGAGCGGTGGGACAGGCGAAAATCCGATTACGGTCAGCAGCAATAAAAGCGCGCTTGCGAAAATCAACATGGGCGCGGGGCGTTCCACGCTCCACCGCACATATTTCTTTACCATCTCAAAGACCCAATCATGACGGAGTGGGGGCTGCCGTTCGCGAACAAAAAGAAATAAAACCGTGCACATAAAAAAACCGGCAAAGAAAATGCCGATGGCGATCAGCACGCCGAGCTGCGAGAAGCCCATCGATCCACTCAGGATAAGTGCCAGAAATCCGACCGCAGTGGTCAGTGCGCCAAAGAAAATCGCTCGACCAAGTTTTGCAACCGAGGTGGCGATGCCTTGACGATGTGATTGTCCGTCGATCCGCGCTTGCTGATAGCGTCCAAAGGTGAGGATGGCGAAATCAACCCCGAGACCAACGAGAATAGCGCAAAAGCCCACGCTCACCATGCTTAGCTGTCGAAAAATGAGAAGGCCGAGCGTAAGCGCCACCAGACATGAGAGCAGCAGTGAAAATCCCATGCCGAGCAACGGCAGCCATCGACGAAAACCGATGAAGAAAATGCTGCCTACGAGCACGGCTGATCCGAGCAACGTTGCGACAATGTCGTAGCGCATGCTGAGGGAGATTTCGGCCACGTACGCGGAACGTCCGGTGACGAGAATTTCCAACGGGCCGCCATCCCAGCCTTCGCATGCGTTTGCACGAAAGGCGTTTACCTGACGCATCAAACGCTGGCACGCGAAGGCGCTAATGGATTCCTGATTTGTCACCGCCAGGAAAACCCGCATCGTGCGATCGGAGGAGGCGAGCGGCTGGTCTTCTTCGATCGCGGTGCTTTCTGCAAAAGGCTTGAGCGCCGGGGCAATTAGACCGAGAGGATCGAACGCCAGCTCGAGTTCCGGTCGCGGCGACCCTGCCTCAATCTGTTGATGCAAACGATGCAGGCGATCGCGAATTTTCTGCGGCTGCAAGATCGATATCGTTTCGTTGAAAGCATCCGGTTCCAGGTTCAAGAGCAACGGGACTGCGATTGATTGAAGATCGCGGATTCCATCAGGCGTCTGCATCGGCGAGCCCGCGAGCACGCGCGTGCACCAGGGCTGTTGCCGTAATTTGTCGGCGAATACCGGCGCGAATTCTTCCAGTTTTTCGATATCATCGGGGGCACAAACCAGCGCGAAAGTGAGCTGCCGGGTTTGCTCAAACTCGCGATCGTAAATTTTTAGCCCTGCGATCGAACGAAAGCTCGCGGGCAAAATGTTGAGCACATCGGAGTCAAGCCGCAGCTGGGTGATGAGGATCGCGATGCACCCGAGCGCGAGCGCAGCAACGCTGCACCAAACGAGCGCACGTCGTTGCGTGACCGTTCTCGCGATGACATCATTGATCCGCATATTCGGTGGCAAAAACGAAACGCCGATAGTCGCGTTTCAAACCTGGCAGGTCAAAAACGAAACAGAAAAGTTTCGTTGCCAGCGATGTATCGCACCGATTGTCGAGCTTGCGAGTCAATCAGTTTGTCTCGCACTCCGAGCCAGCCGCGCAATTGTTGCGGCGCCCGATCAATAGGGCCGGACCAACCGCTTCGCGCGAGCGGCCCTTTCACTTCGGCGAAGCCGGCGTCCTGCCGCAGAAATAACAATGGCGCGACCGGACCTTTTGAAAACGTCAGCTCGAAATCGCCACTTTTTGAAGAGCGAATGATCACATCGCCGATGAGCGTCGTTGCCGGCGCGCGATATAAAAGTTGTCCGCTGCGCACCTGCCAACTACCTGCCGGCTCGGTAAATTGGTGCTGCGGGGTTGTTGCACAGTTTGTTAGATCGACAATCGCCAGCGCGGTGACGGCGGCGCGCAAGATCGACATTGCGCTTAGAGAATCGCGCCGACCGGTTCGGGCGGACTCGGCGACGTTTCCTTTTTCGGCACAAGCGAGAGTCGCGGTGAGAGCGCGAAGAACCGTTGCGTGTTCACAAAAAAATAAAACAACCACATCCGCCACTTGATGGCGAGACTCTTTCCGTCGTTGCCCGCGAGCACGGCGTTGACGGCGGCCGCGATTTGCATCGTGTCGGTAGGATTAAGAAACACTTCGATGAATTCTTTGCCACGGCGATACCACGCATTTACGAAAGCGAGATAGATATCCATGATGTAATTGACAGTGCGCGCATACCTTTTGAAAAGGCGACGCTTGTGCGATTCGTCGCGCAAAACCTCGTCTAGTGTGTCGGCGGCCTTTTCGGCGGACATGATCGCCAAAAAAACGCCACTGCTGAAAACTGGATCGATAAATCCGGCGGCGTCACCCACGAGCAGCCACCGGTCGCCAAAAAGTTTTGTGTTCCGATACGAGTAATCGCCGGCAGAATAAACTGGCGAGACGCGCTCGGCTCTTTTCATTCGCTCGAGCACCATCGGCTGTTCGTCGATGGATTTTTCAAGCGCCGTTTCCGGCGAAAGTTTCATCGCGCGAAACGTAGCCGTGTCCATTACCACACCGATACTCATGCGGGTGGTCGTTAGGGGAATCATCCAAAACCACCGGTCGAGGCTCCGCACCATGCGGATGAGTGTGCCGTCAATGCCTTCGGCGCGATCGACATTTTCGTAATGCGCGAAGACGGAAAATTTCTGCAAATGATCGTACGTCTTTTTGATATTAAAAAAGCTGCCGAGCATCGTTTGCCGGCCGCTGCAATCGAGCAGATAGCGAGCTTCGATTGTCGATCTGGCGCCGTTGGACGTTTCGATGTTGATCTTCGCGCGATCGTTTTCGAAAGTGATGTTCTTCACGTCGGTTTCTTCGCGAACATCCGCGCCGTTTTCGCGTGAGTGATCGAGGAGGAGCTTGTCGAACTCGGAACGAGTGACTTGATAGGCCCGGTCGCGACGTGAGCGGAAACCGTCTTTGAAATAAAATTTCACGCCTTTGGTTCCGCAAGCGGCGACAATTTCGCCGCCGAATTTTGGCAGAAATGTGCGGTCAAGTTTTTCGCGCAGGCCCAAGCGATCGAATGTTTGCGTGCTAAAAGGCAAGAGCGATTCGCCGATGTGGAAGCGCGGAAATTTTTCGCGCTCGAAAACGATCACGCGCCGCCCAGCGCGCGCGAGCAGCGCAGCCGCAGTGCTGCCAGCGGGTCCGCCGCCAATGACAGCGACGTCGTACATGTCGACCTTCATTGCGGCTAAACTTACCGGGGAATTAGCTCCTTTGCCAGCCAGAGATTAACAGAGACTGAATGGAAAATGATGGCAGGGAGTGATTGGCGTGTACTTGCGTCATCTTAATCTGTGTTAATCTGTGTTCGTCTGCGGCAAACCCCTTTGGGTTGCCGCTGCGATATGAAATTAATAGATCGGTTTCTTAGCCGCGAATTGCTCGTCAACGTGCTCTTCGCCATTGCGGTGTTGAGCCTAGTGCTGGTAGTGGGCAATATTTTCCGAAAGCTTCTTCCGTTGTTGGTCAATCATGACGTGCCCATGGAATACCTGATCACGTTCATCGCTTACGTGATGCCCTTTTCGCTTATCTTTACGATTCCCTGGGGATTGCTGACCGCGATCCTGCTCGTATTTGGGCGGCTCTCCGCCGACAACGAACTGATCGCGCTGCGCTCAAACGGTGTGAGTATCTCGCGCATTTGTATTCCGCTTGCGGGAATCGCGCTGCTTTGCACGGGGATCTGTTTGTGGCTCAACGTGCAGGTTGCGCCGGCCGCGCAAGAAAAGTTGCGTAGCACCATTTTCGATCTCGCTACGCGCAATCCGATGGCGCTTTTTGGCACCGATCAGGTAATCGATGAATTTCCAGGCCGAAAAATCTACGTGGGCAAGAAAGAGGGAAACAAGCTCGAGAACATTACTGTCTTTGAAATGAACGACAATTCACTTGCAGTAAAAGTCACTTATGCGCGCACTGGCTTGCTCGAGGCCGATTTAGCGAACAAACAGATTCTCATGCATCTTTATCAGGCGCGTTATCAGGCGCGAGACGAAAACAATCCTTTGGATCTGACAAAAATTCGCGATGGAATCAATATGGCGGAAGGCACCTTGCCGATCAGTCTCGAAGAATTGTACGAGAAGGAGAAAAAACGGCCGAGCCGTTCCGCATTGTCAATCGAACAACTCCTCGAGCAATTGAAGAGTGAAAACCAACGCGAACGCAGCGCCAGCCGGACTGAAATAAACAAGCGCTTTTCATTTCCGTTCGCTTGCATCGCGTTCGCGATTATCGGCGTACCGCTTGGCGTCACCGCGCACCGCCGCGAGACTTCGATTGGTTTCGCCATGGGCTTGATCGTGGCCGTCAGTTATTTCCTCTTCGTCATCATCGGCGACACGTTGCGCGGAAACCCGAAAGTGCACCCGGAGCTGCTCGTTTGGTTTCCGAACGTTCTTTTTATCGTGCTCGGTGCATTCTTGTTTCGACGACTGGCACGACAGTAGGCGAAACGTACCCAACGGCGGAGTAGGAGGAAAAATCGAATTGGCTGAGATCCTTGATGTCGGGCGTCCTGCGGTGAGGCTAGGCGCACAAATTTCTGCGCTTCTAATGCGGCTTTAGCAACGGTGGGGCAGTTGTCGCAACGCCGAAAATCGCTGCCACGCTCAGATCTAAACTTCTTCCGCCGCCGTGCCAAGGGAAAGCGAAACTGGCTCGAGCCATCGATAACGCCGACTTTGGAATAAGGTCAGCCGAACGGCAGCCGCATCCCACAAACAAACAGCCACACAGGCCAGCACTAATCCCGAGGCATAAGGTCGCAGAACATTAAGGAGCTCGATCGCCCCGAGAGCTGGATACAATTTCTTGTCGATCAGCATCACGTGCGCGATCATTGTGAGGCTCGCGAACGAGATAATAAAATGGAGCACGCTTAACCGGATGCTCACAGCGAAGGCAACGGCGCTCACCACAGCCCCCCACATCAGATAGCGCTCGTGCATTTGCCCCAGCAACGCGAACATTAACAACCAAGGCATGGCGATCGCGATCAGCAACCGAGGATCGCGATTGCGCATGTGCCGTGCGGCACCCAGCGAGCAGAGTGCCAATGCGCCTAAGTAAAACAAGCGCAGGGCCCATTGCAGCGTGATGGCGAAATGCAGAGATCCAAGTTGAGCCGACCAGAGGGGATCCTTCAATGACCACCCAAGATTTGAGAGAAGTGATGGGAGGTTATAGCAAGAACTTATGAAGAGATAGGGATAATGCTCGCTTCCGTAGATAAAGCCGATTTGGAGCCAGGCGAAGCTGCCACCGTCGAGGACACCAGTGACAAATACAGCGAGCGCAGTGATACCGGTGATCCACATTCCCGGACGCCGCGACCTATGCCGCAAGAAGAGTAACGAGCTGACGCCGACCACAATTGCAACTGCAATCCATGCCGTTGGATTGCGCAGGACCCACGGGGAAACTACCAAGGCTACCGTTGCCATGAAACCAGCAAGCATTTGCATGGCGCAGTTCCATTTTCTTTCCCACAATGGCCAGAGGAGAAAAAAAGGCGCGACGAGTAATAACTGGCCTTTAAACATTGCACCTGTGGCCAGGAGGCAGCCGCAGGCAAACCATCGATTCTTCAGGGCCGCGAGCGCGGCGAACAGATAAAAAGGCACGATCCAGACATCCCATTGTGGCCAGCCGTGCGCATCGAGAATCACCGAGGGTTCAAGCCACACCACAGCCGCCGCCGCCAGTCCGCAAATCCAAGCGCGATGTTCCAGTGGAAAAATCCGCCCAAAACGCCCTGTTAACCCGCCCGCCGTTCGCCGCAGCCAGAAACGGACCAGGAGAAAAATCGCAATCGCGGACATCAGTTCGCATAAGAGATTGGCCTTGAGCAGCACTCCGACATAATGCGGGTGTCCGTCATCCACGCCCGGAAATTCTGTGCGCACCTCCTTCGCCCAGATCGACATCACCAAAAGTCGCAATGGCGGATAATCGAGGCGGTAATCGTTTTCATAAGCTTCGCGCTTTACTTCATCATAGAGCGCGAAATAGCCATGAAAGAATGCTGCCCACGAGCCGGCGTCGTTTTTGTCAACTGATAAACGACGGGCTTCTTCCACGCTTTGACTACCCCAGTAAAAACCGTTGACAATGTCGTGCTGGTAACGCACGTGCCTTGTTTCTTCCCATGTCCATCGGCGCAATTGAATGCCACCGAGCAAGAGCGTTGCAATTAAGCACGAAAGCAGAGCGCGCTGAGCAAATTCGCTAACGAACAGTCGTCTAAAGAGTGCGCGGATCGCCATCGGATAGTCCTAAGGAGAGACAGCAAATCAACTCGAACGGTTACAACGTTTGTTTCGAGAAGTCTCTCTTTGCATTGGCTCTTGGCTCCAGCGGTAGGATTCGAACCTACGACCAATCGGTTAACAGCCGACCGCTCTACCACTGAGCTACGCTGGAATTTTTTTGTGTGGCTCGAGAGGGCCTGAATTTTGCGCAGCCGAGTCGGCGCGGCAAGT
>Ga0137359_10004998_pt1 | contig 10908 bp, 7 predicted proteins | sample Mad1_40_16metaG_FD_108281 | JGI IMG/M metagenome (GOLD analysis project Ga0137359, IMG submission 108281) | Vadose zone soil microbial communities from Angelo Coast Range Reserve, California, USA - Mad1_40_16 metaG | ecosystem: Environmental > Terrestrial > Soil > Vadose zone | place: USA... | reverse complement strand
GCCCATCGATTGTGGACCACGAGCAGAATCGCCGATGGACCACGTGATGAGGCCTCGCACAACGCTCACCCGCGCGTATAAGAGGTATCGTTCATGGGGTCGGACCTGAATTCGCTGCCATAACTTGCCACCCGCCAATGCAGCCAGCGCTTGTCCTCCGGCGACAGTCATGGCTTCGACGGGCCCGGCCACAGACCATTCGTCAGCTATCCCGGGAGACTTGCTGGCCAAGCGGAAGGAAGGATTTCTTGCCAGATTTATGCCGCTGAAGAGACCCAGCTCTTCAGCACGCTGATGCGCGTAGGCGCAGCCTTGAACCGTTCCGCTGGAAGAGCGCACTCGAAGACCTCGCGCCTGTTCACGGCGGTCACGTATGAATAGATCGTCGCCCAACAGTTGCACAAAGATGCCTGGCGCCAGTTGCGCGCGCCTTTCAAGGATAGTGTTGCCTGACGTGTCGAGGCGCTGAATATCGGCGGGATTGCTCGTTTGAATCCAGTTCCTGTCAGTCAGACTAAGCGGTTCGAGACGTTTATCAGCGAAGTAAAGTAGAGCTCCTCCGGCCTTGTACTCGTAACTGATGTGGCGGAAGTACAAGCGTGGGTCAACATAGTTATCGTGAAATCTCGCTTCGGTACTCTTGCTTCGGGGAGCAAACGCAATCGGACGCCCCTCCATCACCGCATCGTGCAAAGAAAGCGCGCTTGCCGGTTTACCGTCGATCTCCCAATAGCAGTTAAAGGTTGGATCCTGAAACACCCACCCACCCAACTCCGGTAGCCATATTTCTGCTGCGGCATGCACCTCAACGCCGAAGAGGCCATCGCGCACCAGAACGCTCAACCCGACCGCGCGCGCCGTCAATCCTGCGGCCTCGCAAAGGGCAACATAGATCTCAGCGAGATTGCCACAGAGGACAGGACTGCCCTGCCGCATTTGTTGATAAGCCTCGCGCGGAACTCGCGTGGCCAGGCCGGGCGTCCCGACTCGATGAGGACCGTTCACAAGCCAGTAACGTATTTTGTTTGCACGTTGCCAGGGCGAGTCAGTCGCAAGAACGACACCCGCAAGTTCTCGGCGAAAAAAGACCGCGTCGTCTGCGTTCAGCCGCGCACGCGCTGCTATGTGCCTTTCCATTTGCGGAATGCCCTGAATCGTATCCCCATCGCGCTGGATGATTAGCCGGCCGATTTCTTCCTGTTCCTTCTGCGGGTTGAATATCGTCACGATTGTTTGCCCGTCGGGAACGACGATATGAAAATCCGTAAGCTGCGTTCTTGTTTCTTGCGGCAGGGTTCGCGGGCGCAATAACAATGAGACTCCAAACCCACCAGCGAAAGAGGCGATGAGGCAGACGCTGAGAGCGGCCCATTTTGAGTTGAAGCGTCTCTGAACTGCGGGAGTTGTCAGTGGAACAAGTACAACCGAATTCGGAGCATAGATAGGTTTTCTGCTAATCGACTTCTCCGAAGTGAGGAGGTCCATCTGTGCTCTCCCAGAAGGCCGCTGGTGTTTATTAAAGCCAAACAACTGGAAAGTATTGCGTCGCGTGATTGTTACCATAGTGGGAGAAACGATGGTGTAAAGAGTTGGTCAAGAGATGTAAAGTTTTGTAAACGCATTCCGGTTCCTTTTTGCGGACAATAACACGCCGGAGGTGTTCACTTTCTCGAATGCATCCGGCACAGGTTCGTTCAGTATTGTAGTAAACGACTTGTCGATATCTCCCAACTCGTCGAATGACATCAGTGCCAACATTATTGGCGCCGAGCAGCATACGGTTCCTGAACCAGCCAGCATGCTTCTGTCAGGAACGGACTCGTCGGAGTGGCCGGTGCTGCCAGACGGCGATTTAAAACGAAACCCTTAGCTGATTAGCGGTTGCCAGAGTCTGGTCTAGCGCTACAGCTAAGCGCTCCCTCAAAATGGTTCACTGAGTGGTCGCCTCATAAGGGCGGCCATTCTCGTTTTCGGGTGGGAGGATAAGATCTACAGACCGGTTCTTGTTCAGTGCAACGAAAATGGAAAAATTCCGTATCAAATGGCGTGCTGACATTAACGTTGACAATGGAATAGCAGATAGCTTATCTGTAGGATTCTCGCTTCGAAGCGAGAAAGATTTTGAGGTTGAAATGGATTTCACGACAAAAGAACTACTAAAGCGTTACGCCAAGCTGGCAATTGGTCAACCGTTTTCGCCCGTTCTGCTGAACATTCTTGTTACTTCGGTCTGTGATATGCGCTGCACGCACTGCTTTTTTACAGACGAGTTGGACGACCGGCCGCGCAAGAAACTGCAGATGAAGACTCATGAGATTGCTAAGATTTCCGAAACTCTCGGTGGCAACCTGGGTGTATTGATACTCGCAGGGGGTGAGCCGTTTACCCGAAAAGACCTGCCTGAGATCGCGCACTCCTTTTATACAAACAACAAGCTCGAATCGATCTTTATCATGTCGAACGGGCAGATCCAGAAACGAATATTTCCCGATATCACAAGAATATTGGAGGAATGTCCGAATCTGAACGTGACTGTTGCCCTGGGAATCGATGGCTTGAAAACGGAGCATGAGAAGATTCGCCAGAAACAGGGTTCGTGGGACATCGCTATTGAGACGGCGCGGCAGCTCCAAGTGATCAAGAAGGAGTTTCCCAAGCTCGATATCCAAACGTGTACCTGTTTCATGAACTCAAATCAGGACACGATCTTCGAGTGGTACGATTTCTTGAAGTATGATTTGAAGCCAGACAAGGTCAACTTTAACTACATCCGGCCTCCGTCAGCTGATCCGGTTGAGTTGGAGATCGATCATTCACGTTATGCGAAACTTGCGCAGATGATCGACGATGATTCTCGGCACGCGGCGATTAAGAATAACTACGGTGGCAGCGCGGGTTTCTTTAAGGCCGCAATTGATATCTATATGCACGGCCTGATCGCTAAGACTCAGGAGACGCAGACCGCGCAGATGAAGTGTTACGCGGGTACGGCGGGCGGAGTGATTTACGACGAGGGCACGGTTTCGTCGTGCGAGAATCTCGCTCCCATCGGAAACCTGCGGGAGTATGACTGGAATTTCCAGAAGCTTTGGTTGTCGCCGGCGATGAAAGAACGTCGCAAGAAGGCTGCCGACGGTTGTTTCTGCACGCACGAATCGAACAGTTACTACCCATCGCTGCCGTTTAATCCGAAGCACCTGATTCAGATTAAGAAACTGGAAAAAGAGATGAAAAAGGCACGCAAGGCGATGGACCACGTTGAGGCCGACCCGAAGGGCGTTTTGGTAACCGATCGATGATTGGCAATTTGAAACTGTGAGGAAAGACAAAGTACAAAGACCAAAAACCAAAGGCCAACTCCATTTGCCAATGCTCTCTGATCGCGTTCCAAAAATTCTGATTATTTCGTCTGACACGGGCGGTGGCCACCGGTCAGCTGCTGCGGCGATCGTCGCCGGCGTGCAGAAGTTTTTGGCAAGCGAGTCGTACGCGATTCGCGTCGTAAAAGCTGTTGAAGAATCCCATCACCTGAGTGCGCGTCTCGTCAGGTTATATAACTGGATTCTTTGCAACCGGCAACATTGGATGAAGTACTTCTACTGGTGCATGAACCTTGTCCGCCCGGAGACACGAGAATTCTTTCATAAGCGTTGCGTTGGTTACGTGTCGAATCTTTTCGAGCGCTGGTGTCCCCACATCGTTGTGAGTGTTCATCCCCTGACTCAACATATTTTTGCCCGGGTGTTGAAGGAGCTTAAGCTCGCTGAGCGCGTACCGCTGGTGTCTGTAGTGACGGATCCTTATTACGGTTTTTGGAGGGGATGGGCTTGTGACGATGTTACTTTGTACCTGGTTGCCAGCGAGGAAGCCAGACGACAACTTATCGACTATGGCGTTGCTCCTGAGCGAATCAAGATTTCCGGAATGCCGGTACATCCCAAATTCGCTTACCCCGGAGAGGATGCCGCGCAGGCCGCGCGTCGCGCTCTCGGTCTGGATCCAGAGAAATTTACTGTCTTCGTGAACGCAGGTTGGGCCGGTGGGGGAAACATTCAGCAGATCTTCCGCGAACTGATTCGTGGTGAGTTAGACGTGCAGGCGATCTTCCTCGCCGGCAGAAATGAAGAACTTCGTGCCGCTGCTGAGTCAATGGCTTCTGATGCTCCTTTTCCTATTAAGGTTATTGGTTATTCCGATGAGATTGAGAAGCTGATGGGCGCAGCAAACGTAATGATCTCTAAATTGGGCGGACTTACCGTGTTCGAAGCCCTCGCTTGCCGTTTGCCGATCATTGCCGACGTTATCACCGATCCTATGCCGCAAGAGGCCGGTACTGCCAACATGATTGCCAACCGTGGGGCCGGAGTCCTGCTCAAACGCTCAACGGATATCGTGCCAGTGATTCGCAGGATGATGGAAGACACAGCACATTATTCGCGCCTTCGCGCTGCGACAATCGGCCTCGCCATTCCGAATGCTACCCGTCAGATTGTCGAAGAAATTGCGGCGCTTATTCCGCCACCCTTGGCGCTTCCGGAAAAGAGTGTCTTTAGTGAGGTTGCCTGAGCCCATTAATTGACTGACAGCGCTTTTCACGGTTTAATCTCACGGCAAACGAATCTAATCCCTGGTAATATCGCCTTTTGCGGGGACAGATTTATCAAGTCTGTCTGGACCGCGAGCGCCTGTCCTACCAGCGGATTTTTTAGGAGACAAAATAGCGAGTGAGTCTGTTGCTTGAGGGAAAGCGAGCGTTCGTCACAGGGGGAACGCGTGGCATTGGAGCAGCGCTTTGCGAGGTGTTTGCTCGCGAAGGTGCCGATGTGGCATTCAACTTTAATAAGCGTGTCGATCTTGCCGAAGAGATCACCCGGAACATCGAAGGCTACGGCCGGCGGGCTTTTAGCTCGATGGTTTCGGTTACTGACCGCCTGGGCATGAAGCGTGTCACGAGGGAGCTGGTCGAGAAGTGGGGCGGGATAGATGTCCTCGTAAACAACGCGGCCATTAACCGCGGAGACAACTTTGCCACTACGACCGACCGCGCCTGGGATGAAGTGATTCATACCAATGTTGACAGTCTCTTCGCCGTGACCAAACCAATCTACAAACAGATGATCCGCCAGCGGAGGGGAAGCATTCTTAACATCACTTCCATCGGCGCTATGCGCGCGTTGCCGACGGCAGTTCACTATGCAACTTCCAAAGCCGCGATGATCGGCTTCACGAAATGTCTCTCCCGTGAAGCGGGAACATTTGGGGTAAAGGTTAACGCGATTGCGGCAGGAATATTCGACACCGATCTGGCGCAGGCTCTTCCTGACAGGTTGCTCCAGATGCACGACTTCTGGGCCTCATCGGGCCGTCTTGGGCGTCCCGAAGAACTTGCGGAATATGCGGCCTTCATGGTCAGCGATCGCAATAGTTTTATGAACGGCGAGGTTGTGATTGTTGATGGTGGGGCGATCACCTAACCTTTGAAGAGTTCGTTGGATACGTTAGATCTCGGAAAAAAGAAACCTGACCCTCCCCTCAGCTTTTATCTAATTCCTCAAGCTCCTTTATACGTCGTTCAAGGTCTCTAACTGTTCGCTGCATTTCGCCCAGTCGACGGAAAGCCGCCGTCGATCTGAGCCAGTCGCGATTGTCGAACGCAGGTATTCCGGAGATTACCTTGCCGGGCGGAATATCATGGCTGGTGGCGCTCTTCGCTGTGAGAACAGCATCATCGCCAATCGTCAGGTGCCCCGCAACGCCAGCCTGTCCCGCAAGCACCACGCGGTTGCCAATATGCGAACTTCCCGCCAATCCCACTTGTGCACACAGCAAAGAGTCTTCACCCACCGTGCATGAATGACCTACCTGGACAAGGTTATCGATCTTTGAGCCGCGCCCGATGCGACTTTCACCCACTGAAGCCCGGTCAATGGTCGTGCCGGCTCCTATTTCCACATCGTCTTCAATGACGACTCGCCCGGCTTGAGGGATCTTCAGCCAGTGCTGCTCTTCGTCTTTCGCATAACCAAAACCATCGCAACCAATGACAGAGTTGTTGTGCACCACGACTCGCTCACCAATTGATGTTCGCTCGCGAATGGCTACGCCGGAGTGAATCACAGAGCCTCTGCCAATCTTCACCTCGTCGTAGATGGTTACGTGAGGATGGATGGTAACGCCTTCAGCGATCTCCACGTTGCGACCGATGACCGCACAAGCGCCGATTGCTACTCGTTCGGAGATTTTTGCGGTCGCGTCAATCACCGCAGTAGGGTGAATGAATGGCTGGAGTTTTGGTTCCGGAAAAAAGAGGCGGAGTGCTCGAGTATATGCAAGATAAGGATTCTTTGCCCGCAAGATGGAAATCTGCTTTTCGATTTGCGCGTCTTCCGCAACGTAAATTGCCGAGGCGAGGGTCGAGTTCACGCGCGGGGTGTAACGAGGGTTAGCGAGAAACGTTACTTGTCCCTGCCTTGCATCGTCGAGTCCGGCAGCACCAAGAATCTCAATGTCGTGCGCTCCGCCATCGATTCGCGCCCCAGTCAGCGTGGCAAGCTCTGAAAGTTTCATGGGCTTGAGTTTAGCGCATCAAAACGGTGCGCGCACGCGCTTACATTATCGAAATCGGATCGATTTCCAGATTGATTGAACGAAGATTGATACCCCGGTCCGAAAGCGCTCTTAAGGCTGTATCGGCGACTGCTCGGAGTTGTCGCCGGCTCCGGGATTTAATTAGCAACTGAAAGCGGTGCTCGCCTTTCAGCCTGGCAAGAGGGGCCGGCGCCGGACCGAGTAGCCGGCACAAACGATCCTTGTTAGCCAGGTCGAGTTCTTTGCGCAGTTCCATTGATTCGGCGCGCACGCGATTCAAATCGGTGCCGTGAACCAGCAGCGTCGCCAACGATACAAACGGTGGGTAAGAATGGTTCTGTCTGTAGCGAATCTCTTCATTGTAAAACCCATCGTAGTCCTGGGCGCACGCGTGTCGCAAAGCGTAGTGATAAGGGTGATAGGTTTGGATCAAAACCCTGCCCGGACGATCACCACGCCCGGCGCGACCGGCAACCTGCGTTATGAGTTGAAAGGTTCTTTCGGCCGCTCTGAAGTCTGGCAGGGCCAGACCGGCATCAACGGAAACGACACCAACTAATGTCACATTAGGAAAATCATGGCCCTTTGCCAGCATCTGAGTGCCGACCAGCATATCTATGCGACCGTCACTGAAGTCTTGCAATGATTGCTCGAAACGCTGCCGGTTCGAGGTTGTATCGCGATCTATACGAGCGACCCGCAGGGTAGGGAATAACTTCTTGAGCATTTCCTCGAGTTGTTCGGTGCCTTCCCCAACATAGTAAATATATTTCTTGCCACATTGTGGGCATTGCGATGGCGACGCCTCGCGATGGTTGCAGTAGTGGCAATTCATTACGCGCTCGCTGCGATGATAGGTCAGTGTTACGTCGCAGTTAGGGCATTGAATTGTCTCGCCGCAGGAACGACACAAGGCAAAACTCGAATAACCTCTGCGGTTCAGTAGAATGATCGATTGTTCTTTTCTATCGCGAGTTTCTCTAATCGCTTCCAGTAATTCGTCCGAAAATACTTGTGGGCTGCCATGACGAGCAAAGACGTCACGCATATCGATGATCGCCGCTGTGGCCATCGGTCTCGCACCAATACGTTCCGACAGAAGCAGGTAGCTGGATTTACCGTTACGAGCATTATGAAAAGACTCGAGCGACGGCGTTGCTGAGCCTAATACGACTGTCGCCGATTCCTTTTGTGCGCGGACGATCGCCGTGTCGCGACCATTGTAGTAAGGCGAGTCTTGCTGCCGGTAAGTAGACTCGTGTTCTTCGTCGACGACTACCAATCCCAGGTTCTTCACGGGTGCGAATACTGCCGAGCGCGTGCCGATCACAATGCGGGCCTCGCCGTTCTTGACGCGGGTCCACTCGTCAAAGCGTTCGCCCTTTTGCAGAGACGAATGAAAGATTGCGACCTGGTCGCCGAAGTGTGCACGCAGGCGCCGTGAGAACACCGGGGTGAGGGCTATTTCAGGCACAAGCATCATCGCTGAACGGCCCAGTCTTAAAGTGGCGCGCATTGCTCGAATGTAAACTTCAGTTTTTCCGCTGCCGGTCACTCCATGAAGTAAGAACGCTCCAAATGACTCCGTGGCCATTTGTGCCTCGATCGTTTTCAAAACCCCCGTTTGCGCCGCAGTCAAGACGTACTCTTCAAGCTTTGGAACCGTAGCCAGGGCCAAAGGATCTCGACGGATCGGCTCATTGTTGACCTCCAAGAGACCCTTCTTCGCAAGCGTCGTCACGGTCGAGGCTCCTACAACCGCGGCCTTTAGTAAGTCTTGAAACGACATTGCCCCGCTGCTTTTCAGGACATCGATCACGCGCTGTTGACCTTCTGTCAGTTTTCTCTCTGAAGCGGGGGGACTTTCAGAAGCGGTTTCCAGAAGACGGACGACCCGCTGCAACTTGGTCTTTACAAATGTACGGCCCTGACTCTGAACTCTTTCGACTGAACCGGCTCGTTCCAACTCAAGCAGCGTTTTTGATAACTGGTTGATGGGCGCAAGCGTGGCAATCTCTTCTTTCCTCGTCTCTCCGCGTTTGTCGATTTCAATCAAGACTCTCATTTTCAGGGATGGATTCTCTTCTGAGAGATGCCCGAGCTCATCCTTACCCTGCGGAGTAAGCGAAAGAACTTCGTGTATTGCAGGACTAATGCCTGGGGGTAGCGCCGCCTTGATAACCTCTCCCCAGGGCGACGCATAGTAGTCAGATACCCAACGAGTTATCTCAAGAATTTCAGGCGTGCAAACGGGAACAGAATCGATGAGGCTTTCTGCTTCCTTGATTTCTGTCTCGCTGAGACTTAAGTCTGATCTCAACTGGCTGTGAAGGGCGACTATGTAGCCGGTGACCAGTTTTCGGCCGAGTGGCACCAGTATTCGCGCCCCCACAACCGCCAGAAAGCGCATGATTGGCGTAAGCCGGTAAATGAATGTCTGCGAGACGTGAAGGGGAAGAGCAACTTCAGCATATTGAGGCGCTGAAACGTTGGCCGCATAGCCCTGCTCGTTTGTTAAGGGGACGTCAGTTCCAGTGATGTTGGACACGAGCGAGAAGTTAACGCAAATTCAAAAATCGCGATAGCGAAGAAGAAAGGAAAGTGTCGAGGGTTCACGCCCGCTTGTTGGCCGCATGATCCAGATACTCGCGTACCTTTTTTAGATCCTCCCAAGTTTCGCGTTTCTTTGAGGGATCGCGAAGCAAGTATGCAGGGTGAAAGGTTGGCATCACCTTGATTCCTTTATAGTCCTGAAACTGACCGCGTAACTTCGTGATCCCCTCCTTGGTATCGAGGAGATTTCTCATCGCCGTGTTGCCCATCACAACAATGACTTCCGGTTGAACTGACGCGATTTCTCTTAGCAGAAAGGGTTTGCACATCGAAGCCTCTTCTGGAGTGGGTGTTCTGTTGGCGGGTGGCCGGCAGCGGTTAACGTTGCCTATGAGAACCTCCTCACGTTTAAGTCCTATCGCTTCGATAATCTTGGTCAACAATTGGCCCGCGCGGCCGACAAACGGCCGGGCCTGAGCATCTTCGTCGGCGCCGGGAGCCTCGCCTACAAACATCAGGCGAGCCTTTCGGTTCCCTTCGGTGTGGACCACGTTAGTCCGTCCCTGATGAAGGGGACAGCGTGTGCAATCGCCCACTTCCAACCATATCTCTTCGAATGTCTCAGTTGATGGCGCAAGTTGTGCCGGCTGAGGTGCAAGGTTGCCAAAAAGTGAAGTTGAGCTGTCTTTGCTGGAGTGTTCTTTTGTTATCTGATCAATTTTGGCCCCTCTGCCCTGGTTGAGGGGCTGCTTTCCGCTTGCCAGACTCGTGGCTGAATTGGTTGACTGCTCATGTTTCACAACAGGGATTATGTCGTTGTCATGCTTCTGAATCCCCTCTACGCCCAGTTCTTGAAGATACTTCAGATGCTTCTGAGTTTCGTGAACTAGTTCCAGCAGTTCCTGTGTCTGAGATTGGAGGCCCATGTTTTGTTCAGCTTAGATTATGAGATTCGCTTCAGTCTCGGGGTTTTCGGTGGCTAGGTACTGTTGATTGTCCCTGGCGAAGACTTACGATTTCATCCAGGATATGGTGTGCCGCATCAGTCTTTGCCATTAAGGGTAGCTCGATAGCTTGGTCGCTATCTCGCTTGATGATCGTTATAGCGTTGGAAATGGAATCGAATCCTGAATCACCTCGAGTAACATCATTAGCCACGATCGCATCGAGCTTCTTAGTCTGCAGTTTTTCTTTGGCATTTGCCAGAACGTTTTCGGTCTCGGCGGCAAAACCAATCACCAACAATCCATCTCGCCGGTTGGAAGCCACTTCCGAGAGAATGTCCGGCGTTCGCTCAAGCGTCAGTGTCAATGAACTTTGCGTCTTCTTTATTTTCTGGTCTGCACGTTGCGCAGCACGATAGTCTGCCACGGCTGCTGCAGCAATGAAAATGGAGGCACCAGAGATTTCCTGAAGTACCGCTTTGGCCATCTCCGCGGCAGAAAAGACTTGGACCACCTTAATTCCCGGGGGCGGGCTCATGGTGGTTATTCCCGTAACGGCCGTGACTTGTGCACCTCTTTTTTGGGCGGCTTCGGCGATTGCGAAACCCATCCTGCCCGAAGAGCGATTTGAGATAAACCGCACCGGATCGATTTCTTCGCGAGTCGCGCCGACGGTTATTAGAAGCCGCTCGCCATTGAGATCCTTTGCCTGGTCAGCTTTCAGACCATTCAGTATTACGAGGGCGGCAGCAACAATCTGCTCCGGATCGCTCAAACGTCCGGGACCAATGGTGCCGCAAGCCATTTCGCCTTCGTCAGGTTC
>Ga0137359_10004985_pt1 | contig 10922 bp, 6 predicted proteins | sample Mad1_40_16metaG_FD_108281 | JGI IMG/M metagenome (GOLD analysis project Ga0137359, IMG submission 108281) | Vadose zone soil microbial communities from Angelo Coast Range Reserve, California, USA - Mad1_40_16 metaG | ecosystem: Environmental > Terrestrial > Soil > Vadose zone | place: USA... | reverse complement strand
GGAATTTCCTGTCTATCCCATACGACGAACTGGAAGAGCTGAACCTCAAGGCGAAGAAGCAGCGGCTGGATCGAGTGTCGCCGGACAAGATCCAGGAAGAGCGGCTGAAGTATCTGACCGACGAGAAGAGCATCAAGGCGCTGACGGTGCTGTTCAGCGATCTCGAAGGCCGGCTGCACATGCTGGACTATGACAAGAAGTTCCTGCTGAAGAGCTATGACAATCTGACCTTCGACGGATCTTCAATCCGCGGCTTTACGGCGCAGCGCGAGAGCGACCTGCGGCTGGGCATCGACTGGAGCGCGTTCTACTGGGGTCCAGCGGATGTGTTTGGTCAGGGCAAGGTAATGGCTTTCGGAGAAGTGATCGACAAAGGCGGCGAGCCCTACTCGGCCGACATCCGCAGCGTGCTGAAAACTTTTGCCGCGGGTCTCCACAAGAAGCACGGTTACACGCTGAATGCGGCGAATGAAATCGAAGGATTTCTTTTCAAGGGCGCCGATGCCGAACGCATGTATCACGAGAATCTCAAGTTCGAATACGTGAACACGGGCGGCTACTACCATTCGCTGCCGGGCGATCCACTGCGGTCATTCATTGACACGACTGCCGAAGTGCAACGCGCGATGGGGTTCCAGAACGAGAAGGATCACCCGGAAGTCGCGCCGTCGCAGTTCGAAATCAATTACAGCTATGCCGAGGTCGTAGCGGCCGCGGATCACATTCAGCTTTACAAACTGATCTGCCGGCAAGTTGCGCGGAACATGGGATTGACAGCGAGCTTCTTGCCTAAGCCGGTCGTGGGCGTGAACGGCAGCGGCATGCATACCAATGTTTCGATCAGCAAGAACGGAAAGAATCTGTTCTGGGATCCGAAGGGCGAAGAGAAGCTCAGCAAGGCCGGGTGGGAATTTGTCGACCGCATCCTGACACACGGTAACGATATTTGTCTGCTGCTGAATCCGAGCGTGAACGCGTATCGACGGCTGGACCCGCATTTCGAAGCGCCCAATCAGATCAAAGCTTCGGCGGTGGATCGCGGGTCGATGATTCGGATTCCGATCGGCAACGAGCGCAGTATGCGCGTCGAAGTTCGCTCCGTCGCTCCGGATGCGAATCCCTATCTGGTGATGCTCTCGATCTTCAAGACCGGATTGGAAGGCGATACCGCGAAGATCAAGAATCTTCGCCAGGCGGAACGCTATCTGCCGGACAACATCTATACGGCGATCGAAAACTTCCGCAAGGCGGACTGGACAGCGGATCTGATGGGCGAAGACGTCAAGGGCCGTTACGCCGATCTGAAACAGGCGTCGGCGGATCGCTGTCCGCGTCTATTGGGCACATTCGTGAAAGCTCCGGAGGTACAGTACCATCACGACGTTTATAACCAGTATCTGTGGAATCTGTTTTAGACCGATGTGACGCGGGCGCCCTCGCCCGCGTGACGCTCACCCAGAAAAGCCGCCCGATCTATTGGCGGCTTTTCGCGTCTAGTTACCTCCGTGTCCTTTAGTTTGCCGGATTTGTTTTGTCCGCTGTGATAATTGTTGCAATGGCTGGTTCTCTCCTATCAGAAGCGTGGCTGCCGAAATCAGTGCTGTGCCTGCGCGATTACGACCTGAACAAATTTCTGCGCGACTTGGTGGCTGGCATCACGGTCGGCTTGGTTGCGCTGCCGCTGGCGATGGCATTCGCAATCGCATCTGGGCTCACGCCACAAGCTGGAATCTACTGCGCCATTGTCACTGGCTTCCTGATTTCTCTGCTGGGCGGTTCCAAAACTCAGATCGGCGGACCGACCGGCGCGTTCGTAGTCGTGATTGCCGGCATCATTGCCGCGCACGGCGTTGATGGCCTATTCCTCTGCACGATGATGGCCGGCGTGATGCTCGTCATCATGGGGCTCACCGGGATGGGCTCGGCGGTGAAGTTCATTCCGCGGCCGATTGTCATCGGCTTTACCAACGGGATCGCAATTCTGATCGCCAGCACTCAGGTCAAAGACTTCCTCGGACTCAAACTGGACAAAGTTCCCGGCGAATTCTGGCTGCGCATCAAGGCGTTGGCGCAGAGCTTTCCTACGCTTTCCTATGAAGCCGCCGCGCTGGCGGTTGGGACAGTTGTGGTCATCGCGATCTGCCGTGGAATTTCCAACCGCATACCCGGCGCGATCGTTGCCATGTTTTTGGGGACAGTTGCAGTCCGGCTCTTCCATCTTCCGGTCGAAACCATTGGGACGCGATTCGGCGGAATCCCAAGTGGGTTACCGCATCTCGAAATCCCGGTATTTCGGCCGGAATTGATCCATGGGCTAATCGGTCCGGCGCTGACAGTGGCTATGCTGGGCGCAATCGAGTCTCTGATGTCGGCGGTGGTGTCGGACCGCATGAGCAACGACCGTCACAACCCGAACGTCGAATTGGTGGCGCAGGGATTCGCCAACGTCGTGTCGCCAATTTTCGGAGGTTTACCGGCCACCGGAGCGATCGCCCGTACCGCGACCAACATCCGCGCTGGCGCGCAATCGCCTGTTGCCGGCATGATTCACGCTTTCACGCTGCTTGCGATTCTGCTGTTCGCTGCGCCGGTAGTGAGTTTCGTTCCAATGGCGGTGCTGGCGGGAATCCTGATGGTCGTCGCCTACAACATGGGCGAGTGGCGCGAAATCCCGTCGCTGATGAAATTGACCAAGACCGATGTCAGCGTGTGGCTGGTGACCTTCGCGCTGACCGTGTTTGCCGATCTTACGGTCGCAGTGCAGGCGGGCATGATTTTGGCGGCGCTGCTGTTCATCAGCCGCGTGGCCGCTACGACTACAGTCTCGCAAGTCACCGACGACTATATCGAAGACGGCCGCGTCCATATCCTCCAGGACAAAGATATTCCCTACTACGCGACCATCTTTCGCATTCACGGCCCATTCCTGTTCGGAGCCACCGACAAGATTTCTGTGGTGACCGAGAACATTCACGAATTGCCGCCGGTGGTGGTCCTGCGCCTGCGCAACATGACCGCGCTCGATGCCACCGGTCTATTCGCTCTGGAAGAAGTTGCGCAAACGCTTCAGGCAAGCGGACGCGCGCTGATTTTGTGCGGAGCGCGCGAGCAGCCTCTGCAACTGATTCTCCAGTCGGAGTTTAAAGAATTGATTGGGCCGGAGAACATCTGCGACAACGTGCAGGAAGCGATCCAGCGCGCCGAGGAAGTCTTCGAGAAGCTCAAGCCGGTAGCGAAGGGTACTGCAGTCGGACCGAAAGCTTAGCTACCTGTGCCATTGGCGCTACCTGCCTTTGGGTAGCGGCTCATCGCGAGTTCCACAATCTCTCCAATCAACTCACTGTACGAACGGCCCGCCGCCTTCGCCGCCATTGCAAATTCCTGCCGGCTGGCCAGCCACGGATTGGGATTCGCCTCAATGACGTACACATCGCCGTTCGGCGCCAGTCGCATGTCGATGCGGCCGTAGTCGCGCAACTTCAGAGCCCGATACGCGGCCAGCGCGGTATCGGAAAGCCGCTTGGCGGTTTCTTCGTCCAGATTTTCGGCGAGGGCCGATTTGGTGAGCTTGTAAACCTCGGTATTTTTCTCGAACTTCACATCGTAGGTGGCAATTTTGGGAGTGCCTTCGGGGAGGCGAGACAAATCCAGTTCGACCAGCGGCAATACCTGCGCGCTCTCGTAGCTTCCGAGAATTCCAGCATAGATCTCGCGGCCTTCAATGTATTCCTCAATCAGCGCGGGCGAATCGAACTCGTCCTGGATGTACTGGATGCGCTCCATCAGTTCCTTGATGTTGGTCACGACCGAGCCGGCGTCGATCCCGATTGAGCCGTCTTCCAGCCCTGGCTTGACGATGAGCGGGAAAGAAATATCGTGAGCGTGCTCGATGTGTCCGCGATAGGCAATTGCGAAAAACGGAGTCTTGATGTTGTGAAAGGCGAAGATTTTCTTGGCGACTGCTTTGTCCTGTGCTAGGAAAATAGCGTGCGGACCGGCGCCGGTGTAGGGGATCCCGAGCAGATCGACGTACGCGACAACGTTCATTTCTTTGGTATCGTCGCCGTCGAACGATTCGGTCAGGTTAAAGATGAGGTCGGCGTCGCAGCGCGAAAGCGAGTGCAGAGACTGCGGACGCCCATCCAGTTCGATATATGAAGGCTCGTGGCCCAGTTTTGCCAGGGCCTCGAAGATCTCTTCACGGTCCGTCATTTCTTTCCGCCTCTTCTTCGTCTTCTTGTGACGGGCCTTGCGAGTGGGCGGCTCATCTTCCTTTTCCGCCGTCGCGATCGGATCCTCGTTCCAAACGTCATACAACAACGCGACTTTAAGTTTTGCGCCAATCATAGTTTAGGTCTCAGGTCTTAGGTGTCAGGTCCCAGGAAAACCAAATGGCGATTGATCCTCAGGGTCTTCCTAACACCTGACACCTGCTCGTTTACGGCTGAATGAACTTTCCTTTCGTCACGTATGTCATCACCAGCGCCGTCGTGTAAGCCGTCAGTTCGGCAAGATGCTCGGCTTCACGCGCCTGATCGGCGCGAAGGTCCAGCTTCCCTGCGCGGTCTTCAATCGTTGTAAGCAACGTCTTGATGAGTGGCCTCTGCGCTCCCGTCCACTGCGCGACCTTATCGATAACGGCCTTGCGATGCTGCCGCAGGAATTCCTGCGCGGGACGTGCTCCCTTGCGGCGTTTCGACACTCGAAAAATGTCGCGCAAATCAGTGTCAGGTGCGAGTTCAGTGACCGCAACTTCTTCCCGCGCCGCCTGATGATAGAACTCGCCGACGGTCGTCTCCATCTCGTCGACGGTGATGTCGGTCTGTCCGCGCCGACGAGGCGGATCGTTTCGCCCCACCTTGCGCGCCAGACGATCCAGATAGCGCAACTTCTCCAGCGCCGCCCATCCCCGATAACGCTTCCGCCAGTTCGAGCGGGGCGTAAGCCAGACCGCAAATGTCTCGGCGAAGTCTTCATCTGGATGCTTCTGCGCATACCATCCCGGCAAGTGGCGGACATAGTCGCGCGAGAATGGCGCCGGGCGATAATTGTCGCGATACGGCCTGCGAAACGGCCCGAACAGCTGCTTCCACTCCGGCAAATTGTGCAGCCGGTACGCGTATGTGAAGGCGTGGCCAGCTTCGTGGCGCAGGTACATCATGATTTCTCGCGCATCTTCCAGGTCGTGCGTTTCCTTTTCCAGTTCGGCCAGCGCGGCGTGCGCCAGGTAAAACGGAATCCCGATCACGGGTTCGCCCGACGGACATCCCCACTCATCGGTCAGGTAGCAAATGGGCCGAAACTTTGTCAATCCCTTGGCATCAAGCTCGCGATAGAGCTGCGCCACAAAGCGTTCGACCGGCGATCCTTCCAGCTTCAGGCCGAGTTCACGAATTGGCCGGCTCAGCAATTCCTGGTACGCGGGTTGTGGTTGTCCGTTATCCTGCACAAACGCTCGTTTTGACAGACGGTCAATCGCCGCGCTGGGATGCACGGGGGAGACGGGAAAATGTTATCAGAGTAAACAGTAATTGAAAGCGGGGATAACTAAGAAGTTACCGGCGTAACGAAGTCGGAACGCGACGGCCCTGCGGAAGCGGACCTTGGCATCATCATCGGCGCCAGCGTACGATTGAGGTATGAGTTCACAAAAAACATTTTCCCATCGTGCCATGATCTACACATCTACTGCTGTTGTGGTACTTGCGATTTCCGCGGCGTCCTCAGAAAAAAAGATCAAGCGTTCTGAACTTCCGGCCCCAGTTCAGACAACGGTCACAGCTCAGAGCCAGGGAGCAACCGTTCGGGGATTCTCCGAGGAAAAAGAGAACGGACAAACCTATTACGAGGCGGAATTCGAGGTCGGCGGCCACAGCAAAGACATCCTGATAGATCCTTTGGGAAACATAGTGGAAGTCGAAGAGGAGGTCGCGCTCGACACGCTTCCTGCTGCAGTGCGGGAGGGACTCCTCGCTCAAGCTGCGAGTCGCAAGCTCGTGAGAGTTGAGTCGCTTACCAAGCAGGGAAAACTGGTGGCATACGAAGCGCAAGTGATCGCGAAACGGAAAAAATCCGAGATTCAGGTTGGCCCGGAAGGGAAACCACTCGATCACCTGGAGTAGAGGACTGACACCTCCTATTTCTTCAACGTAGTCTGCCGGCTTGAGGACTGTCGTGGCGCTCTCGCGGGCCGTAACGACGGACGCCTGCTCATCGTGGACAGCGTTGTTCCAGAAAACTCCGACTTCCACCTCAGCAAGCGGCTCGACCTCAAAATGTTACTCATGCCCGGCGGCCGTGAACGTACAGAAGGTGAGTGGCGCAAACTCTTTGCGCAGGCGGGATTTGAAATTACACGCATACTGCCAATGAAAGCAGCCGAAAGTTTGATCGAGCGAAGGTTAAATAGAGCTTAAATTCCAGAAGCAGTTTGTACGTAAAAGTTCGTAAAACCGCGCCATTGCCGCATTTCGCGATGCTACAGTGAAGTCATGGGCCTCCGATTGCGGCGATGGTTTGCGGCAATTTCATGCGCCGCTATTTTGCCGTTTGGATTGTATTGGTCCGCATCCGCCCAGACCTCAGCCCCTCCTGCCAGCACAGACGCACAAGTGACACGCGCCGTCGGCACGATCAAGAGCACCCAGACAGACTCCCTCACACTAACGCCAGATTCGGGCGGCGAATTGACCGCTAAGCTGAGCGGCTCTACCAGAATCCTGCGCGTTCCACCCGGGGAAAAAGATCTGAAGAACGCAACGCCGCTCCATGCACAGGATCTCCAGCCGGGAGATCGCGTGCTGGTTCGCGGGCAGGCTCGGGCTGATAGTCACTCGATCACTGCGCTCTCAGTGATTGTCATGAAGCAGGCCGACGTGTCGGCGCAGCGTCTACATGAACGTGAAGACTGGCAAAAGCGTGGTGTCGGAGGCCTCGTTACCGCTGCGGACCCGGCCGCGAGAACGATCACAATTTCTTCCGCTGGTCTGGCCGGAAATCATGCGATCGTGATCCGCACGTCGAACTCCACTACGGCGCGCCGCTACGCGCCCGATTCGGTGAAGTTCGACGATGCGCGTCCTGCGGGCCTCGACCAGATCAAGCCCGGTGATCAGTTACGCGCCCGTGGCACGCGCAACGCGGACGGGAGTGAAGTAACGGCAGAGGAAATCGTCTTCGGCAGCTTTCGCAATGTCGCCGGAACGGTTACGTTGATCGACTCGACATCGAATTCATTGACCGTACAGGATGCAATCAGCAAACAGCCCGTGGTCGTAAAACTGACGGCCGACTCGCAGATAAAAAAGCTGTCTCCGGAAATGGCACAGCGAATCGCGTTACGACTCAAAGGAGGCACGGGCGAGGCGAGTGCACAGGGTGCTGTTTCTGGGCGTTCGCCTGTCGCGCCCACCGGGAATTTGTCCGGGAGCGGCCGCCAATTTTCGCGTGAGTCCGGCGGCGTGCGGGAACAGGCCGCGAATGGTCCGCCGGACTTACAACGTTTCCTTGGGCGGATGCCCAATAGGGCGATGTCTGATTTGCAGAAGGGCGATGCGGTCATGATTGTCTCCACCCAAAGCGCGGACTCCGGCGTGGTGACGGCGATCACCGTTCTTTCCGGAGTCGAGCCCATTCTCACCGCGTCGCCGAATCGAGGCGCGATGATGCTCTCGCCCTGGACGCTTGGTGGAGCCGGTGGTGAAGGCGAAGCGACCCCCTAGACTTCGTGCCATTTTTCAAAGTTACTGCCTGGAAGGGAACAAAGGTGTTTGGTGAGGCTTCACTCGTTAATCGTAGTAATAGCGATTCTGATCATACTTTTTAACACTGCATCGGCGCAGACTCCAATCGGGATCTTGCGCGGGCAGGTTACGGATCCCTCCGGAGCGGTCGTCCCGAACGCTCAGGTTGCGGCGGTCGGGCCGAATGGGCAAACCTCCTCCACCAAAAGCGGGCCGAATGGAGCTTATGAAATTGGCGAGTTGCCTCCGGGCAAGTACACGCTAACCGCGAAAGCGCCGGGATTCGCAGACTTCACCCAACTCGGACTTGACATCGCCGCAGGCCAGACTCAGAAATTCGATATCCCGCTCGACATTCAAGTAGAACAGGAAAAGGTCGACGTTCAGGGAGACAGTTCGCAGGTCCAGCTGAGTCCTTCCAACAACGCCAGCGCAATTGTTCTCAAGGGCGCTGATCTCGAAGCACTTTCCGACGACCCCGACGAACTATCGCAAGACCTGCAGGCTTTAGCCGGACCATCCGCCGGACCGAACGGAGGCCAGATCTACATTGACGGATTTACGGGAGGACAGCTTCCGCCCAAGTCTTCGATTCGTGAGATCCGAATTAATCAGAATCCGTTCTCTGCGGAATACGACAAACTTGGATATGGCCGTATCGAGGTCTTCACCAAACCCGGCACCGACAAGTACCACGGACAAGTCTCGGTAGAGGGAAACAGTTCAGCGTTCAACGCCCCAAATCCATTCGTCAAAAAGGAGGCGCCCTACTATTCGACCATCTACAACGGCAACATAGGCGGGCCGATTAACAAGAAGGCATCGTTCTTCTTCGATTTTCAGCGGCGCAACATCAACGAAGTTGCCATCGTGAACGCCATCGTGCTGACGGACCTGACCCGCATCGTTCCGTTCAACGAAAGCGTTTCCAACCCGAGAACACGCACCAACATTGGAACACGCTTCGACTATCAGGTCAGCAAGAACAACACGCTGACCGGCCGCTATCAGTTTTACCGCGATACCCAGGAAAATGCGGGCATCGGTGGCTTCACGCTGCCTTCTGCCGGCTACAACGCGAACTCCACCGAACATACGGTCCAGATAAGCGACTCGCAGATTCTCGGGACCAAAGCTGTGAACGAGATCCGCTTTCAGTACAACCGCGACAACAGCCACCAGACTCCGTTGAACACCAGCCCTACGATCAACGTAATTGGTGCGTTTAACGGCGGAGGAAGCAGCGGCGGACCGCAGTCTGATCACACTGACCACTACGAATTGCAGAACTACACATCTCTGGCATTGGGTGCACACTTTTTCAAATTCGGAGGCCGCCTGCGAGTCGCGCACGAGGTCAACTTATCTGGGGCGAGCTTCAATGGCGGCTTTACTTTCCCGTCAATTCAGGTCTATCAGAGCACGCAGCAGATTCTCGCTGGCGGAGCTACAACCGCTCCCGGGGCCTCTCAGTTCACCCTGAACGCGTCGCCAACCGGAGGAATCCCGACGGTCTCCGCCACCGTGGTGGACGCCGGACTCTACTTGCAAGACGAGTGGCGCATCAGACCGAACCTCACGCTCAGTTACGGATTACGATTTGAAACGCAGAATGCGATTCATGACCATGGCGACTGGGGGCCGCGAGTCGCGATTGCGTGGGGTATCGACGGTAACAGCAAGACCGCTGCGAAAACTGTGCTCCGCGCAGGCTACGGAATTTTCTACGACCGCTTTGGTGAGAGCTCGGTCGTCAACGCCAATCGCTTGAATGGAGTGACGCAGCAGCAGTTCATCGTCGGGGCCACGCCGGCTGCGCCCATCGATTTCTTTCCAATTGTGCCGCCGGTGAGCAATTTGCCTGCGTCGCAGACCGTGCCCACGATCTACCAGATCAATCCGCGACTGCATTCGCCGTATGTCCTGCAAAGTGCGGTGAGCGTGGAACGGCAACTGACAAAAATTGCCAATGTCACTGTGTCATATCTGAGCTCGCGGGGCGTGCACCAATTCCTTTCCGTGAACGCGAATGCACCGCTGCCCGGAACGCCGGGATCGAATGGCCCCCGACCCAATCCGACGGCGGGCAATATTTATCAGTATGCGTCCGAGGGAATCTTCAAGCAGAACCAATTGATTGCCAACTTCAATATCCGCGCGGGCGCGAAGGTGACGCTGTTCGGCTTCTATTCTTTGAACTACTCGAACGGCGACGTCGCAGGTATCTCCAGTTTCCCGTTTGACCAGTACAATCTCAGCCTGGATTACGGGCGAGCTGCCTATGACACGCGTCATCGGATATTCTTCGGTGGTAGCGTGTCGATGCCTTATGGATTCCGATTGAGTCCGTTCATGATTTTCAATTCGGGCTCTCCCTACAACGTCACTTCAGGCCAGGATGTAAACAACGATTCTCTGTTCAACGACCGGCCAGCATTTGCCACTGACCTTTCCCGGCCCAGCGTGGTCTTCACGCGCTTCGGTGCGTTCGATACACAACCCAACATCGGCATTAGCGGACAGACCATCGTCCCCATCAACCTCTTAACTGGACCAGACCGCTTCACGCTCAACCTGCGCTTGTCGAAGACGTTTGGTTTCGGACCCGAGCGCAAGGGAGTTGCGGGAGCGCAACCGGGTAGTGGCCCCGGTCCGTTCGGCGGAATTGGTGGCGGCCCGCGCGGTGGCGGAGGGGGCGGTGGTGGATTCGGGCGAGGCGGCGGTGGGTTCGGCGCTACGAGTAACCGTCGCTACAGTCTGACTTTCAGTGTGAATGCCCGCAACGTTCTGAACCACGTGAATCTGGCTACTCCGATCGGGAACCTGACCTCACCCCTGTTCGGAGAATCAAACGGCTTGGCGGGCGGGCCGTTCTCCAGCGCGGCTTCGAATCGAAAAATTGAACTGCAGGCTTCGTTTACTTTCTGACCTTCAGAAGCGTGGAGGTTCGGAGTATGTAAAGAAGGAAGTACTGGCGGAGAGGGAGGGATTCTACACCGCCGTCCTTGCACCATCGTAAATAGGACCTAAATCACTGGTATTAAAAGATCGTCGTATCGGCCCACTTGATTTTGCCAGTGTTACTGGCATTCGTCCTTGCTCCGACAGACCGCGTCTCGGTAGCCCGACGGTAGCCGTACCATACCTCGTCTCCTGCCGGAAGTAAACCACTAGGTTCTG
>Ga0137359_10004983_pt1 | contig 10927 bp, 11 predicted proteins | sample Mad1_40_16metaG_FD_108281 | JGI IMG/M metagenome (GOLD analysis project Ga0137359, IMG submission 108281) | Vadose zone soil microbial communities from Angelo Coast Range Reserve, California, USA - Mad1_40_16 metaG | ecosystem: Environmental > Terrestrial > Soil > Vadose zone | place: USA... | reverse complement strand
GGCAGCGGCTTCAGCGCGCCGCCGCGCGTTCTCTCGGCGGCGGCGGTCGAGCCGGCGGCGTTGTCCTGCGACAGCACCTTGGTGTTCATGCGCCTTCCTTCTTCTTGAAGATGAGCGTCAGCACGCCGTCGGCGAGGCGTTTGTCCACGAGCTCGAGCGGCGCGTACCGATCGCCGGGCGGCAGTGCGACCTGGCGCTCGAAGCGGCCGTACGGAATCTCGATGCGATGGACGTTGAGCGTGTCGCCGCTGCAGGGGAAAGCCCGCGCCGCGGCGATGCTGATCCCGCCCGGGTCGATGGCGACAGTGATCGAGTCGGCGGCGACGCCGGGAAGCGCGACATGCACATGCACGTGCTCGCCGGTCTCGATGATGTCCACCGGCGGCTCCCAGGCCACCGTGGCGTGCTGGAAAAACTGGCGCTGCAGGCGCTCGGCGCGCTCGAGCATCGAGAGCGCTTCGCCCCACATCCAGTTGGAAATATCGCGGGATCTCACCGGGCGTATGTGGCGGCGGCCGCCGCCGTAATCAAGACCTGCAAGATACGCTCCAAATTCCGATCCAGGGTCGTAATTCCCGCCTTGAATCGAAACATGAAACGCCCGCCATCGGAATTACGACCCTGGATCGGAATTCTTGTTCGCCGGGGTTTTTTGTGCCTGCTCCAGCAGCCACTTGCGAAACGCCACGACCGCGGGCCGGTCGGCGATCACCTCGGGGCAGACGAGGTAATACGCCGATGCCGGCTTGAGCGCCACGTCGAATGGCGCGCAGAGGCGTCCGGAGGCGAGATCGGCATCGACCAGCGGGCGCAACGCGAGCGCCACGCCGAGCTGCTGCGAGGCCGCCTCGAGCGACAGGATGTTGGTGGAAAAACGCGGGCCGCGCGTGCCATCGACCTTGTCGGCGACGCCCGCCACTTCGAGCCACTTCGGCCATGCATGGCCTTGCGCGACGAGATCCATGGCGTCGTCGTGCAGGAGCGTGTGGCGCGCGAGGTCGGCGGGCTCGCGCAGCGGCGGCGTGCCCTTGACGAGCTGCGGGCTCGCCACCGCCACCGTCGCGACGCCGAAGAGGCGATCGGCGCGATAGCCCGGATAGTCGCCGGCGCCGAGATGGATCTCGACGCCGGAGGCGTCGTCGCGCAGATCATGATTCGCCATCAGCGCCGCGGAGTCGAGCGCGCCCGCATCGACCATCTTGCTCGACGAGACCACGCGCACGTCGATCTTCGGCTAGCGCTTGGCGAAATCGGCGAGCCGCGGCATGAGCCATCGTGCGGTGAACACGGGCGGTGCGGTGATCTCGAGATCGGTCTCATCCGCGCGCACGTGGATCGTCTCCACCGCCGCGGCCAGCGCGTCGAACCCTTCGCGCAGGCGCGGCAGCGCGGCGCGCGCCGCTTCGGTGAGCTGCACGCCGCGGCCCGCGCGCCTGAAGAGCTGCACGCCGAGATAGTCCTCCAGGCTCTTGATCTGGTGGCTGACCGCGGCCTGGGTGATCGAGAGCTCGTTCGCCGCCTCCTTGAACGAGAGATGCCGCGCGGCAGCCTCGAACACCCGGAGCGCGTTCAACGGCGGAAGTCGATAAATCACGATGAGTTTTTCTTATGCGAGAAGTGAGATTTCATCGTTTGTAGTACGGGCTGCGCGGCCTTATGTTGAGTGCATGAAAAACCGCGAACTCAAGTTTAAGACCAAGTTCTGGCGCGACGTCGCCGCGCGGTTGCCCGCCGAAGTGCGCGAACGCCATGCGGCGGACCTGCAACGCGCCGAACGCTGGGAACTCGCGCTCGATCGTGCGTTCGAAGCGTTCGCCCGCGTGAAAGGCGCGTTCGCCCGCGTATTTTTTCGTACGCCGCGCGGCGCGCACTGAGAATCTCGCGACTGCCTCGCCGTCCGAGCGCCGAAAGCCTATCTCCTCCTCCTCTGGCCTAGGGCCCGCTCGGGCGGCGAGCATCTAGTATAAGTCCGGCTCCGCCGGCGGATTGCGTTTGAAATCCAGTAGCATTTCCGTCATGAAGAGCAAGGCGCCGCCGCGCGCCGCAGGTGTCGTGGTGTTTCGCCGCACGGGCGCCGGCAGCTATTTCCTCGTCCTGCGCGCATACAACTACTGGGATTTCCCGAAGGGCCTGGTCGAGGCCGGCGAGGACCAGCTCACCGCGGCGAAGCGCGAGCTCAAGGAAGAGACCGGGCTCGGCGGCGTCGATTTCCCGTTCGGCGAAGACTACCAGGAGACGCTGCCCTACTCGGGCAACAAGATCGCGCGCTACTACCTCGGCGAGACCGAGGAAGTGGAGATCGAGCTTCCGGTGTCGAAGGAGCTCGGCCGCCCCGAGCACCACGAATACCGCTGGGTCACCTACGACGAAGCCGAGGACCTGCTGCCGCCGCGCCTTGCCACGGTGCTCGAGTGGGCGAAGCGCACCATCTCCGGCAGCTAGTTCGGGGACGGAGCCCGAACTGATGGACTATCGCACCTCCGCTCTCAAAATCCTGCCGCATGTCTGCGCGCGCTGCGGGCGCGAGTTTTCCGGTAAGCGGCTGCGCGAGCTCACCGTGCATCACAAGGACGGCGATCATCACAACAATCCGCTGGATGGGTCCAACTGGGAACTCTTGTGCATTTACTGCCACGAGAACGAGCACGCACGCGTGGTCGATTCCCAAGCGGGCGGCACGGTGAAGCAGCCCGAACCGCAGGCCGCAACGCATCGGCCGCTCGCCGAGCTCGACAAGCTGCTCAAAAAGAAATAGTTCGGGCTCCGTCCCCGAATTAGCCGCTGTTGCGCAGGCCCGCGGCGACGCCGTTGATGGTCAGGTGGATGGCGCGCAGCAGCCGCTCGTCGCCGCCCTCGGCGCGGTGGCGCCGCAGGAGCTCGACCTGCAGGTGGTTGAGCGGATCGAGGTAAGGAAACCGGTTGCGGATCGAGCGCGCGAGGGTCGGGTTCTCGGCGAGCAGCTCCGCATGCCCGGTGATCGCGGTGAGCCAGCGCCGCGTGCGCTGCCACTCCGCCTCGATGCGGCCGAAGACCTCGGCGCGCAGCTTTGCATCCGCCACCAGCTCGGCGTAGCGCGAGGCGATCGCGAGATCGGTCTTGGCGAGCACCATGTCGAGGTTGGAGAGCACGCTGCGGAAAAACGGCCAGCTTCGATGCATCTCGCGCAGCTCCTCGATATTGCCCTCCCAGCTCTCCACCGCCGTGCCCAAGCCGTACCAGCCCGGCAGCATCAGCCGCGACTGGCTCCAGCTGAACACCCACGGGATGGCGCGGATGTCCTCGATCGTCTGCGTCGCGCGGCGCGAGGCGGGGCGGCTGCCGATATTGAGCTGCGAGAGCTCGGCGATCGGCGTCGAAGCGCGCCAGTAGTCGATGAAGCCGGACGTGTCGACCAGGGCGCGATAGGCGCGGTATGCGGCATCCGAGAGCGCCTCCATGATCTCCGCGTGGCGCGCCGCCCGCTCGCGCGGTGCGCGCGGCGCGAGGCTCGCTTCCAGCGTCGCGGCGGCGAGCGTCTCGAGATTGCGCCGGCCGCTCTCCGGATCGGCGTACTTGCTCGCGATCACCTCGCCCTGCTCGGTCAGGCGCAGCGCCCCATCGACCGTGCCCGGCGGCTGCGCCAGCACCGCCTCGTAGCTCGGTCCGCCGCCGCGGCCGATGGTGCCGCCGCGCCCATGGAAAAGGCGCAGCCGCACGCCGTTGGCCTTGCACACGTCGCGCAAGCGCTCGGCCGCCTTGTAGAGCGCCCAGTTGGAGGTGACATAGCCACCATCCTTATTACTGTCCGAGTAACCGAGCATCACCTCCTGCTCTGCCCCGCGGCCCGCCACCCATCGGCGATAGAGCGGCAGCTCGAGCGCCGCGCCCAGCACGCGGCCGCAGTTCTCGAGGTCGGCGATCGACTCGTAGAGTGGCACGATGTCGAGCTCGAGCGGCGCCTGCCCGCCGGGCTTCACCAGCCCGGCTTCGCGCAGCAGCACGCCGACCTCCAGCAAGTCGGACACGGAGTCGCAGTGCGAGATGACATAGCGCGGCACCGCGCGCGCGCCATAGCGGCGCCGCCCCTCGGCGGCCGCATCGAGAATCGCCAGTTCCTTCTGCACCAGCGCCGAGTACTCGAGGTGCGGCGAGCGCAGCGGCCGGGGGCTCGCCAGCTCCTTTGCCAGCAGGGTGATGCGCCCGCTTTCGTCCAACTGCGTGTACCCGCCGATGCCGGCGCGCGCGAGGAGCTCATCGACAATCGCTTCGTGCACGTCGGAGCTTTGCCGCAGGTCGAGCGGCGCGAGATGGAAGCCGAAGAGCGAGACCTTGCGCCGGAGCGTGCGCAGGCGGCCGAGCGCGAGGAGGCCGGCACCCTGTGATTCGAGCGCCGCGGCGATGCTGTCCAGCTCGGCGACGAACTCGTCGGCGCTCGCGTACGGCGCGCCTTTGCCGATCGGCGGCGGGCTCGCCGCCTGCTGCGCGAGCGCCTGCAGCGTCGCGGCAAGGCGCGCGTAGATGCCGGTCAGCGCGCGGCGGTAAGGCTCGTCCTGGCGGTGCGGCGAGCGATCGCCGGAGCGCTCGGCGAGCGCCTGGACCTGCGCTGGCACGACGGCGAGGCGAGCGGACAGCCCGAGCTCGCGGCCGAGCTGGTGCACGTCCGCGAGGTAGTCGGGAAAGAGGAGCCGCGCCTGCAGCATCAGCGCCGTCCGCAGGACGGACGCGTCCACGTTGGGGTTACCGTCGCGATCGCCGCCGATCCAGCTGCCGACGGTGAGGAAGGGCGGCAGCCAGGGCAGCTCGGCGAGCGCGAAGCGCTCCTTCAGCGCGTGCTCGAATTCGCCGTAGAGGCGCGGCAGCTCCTGCAGGAACGTGAGGCGGAAGTAGTTGACCCCGTTCGTCACCTCGTCGGCGGCCTGCAGCCGCACGACGCGCAGCATCGAGGTGAGCCAGAGCCGCAGCACCTCGCCGTGGATCGCCTCGTCGCGCTCGGTGGTCTGCGGCTGCGCGAGCAGGCGCGCGATCTCGCGCTCGGTATCGAGGATGCTCTGGCGCTGCACTTCCGTGGGGTGCGCGGTGAGCACCGGCGCGACCTGCGCGCGCGCGAACCACCGCATCAGCGCGTCGCAGCCCATGTCGTGCACTTCGTGCAGCGCGTGCGAGAAGCTCCCGGGCCGGCGCGCCGCGCCGGCCACCGCGTGCGCGCGACGGCGGCGGTGCTGCTGCTCGTCCTCGGCGATGTTGAGCAGATGCGAGAAGAAGCTGAACGCGCGCACCACGTCCATCGTCTGGTCGAGATCGAGCGCGTTGAGGAGCGCGTCGAGTTCGGCGCTGTCCCTGTTCTCTCGGCGAAACGCGACGGCGGCCTGGCGGATGCGCTCGATGCGATTGAGCGCTTGCTCACCCGCCTGCGCGCGGATCACTTCGCCGAGGAGCCGCCCCAGCAAGCGGCGATCCTCGCGCAGCAGGTTTTCCTTGTCGTCGGCCGGGGCTGGTATCGCTGCCATCGCCAAGCGTAGGATAGCCGGGCGAACTTAAAGGAGGTGCCTATGTGCTACGAGTTCGACTGGTCCCAGCAGCGCCGCGCTGAAGAAGCGCGCAAGGAGCTGGAGCGGCAGGAGCGCGAGCGTCGCGCCAGGGAAGAGAAGCCTCGGGAGCCCGCGCCCGCCAAGCCGCGGGATGTGGAACCCGCCCCGGTATAAGCCGTCCTTCGTCGCCCCCGCGGAAGCGGGGGCCCAGCTTTTGAAAATCATGGGTTCCCGCTTGCGCGGGAACGACGATTCAGCTTATTTCGTACTTAGTACGGAATTCGGCAGCGAGCGCCTCGGCACTAGCGGGCTGCAGCCGGCGCGGCGGTCCCTGCGCCCTGCCCGGCGAGGTTTTCCTTCCAGATGACGGCGTCGTCTACGGCGTAGAGCATGCAGCTCGACTTGGCGACGTTGCCGCACTGCTTCATCGCCACTTCGCGCGCATCCGGCAGGCCGCCGGCAAAGCCGCAGCGCCCGTCGCCGCTCACGGCATAGGCACGCGGCCCGGGCGACTCGAGGAAGGCGCGATAGAGGCCCTTGCAGGCGTCGCTCTTGATGTTGGGCAGGCGATCGAGCGCGAGCAGCGGCGAGCGATCGGGGTCGGCGGCGTCGAGGCGCGTAAACGCGATGCCGTGCTTGGCGAGGAAGCCCTCCACCGTCGGCAGCCAGTAGCGCACGCCGAGCGTATCGCCGAAGAGATAGTGGCCGTCCTTGCCGAAGGCGGGCTGCAACGCGTACTCGGCATCGCCCCAGCTCGCATTCAGGCGCTCGAACCACTGGCGCGAGACCTTCGGGCTGAAGAAGAGATCGTTCTCGGCATAGTTCATCAGCACCGGCACGCGGATCGTCTTGCCGATCATGTCGAACACGCGCGCCACCGGCTCGATGGCGCACGGCAGGCCCGGATTGATGTCCGGATCGCCGCCGCGGCCCGCGGCGAACGCGAGCACCGCCGTGAGTCCCGGCGGCGTGCGCGTGCCGGCGGTGAAGAGCGCGACCATGCCGCCCGCCGACTGGCCGGCGAGGATCATGCGGTTGCCGTCCACGTACGGCAACGTGCGCGCGTAGTCGTACGCGGCCATCACGTCATCGGCCGCGTTCGACTCCGCCATGCGGTAGTCGGGATTGCTGCACGAGCCCGGATCCTCGGCCATGTCGCCGCCGGTCGCGCCGAAGCCGCGCCGCAGCGGCAATACCACGACATAGCCGCGCCGCGCGAAGATGGCCGCGGAATTGATCAGCAGATCGGACGATTCTCTCGCCCGCTCGCGCGCCGATGCGGAGACGCCATGGTTGAGGATCACGGCGCCGAACGGGCCTGGCGCTTCAGGACGCAGAATCGTCGCGGCGATCGTGCGCCCGCTCGCAAGCGGGATGCGCACTCGCTCTTCGATCAGCCGTGGGCCGTAATAGGCGTGGTCTTCCTGGGCCTGCGCCGCGGTGGCGCCGAGCCCCGCGACGAGCGTGGCGGCGAGCAGCACCGCGCGCACCATCCCCCGTCCTGCCATCGCCAATCCTCCCTGGTGGTTCCAACTACGAAAACGCTACGAACTGTAGCCGGGATTACGACACTGGGGAAGACTGAAAATCCTATCGTAATGTCGTTGTAGTCGTCGTCGGCGCGTCCCGGCAACACTTGTTGCACTGCTTTGCGATCAGTGACATACCGCACGCTGAGACCCGCCTTATGGAGGCGAGCACTACAAGCGCAAGCGACGACAAGGCTGCGCTGCAAAAACTTTCTGTCGGGTTTCGTCCACTGGCGGAAATCACCACATGGCGCGCAGCTTGGTCGCCACGTCCAGCGCGGGTTTTTCGTCCCAGGCGCGGCTCTCGAGGCAGGCCATCACCGCGCTCGTGAGGAAGCGGCTGCGCGCCCCGTACACATGGCGATCGCCCAGGCGTGACTGCTGCGTGACGTAGTACTTGAGCGGCGCGATCAGATCGAGCTCGCGCTTCGCGCGCGTCATCGCCACATACAGCAGTCGCCGCTCTTCCTCCACCAGTGCCGCGCTTCCGGTCGCGAACTCCGATGGAAAGCTGCCGTCCGCCACGTTGAGCACGTACACCGCGTCCCACTCTTGTCCCTTCGCCGAGTGCACCGTGGAGAGGATGAGATAGTCCTCGTCCAATTGCGGCGCACCGGCGAGATCGCTCGTCGCCGCCGGCGGATCGAGCGCGAGCTCGGTGAGAAATGTTTCCCGGCTCGCGAAGTTGCCCGCGATGCGCTCGAGCTGCACGAGGTCGGCGCCGCGCACTTGCGCCTGCTCATATATTCGCTCTAGGTGCGGCTCATACCATTCGCGCACGCGCGCTACCTGGCCGGCCCATGGCGCCTCCGGTTGCGCCAGCGAGCCGAGCAGCTCGGCGAGCGCTGGATCCAGCGGGGCGAGCGATGCCCAGCCGTTGATTTCGAACCGGGTGTAGGCACTCTGCGCCGTGGCGGGTCCCACGCCGGGCAGCAACTGCAAGGCACGGAAGGCGGCGATGCGATTGCTGGGGTTGTCTGCCCAGCGCAGCAGCGCGAGCAGATCCTTGACGTGCGCTGCCTCGAGGAACTTCAGGCCGCCGTACTTCACGTACGGGATGTTCCGGCGCACCAGCTCGAGCTCCAGCACGTCGCTGTGATGCGAGCTGCGGAAGAGCACCGCCTGGCGGCGCAGCACGATGCCCTTCTCCCGGTTTTCCAATACCTGAACCACGACGTAGTTCGCCTGCCCGGCATCGTCGGCGACGCTCACATAGCGCGGCTTCGCGCCGGTGCCGTTGACGGAGCGAAGCCGCTTGCCGATGAGCGCATTCGCGGCGTCGAGGATCGGCTGCGTCGAACGGTAGTTGTCTTCCAGCTTGACGGTCGCTGCGCTATACGTGCCGGCGAAGCTGCGGATGTTCTCGACGGTCGCGGCGCGGAAGGAGTAGATCGCCTGCGCGTCGTCGCCGACCACCGTGAGCCCTTTCCCGTCGGGACGCAGCCTGCGCAGGATCTCCGCCTGCAGAACGTTCGTATCCTGGTATTCGTCCACCAGGAGGTGATCGAAGCCGGCGCCCACCTCGCGCGCGAGGCGCTCGTCGCCGAGCATGGCGTGCCAGTAGAGCAGCAGGTCGTCATAATCGAGCGCCTGGTTCGCGAGCTTGCGCTCAACATAGGTGCGGTAGAGGCGCGTGAGCTCCGCTTCCCACTCGGCGCACCACGGGAAGCAGGCCGCAAGCGTGTCAGCGAGTGCGCCCTGTGTATTTACGCGGTGTGAGTAGATCGCGAGGCAGGTGTCCTTGCGCGGAAAGCGCCGTTCCGACTTGGAGAAACCGAGCTCGAAGCGCACGAGATCCATGAGATCAGCGGCGTCGCCGCGGTCGAGCACGCTATAGTTGGGCGAGAGCCCGAGGCTCGCGCTGTGGCGGCGGATGAGGCGATTGGCGATCGAATGAAAGGTGCCCGACCACGGTAGTCGTACCGGCGACGCCAGCTCGCCGACAATGCGGCTCGCACGCCGCGTCATCTCGAGCGCCGCGCGACGCGAGAACGTCAACAGCAATATGCGCTGGGGGTTCGCACCACCGAGGATCAAGTGCGCGACGCGATGCGCCAGCGTATTCGTTTTGCCGGTGCCTGCGCCCGCGAGGATGAGCAGTGCGCCTTCGCCGTGACAGGCGGCGGCGCGCTGCGCGGCGTTTAGCTTTTTGTACTTGTCCGCGGCTTCCACGGGCGGACTATACTGTATATGCGTCCAGTTACCGAATTCCGATCCAGGGTCGCAATTCGATACCGGACAGCGGCCGGAACGGCGTGGCGCGAATTGCGACCCTGGATCGGAATTCTGGTCTGCTACGCTTCGGCTTCCCCCCATGAGCTTTCAGGAACGACTGCGAGCGCTCTCGGCCGACGCGCTGCACGGCATGCGCCGCGGCATCGAGAAGGAGAGCCTGCGCGTGCGCCCCGACGGCATGCTGGCGCAGACGCTGCACCCGCAGGCGCTCGGCGCGGCGCTCACGCATCCGCACATCACCACGGATTTTTCGGAGTCGCAGCTCGAGCTCATCACCGGCGTGCACGCGAGCGCCGAGGCGTGCCTGGAGGAGCTCACGCACATCCACCAGGTCGTCTACAAGCACATCGGCGAAGAGATCCTGTGGTGCGCGAGCATGCCGTGCAACCTGCCGGCCGATCACCTGATCCCGATCGGCCGCTACGGCACGGCCAACCTTGGGCGGGCGAAGACGGTGTACCGCCTCGGGCTCGGCCACCGCTACGGCCGGCGCATGCAGGCGATCTCGGGGATCCACTACAACTTCTCGCTGCCGGGTGTCAGCGACGAGCAGTACTTCGGCCTCATCCGCAACTTCCGCCGGCATTCCTGGCTGCTGCTCTACCTCTTCGGCGCTTCGCCCGCCGTGTGCTCGAGCTTCATCGCCGGGCGCCAGCATGAGCTCACGCAGCTTGCGCCGGGAACGCATTACGCGCCCTACGCGACGTCGCTGCGCATGGGACGCCTCGGCTACCAGAGCGATGCGCAGGCGTCGCTCAGCGTGAGCTACAACGATCTGGAGCACTACACCGCTTCACTGTACGAAGCGCTGACCGTCCCCTATCCGCCGTACGAGAAGATCGGCCTCCGCAACGGCGACGACTACAAGCAGCTGAACACCACGCTGCTGCAGATCGAGAACGAGTTCTACAGCTCGATCCGCCCCAAGCGCCGCATCAAGCGCGGCGAGCGGCCGCTGCATGCGCTGCGCAGCCGTGGCGTCGAGTACGTCGAGGTGCGCCTGATGGATCTCGACCCGTTCGTGCCGATCGGCATCACCGAGGCGACCTGCCGCTTTCTGGACGTTTTTCTCCTGCACTGCCTGCTCTCCGACAGCCCGCCCGACACGCCGCGCGAGATCCGCGAGGTGCGCGAGAACCTGCAGCGCGCGGCTCACCGCGGGCGCGAGCCTGGGCTGGTGCTCGCGCGCAACGGCAAGGACGTGCCGCTCGCCGGCTGGGCACGCGAGGTCCTCGCGCAATGCGAGCCGATCCCGGAGAAGATCGACGCTCGCCTTGGCGGTGCGGCGTACCGCGACGCGTACGAAGCGATGCTCAAGCTCGCGGCCGACCCGGCGCAGACGCCCTCGGCGCGCGTGCTGCACGCGATGTCGCGCAACCACGACAACGCGTTCGTGCGCTTCGCCCTCATCGAATCGACGCTGCACAGGTCGACGCTGCAGCACCGCGAACTGCCGCGCGAGGTCCGCGAGCGCTTCACCCGCCTCGCGCAGGAGTCGATTCTTAAGCAGCGCGAGCTCGAGGCGGCCGATAACGTCGACTTCGAGACCTTCCGTCAGCGCTATCTCGCTGCCGATCTGCTGCGCGTGTAACAGTCGCGGAAGAAAATCGGCGTCGTTCTTGTTCACCCGGCAGGGGAGGCGAGAAATGCGCAACT
>Ga0137359_10004981_pt1 | contig 10930 bp, 9 predicted proteins | sample Mad1_40_16metaG_FD_108281 | JGI IMG/M metagenome (GOLD analysis project Ga0137359, IMG submission 108281) | Vadose zone soil microbial communities from Angelo Coast Range Reserve, California, USA - Mad1_40_16 metaG | ecosystem: Environmental > Terrestrial > Soil > Vadose zone | place: USA... | reverse complement strand
GCCACAACCGACATCGAGTAAACGGCCCTTCTCCGTGCGGGAAAGATACAAGGCCTGGGCGGCAACTTCGGCCCTCCTGCTGGGAAGGAGATGCGACAGCCATTCGAGAATTCGGCGAAACCGGCTGGGCTTCACCGCTGTGTCCGCGTGATGGGTATGGTAGCTGGCATACGCGGTGCCAATGTCCTCCTCGATTGGCATGGGGTCTATCCAAATCAGCCCGCATTTCGGACCAAGACACTTCCTGAGCGTCCACTTTCCGGGAACATCAAAGAGCCTGTCTTCCAAATCCTGGTAGAGAACTTCGCCGGTGCTTTGACACAAATAGCAGACCGAACATGCGACCGAACGCATGGTTACTCCGGAAGACGGCAGGAAGTCGCTTGAGATTGCCCGCTCTAAGGTCATGGCAAGCGTGGTCAGCCCAGCGGGTTTACCGGCCCAGCTTTGAGGAGACAAGGGCGCGTTCCTGCGGATCCAACATCAGAAGCCAGACAATCAGGACGAAGCCCAGCAGGGCTACCGCTAGAAACTCCAGTTTTAAAACCAGCGGATGGACGAGGGTACTCAGATACAAGAGCAGTAGTCCGCTGGCACTGCCTATCGTCACAACCGACAAAAATCTTGTCTTCGCGGGCAAGAAGCGATGGGCCAGCCAGCAGACCAGCAACGCGTCCACGATGCTGCGTCCCGCCCACGCTATCGCGGTGCCCTCAATGCCCATCCGTTTCGTCAGCAACCAGACAGCAAGTACATAAAGCGGCAGCTCCGCCACGTGTAGCTTTGCCGTGATGTCCGCTCTCCCGGCGCTTTGAATTAGCACGAAGGGCACCTGCGCCAGACAATTTACAAAGACTCCAGCAGCCAGCAATCTCAGAACGGTAGTGCTGTTCTGCGCGAAGCCTTCACCCAGCCATAGCCGCAGCCCTTCGGGCGCAAGCGTGGTGATCACCAAGACGATGGGAAAGATTGTGAGGAAGATATATTTGCTTCCACGAACCAGAAGCAGTCCGGTACGCGAAGGATCCTGCAACAGAGTGACCGCAAAGGCAGGAAAGAGCACACTCACCATGGCTCCGGAGATGATCCAGAGCCGTGAAACCATATCGAAGGGAGCTGAATAATAGGCTATCGCGCCGACGGAAAGCAGGGCCCCGACCAGAAAACGGTCCATGTAAACCATGATTGGTCCCACAACGTTGCTGACCGTCAACCAGCCCCCGAACTTGGCCATCGGCGCCACGACCGCACGATCCAGGCAGAAATGCTGGCGGATCGCAGGCATGGAATGGAAGCAGGCAAACAAATGCGCAATCATCCCGATGATGCGTCCCAGGACTAAGACCGACATCACCGGTACAAGACTGTGAGAAAACGGCAACACCAGCAACGGACCGACAAAAGAAAAAACACTCATCGGAATGCGGATGAGGTTGAGTAAGCCAAAGCGCTGCTGGGCCTCTAGAATTCCACGTAATCCCGAAGTGACCGTGACTGTGGGGATGGAGATCGCCAGGAGCCAAAAAGCCCAGCGCGTCTCGAACGCGAGGTCTGACGGCACTTTGAGTATCCGGTCCACAAGCCATGGCGTGATACTCGCCAGGACCAACCCGCCGATGCTTCCGAGCACCAGCATAAGTAAAAGGCACGTCCAGACGAGTGGAGGAATGGACTGCTCCTCGTGCGCGGCCAATTTGTCCGCTATCAGCTTGGTCACGGCGCGCCCGATACCCAAATCAAACAAGCTGAAGTAGCCGATAACGACCCACGCCAGCGAGAGCACTCCAAAACGAGTGACGCCCATCACCCGGATGAGTGTTGGAACAGCAACCAACCCCACTGCCAGCGGCGATATGAGACCCAGAAGATTCCAGATCGTGTTGCGGGCCAGCAATCTCCCGCTGGTCAAATTGGGCTTTATCTCAGTGGATGGAGTCATTGACTATTCGATACAAACGGCGCGCCCGGAAGCAGACACACAACTGCAATCTTCCCAGAACGATCATTTGGCAAGAGAAGCCGCGCCCGCGCCGCTCTGGCCAATCTCCGCCAGCGTTTCCGCACGGCGCACATAGTGCCGGTCAAAATATTTTGCGTACTCACCACTCCGCGTTTCGTTCAGCCATGCCTGGTTTTCCTGATACCAGCGAATGGTCTCTAGTAGCCCTTGTTCAAACGCGGCGACTGGCTCCCAACCTAATTCGTCCTTCAGCTTCGTGCAGTCGAGTGCGTAGCGGCGGTCGTGGGCCGGACGATCGGCAACAAAGTGCAGCAGATCTTCCCTCTTGTCGAGGGCGCGCAGAATTTTCTTTGCGACCGTAATATTCTCCAACTCACATCCGCCGCCTACGTTGTAAATCTCGCCATCCCTTCCCTTGCGAAGAATCAGGTCGAGAGCGCGGCAGTGATCGGAGACGTGGATCCAGTCGCGGACGTTCTTGCCGTCTCCATAAACCGGCAACGTCTCGCCCGTGAGCGCTCGCGAAATCATCAGGGGAATGAATTTCTCCGGAAACTGGAATGGACCATAGTTGTTGGTGCAACGCGTGATGATTGCAGGAAAGCCAAACGTCCTGACGGCTGCCTGCACCAGAAGGTCCGAGGCGGCTTTGCTGGCAGCATAAGGACTGGTCGGCGCAAGCGCCGAGTTCTCGTGTGATTTTTCCACTGGTCCCAGGCTTCCATAGACCTCGTCAGTACTCACATGCAGGAAGCGCCCTACTTTCGCGGTGCGGCAACTCTCCACCAGACGCCACGTTCCTTCAACGTTGGTGCGCATGAAAGGGGACGCATCCTCAATACTGCGGTCGACATGGCTCTCAGCGGCGAAATGCACCACTGCGTCGCAACCTTTGGCGGCTTCGATAACTTCAGGATCGCAGATGTCCATGCGGAAGAATTGCACGCGGCCGATCTGTAGAACAGTTTCAAGATTCTTCAGGTTGCCCGCGTAAGTAAGCTTGTCAAGGACCACCAGTTGGTCGGACGAGTGCTCGCGCAGCACAGCGTGAATAAAATTCGAGCCTATGAATCCCGCTCCTCCGGTCACCAGGATCTTCATTCGCGATCTGCTCCCTTGGAAGCGAGTGCGGCGCCGTCACTTGGCGCAGCTTTCTCCCTCAACTCGCGTACGAGATTGCTGGCGCGCCAGAGCGACTCGAATGTGCCTGCGTCTGTCCACCAGCCTTCCAATGTCTCGTGGGTCATGGTGCCTTCGGCCAGATACGAGTTGTTTACATCGGTGATTTCGTATTCCTGTCTTCCTGAAGGCTTCAGCCTGCGGATCCGGTTGAAGACGGTCGGGTCATAGAAATAGACGCCAATCACCGCGTAAGGTGACGATGGCGTTTTTGGCTTCTCGTCAATGCGAATGATGCGGCCATTATCGAAGGCCGGAACACCGAATCGTTCCGGATCAGGCACTTTTTTCAGCATCACTCTGGCGCCGCGCTCCTGCTTTTCGAAGTTCTGCTTTGCCTTCGCAATACTGCCTTCGATGATGTTGTCGCCGAGCACCACGCAGACGCTGTCTCCACCGGCAAACGGTTCGGCCAGTCTGAGCGCGTCTGCAATCCCCGCCTCTCCCTCCTGATACGCGAAGTTAAGACGGCGCAGGCCAAAGTCTTTGCCGTTCCGCAGAAGCCGCAGAAAGTCGCCGGCGCTGTGTCCTCCGGTGACGATAAGGATATCGTCAATTCCCGCATCCACCAAAGTTTGCAGCGGATAGTAGATCATTGGCTTGTCGTAGACCGGCAACAAGTGTTTGTTGGTCACCCGGGTCAGCGGATGAAGCCGCGAACCGGTCCCGCCAGCCAGTACCACACCTTTCATTCGAGTCTCCTTCGTCTCACTGTGATCCTCCATGAGTCAAATGTTGCGTCTCGGCCAGGGCAAGGTCGCGATCACGCAAATAGTCTTTCAGCGTTTCCTGCCACGGGCGAGGATGAATACCAAACGCCTCAAGGCCCGCCTTTGACAGAACAGAATATTTTGGCCGGCGAGCCGGCCGGTGAAAATCTTCTGTACGGACTGGTGTAACCGCAACCTCAGTCTTTCCGGCTGCGCTCAGAATCGCCTGGGCAAATTGGTACCAACTGCATGAATTTGAATTTGTCGCGTGAAGGGTCCCGTGCGCTCCGGCCTTCATCAGTCTGATAATGATCTGGGACAGGTCGCGGTTGTAAGTAGGGCAGCCAACCTGGTCGGCTACAACCTGGATGCTGCGACGGCCCTGCGCGATTTCCAGGATTTTGTTGGGAAAACAATTTCCCACAGCTCCAAACAACCACGAAGTCCGCACGATACACGCGTCAGGAAGAATCTGGCGGATCCCTTCTTCCGCCAGGGCTTTGGAGCGCCCGTAGACATTCATCGGACACACGGGATCGCCGGGTTCGTAAGGACGGGTGCTGGTTCCATCAAAAACGTAGTCGCTACTCACGAAGAGGAGCTTCGACCCTGTGGCGTCGGCGGCCCGGGCAACATTCAGCGCGCCACGATAATTCGCGTCGTTACAGTGTTCTGGTCTTTTTTCGCAGCCGTCAACGTCTGTATACGCTGCCGCAAGCACAGTCCATTCCGGCTGGCGCTGGGCGAAGAGCTGGTTTAATTGGCCCGGATTTCGGATGTCGGCATCCTGCGAACTTGCGCCCGTTATCTCGATGCCAGTACCGGCTTCGAGAAGCACGCGCCCCAGCAGACCGGTAGCGCCGATAACTAAAACTCGCATCAATTCCCTATTTGTGTTGGAGTTCCCAGTCGTAGGCGATGTCGGGATGGTCGTACTGCAGCCGCCCTTCGTCTTTAGGGTTGTAGTAGCGGTCGGTCACGTAAACCAACTGGGCAGGTTGCGTTCCCAGCACCTTGTAGCCGTGGCCAACGCCCGGGGGGATCAATATTCTCCACGGCTGATGCACGCCCGCGTAAATCGTATTGGCCACCCCAAACGTGGGCGCATTCCGGCGCAGGTCGTACAACATGACTTGCAACATCCCGGCGACCGGGACCCATAGATCCGTTTGCTCGAAGTGATAGTGGATGGCCTTGATCGTTCCCGGATAGGTGAGTGTTGTGGAAATTTGGACCTGACGGTGGCCGTCGGGAACCATGCTTGCGGCAATCCCCGCAGAACCAAGCCTGGCCAGCTCGGTGAAAAAGCCCCGGTCGTCCGGATATACCTGCATGGCTTCGATCACGACTCCAGCGATGAGGTCGACGGAATCCGGACGCGAGATGACCTTGCCCAGACTTCGCGCGGCCTGCCGCCGGATGGCGAGTTCCAGCCCGTTGCGTTCTCCTACACCCGTGATGTCGTTCTCCGCCAAAACTGCCCGGTTTGTTGGCAAGAATTCCTCTGGAAGCTAGTTTCTGCCCGCATGGATGGCGGGCACAACGTCAGTTATGTCGACATCTACAACAATGGACCGCTGGATAAGTTCAAGCGAGAGCACCACGCGAAACTGGCCTTTTCGACGCAAAAGAATGCCGGCAAGGCCTTCAAGCGGCCCCCGGATAATGCGCACGCGCCGACCCGCCACCAGAAAGGGATGCGGCTCCGCGCTCAGCGATCCGCCCAATCCGATTCGGAGTCTCTCCAGGTCCTCTTCAGGCAACGGCGATGGATGCCCATTGGTCCCGACCAGGCGGACTACGCTGGGAACTTCCAATACCTTCAATCGCTCGAGCAAAGGAATACGGACAAAGAGATAGCCCGGAAAGAGCGGCAGGCTTAGGCGAACGCGCCGGTCTTTCCAGCGGCTCACGGTTTCATATTGGGGCAGAAAATGCTCTACGTTCCGTCCGGCAAGATGGTCGGCAACGCGTTTCTCATGCCGTGGACAGGTATACACGGCGTACCAATGGGGGGCGGCTTGATACACCAGCGCTTCGGAATGAGGCACACTGACTGTCATGACCCGTTTACATTGCCCAGTATACAGCTTCGCTCCGTCACTTACAGGGCTGTTGTGACCTAACCCATTTCCATTCTATTACTTACACTATTCTGCTACTTGCAGGTTGCGGCTTGCAATCTTCGGCAATACAAACCACAGCCGCTGGCTTTCATTTCTCCGCGCGCAACCAAAAAGCGCCAGAATGTTGCAGAAACAGGTGGGCTGGTTTCTCGTTGCAAGAGGCGCAATGTAGCGCAGGGGCTATTTCGCCCCACGCAAGTAGAACTTGAACATCTGCCATCGAGCGGCAAATTGAGGGTTCTCTTTTGCTTTCTCCACCCTCTCCATAAAGAATGCCAGCATTACGGCAATGAGCACGGCCAAAATCACGACGATCACGAGGATGATGGCCCGATGAGGCGACGACTTCTTTTCGGGCGGCGTTGCCTTGTCCAATTCCTGGATGATGACGGGATCCTTGCCTTCGTCAATACGCGCCGCTTCATACTGGCGCGCGAGCAGGGCGAACAACGACTCATGGTATCTGACCTCGCGGTACCTTCTCAGGTATTCGAGTCCGGCGGTCGGCATTGCGGAGAGTGGCATATCAAGAGTGGAACCGCTCCCCGTTCTCTTTTCCATCCGGTTAAGTTGCGCCTCTGCGGCCGCCAGTTCGTTTTCAGCCTTGATGAGATCAGGGTTCTCGGGGGTGGCAAATGACCGCATTGCCTGAACCTGTATCTGCTGGGCCGCCACTGTGGCCCGGAGCGCGGCGACTGACTCGATCACGGCTTTCGCCTGGCTTTCGAGTGTAAAGATGCCGGTCTTCTCCTGCGTCTGTTTCAATCCGAGTTCCGCTTTGGAGAGCTCGTCCAATTCCGACTTGACCTCACTTTCGTAAAAGAGGCGCCGCTTTCCTGCCTCGGTGACAGCCAGTTTCTTGGCCAGTTTTTCCAGTTCTTCGATGTATCCATTGGCCAGTTCGGCGGCAAGTTGCGGGCTGCGATCGTCCACGGAAACGCTGATCACTCCGTCTTTGGACATGACGACGTCGGTACGGCTCTCGAGCTTTTTCTGGGCATCCACGCGCCACTTGCTCTTGTAGACCGACATCAACGAAAACCGGTCAATCAAAGTGTTGGCGATTGTGTCGCTGCGCAGCATGGAAACATAGACATCGCTCGAATTGCGCAGACCCAGGCTGGAGCCCAAAGAGGCCAAAGGCCCCAATTGACTCGCCATTGCCACGGAGGCCATGGACTGGGTTTGCTGCGGCGGAAGGATTTTCACGTTTGCGGTATAACTGTTGGGCCAAAACCAGACAATCCCCAGCGTTACGATGACGGTGATTCCCACAAATCTCAGGATGAAACGCCTGCGCTTGGCGACAATGATCAACGGCTCAGGAAAAGACATGGGCGGTTCTCCGCTGTCTTGTTCCACCATCGTAGTCTCTTCAATGACGCCCAATTGCACCTCAGTCCTTGTTTGGCTGCGCCTCGGGGCAGCCCGAGTGATTTCGGTCAGCTTACCTCAGCAGGCTGCCAATAGCGGCTGCGGTCAGCCCAAATCCACTGATGAGCTGGCTCCAATCCCTGAGTCCGCGCAGTAAAGCGCCCGAATTGGTCTTTTGCGGGACCACAATCGTATCGCCGGGCATGAGCTTCAGCATACTGAAGTCGCGGCTCAGGAGCGCGTGGTGTTGCTGCCGGCTCACAGTGGACCCGTCGGCCCGGACTACAAACTCATGTTTCTTGTCGCCGTCGCGCCGTGAGCCCCCGGAGAGTCGAAGGTAGTCACTCACTGTCTTTCCTGGTTTATACAGGAAGGAGCCGGTGTTGTACACGGAGCCGATCACGTTCACCGTGGCAGGATGGAATGGGACCAGCAACCGGTCACCATCTTCTAACGGCATGTCCGGCACCTCACTTACGCTTACCGCCTGAGGTTTGATCTCAAGCACGATGCGCCCTGTTGCTTTTGTTGCCCGCAGTCTCGAAATTACGTTCCGCTGGTTCGCGCCCTCCGCTTTGGCCAGGGCAGCGTCAGTGGAATTATCTCCGGCGTATACCGCGGCGGCCGCGCCTTGTTGCTGAAGCGATCTTTCCAGGTCGTTTGTATAAGCGTCAAGCCGCTGTTGTTGATCGACCCGAGTCGACTCGCGGGTGAAGTCTGAACCAAAGAGATACGCCTGCGGAGTAAATCCTCCGAGGCGAACTAGAAGATGGCGCAACGTCTCACCGGGTTCAATCCGATAAACCCCTGCCCGGCTCACTTCACCTTCCAGGTGGATGAACTTGCTCTGTTGCGCAATCGGGACCCGGATGTCCGCCTGGGAGAATATCGTCACCACGTCTCCGGGTTGAAGCGCCAGATTCTGAGTGTCATCGCCTTGAATCGCGCGGCCCAGATTGAAAGGCAGAAGATGTGACGCAAGCCCCTGAGGATCAAAGCGCTGGATGGCGGCATATTCCCAGTTAATCTCGGCGGAGACCCGTTTCACATCGTTCTTCAACTCGGATTGGCTAAGACGGAAATCGCCACTCTGGGCATCAACCACCTGCTGGGTCTGGCGTTTCCAGTATTCCTCTGTGACCAGGAAGTCGCGGTCGGGAATCAGGTCGTGCACCCGCATGCCCTGGCGCCACGGATATCGGCCCGGACGAGCAACGTTGCCGCGCAGTGTTACGGAGTTTTCAAACTTAGACGAGATTCGCTGGAAACGAACAATGTCGCCGTCGTGCAGTTCGCGTGCGAGGCCATCGCGGTCGAGCGGAAACTCGTCAACCTTGCGAAGAAGATGGTTCTCAATGCGTTCCACAACCGCGTAGTCACCCGCCGCGATGTTGGTCACGCCTCCTGCGTAGGAGACGGCGTCGGCCAGCGTGGTCTTTCCCCTCAGTTCGTAGATAGCAGGTGCGTTAATGCTGCCTGCAAGCGCCGCAAGCGGGCCCACGGCCGGAACGTACACCACATCGCCAGCGCGCAGGGTAACGTCCTTACTCTTGTCACCGTTCACGAGCAGGTCGTACAAATCGAACGTAGTGACAACCTTGCCGTCACGCTTGAGCTGAATCTGACGCATGGAGCCGCGTTTTGACGGGCCTCCGCACGCGAACAACGCATCCACGAGAGAACTCAGGGAGCTAACCGTGTAGCTGCCGGGTTTCTTTACCTGGCCGACCACAAAAATCTGCATGGAGCGCAGACGCCCCATACTTACGCTGAGCTGGAAGCTTTTGAAATAGCGCGCGATCTGCGCCTGAATGTAATCATGCAGGTCGTCATACTTCACGCCGGCAACACCGAATGTGCCAACCTTGGGAAGATAGATTGAACCTGAGCGGTCCACAACCGCCTGGTAGTTGATGTCCACCAGGCCCCACGTCCGGATGATGATCTCGTCGCCCGGACCAATGGCATAATCTCCCGGCACCTGCACGCGGTCTAAAGGCGCGAAAGTGGAAGGCACTCCCTCAAAAAGATTCTGCCCGAAAATCGGGAGTCTCTTGCCCAGAGAAAATCCGACAAACTCCTGAAACTCAATATCGGGCTCGAAACCCGGTCCGAGTCGCTGTCCGGACTGCGGCGCAGTCCTGTTCTTTTCCTGGTCAGCCATCTCCTGTGCCGGAGTCACGTTCGTAATGGGCGCGTTCTGCACCGGCCGAATCGGAAGCGGCTGCACATTAGGCGTTGACGAAGTGCCCTCTGGACTTTGAGATGAACTGCCGGGAGTCTGCGTCTGACCGGTTGGCTGCTGCGTATCAGGTGTCTGAGCGTGGATCGCGCTCGAACGCAGCAAAACCGTCAAGAGGGAAACAGTGAAAAGAAAATATGTGATTCGCCGCAAGATTTGTCGTCCTTGGGATAGCCCTAGTCTGATTGTTGGCACCTTGCAATAACCCGGTGTCGGGGCCCGGGCCAGGAAACAAACGCAGCGCTGGGATGCCGATCACCTTGCAGAATCCGCTCAGGACCTGCTGACAACTTACAAATCTGATCTGAAGCACTTCATTGTACCTAAAAGTGCGTGCGCTGACACAAATGTGGAATTCCGCGCCTGTCCACAAGCCTCGGAATCGAGAAGTGAGTAAAGATTCAACGAGCCAGTCGCGGCCAGGCCCATCAATCCGTCTGCTCCGCAACGCCCGAGTAGTCTTCTTTTTCGACCACTGGCCGAAATTCGCCAACACTTGCGTCGCGAACGCGCCTTGGCTCGGCGCCTGGGAGACGAACGTCAATCCCTGTGTGCTGTACAGAGTCACGCTGAAATATCTTGAGCCCGGTCTTGAAGATGATGACCAGATCACTGGAGAAACTGGCGCGTTGCAGATAGTCGAGGTCCATCTTGACCTTCACCGGCATGATTGACTTCATATAGATTCGTTCCACTTCAGCAACCGACGCCGGCGTGAGCATCTCTTCTTCATTGCGGAAATTTACCGTCGCCTCACTCGTCAATCCAGGGCGAACGGAGAGGACATAAGGTGCTTCTTTTTGAATCGAAGGTTCTTTCCAGTGTGGAATGGGCAAGGGACGCGGACCGACAAAACTCATGTCACCTACAATAACATTCCAGAGTTGCGGCAGTTCGTCCAGTTTCCACTTCCGCATGTGGCGTCCGAACCGTGTCACTCTGGGGTCCCGGGCACGGGTTACCGCAGGTCCAGGATTGCCGCGGTCATCCACCATGGTCCGGAACTTCAGGATATTGAATTGCCATCCCAGCTTTCCCGGACGGCGTTGCCGGAAAATTACGGGACCCGGGGACGTCAGCTTCACGCCTATCGCCACCAGAACCATGATCGGCAGGAATACGACGAACAGACAAATGGCGCCCACAAGATCAAACGTTCTCTTTGTCCGGGAGCTATACCATTTGCTTATCGGATACGAGCCAGGTGCTGGGTGCGCCTCGTGGCCATTCATGGTTGACTTTGGCTCCATCATTTGCCTTTGACCGGCCCTCCAGAAAGCTAGCATTGCCCGTACCCTTGCAGTTCTGCTCTCTATTGTTACACAATCGGTGTAGCTCG
>Ga0137359_10004979_pt1 | contig 10932 bp, 13 predicted proteins | sample Mad1_40_16metaG_FD_108281 | JGI IMG/M metagenome (GOLD analysis project Ga0137359, IMG submission 108281) | Vadose zone soil microbial communities from Angelo Coast Range Reserve, California, USA - Mad1_40_16 metaG | ecosystem: Environmental > Terrestrial > Soil > Vadose zone | place: USA... | reverse complement strand
TACGTAGGCCCCACTAGCACAACAGGCACGGCGAGCGTAAAAGTTCCGGCATCAACCCTGGTCGGCTTTTGCTCGGGTGGTTATTATGACAAGGCCACCGGAAAATGTTCTAACGGGCAATTTCCCTACAAAATGGTGCCGTTGAACTCGCTATCCGACCCCGCGGCGCAAACCCCAACCATCGTCTGCCAGGCGCCGACCGTGCCAACGTGGAACCCGGCGATGAAAAAATGGAACTGCATCGTGCCGGCCGGTTTCAAAACCAATCTGTAAGCGGTTCCGGGAGGAGCGATGCCGCTCTGCGGCAGTCTAATATTAAGGGAACAATCTGGATGCACTCAGTGGTTCGCAGGTGCGAACTTTACGGCGGGAGGCCGCGAGCTTTCTTGCGAGTCGGTCTAGGGAAGCCGGCGACTCGGTTGTGGTGAAAACCGAGCGGGAGCGTAATTTTGTTACGGAAAAGCGGTCACTACACCGCCAGTCTGTTCTTCAACGCCGCTCCGAGCTCCACGCTTCTTTGAATGTCAAAAGTTTAGATACGACCCCGTTCTTTGCGCCAAACTTCACCCCGATAACGCCGTCTGCAGTGCGGCAAAGTACCAGATCCAACCTCCAATTTTGAATCGCGAGGATCGCCATCCCCTTTCCCGCCTAACCGATTTCAAAACTGGCAACCGCGTCCGCCCTGACCGACGTTTGCCCATGCCGAACGTTCCTGGTCTGCGCAGTTGCTACGATAAAGTCGGACGCCTAATTTATTTCGGGCGGATGCTGGACAAAATCCGTCTCCACGCCGCGGGCCAACTCCCGGCGGCTTACCACGATTTCCTCGGCGACGAGAAATTCTTCACCCTCGACGGACGCTGCTGCCGTTTCCTCGGCGTTCCCCACTCGGAGATCAAGAGCCGTGTGCTCGCCGGCGAAACCGACGACGCCATTCTGGCATGGGCGCACGCTCACGGCACACCGCGCACCGACGAAGAATGCCACGTCTGGAATCGCTTCATGGCCAAGCTTGGCTGGCGCGACGAACGCAGCCAAGTCCTCCCCCAGCGAATCGAGGAAAGCGGTCTCACCGGCAAACCGATCGAAACCCTCATCGACCACATCGAATTCGACGAAGGCCGCGACCCGGTGGCCGAGCGGGCTTGGGAAAAAATCTAAACTCGGATCCCAACCTCCGACTTCTGACCTGTGATCTGTGATCTGTGATCTCCGATTTCCTAATTCTTACTTTCTTCCGCTCGTCACTCGCTTGCCACGCCGTAGTTTGATGAAGGCGGGTCACATGTCACTCGTCACTTCTGCGTGATTGTTTAGATACGACCCCGTTGTCGTTGTACCATTCGACAACGCTGCACATTCCGTTAAGGAATATACGTGCATGACATCCAGAATTCGAAAGGCGACTTGCTTCAGATCGAGCGGCGCAAGTTTGTTGAAGAGCAGTGGACCCGCGGGCCTTGGATCCGCGTCTGCTCCTTCGACAATGTTTTAGGGGACCACATTTCTTTTTATTGCGCGTTGATTCCAAAGAAATACGAGGCGGAATTTTGTCGCGGCGTTGCGTGGGATTTGCGGTCTGGCGATGGAACTCCGGCCGTGTGGGGAGGCGGTGGAGGAGGCCGTAGAAAGTTCGGCTATTACCGGTTCGGTACTGATTCTGGCGTCGAGCCGCTAATCTTTGTCCGGCATTATTATAATGAATGGCCAACAGCGTTGGAAGTATCGCAGGAATTCCGGCTTTATTTAAACTTATATCTGGACCCAAAGGCCAGTGTCGGCGATCGGCAGATTTATCTTCGTTATAACGCGAACGGAGATGTGGAGGAGGTCATCCACATCGCTGGTTCAACCGCAGAAATCCGACTCTCCGCTCTTCTGGAGTTTCTGGCGGCAAAACAGATGCACCTCGGACTATTCTTTGCCGCGATAGCCGAGAATATGGCGACTCTGGAAGAACTCCGCGTTCCACGTGAGTCAATAAGCGAGAAAAAGGGAGACTTGTTCTATGTCGTCGAGTTCGGCGACGGCGGAATTTCATCGTCTCGACAGTCATTCTCTCGCTTGATCGGAAAGACATTGATCCGTTGCCCGGGGCGAGCGTCTGTCGCTCCGTGGTCCGGCCGCAAGAAGGAGAAATACTGTGATTTCATAATTGGCGATGACGGTCGCGGTAATCCGATCATGCACACGTGCGATCCCGAGAAACTCGCTAACTACTTTGGCAAAAATCCGAAATCGCCGCACTATCTGACACCAGTTCACTTTCGCCGAGATGTTTTGCAAAAGTATTACGACAACCCACAGAGATATACGGTTTCGGATGCCGACATCAGATGCGGCGCTTTATGGTCAATGCGAATCGATAATGATCATCCGGATCGGGTCGTGGCGTGGCTAGGCGATCTGGGACGGGATTTGTCCGAAGAGGAAAGGCATCACTGGAAGCATTACAATATTTTGCCCGAAGGGCCGCCGATTAGCCGCACAGCTTACTTGCGAAACATTCGAGGAATGTTCGCGGATCCGGAAATGCCGGATTTGACCTTCAAGCATGAATATCCTCGTTTTAAGGAGCGGTGGAAAAAGCAGTTCGGCTGGGAGTTATTTTTGCCTCTGCGAGATGAGGACAAACACGTCTTTAACATTCTGCGCATTCCGCTGAGCGACAATATCGCCGAGTTTGACGATCAAGTTCTCGCGCTCGCAAAATTATTGGTCGATTCGCTAAACGAAAAGGAATTGGCAACCAGGTTGTCCGGTGGCAGCAAGCCGAATGAGAAAGGAATTGCTAAATTTGAACGCTGGCTTCAGGAACAAAAAGCAACAGGTTTTGAAGGCCACATTAAGTTCTTGCGCAAACTGCAGGCTCTCCGCGCAGGCTCAGCACATCGAAAGGGAGACGAATACAAGAAGGCTGCAGATTATTTCGAAATTGGGCAATACGATCTGCCGAAGGTTTTTCGAAATATATTGACTCATGCCCTGGCGCTTCTTTCGTTTCTCAATTCTTTGCTCAAGCCCGAGTGAATTGAGGGGAGCCGCGATGTTAATGGCAATCGCGCGATGAGTGAGAAACTCGATGCCGTGCAATGGGCTGTGCAATTCTTCTTCAAGACTCCGACGCACTTTCCGGTGTTGGCTGCAGACGATCTGCGAATCGGGACGGTCACGAAATCAGGTTGGGCGCAAATCGTAAAGCTGCAGGACAAGCTCCCATCGCTAAAACGCTTCCTCGAGAATGCAGACAAGAATTATGTTTTGATCTGCTCCATTCGTGTCTCTGCAAAAACTGCACACAAAGCCATTCTTGAGGCGCATGCTCGCTTTGAGGCCTACATCGACTCGCTGGCGGTCGCTGGTTTCTGTATCCCTGCTGTTTCGTCCGTCATTGTTGTTCGACAAGGGAATGAGCCGAATGCCGAGGTAATGGAGTTTCATCGCGATAAGTGGCTTGAAGCTAGACCGAGCACCACATCTGAGCGTGAATCATGGACGGCAAGATCAGACAAAATCATGGAGCACTTGCTGCCCGTCCTTTCTCAATTAATCGAGAAATCTCCTGATGATTACAACGAGTTAGCATGGCGCGCACTTCACTCTGCAAAGCTTTTCAGACGCGGCGTAGAGTCACGCGGCTTCGGCATGGAGTTTTTTTGCAAGTTCGCGGCGCTGGAAAATTTGGTCGTCGGCGGTGAACCCCTGAAAAAGGGCAAACAGATTCGTAATCGGCTAACCGCTCTCGTTGGCGATGCGCTTCCCGATGCTGAGTCTTCGATTAGCGAACTGTGGAAACGACGACATCCTCTTGTTCACGAAGCTCGCTTCGAATTCATCAACGAAGATCCTGACGCGTTTCCGGTTCATATTTACATGGAGACACTCAATTGGCTGTTCCAAATCACTTTTGTGTTCCTCTCGGATCATTTTCAATCGGCCACACCTTTCGACGAACTGTGGAAGTGCGCGGCCGCATACCAAATTCCAGACAAAGTCCGAGACACGCGACCAAAGGAAATCGCCCGCTTCCCCGCATCAACTTGGAGTGAAAAGTCTGGGCTCGTTTGGAACGGTGCCGGCAAGTTAATAGACAATCTTTGGGCTGCGCCTCCAATGAAGCTCTAACCATGGCTGCAGCGATCGATGACGTAATTGGCTGGTTAGTCGAAGCATCCCGTTTAGTTGGCGAAGCCTACATGCGACTGCCAGTCGCCGATGCGGATCCTCAGTACAGAGAGCGAGTTTATTGTTATGAGCTGTATCATCAGCTGCGATGTCAGTGGACCTCGAATTTCCCGTACGCGTTGTGCGGTGAAATCGACAAACGGAAGCACGCGTATGTTCGCGGCAAGTATCTGGATGAAATCAAGCCCGACTTCTTGGTGCACGAACCGGGGCACATGGATCCTGACTCAAATTTGTTGGCCGTCGAAGTAAAGCCTGCGAATACCTCTTCCGAAGGAATCGTAAAGGATCTCCGAAAGTTAACCGCTTTGAGGAGCCAATTGAAGAATTCGCATGAGCAATCTGCAAACTACCAACACGCAATCTTCTGGGTCTATGGCGGCTTTCCCGACGCTTGGAAGAAGCTGAAAACTCAGCTCAATGAGAACCGGGACGATGTCGATCTAACGCTGATTCGCTGTTTTGTTCATGAAGGCCCTGGTACCCCAGCTGTTGAGTGTGACTGGTGACGGTTACGCCTTCGCGTAAACTTCCGAGCCAGACCTTTTGAATTCCCCGGCTTTCTGTTCCAAACCGACTTGCAGCGCTTGCTCTTCGGAAATTTTCTGTTCGGCTGCGAACTTGCGAACGTCTTCGGTAATTTTGACTCGTTCGCTCCAGTTCATTTCGGCCTCTCGGCTTTTGCATAGCGGAGATTCTTGATGATGAAAATTCGAGGACCGAGCTTCACTATCGCGAAGCGTCAGATTCTTTGCCAGGTGGAACAACTTCCTTGTCCGCGGGCAACAGCAGGAATATCAAACCCTTTCTCTGCTCTAGCGCTGCGATTGCGCTTTGAAGATCGCCGCTTATAGAGCCTCTTGAATCGGCGGTGATATCTGGCGTATCCAAAATTATCGTGGAAAAACTTGGATAGGTCTCTGATAAGACGGCCTTAAATGACGTGCCATCAGGCAGCGACCTGCATATGTCGTGTAAAATCGCAGTTCCCCAAGAAGCCACAAATTTTCGCGAAGCTTGTGTCCTCGAGTCTCCAATAAAAGTATTCAGCACATTACCCGAAAAGATCAAGGAACGAAGCTCTGCACTATCATAACTCATCCCGAGGCCGCGAATATCCGCAGAGTTCGTTGCGAGAACTGGGCTCACCACCGATGCAAAGTTCGGCCTCGATAGCTGATTACTTGCGATGGCGAAAAACTGGCTGACTTGCGGCAAGTCATCGATTGAAATTGTGGCCTCTCGTTCAGAATATCCATTATCTTGAAGCATTTGCTTAATTCGGCCAAGGTAAGGGTCGCTCAAGGCGCGACTAGATTTTTGCCAGCACTTTCGCGCGAAATTATTTCGATTAATGGCCAGAAGGCTGTTCCGAATTGCATCAAGCGCCTTTGCGACGGCGGTAACGTCTTGCTTGAGAGGTGCAGAAAGCTCTTCTGTTAAGTAGTCTTTAAAATTCGGCCGTTGAGTTGTATAATCTAGCAATTCTAATCGCAGGGTAACGCACGTCGAATAATAGTCGGTTAGCGTTAGGCCGAGATCTGAGAATAGAGCGGAGCTGACTCGAATGTCTTCATTAATACTTTGCTGAATATGAACTGGGATCTCCTTCTTTTGTTTAGCGGCCTCCGCCTTTTCCTTTAATTGCGAGGCATGCGCATAGAGAACAACGAAAACGAAAACAGATGCTGTCAATGAACCGAACGTTGTCAGGAACAAGACCTGCGCCCACCGTGGATAATATCCAATAAGTGGCACCAGGTTTAGTAGTTTCTCAAGATCCACGTGGTTGTGCCGATTGTACTTTACGAACGACCGTTGCGTTACGCCTTCGCGTAAACTTCAGCGTCTTTTTCGCAAACTCAAAATGAAGAATTTCGAATCGCGAAATGCGAATGGCAGAACGGTCAGAGGTGGACGGAATCATTTCTTTGAAGTCGACTTGGTGATCTTTCCATTCCCAACAAGCCAAACCTGGCCGTTGGGTGGTGTCGCAACCATTATCGGCATCTTGGTCAGGTTGCTCGTGTAGATCAGGGTCTCCAAGGGTTTGCTGCTAGCGATTTGCGCCATGTGCATGGCGACAACGTCGGAACCGGCCGGTACGTCCTTCTTATTGTTGATTAAAAGACTTCGCGAAAGCGCATCGACGCGTTCCGCTTTTTCGCCGTCAGCCGAAACCGTTACGCGAAAATGGCCGGCGAGAACGACTTCGTCTGGATTCTTCGTCCCGCCTAATGCGTAGACCAAAAAGCCACTGCCGTCCGGATCGTTCAGGACAACGTAATCGTAATGAATGTTGAACAACTTGCCCTGCAAAGCCGCGATGGCGGTCTGCTTGGCCCGCTTGCGGACTGGACTCGTTGCTCCTCGATCGGGGCGTTGGCTCTCCCGCGTCAATTCGTTACCGAGTCGCTCGATCGTTTTGATGTCGAACTCGCGAATCTCGCCAGCAAATGCCGCGCTAAGCGAAAACAGAATCGCTACGATGAGTGGAACTGAACGCATGTGATCTTTATTCTTGCAGTTTCTCGAGTGCTTTCTCGCCGCAGAGACGAGCGGCAACACGAAAGGCCTCCACTCCGAGCTCCGGGTTCTCCTTGATTTTCTCGGGCAGAATGGCCGGCGTCCCACTCGTTAGGTGATTCACATAATTGCGGAAACGCCATACTTCAGTTCCGTCGCTTCGGACCAGCTTCGCTTTCATGGCCAGCTCCGGGTTAACACGCCGGGCGAACATCTCCGCCGAGTGAAACCCGTAGATTTCGACCTCGATACGCAGCACGGCATCGGTTGGGCTCTCCTTCTTCAAGACGAACTTCCCGGATTTTTGCAGGGCAGCTGCTAACTCGGTGCGCAAGGATTGCGGTATTCCAAAGTCGGGCGCTGTTCGCCGCGAAGGAGTCATCGCACCGCTTCCCGCAGGCCCGACGGCGCCGACAACCGCTGCGCCCGCCAGCATTTCGCTCAATCCAGTGAATTGCATCTTGTCCGGCATTTTCACATTAGGATCTATCGAGACCGTTCGAACGGACTGCAAAGCCTGAGGATTTTTTGGTCCGGAGGCGCAGGCGGCGATAGTGAGACTAATTATAGCGACTAACGACGTTCGCAAAATCTTCATACAGATGATTGGTGCGGCACAGTTTTTCATGACGTTGAAGCTGGCGTAAGAGTGGTCAGTTTTTCCAGGCGCAATCGGCGCAGGCGGAGTAACTCTGCAACCATTGTCAGGGAGCTCCATCCGCCAAACAAAAGGAGAGCCACAATGCCAATGTTAAACATCGTTTCACGTGCGACGCTTTGTACCAGACTGTTAGCCGTACTTTCGGCGGCTGAAACCGCAATGAGACAACCTGTGGCGATCCACGGCGCGACCAGAAGAGCAAAGGCCCAACCAGCCGCCACGATCTTTTCCAAGCCGCGCCGTCCATCAAGAATAAGCCACGGTTCATCCAAGGCTAGTTCAGAATCGAGGAACGTTCGGCGGATTTGATTTCTGATCTGCACAGTCAAACCAAGTACGGTCAATGCGATAAACCAAGGGGCTATCCCATTGCGAAACTCCAGTCCGATCCCGGGGACGGCGGTTCGTCGTTCGAGCGCGGGCGTTTCGATTTTCTTCCGAATCGTGTCCGCTTCGAGTATAGCGTCCGCACCGCTGGGTATCTCAGCGTCCTTACCAAAAATTTTGTGGTGCAGATCACGAAGGTCTTGCAATGAGTCGGGAGATTCCGGTTGGGGCTTGTGTGTTTTCGGATCGGGCTCCTTGACGAAAACAAGACGTGGTGGAGTCGCCCATGGTGGCGACCCGTGATAAAAAAACCGGACGTGCAATTTTTCCTCGTTGCGAAGGGAGTCAAACAACGTGTCGGGATCGAAAAGGCTGCCGCTACCGGACTTAGTGATTTCGTAGCTGATCGGCGCCACACCACTGAATTTCAGTTCGTTAGGTCGATTTTGGTCACTCATGTTCAATTCTTTCATTGCATCTAATGCTGCCTCAACTGGGATTTTTGTCTTTATCTCGCCCCAATTCTGACTGTCGATGACCAGATCGATAAGCAATCGCCGGGCATTCTCGACCTGCCACATGTCGGCTATGTAGGTTTGGGTTCCTTGAACGGCGATAAACGCGAAAAGAAGAATTACAAAAGAGTAGTTGCGCGCGAGAGATATATAAGAGCCAGCCTTCATGGCAGAGATACTAGGTTTCGACGCGCACGCTCTTTTGCAGCAAAACGCGTCTGCTGTGTCGAGGATCGCTCTGGCAGAGCGTTCGTTCTCGCAAAAACAGAAGATAAATGGCCGGGCCGATGGACCAGATCAGAATCGGAAAACAGGCAAGCAAGGCAAGCCACGAACCGGATACGCAAGGACAATCCCTATGGCGAGGACGGGCCACCAGCTCGATCGGAAGTGCAACAGCGAACTCAATCCAACTTCCGGCAAGTAAACATGCGATCAACCGACCCAATCCACGTTCCTGGTTAGTCTTCCGCACCGCGAGGATGCCAATGCCAAGCCAAGCCAGCCACATAGCGGATGTCATCTTGAGGAAGACAGGAAGGGACGAACTCGCTTTCTCGAGGACATTCATGCGCGCGGTGAACTCAAAATATGTCAAAAGAAAACCCCAGCCGATAATTGCCATTAGTGTCGAAAAAATAATCAGCGAGACAATACGGCGGTACCATTTCGCCGGTCCTGGACGCACACGGAGCTTGCCACCTCCGAATAAAAATCCAGCCTGAACGGCGAAGAATATGGCAATGAAAGTCAATCTCGTCGAAAGGTGTACTTCGTCATTCATGTTTTGCGCGCTTTCAACAGGACTGACAAGCGCGGGTGTATACAATGCGGCGGCGTTGTGTAGAACCAGCCCGATCCAAACCAGTAATCCACCGAGATAAATGACGGCAAGGCGGGCACGGCTTCGACAAAGCCAGTCCAGGATTTCGCGCATTGCCGCTGCGTAGACCGCCTCTGGTTTAGAGAGAGCGACCGCCCCCTCCCCACTGGAAGAAGCAGACGTTATTTCGGCGGGAGACGGGGCGTCATTCATTTGAGGGTCTGAATTGGAACGCCAACGTCATGCCTGTGATTGGCGAGTATCGCGTGATCGTAAAGAGGGGGAAGTGACCGCACGAACAGCGTATTTACTATGCCTTCGCGTACAATTCCGAGCCTTTTTTCGCGAACTCAAAACGATTTCGGAAAGCGGAGATCGGAAACCGGATAGGTCCGAGCCGGAGTGGCATAATCATTTCTTTGAAGTCGACTTGGTGATCTTTCCATTTTCAATAAACCAGACTTGGCCCTTAGGTGGTGTGGCAACCGCGATCGGCATTCTCATCATATTGCTTACGTAAATCAAAGTCTCCGATGGTCTCGTTCCGATAGCGGTGGCGCACGCGAATGCCACCTTGTGATAGCCCTGCGGTGATGGGTCGACGTTTTTGTTGTCGATCGTCACGCCATGCGAAAGCGCGTCCACGCGCTCGGCTTTTTGTCCGTCGGCAGAGACAGTGACGCGAAAGTGACCGAACACTACTGTGTCGCCTGGTTTCGATCCGCGGCCTAACGCATAAACCAGAAAGCCGCTCCCATCCGGGTCGCTCAGCACCACATAGTCGTAGTGAATATCGAAAAGTTTTCCTCGCAAAGCGGCGATCGCGGTTTGCTTCGCACGTTTGCGGACTGCGTCGGTTGCTCCTTTGTCGCGACTTTGGCTCACGCGCGTCAATTCATTGCCCAGTCGCTCGATCGTTTTCAGATCGAACTCGCGAATCTCGCCAGCAAATGCCACGCTAAGCGAAAACAGAATCGCTACGACGAGGGGAACTGCGCGCATGACCGGAATTTAATAAGTCGAGGCGACAAAGAAAAGATCGTTTTGGCGTCGACGACCTTAACGGGGAAACTTATCTGGACGATCGAACCGGCTGGTGATGTTTGAACAATTCCAGGTGGTACTGAAAAATTTTGGTGTCCTCGGCAGTAATTCCTTTCGTGCCTAGAGCTTGCTGTTCGTAACGCACAGCGGAATTGAAATCGCCGGCTTCGGCGTAAGCCGCTGCAAGTGTGTCGATCGCATCCTCGTTTCTCCACTCCAGTAGTTTGCACGCCGCCGTCGCGTCGTTGATTGCCTGCCGGCCGTTTCGAAATGACGGGTCCGGACAGGTTGCGCGCAACCACGCACGCTCGGCCATTGCCCTGGCAAGACCGTCGATGCGAGGCCGGATAGAAATAACGTGTTCAATTTCCTTGAGACTGGCGGCGTACCTTCCGAGCTTGGCGTTCGCGCTGGCGCGCAACAAGGCGGCTTCGACAAATGTGGTGTCCTGCTTCAGCGCGTTGGTGCAATCTTGAACGGCCAGTTCATATTTGTGCTTCCTGATAAACACCTTCGCGCGGGTGTAGAGCGCAGGATACAATGTTGGATCGCTGCGGAGAGCCGCTTCCACATTCCGGTGTGCGCTCTCGATATCGCCATTTTTCAACTGCGTCTCCGCGTCCTGCCAGAGTTTCATCGCGGTCTTGTTGCGACCGCGACCGTAAACAACCTCGATTGGTACGCTTCCTTGCGCGTCCACGCCTGCGACGACCGCCAGGAGAATGATCAACGCTCTCGAAACCGTGTTCTGTGTGAGGGGAACTGCGCGCACGCGAGAGTGTTAGCAAATGCCCGGAAAATATAAAGCTTGTTTCGCGTCCATGGATTGGACTATCGCGCCCCACACG